>Ga0247765_1001326_pt1 | contig 12392 bp, 13 predicted proteins | sample UWRJL106311C6_FD_179949 | JGI IMG/M metagenome (GOLD analysis project Ga0247765, IMG submission 179949) | Plant litter microbial communities from Arlington Agricultural Research Station in Wisconsin, United States - UWRJ-L106-311C-6 | ecosystem: Environmental > Terrestrial > Plant litter >... | reverse complement strand
CTTCTTCCTTCTCCCCCCCCCCCCCCCCCCAAAAAAAAAAAAAAAAACTCCCAGCCGAGCTACAGGTATGCAACGTAAGCCCTACGCAGCAAGGGGGTGTTGTATGTATCTCGGGAGAAAAATCCCCCATCGGCAACGTCAAAGTTTCGTGCGGTTGCTGCCACGGAGAAAAGAGCCAATCGCAGAGAGGGGGACGGCCCAACGGGTGTGATAGCATTTCTTGGGACACCTGCCCACTCCTACTATACAGGAACAATACACCAACAGCTGGTAGACTAGAGCTGGAATGAAGGGAGAAAAAGAGATTAGTGTATCCTCAAACAGGTTTGTCGGGTGTCTGGTCGGAATCAACGTCCAGGGACGAACATCAGGTCATCCCATCACATGCCTGAAGCAAGGAGCCGGCGTGTCGAAAATTGTTCTTACAAGTCAGTCCATAGATCTTGGCTAGTTCTGGGGATCATCACCAGGGAGCCGTGGAGCTCGCATGGTAAAAAAAAAATCTCCAGCGGCAACTGACACAACTGGAAACAAAACGCTGCAAGGAACACCCACTGAAGCTAAACCGCGCAGCCGGCAGGAACCAGTTGCATACGCGCAACGCACTGCATGACGTCCTGGATGGAACCCCGATTAGGAAAAAATGTCTTGGTCGTCTCACTCACGAGACAACACTACACACGGCCGCACCAATGGGAACAAGACTAAAAAAAATTGCAAGACAATTTTGCTTTCTTATTCACCCCCACCGCAACGGTGACGACAGCTACCACAATAAACTAGCTTTACCGTCTCCTTTTCGTCGGATCCAGATCCATACCGGTCCCTTGTATCGACCTGTCCCATTCCGTCTGTTTCATGTTTCCCCTATTCCCCCCAATGTCCTATTCCGGAGTGCCAACAACGGCTGACTCCCCTTCTTTGGTAACCATCGCCGCAACCTAATTTGTCCCCGGCGCAAACGAGAAAACCAATGCTTTTTCAACGCACTGATGAGAATACTCCGGCTGATGCAAGGTGAAAGGGGAAAAAAAAATTTGGTGTCCAGCGGCAGCAGATTCTGCTAGCAAGGCCCAGCGTGTGTAAAGAACATGCTCAAACCAAAACGATGAGCACTACTAGAATAGAGAAAAAATGTAGAAGGACAACGCAATCATCCGGCGTCGTGGTATCGAGTCGCGCACAGGGGATATCTTATGCGGGCGTGATGACATGCAAAGTCTCGAGAAGTAAACCACCTCCAACGCCGTCTGTATGTTGGTGGTGCTGTACAGTTGAGAATAACACAGGGAATAAAACAGCTGACACATGAAGAGAATAGAATGCCAATTATGAACGAAGAGGAGATCTCGAAAGAATGACAAGAATGGGTATCGAAGCAGTTAAAGCAATATAAAATGCTGGTTAAAGATTGTGTGTGGCTCGGCCGTAGAGATCGTAATGCGCAAGGAGCGTAAGGTCATAGAAATGACATAAAAGTTCGTTGATATGAATACTCGCCATGGTAAGGCAATGAGAGAAGATTAAGTGGTAAATGATCGTTCTGGTCTGAAGACAGCGCTGGTGAGGAAGATCTCTTCTGCAGGCTTGGTCTCAGTAGCCGGCGTGGTAGTGGAAAGAGGGAGAACACTGCTGGAACCCGACTTTTCATCATTGGTAAGAGCAGGAAGGGCAGTTTTGGTCGGCGAGCCATTGAGCACTTCATGGCTGCGGGCCCGGTGGATGTTTTTCCTCTCGGCTTCCGAAAGAGTTTCCTCTTTGGCGGGCGAGAGATCACCACCGTTGCTCATTTTGGAGATGGCATGTTCGACATCGGCGAGCAGTGCATAGACATCGTTGTCAGCATAAATGCGGATTGTCTCAGCACGGCGGAGAACGGTGGCGGGTGACTCCTCCTTGGCGCCCAAAGCGGCCTTGACGGAAGTCATCTCTTCAAAGAAAGGGTGCTCGAGGATGGTAGATGGAACCTGGGCAACCACACGCTGGGGAGACGGTGAGGAGGAGTGCGAGTGCGTGGTGAAGAAAGGTTTGGTAGGGCTGCGAGGAGGCGTTGAGATGTTACCAGCGCCCATAGTGCTGTTGAGTGGACGGACACCCATGGCGAGTTGGAGGCTCTCGCTGACGCCGGCTACACCTCCGGACGGGGCCGAGAGGGTGGCAGCGGCAGCAACGTGCTCAAGGAGCTTCTGCCGGACTCGGGTTCGTCGATTCTCGGCTTGCTCCAGCTTGGCTACCCAATCATCAATCGACGCATCGAGCTCTGCAAGTGCCTCCTCCTGCTTGAGCATCGACTCGTGGCTGAACTTGGCAGTGCGAGGCGACCGAAGGTATTGGCAGATACGCGTGTGGAGATTGCGTCTCCCAGCACGCAGAGAGGTGTAAGTGCGACGAAGGTACTCAGTACGCTCGTCAAGCTGGCGGAGTTCCTAGATAAATAATGGTAAGCTGGGGCAAATAACAAAGCTTGGATTGGCGACGTACCCTTGAAAGATTGTCCACGTCCTCCTTTCGGAGAACCTCAAAACGTGCCGCTTGCTGCAAAGCCTGTTTCTGAAGTGAGGTGACCTCGGACTGGCTCAGCATGTTGACGGCATCACTGGCCTTCCACCCCTTCGGCAGTTGCTCAAAGGCGCGGCGCTCGGCACTCTTGCTTCTCTTGGAGCCCGCCCGCTTCAAGATACTCCCGCTGATGGACTCGTTCCTCTTTCTAGGCCGCCCACGCTCCATTATGCTTCCGGCATCTGATTGGTTCCTCCTGTGTCCAGTGCTCATAGGCGGGGCGCTTTGTGGCGGCTCGGTAGGCTCGGCCTTGGGTGTCACAGATGCTTCTGAGGCACCCTCCTTTGGTGTGCTGAGAAGAGAATAGTTGCTTGGTCTCTCCCACGGCTTCGGAGACGATCGGGGTTCGGCGGGGGCGGACACGGGTGTGGGAAGAGTCGAGGTCGTCATGGTCGAGGTAGCGGCGGACTTGGGTGTGAGGGCGGCTGAGAGTGGCGTGAAAGGCGTTCGTATTCTGGGAGAGTCATCGGTCTTGGCCGAGCGGATCGCAGGTTCTACGGGAGTGCTTCCGGATCGCAAGCGGTTGAGCGACATCTGGCGGTTAAGTCGGGGAATGGCGGCGTTGGGAGCTGGGATTACCAAGGGGGTGAGGCTCTTGGGGGAAAGCGGCTGTCGCAGCTCGGGTGCTGCCCACGAGTCGTTCTGGTTTACCCCTCTCAGTTCTGCCCTCTCGTCCGGTGAGTCCCTGGACAGGATCGTCTGGTCGGCGAGGTGTTGGTGCTTCCACGAGTTGACTCCGGGCGCGCTGATGGAGCGTTCGTGCAGAGGAGGACGGCCTGGAATCGTAGCTACAACATGTTAACCAGGGAGCTGGAGCTTATAAGAAACACACCTAGGCAACATACGCGAATCCATAGCAACCTCCTGAACCGTCGTCATGGGCCCTAGCTCGGGAACACTGATCTTCCGCCGGCGGGTGAGGTTGTGCTCCTTGATGCGTATCCTCAAGCCGGTGCCAGCGTTCGACTTTTCTCCTTTCTCGTTGTTCTGGCCCATGGCAAGGGCAAAAGCCTGCTCGGGATCGAGTGACTTGCCCGGGCACGCGGGCAGCTGCTTCCCCGTAGGGAAGAGCTGGTACTTTCTTTCGGCCTGGTGCATTCTCCAGACAAAGGGCTGCTTGTTGTCTTGCGACGGAGAAGCTCTACCTAGCTGCAGGCGGGATCTGGGTAAGCTTGGGCCAACGGCAAGTCTTGTTAAAGTGGTTGCATACCGAGTCATCGGAAGACTGTGGGGAGATGGCCTTTGCTATATAATTATTGAGGCTAAGAGAGAAGTCATCGGCCTCGGAATCCAGCAGGCATGCTGCAATGTGAGCCATTGGAACGGAGCTGGGCCGGTCTGTGTGTGAGAGGTAGATGGCCACACTGATCCGGAGGATGAGGTGCGGTTAAGGACCAGGAAAACGTTAGAGCTCTCGGGCTATAGAGCGGCTGATAGGCCAAAGGACTTGGTGAGGTTATATATCTGTATGCACTTCCGCGAGAGCGGCCCAGGGAGGGCCTGCTTTTGAGCAAGCTCGAGCTTGCTGCATGCATGCCGCTCCGGAGTGGGTTCGCAGGCCTGCAGACAAGACAGACGTCGAGTGGCAAGCGAGAGCAAGCCAGAGGCCAGGCAGAACGGTGCCAGACAGGGGTCGAAGGCCGTTGCTGGCGTGCCCAGGGAAAGAAGAAAGCCATTGCCCCAGCACTGTGCAGCTAACGCAATGGAGCAAAGTCGATCGCCGTCGAGGTCGAGGTCGGTCCGGCAGGGAACGAGGGCAGTCAGAGTGGGCCTGGTTGGTTTCTCGGAGGTACCTTTGTGTGGCCCTCGACACGAGCGTGACAGGAGAAGTCGAGGGGTCTGAGACAAAGCGCCGCTTGTCCCCCGAGGTACCATGGCCGCGATGGCTGTCAGAAAAAGAAACAAAGGACGGGGCGGATACCTTGGTGTGACAAGGCGGCCGAGGTGAGGAACGTTGTGCAGAGGGGCAGCCTGTGAAACCGCTTAGACCCTGTCCTGGCATCCCTGCTCCCTGCTCCCTGTCAGTACACTAGGTGCAGCCGCGGCAGGGGCCTTTTAAGCGTAGTAGCTCCACCACCGCAGGGGTCACCACCCCTCAATGCCTGTCGATATCTGAGCCTGCTAAGTCCATCCTTCAACCGAACCCTCACTGGCACACTGGCATCGCACACTGGCAGGCCAATCGCTGGGCGCTGGCTAAATGAAGGGCTTCTGGTACAGCTGGGGTGCATCCGAGTTGCAGTTGAGATGCTGCTCCGCAGAAGCACGGCAGCGGCAGCAGCAAACCCCAAACCTCTCTGTTTCGACTGATCAGGAAACATCGAGGCACGTAGGTGCAGACTAGACGCACGCGCGGGATGGTGACGGCGACGGCAAGAGCGTGCGGAAGGCCCAAAATGGTAGACGGCAGAAAAAAGAGAACAATAGGGGCCGCTCCGCTGCCAACAACGCCGCCATCACCATCGTCTCCAGTGTCAAGAGGGTGTCGAGTTGATCATCCCGCCCGTCCTCCTCGCCGGGGTGGTCCCTGATCTCGAATGCTGCAGAAAAAGAACTCGATACTGGCGGATATCTTCCATTATGCTGCAGAAGGCGCGGCAGGGTCAGAGACCCTGAACGAGTCGCCTCTGCACTCCAGACTCGCAACAGCCGGTGGGTATCCTCTGCATCTGCAGTCTATAGTTATTGCGTAGATGAAGTTGGCTGTCGCAGTTTTGTGGTTGTGGATGCAACTGAACCTCATGTTGCACTGTGACCCCGCATCCACCAAGAGGCTTGAGGGTTCCGACCCCTCCTCCCCTTTGTCGCCCATGGGAGGCAACGGCGACTCTGTTCTCGCACAGTGGAATCCCCTGCTAGGGGTTTCGCCTTCTGGTGCCGCCAATCTTTTTTTTTCCTTCGAGAACCGGCACTTAACTGGTTCCGTCCTCTCGGGCAGCTGAGGCCGTTCGAGACCTCGTCGTCTTGGTTCTGTTGACGGCTGTTTAGGGCGCTCCGAGACCTCGTCCGACGTTAGAAAGAGCAAGACGGCTGGAGAAGTCGCAAACCCCGACATCCGGTCAGTGCGGTTCTCTTACAGACTCGGAGGGAGATGAAATCCCCGTCCGTTGAGTGCGACTTGCGGTCCGCACGGACAAAGTTGATTTCGTAATGATCCCCTTCAGTCGCCCATTGGCCAGGGTTGCAATGAAGGAAGTTGTCAGTATGCACACCAACTGTACGCAATGATAATGGTAGCTATCTGAGAGCCGCCCAGATTTCCTTCTCAGTGGAGGAAACAAGCGCCGAAGTCGCCTCTCGGCCCCGCCTTATGTCGAAGCGGCCGGGAACCCCTCATGAACCCGTAGATCTTCATTTTTTATCCTCCCGCGTACCCCTCCTTCGGTTGTGCCATCTTCGGTAAGGAGCGTAGAGAGAGAAGCATTCGGAATGGGCAATGGATGGCCGACCGTGGAACCGTGAGTGAAACCTGGCAATCTGCAACTCCCTATCAAAAATTGTGCCAGGGGGGCCGCGAGGCTTGGGACTTTCACCGCATTGCTGGAGACCTGGGCGAAGCGGAGAGACGGAACCCGGAATTATCGCACGAGTTTAGCAACTCGAGGAGACAGGGAAATACAACAATGCACGCATAAACTATCTCCCCAAGTCTCCACAAAAAATCCTATGACGGTTCAGTTTGCCATCGAGCTGACGACGTTGCATGATAGCAGTGGCAACAGAGGAAGAATGTTGATCTGGACTTCAATTGACGACATAGAACCTGGGCTTCCCGGGAGTCCCGCAGCTGCTGCAGTGCTGTGAGTGCTTCCTTTTCTCTTGACTAGCGGGTTTGCCACCATTAATGCCGTCCAGTGTCCCAAGACGGAAGGCTCGATCCAGTGCCAGTCCAATTGGCCACCGCAACAATGCAACTACCCCAACCCTCTTTGCATGACATGCACTGGCCCGCTGCTCGAAAAAAAATCTTAGTTCCCATCTGGATTGTTCGGAGAATTTTTGTTTCACTGCCGACATATCTCTGTCCAGCTTGAGTTTACCCATCCGACCCAATCCGGCATCTGAGACAGTACCACGGAGAGTTCGCAGGACCCAGCTCGGGGTGCGTCTCCCGCTCCAAACGGCGTCTCTCTGTGGCTGGGGAAAAGATGACTCTCCGCGTGGGACTTTCACCCGAGCAAGCGAGACTCGAGATGTCGTCGATTCGAACAAGCACCGAGGGTCAGTGCGCGATAGGAACACTCACGGCTAATTCACCATAGCGACCAACGTTGTCGCCTGTCAGTTCCTGTCTCCGGAGCAGGCTCGGTGCCCTCAAGCGACGACACGACCCCTATTGGCCCTGCTTCGAACCAAGCCTCCTGCTCTTTCTGGCGTCCTGGTCTGGATCCCACGCTGCACGCAGACTGCAGAAGACAGGGCCGCCCATCACATAGCGAAACTCAACCACGACCTCATTTAATTTGTGATGTGTGCTCTATCGCCTTGTGAACCTGCTCGAGGCTCTAAGCGAGCTGTCAGATGCCCTGGTTGTCCGGAGCTTCCGCCTGCCACCACAAGACCCCCTGCTTGCAGCCTGCCCTGTCCGGCCGGCCTCTGTCGGGCAAACAGGTCGCGAACGACTGCGGCTTCGGCATAATTCTCAATACAAGCCTCAAGGCGAAGTGGTTGCGGCGCAACTTTATCCAAACACGAGATGGTCGAGGTTTGGATAGGAAAAACTGGACGACACCACGCCGCAATTCTTCTATCGATAAGACGCCCTGCCGAGACGGGCGTGAACCAGGCTTGAACACGATATCTGCCGAATGCAACGACCACAGCCGGCAATACAGACTTCTTGCAGTCTCGGTTGACCTTGATATCCAACATTGTCACAGTGACAGGTCCTGGTCAAGTCTTTGCCAGGCCCCCGGTACAATCGAGAAACATTAGGCCAATGCCATCGAGTGTTTGTAGAAACAAATGCGAGGCCGTTCAGCTTGGCGGTTCGTCTGATGTCGGCCACGGCCAATAGCCGGGATGCACTCTCTTAGATTAAAAAGGCCCCGATGCGATGCAATGTACGGTAATCATCCCAGGCTCTTCGTGACGCCAGCTGCGCAGTAATTGCAAAGAGAAGCAACCGGCGTGGGGGTTGATACATCAAGTTGAGAGTAGGTGAATTTGAGGTTGGATTACCTGCAGAGTGATCGACCACTGTCACCCGGTTCTCGCCCTCGACAGCGTCGTCTTGGAGGCGCCTCCCGCATGACAGCGTTGCATCTGATAGCGCGCTCGCGCCTTCACACTGGCGGTGAGCACTTGGCCCTGGAAGGGTGACTGCAGGTCTTCAGGATATACTTGGGACCTACTGCAGAGTAAGGTTTAGTACCTGTTCTTTCCCCTAGTCAGAGGACGTGCAGTGCTACGTAAAACGTGATGAGTCCTCAACGTCGCCATCCGCAACAAGCAGCAACCGCCCGCTCAGAACACAACAAGGTCGCTTGGCAGCGCTCGAGATGGACTCAGGCACTCTTGATTTCGGTCCTCGCAAAACAGGAGACATGTTAGCTGCAGGGTCCTAGAGGTCCTTCACGAAGCATCTGGCGATGTAGTGTGGGCCGTGCCTAGGTTTGATGGGCTTGCGCTGGTATGCATCTTTTGATTGAGATGCGTGAGATCAGAGTCGCTCCAGAACATCTCTAAGCTTAATGGCATGCATGCGTACGAAGTTTCCCAGGTGGACAAAGATCTGGCGGCAGCCGGCCGAGCTCAACAGACAACTGAAGCTGTGCCTCGAACCAGCAGCCTCTCTGCGCATCGACTGCGCACCTACATGTACGCACTCGCAGACGGATGCGATGCGCTGCGCGGGCGGGCAGCTGCTCTAGTTTTGCACCCCGCAATCCAGCATGCACACCACGCCGTCAAGTTCGTGGCCCAACTCTAGGACCGATATCTCGTCTCACTGGCTTTCGCCGTGGTCAAGCGAATACTTTCGCAGTTTTATTAGGGTGTTAGCCGGTTCCCGAGGGCGGCTGGGGCTCACCCCGCCAGCGCCACCCCTGATTCGAAAAGTTGGTTGTGGATCTTCTGGTCCCGCGATCTCTCCGAGATCCCCAGGGGTCCCCCCGTTATGACCGCCGTTATCGACTGGGGTTTTGGTTTTCGGCTCCTCTGCCGTCAATTCCCGGCAACCACCACAGCCTTCCTGATTGGATCTGTCACAAGCTGCCCTTGCCAGTATGCCACCTTTGCTTTCCACGCAATCATGAATGGGCTTCGTCTTTTGCCAACGCGCAGAGGGCTGAGCGAGTAAGGGTGTTGAATGAAGATAAGGACCCGACTCAATAAAAGAAAATGAAAATGAAAAAAACAAGGCCTCGAATTTTTCTTAAGAGGCCCAGGCATCTTTTTAAGTTTTAACGTTGAATCTATCCTTGTGTCTGGAGTGCGGGGCTAAGTTAAAACGGCGTTTCACAAGCAATCAACAAGCAGAAGGCACCGTGATTGGTCAATCGGAAGAGCTCTGTGAGCTCCTCAAAATCAGCCACCTCCCTTTTGGGCCTTGAGCTTCCTGTTTCCCCCACCCACTCCCCCAGATTTCCCAGCCCATACTAAGCGAATGCCCTCAGTCAGTTCCCAGGTATGGTCATCCAGCGATCACCGCGGCACGATATGAAGATTGCGCTTTGGCCATGAAGCGGCAAGGGAAGGACTCTGGTAAAAAAGGGGAATTGCCATTCTAAAGTGGATGCGGATACACGTTTGGCCTCCAATGCAGATTTCGGTCAATTTCATCATGGCTCTCCCGTTCGTGCATTTGACTTGATGCAAGCACTTTAGCAGCAACGGTCTGAGGGCGAGATTCGATGCCGTCTCAGCCGTTTGGAACATATTGCCCAAGTGGGCTTCCCTCTGTTTGTTTCTGGCTTTTGCTGATTGAAGAGGGAGCTGTTGCGTTTCGCTGAAGAGCTTCTTTGGGAGTGGAGGGTTGCATTGCCTATCTACCCTTGAGGGTTAGGGCTGCTCCAACTGCGCAAGCGCATTCTCTCCCCCCAACCCATCGTACGATGTTTGACGGTGGTGGTGGCAGTGGGGTAGTCCATCATGTGTGTGACAATAATGGGCATGTTAAGAGTTGGGGTAGTGGGCGACCTGGCACATTTCCCCTGACCAGTGCTAGGCTAAGATCCCGCAAACTGGTTATTGTTTCGTTTGGTAGCGTGCTTTTGACGTCGGGTCTGTTTCCAACCAGCGAGCTGGGAGGGCATGGCTTGAGATGATGGGCGTTATAACTACCCTCGTATCGGTTGCTATCACCGCCGGGCAAGATGCGATATCGGAATCCAGCAGCAAGATGAAAATGGCGAGAACGAGCGTGCTCATGCAAGTGCGAGCTATCGTCGCCGAAGCAAACTTGGCGCCAATGGTCGAGGCAAAACATACATACACATACATGCATGTGAGCACAATGTGATGGGAGTGCGCTATCACAGCATGCATGCTGCGTCAGTTTGCGCGAGCTGCTATCAAGGTGTCGATATTGTGAGTGGCCTGGCTGGAGAGCGCGGGATTCTCTGCTTGGCCAATAAATGGTTGTTTCTTCTTGTTACAACCAAGAGGAGTCGACGATAACAAAGTTCTACCCGTACGAAGACAAGAAATTGTACTGCGACTGCATCTTTTTCTTTTCTCTCACTGGACTACACAAACAATCTGCTATAGGGCCGCCAGGCGAAAGGTGGCGTACTCAGGGATCCACAACTACCAAGATACTTGCGAGATGGGAATATGGGGGTCAGGGGAAATGAAGGTATCACGAGAAATGCATACCATGGCAGCTCTGTTCTATATGGGGTTCCTTCCGGAACAAGCAGCCAACAAAAGGTGCAGCTCAAGCGATGTTATTTTGATCATTTGTTTTGTTTCATGGAAACTCTCTCGGAATTTATAAGCTTCGGAACACGCTTCGACGCAGCTTCGATCGATCATGCTCGCATCGCAGGAATCGCCTGTACACACGCAGTAGTGCACTGCGAGTTGCAAGGCGATGCACAAAACACGAGAGCTCGAGTCCAATCGGGACTGGAGTTCCGGGACAAGGTGGTCTTGTTGCTTGTTCCCCTTTCCTCCAAGACGCTACCATGACCAGTCTGGGCTCAGCCTGGACTCTAGTGTCTCATCTCATCTTGCCCAGACCCTTGTGTGACTTGGACTTTGAGCACTAGCGTCTTGGTGCCCCGCTATGCATAAGCTTGATGTTTCCAGTTTAAGTGTGCAGAGAGGAGGTCGCTGATAAGCCAAAGCCCAATGCTTGTCTCGAGAAGGCTAGTCTGCGCAGTAACTATCCGTACCTAGCGTGCCTGGCTGACGAACTACTAATTTAGTCCTGTCAAACAGGCAAAGCTGGGGCACCACGTTTTTTTTCTTCCCGCAAAACGTGCGGCGGCGCGGTTGGCTTTGTGATCATCCGCGTCCTCCGGTGACTCGGGCCTGGAGCACACAGACTAGTGTAGTAGAGTCGAGAAGACACCGTGGATAGGATTCGAGTTTGTTGAGTTTTGACCAGACACTGGCTCTGGCGTCGCCAACCCCGCAATCGAGCTTCCTACCCTACATGATACATGTGCGTAATGTACGAGTTGGTGACTTTCAGAATGTTACCACAAGGCCACGGCGTCGGTTCGGCTGTCAAAACTCAGATGGACATAAGGCGGCGGCGGTCGGTGTTGCGGGGGAACCACACACGGGGCTCTGGGAATAGGTCAAGGCGGTGGTTATCAGGGCGGACATGACCTGCAAGCACTTTGACTTGCTTGTTGCAACAACCTCAACAAGCTACTCCCGTCGTTGCGGTGATGTGTGATGCTGTGCGTCTGCGTCCTGCCCGTCCGGGATTCATCATCCCAACTCTCGACAAAGTCCGTCCGTTCGGGCTGGTCAACAGGGCCAATTGAGGAGCCCCGACCCGAAGCCATCTGACTGGGCCAAATCCCAACCCAGCAGCCAGCCCTGGGCTGGGCCTTGTGGCCTTGGCAAGCCAAGCCATGCTGCTGCAGGTGCAGCCTCGCTTGGATGCGCGAGACCCCGGCGACCCACGCCCACAGGGTTCCTGAGACGCCTCCCCTGCTCTCCAAAGTTAACCCCCCCCCCTTGGTCAAAACCCCAACATTCTGGGAACGAGACAAAACACCCTCTCTGCAATGGTCACTGATGAGACTGGCTTTTGCGAGCCTTGAGAAAACGCCTGGACCACGAAATGATCCCTCCTTTGTCGGCATCGAGATCACCATTACGAACCCATGCGCCGCAACGGTGGGGATGGCCCGGCGGAGTACGACAGGAGATGTTTGCGGAGATGGGTTTGGGGTAGTTATTTGCACAGATGAGTTGCATGTCTGCCTACATACATCATGTTACGTTGAGGGAAGATGACGTCCGTGAAGAGGCCGAAAAAGAAAGCCAGAAAAAAAAAGGAGAAGACGGAAGGTTGAATTGAACCAGGGGCGGAATGACACAATAACAGGGCCAGCAGCAAAGTGCTTCTGCAAGAGTTTTCTTCATTGCCCTGCCCAATCACAGCAGGGGATTTACACGGACTTTTTCTCACAGTGGCGCTGAACTGTGCAATCAGCACGCAACGTGACTGCTGGTGGCGTCTTGATTATTCCGTCGACTAAGTTATTTTAGTCTGCCTTTCTTTGTTTTTTTTCCCTTCCTCAAAGTCCTTCCGTGATACCGCCGCCTCAATTTTTTTCTTCTAGCCGTCTGTTTACATGAGTCAAGTGCCGTGACCTTGAAGTTCGTTCAAACTCCTACGCCACCTCCCGACCCAAACCCCCGCCCCC
>Ga0247765_1001325_pt1 | contig 12407 bp, 6 predicted proteins | sample UWRJL106311C6_FD_179949 | JGI IMG/M metagenome (GOLD analysis project Ga0247765, IMG submission 179949) | Plant litter microbial communities from Arlington Agricultural Research Station in Wisconsin, United States - UWRJ-L106-311C-6 | ecosystem: Environmental > Terrestrial > Plant litter >... | reverse complement strand
CTGTAGTCACCCTGTTACAGGGCATAGACCCCTGTATCTCTGCTTGTTACAGCAGGTTGGTCTGCTGATCTTAGCTTCCTTTGACCCCGTCCCGGGCAGTCATCGTACCCCCAAAGCCTTCCGCTGCGACCGTTACAGGGGACTCACCCCCTGTAACCTCCTGTACTGGACCTCACTGAGACCAGTCAGGCCACACAAATTAACAACAATTAACATATTTATTAATACTTAATTAAAAGATATAATTTATATACGGATACCCCCGGGTTATAAAAGCCTTAGAAAGATTCTACGGCTTAATAAAACCCTATATAACCTATAGCAATTACCATTACTATAGCAAAAGAAGCTCACCTTTACCCTCCTGGCCCTAGGATTTCAGATTATTCTATACAAGCCCTGTATTTTAATTAAAGGCGGAATCCTTATATTCTTCTACGTTAACAATATAGTTTTAATTTATAAAAAAAAGGATATAGCTACAGCCCAATTACTAGTTACCCAGCTATAGTAAAAATACCGGCTTACGGAAGGTAACAACCTATAATAGTTCCTAGGTATTAAAGTTATAAAAGACCGATCTTAAGGATTAATTTGGTTATCTTAAACAGCTTACTTTAATAAAATCGTTAACCTAATTACCACCAAACCAACCGCCAAAATCCCTATGAGCCTAGTCAAATTGCTACTATACAAAGGAAAGGCCGAGGCGTGGTCAATAACAGTATACTAGTAAAAGACTGGATCTATTTTATATACCGCTATAATTATAAGGCCAGATATTGCATTTACAATATTACGGCTAATCAGATTTAATAACAACCCTAACCCACAACATCACAAAGCGGCAGATTAGGTCCTACGCTACTTATACAATACTCGTACCCTTACCTTACAATTAGGGGGTAACAATTATTACGTTATAATTAGTAACGCCTCCTTTGCTAATAATAGCCTTAATCAAAAAAGCTCCCAAACCTACGCTATAAAGCTATTTAATAGGCTTGTGGGCTGGAGAGCTAATAAGTAAGATACAGTAATTACCTTAACTATAAAGGTTGAGTTACTAATACTGGTATAAGCTACCAAAGAGTCTCTTTTTATAAACTAACTACTAATTGAACTTACAGTACAATTAAACAATTATTACATTAAGATTTAGTATAATAATAAGCAAATTATCCGGCTCGTCACAGCTGAAATAGCTACCCTACAAACTCAGCTACGGTACGTAGATATTTACAACTACTGGTTACGCTAAGAAATAGCTAATAAAAAGATTATAGTCGAATATACACCCTTTACTAGTATAATGGTAAACGGCCTGATTAAGGTACTTAACTATATATTATATCAAGCCTTTATTTAGTAACTGGGCCTAATATAGCTACCTTGAACGCACACGCTCAAAAAAAAAAAAAAAAAACACCCTAAGTAGGAATTGAACCTACAGCTTTCCATTGGTAAGACCACTCCTCCGCCTAAAAGCGGATAAATGGTCATACGTAACTCTAAAATATATTACCACTATACCATAGAGGTTTTTGGAATTGTTGAAAATACAATGGCTAAATATCAATTATAAAGGTCCAGATTCAACCCCCCCTTTTTAAGAATAGAGGCTTAAATCTAAGGGGGTGTGTCAAAAGAGAAGGGGTCCCAACCACATTGTCAACAAAATAGGGGCTCGACCCCTGGGTCGAGCCCAGGCACTATAGTCAGCTTGCGTGAGGATGCCTGGTACAGCCAGCAATCCAACCACCAAGCCACCAAGGCAGTGTAAGCTAGTGGCCAGGTGGATCATGCAAAGAGGTCTATAAAAGGAGGGTTTCTGGCACTGCCAGAAAGCCGAAGAACAAGAAGAAACAAGACAATAGATCGAACACATAAAAAGACACTGGATTCAAGGTGCCGTGCTTCTGACAGTTGAAACCGATCCATTTCGCCATTCGCCTTGGCCACAATTCTGGCCTTTACTTAGGTACCTATGCCTTCGCACACTCTGGGTAAAAGCGTGACCTTGCCGATGCACTAGACGAAGCGCAGATGACATCAACCGTAAAAGGCGCTTGACCAGTGTGACGAGCTCGCTGAAAAGACCCCAGGCACGTAGGGAGCGCGCCATAGCTCGGCGCCTGGCGACTTTCCGCAGGCTGCAGGCAGGCAGGCAGAGAGGCGCAACAGCGATCGTGAGACTACCAGGCCTTGACCGAAAGCTAGCGGCTTAGGCATGGCAAGTGAGCCAGAGAGCTCATAGGCTGATGCGTTCAATTGCAGGTTCCCATGTTCATGGCCGAGATAACGTCTAGTTCAGTATGTCGCTAAATGGGGACAGAATTCTTCATAAAAAAAAGGGTGAACGGAAGGTTGGCACTGATACACCACATCAATCTGTCGCCATTCACTGGGGGCACCTTTGTTACCGAGCCGGTTGAGGTGCTGCGGACTCTTGGGCGGCTGGAATGGGTCGTGTCAGAAGCAGGGGTGTACGGTTTGCTCACTCTCTTCCAGCGGTCGTGCAGCCTACCTAAGTGAAGCGCATTTTGTCGCGTGGACAAATCGTCTGCACTTATTTAGGTTCATCATCTTGGCTTGAAATCTCCAAATCTACTAAAAAATTCTCGGCATGGGTTCCGGTGAATTTCACGGGCTTGAAGGTAGCTCAGAAGCCTTCCAGCGGCAACAACAATGGCGAGAATTTCGCTCAGGCCCTGTCAGATTGTTTGCATTGCATTTAGAGTACCTAGGTATCTTGGAGAATTCAAAGAGGAATGGTCCTGAGTTACTCGAAAGAGCGACAAATGAATCCGCTGGTATTGGATACAGCACAGCACAGTACAGCATTAACGTTGCTTATTGGAACAGAGAGATAGTGGAAATTGGTTGCCGCCATCACTAGGTTTCCTGCAGTGCGTATGTGACAGCTCATTTTGCGAGACGCAAAGATTACTGCCCCAACCCATGATGTTGCAAGACGGTTGCACTGATGACGACGAATCAGAAGAGACCGAGACTGTTGCCTTCCCGAGCTTCAAGGGGCTCAGCTCAAAAAAACCCCGCACCTCCCCCCTCGACGCCGCTTGACCTTCAAATCTTCCAGGCATCCCAAATTTTATTCCAGTTTCATCATGTCTCTAGGTGGCTACTACCAGTATCAGCCTCTGGAGAGTCCCGATGAGTTCAGGGTACTCATCCTACACCCCGGTGTAATTGAAGGGCAAGACTCTGAGTACGAAGCCACGGAACTCTTTGTCGACATTGTCCATGAAAAGCTCTCGGAAGAGGCCGATTATGTCGCACTCTCCTATGTCTGGGGGGACACGGGCCTCCGAGGCCGGGTCTTTCTTCGAGATGGACAATACCGGCTTCCGACTACCTCGAACCTGCGCGACGCCCTCTTCGATCTTCGCCGCACCGACCGCCCTCTCCGTCTGTGGGTAGATGCGCTCTGCATCAACCAGCAAGACGTGTCCGAGCGAGGCCACCAAGTCCAGCATATGCGCAACATCTTCTCATGCGGCCGCGAAACGATTGTATATCTTGGATGTGACCTGGGCGGCAACACCGGCCTGTCGGCGTGGAACTTTCTCGAGAGCCAGGCCAGCTGGGCTCTCAACGACAAAGGCGAGCCTGATGCGTCGATCCCAGACCGGATGCGCGACCTGACCGAGTTCCGGGGTGATATATCCGATGTCGAGTGCGACATTTTGGAAAGACGGTGGTTCCGCCGCGTCTGGGTCTTTCAGGAGGTTGTTGTTTCGAGGAAGGTCTCGCTGCAGTGCGCTCGTCGCCGGATCCCCTGGGACGACTTCTGCAAGGCCCTTCTCCTCCACAAGCGGCACCATGACCGATACGGCCAGAGCCTGTCCCGTCGGGGTAAAGCGGAAATCGTGTTCCGCATGTTCCAGGCGCGCCGAGCGTACCTCGAGGCACATGGCTTGCACTCTCTACTCCCCGCATGGCATGGCCAGCTCAAGCGCTACGACGACGATGGCGGCACGCATATCCTCAACACACTGGAGAGGGCGAGACGTCTGGAAGCTACCGACCCAAGAGATAAGATCTTTGCGTTGCTAGGCATCTCGACCGGTTTCGACCCGGACCATCCCAGCGTCGCTCCTGATTACAGCAAGAGCCGGTTCCGTGTGTATATGGATCTGGCCGCCTACGTGATGGAGACTTCACAGAGCTATGATATCTGGAGTTGCCTAGACAATGGCGCCGTGTACGGCTACGAGATCGACGAACTGGGTTGGGCCAGGGCCCGCGGCAGCCGACCCGGCCGTCTCCTCCAGGCTGATAATGATGAAGAAGAGATGGGAGAACTGCCTTCGTGGGTGCCGGACTGGAACCGTAGCGCTTGGGAGCACACTCACGTTCCACGCTCGATACTGAGCACCTTTGGGCCTGAAACAGAAACGGAACGGCGAGCCAGGGAGCGCGTGGTGAGGGAAAGAAGATGGCGACTGTCCCCAACGACGCCCGAGTATGTATGCGGCGGTGTGTTCATCGGGGTAGTCTCAGACCCGGGCTGCAAAGTCTTTGTCCGCGGCCGACACGAACAGGACTTTCAGGCCTGCAGGGACAGCCTCGCTACTAGCGATCCGAAGCGATGCTTCCAGGAGGTCATGGATCTCTGGGAGTCTCAGCTGCTTTTTTCGGGCCAGGGCCAGTCCTGGACCCTCCTCGACAAGAGTACGTACCCGCCTGCTCCTAGGTCGGTTGAGAGCTACTTGTTTGCTAGGGCAAGGAAGACGGTCAGCTGGACCGACGACAATAGCAAGGCGGTTGCTGTCATTAGTGACGCTGAGTCTATCGTTGACGGGAGGAGGGTCGGTAGTGTGGCGATTACAATATCCGAAAAAGAAGAAGAAGAAGAAGAAGAAGAAGAGGGTAGTAGTGGCCACGGAAAAGTGGGATTACTTCATGTTCCCCGGGCGGAATATATTGGCCGTGACATGAGAATGGTTGGATTGCTTCCCCCAGCGGCACGTCCTCGTGACATGGTTGTTTTATTCGACGGCGCAAGACTTCCGTTTGTTGTGAGGTGCTGCCTCTGGCGAGATGATGCTAGATTGGGCAACGAAGAGGAAGGGATGGAGAATGCTGCTCGGGAGGAGATTAGAGAGAGGTACCGCCAAGTGAGAGAGAGTTATCAGCATGTTCTGCCTTCGACTTTTGGACCATCCTCGGCGGCGGCTGTGGTTGGGATTGTTGGTGAGTGTTTGGTGAATGGGTACAAGGAGCTAGCGGAGAGGAAACCAGTCTCAAAGACGACGTTCATTGTTGTGTAGGATATTTTGGAGTAGTAAATTAAAGATCTGCATCTTATTTACTGTCTCTGGACCGAGCGAGACGATGGCGAAGACAAATTGTTCTGAAAACGGCACCTACCTACCCGAGGTGCATGTTGTTGACATACACAACCTAAAACTTGTATGTGTGAGGAACCCGGACACTTTCACGGCTCCCTTTTTATGCAGCCGCCAGTGATGCAGACAAAGGAATGTAAGACTGTGTCAGCTGGGTTTTGTTACTTGCAGAACAAAAGGGAAGTTATCTACAATGTTTAGATGGCAGGGACCGGCGCAGGCTGGACCAGTTAGATTAGTTAGATTAGACTAGACAACACAGGAAGTCATACCCTGTAACCAGCTCTAATCTCCACAGTATGTATGTGCCTTGAGAAATTTATTCTACTTGCAATTAGAATCCCCCCGCTTCCCCAAATTCAGTTAATGGATTTGGTGAACCACGCCAGTGCCTACTACTGACTACTATCTATCTCCCTTGATTACCTACCTTACATAAACACCTTCCCCCTGCTGCGGAGTTGACATCGTCCTTCCTCAGAAAACCGAAAGATACAAACCCGCCCTGACGAACAGCCAACGGCAACCGTGGATTTCGATTGTGATATAGCCGAACAAATTGTTCCACGAACCCTCGAATTTCTCCATTTCGGCCCGTGACTCGACCTAGCCAATTCGTCGATTTATTCCCCTGGCAGCCATAGTAGATTCTTGAGTTCCAGGTAATCCACATGCTGTCGGGACTAAGACCATAGCCTCGGAATTTGCGGCTCCTGAGAGAGTCTGAACTGGAGCTACATCTGGAACTGTCAATTCATCCAAAATTCAAGGTACCGATCTCAGTATGGAGAGAATAGCCGGAGTTGTCAAAAGATAAGAGAACCTTGAATGCGTTAAAGAAAATGCTAAATATCGGCTAATATAATGCGCTCTATTCGTGCTGCCAGAACGCCGAGAGATAACTAGATGGTTTTTTTCCCCCGCTCAGATCCAGGACGCTATGCTTACATTTTACTCCGTAACCAACCAACTCGGATCAAATTCTCTTCTAACTCCTTGAACTTGTACAAACTCATCCCACCCGTCTGATGCATTTGGGACGAGATCTGCGATGGTGCTCCATTCGACGTCGCTGAAGTCTCCTCTGAGATTATCATTGAGTTTAAGGACGAGCTGAGATCACTCATTCGAGCCATATTAGAGACTTTGGTGCCGGATGTGTACCGCGAGAGCGTTGAAGAAATCGACAAAGATCCTCTTGCAAACCGGCTCAAGCGACGCGCTGCCTTAGCCCCGGTCTTCTTGAACTCTGTGAGATCGAAAGAACTTATGGAGCTGGCCAATGTAGGTGAGTAATACAACCCCTCTTGTGGTCGTACGGGGGCTCGAAGGTGACGCGTCGACCGCCGTCGCTCAGCTGAGTGAGTGCCGATATCGACAAAGTGAACGCCAAGTGTGTGTTCGAGACACGCAATCGCATGATGCCGATTTAGTTTCCTTGTCTCATTATGAGACTCAGGCCGCAGACTAACTGTGTTCCGCGCAATGTACTGCTGGAGAAATCTTTTTCCTAGCTGCTCATCGGTCTCACCGAGCATACACTCAGTCCTCGTACGCATTAGATGGATGAACTCCTGTTCCGTCCTCGGCTGAATGATGCAGTGAGAGTCATGATAGTCGTATATCATGCGGCAAACCACCATCAGCATTTCCGTTGGGCTAATTCCCATCGAGGTTTGTGTACCAACAATCCAGGCTGCCTGGTATTCACAGTTTCCTGTGCTCTTCCAATCCCCCCACAACTTGATGAACAGGGTATCCCTCTCAGCCCATGCCGTGTTACTGTCGCCATAAAGACCTGCCACTTTTTCCCCGGCTTGGGTGGAGCGCCACGTCACTCCAAAAAGCCTCTTGTTGCACCAGGCGACACACGATCTGACGCACGGCACCGGGTGGCCGTAATGAGTGAATGACCAGGGCATGTGGTGCAGAACGTAGTCCTCAATGTGCGCAGCTCGCTGGGAATTGTCGCTGAGACCGTACGTCATTGGGGATGTGAGAGAGGATAGCTCACTCGTGGCGAGGCGCATAACGTTCAAATATAACGGAAGGCAGAAGGACTTATCGTCAGGGAGTACGCCCTCGAATAGTTTGTCGAGCTGGCGGGGAACATAGTCTGCAGCGTTGCTGAGATTGGCCTGGGCACCCTTGAGGTCCGCATTCCGGTTGCTGATGAGGGCGAGCAGCATGTAGAGCACGAACTTGGCCAAGCGAGTGGAACTGTCCTCGGCCAAAAAGAGATTGAAGTTACTCAGGTTCTCATGGATGATATTCTGGATGATCTCCACATGGTCCCGATTGCTGGCAGTTGACGCGCACTGGATGACCAGGTAGTCAATACTGGGATCCGGATATTTTTGTGCAGTCGATTGCTGCCGCTTCAGCATCGTGGTGTAGAGCTCGAATGCCTCTTGGTCACAATGCAACATGCTAAAAAAGTCCGCTGCGCGTCTGATGTCGGCCATGTCTTCATCCGAGAAGGTGTCGACCGGGCTGTTTCGGTCTATGATCCGCAATCCGACTCCCTCCTTCTCAGTCGGTGGTTCGCTGGAGTATTGCCGTGGTGTCGAATCTCTGTTCCCCGCGCAAGGTGTCGGGCAAGTCCTTTCGTTTGGCATTGAAACAACTGAAGGGGAGGACCTTCTGGCTGGTGGCTGCATGCCGGTCGTAGCACCCAAGAGTGGATCATGGCAGGTACTTTCTCGATAGTCGTTATCGTACGCGCCGAAGGCTTCATCGGCTCCAGCATCCACGGCATCAAGAATGTCTTTGATACTACTAGGCGGGAATGATTGGTTTGGGCGCTTGATCAGATCGTTAGAGTCCAGGCGCGCAGTGCTGGAGCTACTTGGGTGGAGCCATTTAATGGTGGCTGCTGTGGTTTCCGGCGCGGAGCATGGCGGTGGCGTTTTTGCCTGGGTTGGGCTGGCCATGGTTGGCACGCCAGTGGCGCCACGCTGCGAGCTACCCTCCACAAAAGGATAGCTCTCGGATGTGTGCGGAGACATTGCTTCGCCGTCCCCTCGGTCGAGTTCTTCATTGGCTGATTTGTCGGCATTGATGTGGGTGGTGATGACGAGAGCCTTCATGCCGTCATGTACTGGTGTCCGCAGAGAGGGCTCAGGGGTGTTTTGGCGAATTGAGTCTGCGCCCGCCGGCCCAGATACTCTCGGGGAAAGCTCATTGAGGTCTTGGTCACGGTCCGGCGTTCCAGTTGCTGAGAGCTTGTGTGGCATCTGGCTAGATGTTTCGGTGTCCTCGTGGTGCTCCGAGCTATAGCCAACCAGCGTCTTCTTTCTCGGTGGTTTCACAGGACCCGAATCTGTGCTGCCCATTCCATGGGCATCGATGCTGGTTGTGCTTCTTCGGCGTTTGAGAATCCTTTGCTCACAACTCGCGGCTGTGTGTGCTTCGGGGGACTCTGTCGCTCCGGTTCCCTGCTTCCTGACGCCCCATAGGCTGGTCAAGTTGTAGGTATACTGACGCTCCCTAGAGAAGGACGGATTAGTCAAGACTGTGGAAGGCGTGAGCGCCCCATGTTACTCACGTTGCTTCAAAACCATGGCGGAGTCTCATCTGAAGCCTGACTTCTCCGACATTCGAAGCCCGGTAAATCTCGATTGCCTCGTCTTTGTATCGTTCCCATGTCTCTCGCGGAATGCGATTGTTGCGTGCAGCGGCTGGCGCGCCGACAAACTTGTAGCTGCGAGGAGTCGTAACCATCTTGGACGGCGCTGGGTTGCCAGGGAAATCAGGTTGCACTGCCGTTGAGCGTCGAGGTCAAGTCTGCGTCGAGTTGTAGCGAAAAGGGGCTCTAGTAAGGTATTCGTGTCCCGCCAAGACTCAGTGGTGTGGGCAGAAAGGCAACCACGGTCTGTGCTTCACAAACTCCTATTTCAGTTAGCGCAAAGCGGCTGTCAGGTTGTCACCCGAGGACCCACCAGCACTGCCGTACGGATTCCCAGCAAAATAGTCTCTCACACTAAGCTTGAAGAGGATTTGTCAGGATTCAAGCCGCAGTATCCATCAGCGGCCAGCGCTAACAACCTCCAACATACAAACTCGGCGGGGCACTGATGTTGACCTCGCCCACCCAGGCGCAGTGCGCATCTGCATCTGCAAACGTTGTCTCATGAAGTCCCGAAACCCTCCAATCATCGACCACCTTGCCACAGCCCCGGCTTCCGCGTTCGGTTATCGCGCGACGTCACGCACTCAGAAACTAACCTAAAGAGGAGATTGTCATGCCGGGTCGGGGGGAATCATGACTTCAACCATGCGTTTTCCTGAGCGCACCCAAGTCCCCCGCCGCAAGGAAGTTCTCAGCTGAGCTATTCAGGGTTCGGGTCATCACCCCGAAGGCAAGCCCAGCACGCTGCCGAACATGGATGCGGGCGCCAAGCGCGTCAACAGGCCGGGTATGATCATGACAAAGTCCAGATCGAGACATTGTCGTTAACCACACGATGTTTTTCGGAGCCGAATGATCTTTGGCTCGACTATTTGAATGCTCTGTTGAGCCGACTCTTGTCCCCGACAACAGACCACTCTGACTGGGATATCCGCCATCCGAGTCCCGAAACTGCATCGAAATTTTCAAGTTCCACCAACACGAACATGTCACAGCCGGGCCAATCTTCAAGTGACCTACTCCAAATTGGGTCTTGGATTACCACTTTGAAGGCAGATGTGCTTGCAGTAGTGAGTCAAGCACCGGAGTTGATCAGGTCGAGAACCTAACTAACCAAGTTCCCTAGGCTGCCACCGAGTCCGAATCTGTGTCGGCACGGCCTCCTTCGCAAGAGAGATACGGAAATTTTCAGAAGAGGAAAAATGGAGGACCGGTGAACGGATTTGAGCCGAAAACATCCGAAAACATGAAGCGTTGGCTGCAGGAGGACAAAACGCAGGCACCTGGTCGGGACATAAATGATATCTATAGATGATTGATTCTAGAATAGTTGAATCCATACATTATCCGCCAAGTATTGAATGATGCAGAATTGGCCATAGCTAGCAGGATACAATGTGCTCCGTGGCTGCTTCACCAAAAAAAAATTCCATCCAGTGCAGAATTCCCTAATGGCAAGGCTCTTGTAACGTTTCTAAGTTTGGGGATACGCTTGTTCATGATGCGTCGTCGTCCTTGCCCTTGTTGGGACACATAAAATAGTAGGAGTGGGTCTCTTTGTAGGGGTATGCAGATTTTCTCACCGTCTTGAGACGAATTTATGTACGCGAAATTTCCTTTTCGTTCGTAATTTTAAGCTAGAGAGCCAAGGTAGGAGGATCGAGGAGGTAACGAGCCATATAGGGCGCTGGAATCGATTCAATCGGCGCGTCCAAGTATTCCAAGCGCAGCAGGTCGCTTCTCTAGCTCTAAGTAAGCTCCGCACAACTTGGGGGAAAATTATCAAGGGAAGTGAAGTCAGCCGTAGAGTTATCGTCAAGGAAGAGGGCGAACTAGTTTCAAATTTCGCTGCTGTGCAGGAAGACACGCAAAGCGCGGTTTTTCTCAATACGCTGGCAGAGGAACTGCGGCAGTTCACGTTCTGTGCGATCTGGATGAGAAGTATTGACATGTCATCCAAACCATCCTAACCGAAGAGAATAACAACTGCTAGCCTTCATGATGGAGCAGGTTTGGCTTCCCGATGTCTTAGAAACGAAGCGCGTGGGGGAGGCAGTACCGTCGATGGAGCAGAGATGGCAGAACCAGGTGCGGCCAGCGAAACGGAGACAGGCCCAATCGAGGGAGGGCCAGCAGATGATAACACGGCCGTTCCCAGCAGCAAGCCCTCGGGGATCTTCAGGCTCGCAGAGACCTCAGGAAAACCCCAGGATGCCGCCGCTGCCGCCGGTGATGCGCAGGGCGAAGCAGCTCCCACCACAGATGACCCTCCTAAATACCCTAACCTGCAGGCCACATGGAAGAGCGTTCCGCCCCGTCCCAAGGCCAGCTGGTCGAGATCCAAGCATCGAGCCTACAGCTTGATTTCCATCAAGTCGATGACGATGCCGTCAATGAGCGATGAGCGTAGATTCAGTTCCAACCCCTAAAATTCTGACAGATTACCTACCTAGTCATATGGATTAGGTAGTCATACAAATTCGTCGTACAGTCCACTACGCGATCTAGCCGGCCACGAGGACACTGGAGAGAACACGTCAATCAATGAAGCCATCACCACATTCCACTTCTGTTCCTTCCGTCTAACGCTCTTCGATCTTACACACGCGGCCTATATCAATACCCTAGAGCAGCGAAAAAAAAAAAAACTCTTTACCGCCGGGGTCTCTCGATGCTGCCCTATCTTCGTGATTGTGATTGTCTACCCCCTAAGCGTAGCAAGACAAGTGAGATTCCAAGTTTTGGGAATTCAGTTGGCTCTGTGGATTGTGTTGGCCGTGTTGCTAGTCTCTCACCATCAGCGACGCCGCTCAGACAGCAGTGCGAAGCGAAAATTAACCCCTAAACCAGTGCGCCCACACGCAGGCAAACGCAGTGCCCTCATAACAAGGCTGTGCTGCTCAATGCTCAATGGACAGAGGTTAGCTGAAGCTGAGCCGGGGCTGATCTGGACTGATCAAAGGTGATGAAAAATTATGTGATCGTGACCATGGGGCGGTCGTCCATTTTAGGGGTGTGTAACAGCTGAGATGTACCCCTTTGCAGTCTGTTATCTTAGTGGGTGCACTAGTATCAAATGTACCAGTATACTCCAAGCCAGTACATTATGCAATAGTATATTCTAGGTGCCAGTTTACTATGTGCCAATCTATCCGATATACTTGTATATTATTAAGAGTTTGGCAGAATTTGGGCCGCGCGGGGGGAGGTCTCGGGAGGAGGTCTCGGGAGGAGGCGGTGAGATACTTTATGTAGTGTCCAGATCTGATTGGTACGATTATCATTCATCTACATGTAGACCAGCCCATTCCGTCAAGGTTCGAAGGCCAATGAAGATGCAGACCAACCTAATATTAGGCATGGTGTGAAGCCCAGACTCACCATTATCGTGGCGGTGCCATGTT
>Ga0247765_1001324_pt1 | contig 12461 bp, 8 predicted proteins | sample UWRJL106311C6_FD_179949 | JGI IMG/M metagenome (GOLD analysis project Ga0247765, IMG submission 179949) | Plant litter microbial communities from Arlington Agricultural Research Station in Wisconsin, United States - UWRJ-L106-311C-6 | ecosystem: Environmental > Terrestrial > Plant litter >... | reverse complement strand
ACAGGAATGTTCCGAAGCGGGGTTGGTCGGTCTTCGTTATCCGATGACGAGGCCAGGTTGAGGGTAAGCGTTGGAGGAGTCGGCGACCCATTGGTCGTCTGCGATGGCCGTCCCTTGGAGAGGAACCCTGCCTGGAAGCGGTTTGGCTTGCTTGCGTGGAGAATGGAGAGTTGGGGCGGGGTCAAAGAAGGACTCGAGTTCTGGGGCGAGTCGGATGACGACTGCAGGTACGTGGGTGCCGGCGGCGACCGGATCGGGATCGACGACCCGCCAGGACTGACGGCAAGCGACAGGGGTTTAACCGGCGTCTTCTCAAAGTCTGCAAGTGTACCCTCCTCAGTCTCATCATCGCGCCAGCGCACCGAGTGCTTCTTCTTGACAGGTGTAAAAGAAACGCCCTTACGTGCGACGCCGGCCTTACGACGCCGCGGGGATGCCTTGATCGGCGATACGAGTGCTTGTTGCTGGGCCACCGACAGTGCCGGCGCCGCGATAGGCTTCGCGTTTACGTTGACTGACTTCTTGCGTTTGGGCGTGCCTCGCTTTGTTGGGGGGTTAAACTCGACCGGCATCATGGATCCGTCAGGCTTAACAACGTGTGATGCCGCCGAGTAGCCCGTCTCGAGAAGGCGCTTTATGATGGACTTGGCGTGTGCGACCGCCTCCTCTTCACTCATGTTGAGCGTCTCGGAGAGCGAGGCGAGAATGTCGAACTGGGCGCTCAGCAACACCTGCAGGACGGCTGCATCACCAGCCTTGTCCAGCTCCAGCACTTCTCGGTACGCGTCACGCATGAAGCCTGTCTTCAGCGCCTCGGCCTCCCTCGCCAGAGTGTCGCGCTCCGATCCGTCGCTCGCCCCTTCGGTGCCCTGAAGAAGGCAGAGAGTGTGGTGCAGCGCCGAGTCAATCGCCCGCTCCCAGTTGGACTTTTCTAATCTCTGGTGAATGTGTTGTCTGCTGCTTTCCAGCTCCACCAGAATGCCCTGGGCTGTTTTCCGCATCGCCGTGAGGTTGGGCGGCATCGCGCTCTCGTCCTCACGCGCATCGCATACCGTGTCAAACGCCGCAATCCACGCCGACAAGAGACTGATACGGCGCTCGATTGCCTTGAGCTTCTTCATCATGTTGACCTTCTCCTGACGGTCAGCGGCCGAGTTGTCGTAGGCAGCCCGTAGCTTCAAGAGCCCCTCGCGCACAACGCTGTCGCGCTTGTCCATCTGTTTCTGGAACTTGGCAAAGAAGATCTTTTCGGCCTCCTTCTGCTGCGCCTTGAGCTCGTTGATGAGCGCCATCTGCTCGTCAATCTTGACCAAAAAGTCCTTGACGTGGCGGTTGACGTTGAAGACATTGCGTGTGACCTTGGTCTGGATGTTCTTGGCCCGGTTCGCGTACCGCAGCGTGTTTTGCGTCTCGTCAAAGTGCTCACTCGACGGACTTACGCACACAATCATGACGGTCTTGCAGTTGCCACCGAGCGAGAACTTCAACAGACGCGTCAGCTTGCTGTTTCGGTACGGGACATGGTTTCGCTTTCGGGGATCGCAAAGGGCATTGATGCAACTGCCTAGCGCCAGTAGCGACTTGTTGATGTTGGCGCCTTCCAGCAATCTCTCTCCTCTATTCTTGGTCGCGCTCGCCCGCTCGCTGCCAGCAAGATCGATTATGCTCAGCGTCGCCATCGTGTGGGGCTCGTTGATGTCGGCATTCCGGTCCTTTTGCGCAACGTTGATCTGCAGAACGGCGTGGGACCGCGACGACACGGCGTTGGCAGCGGTTGGCGACACGGTTCGGTATTCGTTGCCTTGTACGATTATATCCATGACTTCCTGCACGTCTTTGGGGTGGTGGCTTGTCAACCCGGCTACTGTGACGGCCTGGTTCGAATCTTCTCGCAGCATGAGGCCCTGTTTGCTGCCGCCAGGCACGAGCAGATCGCGGATTGTCTCGTTGTAGATCTCGAGGTACGAAAGCGAGATTTCTGTCTGCTTCTCGTCGCTCCTCTCCTGAATCTTCTCAAACAGCTCCTGCATCGTCATGAAGATGATGCCGGGTTGTGATGACGTTCCGGTAATTGTGTGCGTCTTGCCGCACCCGGTGGCGCCATATGCAAAGACGGTCGCATTGTATCCATCGAGGACGCTATCGAGTAGACCCTTGGTGGTGCCTTCGTAAACATCGATCTGCGAGGCATTCTCGTCGAATATGCGGTCGAATCCGAAAACCTGGTCCTTGACTTTCTTGCCCATGGGCACAACGGATCGCGAGAACTTTTGGACGGGGTTGTCTTCAGGGGGATCGAACACACTGTATCGCATGATGAGCATCCCCCTTCCTTCCACTCAAAATTCCTGGCCACACCTACAGAGACCTGTCGTCGACGACTTTAATCACGGATCGAAGTCCGCGCTGATGGAGCTTGGGAGTGGGCGCGGCCGCAAGGGAGCCATCACCAAGGAAGAGAGTACTGTCATCGTTCCTGACTCTGCTGGAAAAGTTAGCCCTCACTCTCCTCGTTCGTGGCTTGTCGTAGGGGAGGGGGTTGGCGGCTCACAGCTGGGCAGCTTCTCTGATGGTGAAGGGGCGCACACGGACTGGTAAAGTCAGCATCTACTTCTGGTCATTAGTTCTCCAAAACAAATACGCATACCTGCGACCGTGATGGACGATGCATTGGGGTCGATAGCCATTACGCTGCCCACATTGACAATGTCTGCATCCGCGGGTATGGGGTGTCGCGGCGTGTCGGAGTCCAATTGCAGCGGGAGACCGGTTGGGTAGGTAAACGAATGTCAACAAAACTGACTCGAACTCTCGGGTGTGGGGTATTTGGTAACTATCCGTATTGAGCGCTGCGAAGGGGGAAAAAAAACACAGCTTCAGATTTGGAAAAGAGGGTAGGGAAAAAAGGACAAAGTGACCGCAGATTAAGACACCTGAAGACGATTGATCAGGTAGGCTAGGCTAGGCGGCAGGTAGGTACACAAAAACAAATCGAGACCCAGGAGAATGACGTTGCTGTGATTTTTTTGGGCCGTTTGGTGTTTTGGTTCGTGCCTGGTCTTGCCGGTCTCCACAGCGACGGGCTATCGAGACGAGGCGAGACCCACTTGGGTCCCCCTGAATTTCGAGGCGAGCAGAGTAAATCAGCCGCCGTGCCAAGCTTTATGCAGCACCTCGGGGTCCCAAACCTCGGGAACATGAAAAAACATCGATCAACTTCCCAATTTGAACCAACCCCAACAACAATAACATTAAAACTACGTATACTACTTTTTTACTACGTAGGTAGGTAGGTACTACAATTAACTGCTGCCTTTGTTACACCTTTTTTCATTTCATCCCCTTGCCTTGTCCCTGTCCCTTTCCTCCCAAGGTATCCACATCATCCACGTAACTCCCCTTATCCAACGCGCCCTTGACATCTCTTCCGACCAAAAAACTCTCTGGCGGTCCAAAGAAGCTCGGCCTCACCCCTCCCATGTCAACAATGACTTTTTGCACAATTAAGCCCGGATTCAACATCCATACCCGCAACGTGTACGCGCCTTCCCTCGGCACCGAAAACCGACTGCGCGTGTAATTCCCCATACGGCCCCACACGCTGTCGGCCACGGTCTGGCCCCACCCATCGGGCATGTTGCCTCCTGTGGTGGGGCCGACCGGGCGGACAATGGTGGGTGTTGACGGCGCGGGACTGCCAGCGGGGAAGAGCGAAATGGCGTATTCGATGGGGTGTTCTTCGCCGAGGTAGTTAAGCACGGGGGAGAGGTAGAGCGTGACGTTGGCGGCGGAGTGGTTGGAGAAGAGGTAAACTTGGTATTCGAGCGCGGGGGCTTCCGCGACGGAGAGGTGCTCCGTGTTTTGCGGGAAGAGGCCGACGGCGGAACCGGTGCGGCCGTATTTGGTAAAGGTGTGGTAGGTGACGTTGGCGTTGGCAGCAGTGGACTGGGAAGGGGAGATGACGGATTGGTAGTTTACTCCCGAGATGGAGACGTGGCCGTCAGACTCGACGAAGCCTTTGGAGAAGGTGGAAGGGACGACGCGGTTGACGACGGGGACTTGGATGATGGGGGCGCGGAAGCCGTACCGGTCCATGTCGCGGCAGGGGGTGGTGACGTTGATGTTGACAGTGCCAGAGTAAGGGGCAGCTGGGGCGCTGGCCCAGTCGATGGAGACGAAGACGCGTGTGTCTGAGTTCTTGGCGCCGACCTTACCCTTGTACTGCGACAGCTTCACCCACGGCTGCAACGGGACTGCTTCCCACTCGCACTCCTTGGTGCCGCGGGAGAAGACCTCAAAGTAGCGCTTAGATGGTCCGTAAGGGTCTAGTGGTGGCACAGCGAGGGTGTTGCCCGAGTTGGAGTGGTACTTATCGTCGCCCTGGACGGTTGCGTTGGATCCCTCGACGCCGATACCGACATGACCGGCCACCGACGGGTAGTTCGTCTGGACGTGGATCATGGAAGGGAGCGTGTTGCGCATCGGCTGTTGCCAGTATCCGTCATAGCCGAGGTGGGGCTGGTCCATAAAGTGCTTCCACCTCCCGTTCAGCATGTCGTCCCAGCGGGCTGTCAGTGCGGCATCCTCTTCCGACGCTGACAGCACCTGGTTGATGACATCGTTGGCCGAGTTCCGCTTCTGGCCTGCATACAAATTGTTCTTGGCGCCGCCAATGTTGATGCGATGGACAATCTCGCCAGCCAGCACCGGATGAAGGACTGTCTGGTAGAAGGTAGGCTGCAGCGCCGCGGGCAGCTTGTCGTAGATGGCCTGGGCCTCGACGACCAGATCGGACCACTGCTTCAGCACAGCGTTGGCCTCGTCGTAGTTGATGACCGAGTAGACGTACGGCTCGACCAGCTCGAACTTGCGACGGCTGGCGTACATGCTGTACTTTTGCACTACGCTCGAAATGTCAGCGGCAAAGGCTGGCGCAAACTCGCGTGTTGCCCACAGCCGGGTCCACTCGTCGGTGCTGTCCACCCCCCAGCGCTTGGCGTCGTAGGCCATGTCGAAGAAGTGGTTGATGGGCAGCTCCAGCGCCTTCATGTCGCCGACATTGACAATCCAGATGCGGTCAGCCCCCCGCGCGTAGGCCATGTGCATCTGCTGGGCCGTCTTGCTGAGCTGGATCGTGTTGATCCACTTGTAGTTGCGCACATCGCCGACGTAGTCAAAGTGGTAGTAGATTCCCGCACCACCCTTGCGGTCCTTCTCATCCAGCCGGGGGAGTCGTCGGTTGTTGCCCCAGTTGTCATCGGCCCACAGCAGCGTCACGTCATCCGGCACCTTGAGGCCATGATCCAAGTACGACATGACCTCCTTGTACAGACACCATGTCTGCGGCACGGCCGTGATATCCGACACGCCCAACCCTTCGGCCATGAGCCTGCGCTGGTTTGCGACAAGCGTCTGCAACATGGACACGATGTGTTCCACTCCCAACCCTTCAATCGCCGTATCACCCGTGCCACGCATGCCCACGGTCCACAAGCTATTCCTCGCATATGGTTTCGCCCGCTGAATACCATAGCGGAAATAGTCATCAATCGTCGCATTGTTCAGATTATACGCCCACGGACCCTGGTAGAATTTCCCAAACTCATTCTGCGCCCGCATCAGCGGCTCTGTATGGGATGTCCCCAGAACAATCTCATACGCGTCAGCCAGAGGCTGATTGCCCGGGTCGTCCACTTCAAACATACTCGCCCACAGCGTCGGCCATAGGTAATTCGCCCGCAGCCGCAAGAGCACTTCAAAAATCAGCTTGTGGAATTCCACCCCGTACCCGGCACCATAGGGTGTATCCGGAAATCGCGAAGCCACCCAGTTGGTCAACGCAGGCTGTTCATCGTTGAGGAAAAACCCGCGGTACTTCACCGAGGGAGGACCCTGGACTTTTTTGGACAAAATCACAAAGTGGTTTTTACTTTGTTTCGGAGGCGTGTCCGTCCAGAAATACCAGGGGCTTACGCCGATTTGTTCAGAAACATCGTAGATTCCGTAAATGGTTCCGCGGGCATCACTCCCAGCGATGACGAGGGCTTGGGCGGTTCCGTTGACGGGGTTGAGAATGAGTTGGCTGGTGAAGGATTCCCATTTTCCTTGGACGGCGGAGACGTCGAGTTTTCCGGAGGCAATCAGGCTGTCGATAACGGTGGAATAGCCAATGGTTCCGGCGATGATGACAATGCTCGAGGGGGACGGGTCGGAAAAGGCGGGGCCGGTGAAGTTGGCTACGCCGGTGGTGGTGTACTGTAGCTGTTGGCCTTTTTTCCTAGCTTCCGACTCTGCCAGAAGAAGAAAAAAGAGGACTTACAAAAGTATTGTTCATGTTATTGATCGGCCGATACGAATAGCTCACGGGCGCGGAGCTAGCCTTGCCATTGCTCAACGTGTAATTGATACCCGTGACCCTCCCAAAATCCACAGCCAAATCTCCCGCCGCCCGAATCACTCCCCAGTAATCATTGTCCGAGACCAAAATCTGGCCTTTGGACACGGGACCCCCCGCAATCTGGAATGCTCCGGGCGTAGTAGCATTTATGGAGACGATGCGTTCTTGGCCGAGTCCGGAAACGAGCGACGTCAAGGCCAGGGCCAGCCATAAGGCTGGTCCTCCGATGAGAGCAACCATTTTGTCAACGACGGCGACAACGACGACGGCAACGGCGACGAAGCAGAACAAAAACCCGTCATTCTGGAAAGAGGGAGGGAGACAGAGGTAGTAGTTTATTAAATATAATATATTACCAGAACCCAGGCATACGGTTGGGAATGAGGAATAACGCAGGAACCCATGTATGTACTGTCCATCCATTACGGATGACGGAAGACGGAAGACGGGCGGGCCATGTGGGTAAATAGATTAATAGATTAAACATACCTGACCAGGGACAAACATATCCACTCATGTACTTACACTTAGGTGGGTAGGTAGGTACGGTCGTATTTCGCAAACCATTAATCTTCTGGAAAGCTTTCTCTTCTTTTCAGGACCCAAGACCCGACCCAACTTCGCGTATACTCAGTCAGCATATGGCTCAATGGGACTAGAGGGGAGGGGGCCAAGAAAACTTGCCCCGGAGTTCCATGGTGGCGAAACGGGTAAAAGGGAACTCGAACTAAACTACTACCACTCAACATCAGTCTGGTTCCTCGGGATGGTGAGCGGGCATGGCTACTCCGCCTACCATTTGTATTTCTCTCTAGCCATTCTCTAGAACCCCGACCCGAGATTCTGGGCAAAAACGGTCGGAACGTGGCTGACTGGCTGTAGGTACTTAAGGTGGGTAAGTGGCGGCCAAGCCCGGCCGGGGTGAGTTACGTTCATATCGCTGTCGCTAATCGTTGTGGACGTTGTTAGGTATAGGTACCGGATAAACTCCAAGTGTCTCCAAATTTAACAAAAGAGCACGTTGATACCACTGTCCCTCGTTTGCTCGCTCGCTCCGGTTCCCCGCTTGGGACTGCCCAGGACCGCTTGGGAGAACCGCGAATGTTGTTGGTTCCGTTCCGTGGGTTCACTGATTCCCGTGAGTAGGAAGTACTGCGTTGTCGCCAGCTGATTCGTGGAAAAACCCATCTCGGAACCAATGCAAGCGATAATTCCCAATGCAACGGGTTCGTCTTGACTATCCATCAATCCATGTCCATCCAGTCTTGTCTCGATCTTTTTACCGTAGTGCTTTTTTTTTTTTTTGCCAAACATCGAGACTTGCAATGAAATTTCGCTCCTTTCTTGGTCTGACTGGGTCAAAGTGAGGGGTCCGGCAAAATTGATGCTGATTTGGTCCATCCCATCTGCTGCATCATCCACTCGATGCTATGCTGTGCTGCAGCACAAGAACAGCTTCCGCTGACCGGCAGGTTGGACGACTTTGCGACACCTGGTTCATCCCGGCCCCGGCATACCTACCTCGCCAAGTGAGGTGCGGACGGTTCCGTCGGAATCGGATCCGCGAATTGATCGGACAAAGGGCACTCGAACCTTCAAAGTCCCGTTCGGGACTGCATGAAAATTCATGAACCATGAAGCATGAGAGAAGCAGTGTGTGCATTTAGTGGAAGCTGCTGCTGCTGCACCGCTGTTAGACCCACAGTTCGACCCTTGGCATGCAGTGTGCACACCACCACGGCTGGTCCCTGGAGGGCACTTTATCGAAGCTATCTGTACCGCCTACAAAGCTAGGCTTCCTTCGTGCTTGCTTTTCGCTGCGCTAGAAACAGCCTTTTTGCTTCCTTGCTAGCAATACATGTCTAAGCCAGTCGATAGAATACACACCTCACACCTCAACCCACCGATATCGCGGCAAAAGAGCCATCTTCTCCTCCGGACTTATTTCTGTGTCTGCATACACCATGCGCGTGTTCTTCTCCTTATCCTTCTTGCTCTTCTTCTCGCCTCCCGCCTCTTCTTCAGCCCCTGGCTTGGCAGGCTTGATACCAGCCTCGGCCATCCGTATTAATTGATCAATATCGTCACCTTGCCGTGATGCACTCGCAACCAACTCGTCCACTGTCGTTGCCGCTCCGGCGAACCCAGGCGGCGGCGCGCCAGGCCAGTAGGGTGGTCTCTGCGGGAGCGTCGTGGAGGCCGCACCCGCGCCAGGGGGTCTAGCCGGTAGGTTGAAGGCTCCAGCGCCAGCACCTGGAGGGGGTGATGGGCCTGAAGGAAATGCTGGTGGGAAGGCCTGACCAGCTGGGAAAGGAGGCGCACCAGGCCCCGGCGGGGGGTAGGGGAAACCAGCTTGCGGAGGAGGAAAAGGGGAAGTCTTTCATCTGTCAGTCCATTTACCAATAACACGCCGAGAGAAAACTTACACCCTGTCCGGGGCTCTGTCCGTCACCCGATACACTGACCGCACCGCTGTTGGGCCCTCCGGATTTTTGAGCTGCCAACTTCGCCCGATGATCAGCTAGCCGCTTCTTTATCTCTTCTGGTGTCTCGATTCTAATTTTCTTTGTCGGACCTTGACTCCCAGATTGACCAGGCGGAGGATTGCCCGTCGCGGCATGTCGCTCCGCCTGGGCGGTATAAAAGTTTGTGACGATGCGGTGGTTGTGTTGCTGCACGATATCCTCAGGAACGCCCTCCATGCCGAAGATCTCAATCTCTAGGCCTTGACGATTGGGAAGCGCATTTTCAACTTTATCGAGACTCTCTTTGTGCACCTGGTTCATGTGGACCGAAAGACCTGTGTGCCATGGTTAGCTTGGAAGCAAGTCGGGACGCGACAACGCACCTCCTGCTGTGTTGAGCCTCTTGCCACATCGGTCGCACTTAAAGTGTTTTGCCTTTTGATGTGAGATGAGAAGCTTGAGATCTTCAAAGTCGCGCTCGCCTGCATTCTGGTTAGCGGGAATGGCGTCGCGGGGCGCAAAACGGACAGTAGTAGCACCAAGGTCGCGCGAGCAGCTCCTCAACGTCGGGGTGGCCGCGCTTCTTCTTGCCCATTGTGCCGACTGAATTATCTAAGAATCGATTGATGCAATTGTGACAGTGGGAGAGCGAATCGTTGGTGCTGAAACAGCAGTTGAACGGATGCGGGATGGTGATCGCGAGGAATGGCAATCCAAAAGTTGCTTTGCTTCAGCCTCTCGAGCTTGAGCGTGGCTTGTGGCCCTAGCTGATTTTGCTCTAGCGGGTGACTCACGTGACCAGTCCCACACCGAGAATCTACAGTCGTCTTGGCAGATCGAGACCACAAAGATTCAACACATCTTATGACGAACACGAAATGGACAGGCAATTGCCCATTGCCATAGAATATCAATTTGAGCCTTCTCCAATTGGAAACTCTTCCCACCATGTTGTTGCCCGGTGCCCTCGCCCACCACCCGTCACAGGCCAAACGAAGCGGTTCATTTTCGCTCATTTGCGTCAGGCTGCATCCCCACGTAGCAAACCGGCTCCTTCCACTTCAAAGTCAGTGAACTCGCTGCGACAATGTCCCTGCGCCTTCAATTCTGAAATGACCTTGCCACTTCCATTATGGCGCATTCTCAATTATATAACTGTTGGTCGCTTGCCCGCACCTGCTCTGCGCGGGGCACTCGTGTCTAGGCATCCATGATCCGCCCCGCACCCGGGACCACCCGGATACGACAAGCTAGCTGTGAACCCCGCGTCCGGGAGGCCTGAGGGACTGATGCATCGCATGGCGGGCTTGTTGAAATACCTGCCGCCCCGACAAGACTTTTCCATCGCCAAGGACCCCTCGCCATGACACAAGAATCCAGGGTGAGACGTTGGCTCCGCCGCAGGCCAAGAGAAATCCCGGAGCCGGAACCGGGCCCGTCTGACGCAGATCGCTACTTTGTACCTCCGCCTGCTGTGGAGGCCCTTCCCGCCTATTCACCCGCTGCCGACACCGAGCTTCCACCCACCCTCACGTCCTTATCAACCCCCTCAGAACCACCACCTGATTACAATCAAACACCTGAAATCTCTCAACAGAAAGATACTCCCAAGGTCCAGTTCACCCTCTCCCAGCAATATCAACACCTCGACAAGATCTTTTCCATCCACCCATGGCGTCGCCACTGGGGGCCACGCCCGGCATGCTTTGCCGACGCCCTGAACAAGGGTGCTCTCCTGGGGATCCAACCACTCCTCACAGCATTATTTGATCTCGGCGTTGAAGTGCGCGGCAACGTCACCCATGCCACGCAGACCACCACGCCCATGCACGAAGCCCTACGCGGACCCAAACCTTGGTTCGCCTTGGCCTTCATCAGCCGGCTTCAGGATGCGGGCGGTGATGCGCGAGAGCTACTCGACTCACAGGATGCCTTGGGCTGCACTCCCCTTCATATCGCTGCTGAGGCGGGCGAGACGGCCATCGCACGTACCTTTGTACTGTTCCATGGCGCTGACGTTGATGCTGTGGATAATATTGGCCGCACGCCGCTGCACATGGCCGCGAGATACGGACGTACAGAGACTGTCGCCATGCTTCTGGACTATGGTGCTGATCCTGCACAGGTGGATGAAAAGTTGTGGTCGGGTGCTGAAGGGCACGAGAAGCTGAAGGAGCTGTTGGGGAGCTACGGATTGATTTCGGATTTGCTTGGGCGGGTGTTGAGCAGGCAAACAGGCATTCCCCCTGAACCTCCTGATGAAGTCAGCGGAGAGGGGATTGTTGACGAGGAGACTGAACCTGGGACGACACTCTCTAACAAAGACATGCAAGACGAAAACAACCCTGCTTATACCTTCACAAGGCCTCCGTTGGTGACGTCAGGGGCATTATCCGCACAGCCCTCATCACAATGCTCCATTCCTAATGAACCTCCCCCTTTGCTTCGGGTTAACCGGGGCTCGCTCCACGACACACACGCCTCGGACGAAATGGCAACACGTATAGTAGCAGCCTACGGAAGCGATGACATTCAAATGGCACTCCGCCTCATGCGCAACCGAGGAGCATTTAGTTCCCGGCGGCCAGTGCATACCATGATATACACTCAGGAATACATGATATGGAGGAGCGGGTGCGAGATCCTACAAGAAGAGTCGAGGGCACAGAGGGAGAGAAACCGGCGTGAGGGGGGTAACGGGCTTGATAGTGTGTATTGTTAAGATTATTATAGCAACCTTTCTTCGCGGATACCTCATTACGAAAGAGCAATTAAACTTATTGCCTAAAGGGATGAATTGACAATGTGAAAGTGACTCAGACCACCTTTGACATGTGGTTATGCCAGTAAGTGCCAACTTGAAGTGGCCTGCACGCAGCGCAACTTTTGTGGATAGGCACCCCAGGGTCGCTGGAGAGAAAGGAATAGAAGGGGTCAGATGAGATACGTAGGTAGCTGTGCGAATCGTGAGATGCTCGGTCCCTAGAATTCATGTTCATCAATATGTTAGTTTACAGCCGAAAGGGCGAATATATATTGATGCATGTGTGTGTGTGTGTGTGTGTGTGTGTGTGTGTGTGTGTCCGTGTACATTTTCCTTGAGAAAGTCGTCTCTTTCCCTCTAGGCCAGCATCTAATCCGTCGACACACAGGTACATGTAGGTAGGTATTTCGTACTTGAGAACCAATTTATTAATTGATAAGATTTTCCTCTTGCTTCCGGACTCGTATTGACATTTATATATGACAAAACAAGTTGAGACAACATGGAGGATAATCCTTTCACTTTGATTGCCCTGAGTACCCTTTTCGGATTGGACTTTATGCACTACACTTTGGAGCAGGGCGCATGCAGTCTTCTCATGTTAGTTTCATGCAGTAATAATCCAGTCCACATAGCCATCAAGTCGGATTTGCCGGGGAAAACAATATCATGTCTGGAGGAACGGACGAGCGTTATTTGATGTGATCCTGCCAAATCAGCAACAGGTTCATAGGAGTATCCAGGTAAAATTTGTCCATGTCGTACATCTAAGGTGGCTACATCTCAATCCATTGGACTGGACTTTTTTTTTTTTTTTGAATTTTTAGGATGGATC
>Ga0247765_1001323_pt1 | contig 12462 bp, 15 predicted proteins | sample UWRJL106311C6_FD_179949 | JGI IMG/M metagenome (GOLD analysis project Ga0247765, IMG submission 179949) | Plant litter microbial communities from Arlington Agricultural Research Station in Wisconsin, United States - UWRJ-L106-311C-6 | ecosystem: Environmental > Terrestrial > Plant litter >... | reverse complement strand
CCCTCCCTCCCCGTTTTATACCCGTGAGGTAGGTACCCCCTCACTCACCACATTGATCTTTGACTGAATCGAATCGGCAATGGGGACTGGCATGTATCAATGTCTCAGTGATCAGTGATCGCAGCGACTATTCTAAGATGACAAAAAGAAGCAGCATGCATGCCGGGTGGTTATATCATATCATATCTACCATGCGTCATCCCTCTAGAATAGACTGTACTGTACTCTAAATGTACTACTACCTTCGCCACGACCAGACCAGTTGTGACCAGACGCCAACGACATCAAAAAACTTCCGAATCCGAGTCACCTGTTTGTTTGCCCATTGATCATCGATTGCCCAACTCCCATCCTCGAATCCTACAGCTGGCGATCAATCCGACACGAGCATTAATGTCAATGTCGATCTGTACTTCCGTTTTATCCGACCTACCAACCAACCAACCAACCAACCAGTTAGTCAGTTACCTAACCAATGCCGGGCGACATATGTGACCCCGCCCACCAAAAAGCTGTTTGTTACATTTTACATGCAGACGACGGGCACAGCCGCGCAGGTGACAGTGACGTTCACGTTCACATTGACATTGACAGCAGACCTCGGTGACAAATCTGGCTGGTAGTTGGGCAAAGTAGGGGACGGGAGCGAACGTCATGGAATCTTCTCTAGTCCAGTCCAGTTCAGTCCCGCCCGAGTGTTTCCGATTGTTTGCTACCTTAGCTAGCCATCTACCTACATACCTATACCAACTGTCTCTTATGACGTTTCGTTTTTTTGGCCAAGTATGCGAGGTGAGTCTGCCTTGTGTGCGGGGTTTTTACCTCCCATGCCGTCCCATTTACCAGACCTGACCTCTCCTTCTCTCTTTCAACTACGACAACCACTACTACAACTTGACCACGCAAAGAAACTCAACACCAGCTATTACCAATTCCCAGCCCGACCTATTTCCACTCACAAAAAAAGAAAACATGACGAACGACGACGCCAAACCCAAGAAGTCCCTCTACCAACGCTACTGGGAAGCCAAACACGGTCGCAACAAGACCATTTCCGACGAAGATCTCATCAAGTACACGGGCAAGACGCGCGCCGAGATTATCGAATGGGGTAAGACGGCCCCGGGCGTCGCCGGAAACCAGGCTGCCGGAAAGATCAGCATGGGTCCCGCCTCGGGTCTCGGTGGATTCGAAGCCGCCCAAGGTTACGGAGGATGGGGATTTGATGCGGAGCAAAAGATGAAGTTTCCACCGACCAAGCCGGCTCAGACGACGCAGGCGCAGGCAGAGGCGCAGGCGCGGGCAGAGGAGAAGAGGAAGCAGCTGGAGGAAGAAGAGAGTGATTGACTTCATGTTGATGTTGGCGCTGATGTGACAAGAGATGTGGCGATTTTTTTTGTTTTGCGCAAACGACAGACAGACAGACAGTCGAATTTGTGTGTTTCTCTGTTCAGTATTCGGAGCTTGAATATTCATTTTGTTTGTCTACTGGATATATCGCTCGTGCCGTGCGTCTGAGATACTCTCCGAAGTTTTAATCGTCTTCTTGTCAGACCACCCTAGTTATTGCTGCTATCTTACAACGGAGGGTCACGAGTGGCAACCCCGCCACCCTACTCTACTACAAGCCTAGAGGAATACTCTCGAGCACCGAACGGAAGCGACCAAGCGTTATAGTTCGGAAACCTTAATCTTGTGCTTGAGTACGCGAGATACTCCCGCTTCATAGGTCCAGTGCGGGAGTCCATGCCTGTCGTGCCGCGCATATTCTGGTTTGGCCGACGTCAAATGTGATCTTCGGTACAAAGATCTCTTGGTGCCGCCGCCTAGGCATTTCCACGTAGTGAACACCAAGAACCGTCCATCGGGCTAACCCGGCGTGGCGGCGTCAGGCGCTATATTGACTGCATAGTCAGTATCGCATCGTGGATAGGATTTCCTATGGCCTGTCTGTTAGCATATGCGCTGGCGCTATTCGATTGGAACAAGAGAAAAATAGGTAGGTACATGTATTGACGTACAGGGTGCCAAACACGGTGCGATCAGGGCACAGGCAGTCAACCTCGCGGAATAGCGCACACTTAAGTTTCTTGTGCATGAAGGCGTTTTCTAAGTTCAAAGGGGTAGTGGTCCATGTTTCGGTGTCCAGGGCAGTTAGGGGCAACGAAAAGGTGGATATTCGGCGAACTTGTTCTGCTTCTTCTTGATCATTAAACCGCAACTTATCAAAGCCCCAAAAGTTGACCATATTTGAGACAAAAAAGTGATATTCATCAGCCCACCGGAAGTGTTCGCAAATGGGGTCGGCGTGGGTGATAACATGGCCGATTTCATAGAGCGTCCGCAGCATCGCTGTGTGGCCGGGGCCCCCCATCTAGGGAGACCAGACATCTCGTTGCCGCATGCTGACGGTCCGGTAGGCGCCGTGGGTCTTTAGGGGTGTGAACGAGAACACGCGTCCGGTTGATTGGCCAAAAGGCCTGGCGAGATCGGCCACCAGTTCCTCCAAGAGATCATCGTCGATTTCATGCTGTTCGGAGCCGGGGCGAGCGCTGTACGCACGGGCGATCAATTCAACCTTGGGTAACCGACATCCCCCCGTTTGGGCAGCGCAGGCGAGGGGACCCGGTTCTGACATGAAATTGCTACTGCCTGACAACGACGCTGCATGTGGCCATTGCGTGTGGTCGCTGCTTGTCGTGCTTGAACCTGCTGCCGACCCGACAGCGGTTTGCACCTTTCTTACCAGGGCACCCCAGGCGGGAGGAGACATGGTGATTGATGGGTTATGCGGAAAAAAACTGAATGTGCGTCTTTGTGTGTCAGGTGGCCAGCACGGCTTTGGTCTTGGTGCGCGAATAGACTTTCGGCCGAGTCATCACGGCCGAGCCATCATGGATCATTGCCGAATGTCGTCATTGTCGTCATTTTGTGGGGATGTGGCCCTAGGGCTTTCTGCTACTCGTCCTTCAGAGGCATTGTGAAGATTGGTATACCTCACTGGCTTGTCACATCAATTGATGTCAACAAACCATGCTCCAGCAAGATCGACCAGCCAACTGCTTGTTCCAAGATATGGAAGTTGTCAGGGATACTTGAAACAAGACACCTCGAGCCCGCACACGCCTACTTCACGGAGAAGACAGATACCCAAGACCGACCAGTCATCTGATTGGTTGATAAGGGTGATACTGTGCATGTAAGCCGGACCCGCCGTGCCCCCTTCCGTGTTGTGACCAGCCAGCCCTGGTTAAAGTAGATGCCGTGGATGTTGTGAACCCCGCCTGCCTGGGGTTTCCAGGGGGGGGTCTGGTGTCCCTTTTTTGGGGTGGTCATGGTTCCACCATAGGCACGGGTCCGACTCATTTAGTCGGAGAGGATACGGCGGCGGTGACGGCGGGCGGTAGTGTGGGATGGGGAGCGGGGTGGAAGAGAAGCCGCAGGGGAGGGAAGAGGCGCGGGCGGCGGTGAGGCCGGGTATGTCATTGACGCCGTCTTGGCCGCCTCGACCGTCTTTGCCATCTATGGCCGGCCGGTTCTTGGTTTCCTGGAAGGTCATCCAAGCTACGCAGGCGCAAAAAGCGCCGTGATGGTAGTGACAACGGTACATATCATTGTCCCCAGGGCCCATCTGGCCGCTTCGATGGCGGCCTGGTCGGACATCTTATCAACAGGGAAAAAAAAAAGAGCAAGTCTATTCGTACTGTGGCAAGCGCCCCCCCTCCCCTTATACTGTAAAAGGGGGGGAGATAGAGGGTGGGACGCTGGTATTTACACTAAAAATGCCTATCGCTATCGCTATTGCAACTGTATCGTACAATAGGTTTTAATTGTAAAACGCCTTGTACGGGTAAGCCTAAGGCATTCGAACTGGGGGGTCAACGCCTTGAAAACCGAATAGACGGCAGCGGAGTATATAATTGTACAGCCGGAGAAAGAAGAGAGAAAGAGAGAGAGAGATGAAGAGACGTAATCATATCTACGAACCAGCCAGGCACTTTCTATGTCCCGAGGTTTTCCTCCCTCTCTCGTTACAAAATTTACGACATGCTTAGCCTCAGGTACGCAGTTCAAATTAAACACCAGCGCCTTCCGTTACCGCTCCTTCCATCCTCCTCCCTTCGAGTCGAAAGATTTTAAAGATGCAAACGGTCCCGGGAGGTTGAGGGAAGGTATGGTGGAGGTCGCTGTGGCCCAAGTACTTGTGGTTGATGTGGTGCTGCTGCTGCTGCTGCTGCTTGTAATAGCGCCTATCCCGTTTCTAACACAGATGCCCCAAGGGTCGGGGGACTAGTATTAATCGGAATCTTTTTAGTGGGGAGGGGGCGCTCGATTTGACAGGAAAAGAAAATAACTTACGGATAACGCCGTTTTGCACGCAGTAGCTGTAACCTGGAGCGGGAGTGCAGGGGTTTTGAGTCGCGCTCAAGCTCGACCTCCAAACCAGCAGCTGGGCGAGGGTGATGCCGTAGCGCGAAGCGACGTAGTAACAGTGGTTAGCAACATCCAGTCGAGGTGCAAGGGGGCCTGGGGCTGGTAAACGTTGTCGTAGACGATGGCATCCATGTCGACGTAGTTTGTGTAGTTTGTGCATCCTGCCAACCTCCCCGGCGCCATGGATACCTGGGCCGGGGTGGTCCTTGTAGTCTAGTAGCCCTAACCCTGGCCATGCTCCCGTTGTTGTCACCAGAAGCAAAGATCAGAGTACGTGCAAACCTGTTGTCTTTCCCGGCACAGGTGATACCACATTAGATTTTGACAACTCCGTCCTCGACAAGAATGTTGTACCACGCGTTGGTGTTGAGGACAAACGCATACAAAGGAGCAAGATCGTTGAGCTTGACCCTCTTTCTCACGTCCAACAACTCTTCCTCCTCATCTTCCTCGTCCTGCTCCCACTCCTCCTCCTCAGCTTGTCCGCCTCCTTCCTCCTGCTGCCGGCGCTCCTGTTCCGCCGCTAGAGCCATATCCGCTTTCACGGCCTTGCAAAAATATCCCCCATCCTCTCTCGCCTTCTCATCGTCCACAACACTCTCCAGACTCTCCTCGTCGACATGCAAGAAAAAGGTGTATCGCGGCCCGTAAACCGGAACGGTGTCGTCTGTATCAAACAAACTGCCCGCTCTGTCCTGCCGCCCCTCAGGCCCCTCCACCCACTCGACAAACTTTTGAGCCGTTGTTGCAAGACTCGCGCCCTCCAGCGTCTCAGCATCCTCGATAATCGTCCAGGCCATGCTCTCGTAGAGGTCTTCCATGTCGCGCCACTCAAAGTAGTCGCTCGCGTGCTCCTTGGCGAGACCGATGAACTGGTCCCATTTCTCTTGCGACTTGTAGGTGCAGCGGAAAATGACGAAGCCCCATTGCTTGAGCTGGTATTTGTTGACGGATTTGCGGATCGCCGTGGCTTCTCCGGTTGGGAGTTCGGGGAGACGCATGGTTTGCTTGCTTGCTTGGCTACACACGTCGTTGTCGCCGTCGTCGTCGTCGTCTTCGATTTTTTTTTTTAACTCGTTTCTGTTGATGGCGGGGTTGGGAATGGTGAGTAGGTGAGCAGAAAGAAAGAACCCGAGTCGCTGAGCGGGCAAACATCCCCTTATCCCCTCTTTTTCTACGTACGTACCCTTCCCTTAGTGCTAACAAAAATGCGGGGCCCCTACATCGTAGCCCAAAACTTTCGAACCCGCCAAATGCAACCTCAAAAGGAAGGCACAAATACTGCACGATGCCGACTGGGAGTACGGGCCGATGAAAAGCCGCATCGAGCACCTCTCCACCTGCGCAATAAAGTCTCTATGCGACGCTTGCGGGAGATTTTTGCTCTCGAATTCAAACTTTCACGCGACGTATGTTGTCCAATCTAGATGCCGTTCAAGCGCATGCATTCGTTCCTTGTTTGGTCGGACACAGCGAGCGCAGTTTCTGTCGCGCCCGGAGAAATGAGGCTTCAAAAAGAATGCAAAGTCGGCCGAAGCTGGATTTATTGTTCGGAAGCAGAGACGACGGTGAACCCATTAGCTGCGCCAGCTCGACTATGTCTTCAGACTTCACGGTCAGCTGCAGCCACCCGAGAAAGTCGAACGCTGCACATGTGGCAACGCAGGATTGCAGTCAAGCGGGCGAGAAGGACTTAATCTCCAAGCCCGGTGCCAGGTGATTTTCCCTCACCGGTCCCATCAAAGACCGAAAATGTTGAGCCGCTAACACCAGTTTCACTAGAAACACCAAGCGAGATGTCGTACTGTACTGGACCAGACAGCCCCGAAAGCCGTACCTCATCGACATTGAAACAGCCCACGGGGCCCGGTTCCAGAATTCGCCGAGTTGCCCACTTGCCAGCCCGCATCGAACACCCTACTGCTAAGCTCCGCGGCCGCGAAGGAGCTGAGAGACTCTCGAGCTGAACTTAACAGGATGGTCATAGAATTAGCGGGAACGTTGTCTAAACTAGAAGAGTCCCATTTTCTTCGCGTAGCCCGATGTGGGCGGCTGCAAGTCTGGGAAGCCGGAGTTTGGTATTCGCGAGCGTGTTGCCGAGAGGCAATGGCAGCAACCGCGTCCTGGACGATTCTCCACGTCTCGGAACCTCGAACCTCGACATCGTGATCTAGGCGGAGACGTCTAATTTTCAGAAAGGGAGTGTCTGTGGCAGGTTTTCAAGGACGTGAATAATACCCAGCTTCACCATGAGGAAGTACGGACGTTCCACAGGTATATTCAGCATGAAGACCCCTCTCCTGTCTCGGCAGCCAGGGTGGAAAAGCATCACACAACCGTGTCCAGAGCATTCATATATCACGCTATCGAAATGATGAGGGGTGTGTCACGCCGCTTGAGAATGGGAAGAGCACAAATATCATGTACCGTGGCATTGACTGTTACACTCGGAGATTGAGAAGGTCTGGAGAAAGATCTCGACCTTGGCGGGCTGTGTGGCAGACATTGGGCTGTGATTGGTGAAATGGTTTCCACTGCTACTAACCCGAACCCTGCGGAAACGCATGTGCAGCCAATCGAAAAATGACAACGGTGCGCTGGGGATTAGGCAGACATGACCCAGAGTCAAGGCTCTGTACATCGAAACAACAGAAGACTGGTTGGTGATCTGAACCCGACATTCCCGTTGCGGGTCCTTAGCACAGCACAGCCGAGGATACAGCCAACGGTGAGGCGCTTAGCAATGTATCAATACCGAGACCTGGAACATGCAGACTCAATCCGCCTCCTCGAACTTGAGCCTGCAAAGGAGCATGATGATGACCTTCACGGGTCATTGATTCATACAACAGTGTGGGAATGTTCCAGCAATCTACTTCGACCTTACACAGCATTGTCGTACGTTTGGGGTTCTCCACAGAGAAGTCACAAGATCTATATTGTTGGAGACGTCCTCGAGATCACATCTTCGCTGAATGCTGCACTGCGGGATATGCGGGACTCGACTTTACCTCACCGCATCTGGGCTGACGCCCTCTGTATCAACCAGGCTGACAACGCCGAAAAGAGCGCTCAAGTGGCCATGATGGGCCGCATCTACTCGACCGCCGCCCACACCGTAATCCATCTCCCCCTCTCAACACCTGGCCTTGACCGTGCAGCCGACGCCGTGCTTCACTCTGGCGGCAAGATTACGGCCACAACGGGACCTGAGGATGCCACGTCTAAGGTTCACGATAAACAGGAGCTCGAAAGCTGCCGGAACGAAATTCTGGCAGCACCATGGTTCAAGAGAGCATGGGTATTCCAAGAGCTCGTCCTCTCTCTCGACCCTTGGGTGCAGATCAACCGCACATCTCGCGCGAGGTGGACGGACTTTTGCTCAACATTTGGAATTGAGCGCGTCATGTCAGCCATGAGAGTGCCGAAAACGACGCAAACTGTTCCCGAGAGCCACCCTAACCCCTTTATCAGGATGAGCGAGACTCGCACGGAAAGATTTGCTGTGCCACTGCACACTCTGCTCACTGCTCGAAGAGGCATCGGCGCTACCGACTCGCGAGACGTCGTTTACGCCAACATGGGCATCATATCGGACCTAGAAGAGGTCGGCAAACATTTGGCTGTCGACTACTCGAAAACTACCGAAGCAGTCTTTCTCGACACGGCCAGATACGTCCTTGCAGCAGCAGGAATCGACACTCTGCTCTCCCATGCACCTGGAGTTGGTAACGACCGAGAGCAGGATCAGGATTACCCCCCGCGGGGCAATATGGAATGCCTGCCATCGTGGATGCCGATCTGGAGTCGTGAACCGGAGCCTGGTACTGGTCTAATAGGACCACATATGACAACTCGGGGCTTGACATACCTTGAAAATAATAGCACAGGGAGGAACTTTGGCCTCGATTATGAAGCTGGCCTGAGAGTCAAAGGTGTGCACAGCTTTATTCTCTCCAACCCTTCGACACTGTGTTTCACAGGTCTGGAGTTCGATATAGTTGAGGCCGTCACCACGGAGGTCCCTCGCTCAGCGTTACCTAGCCACTGGCCCCCAATCGTCCCCAGTCATAGTGACACACGGCTGCAGGCCCATCAAATGGTTCAAGCATGGCCAATGCTGGGGTCGACTCCAGAAGATTCTCTACCTGATCGAGGGGATGAAGCTAGAATTCGAAAGTTCATCACCCCACCGCTCCAATGGATCGAGGCAATCTGTGAGCACAGTGTGAAAGCTCGTGATGAAGGCCCCGGCGCCGAGGATAACGCAATTGAAGTCTCCTCGAATTACCACGAGCATTTTAAAAGAATTCTGGACCAATTTTGGACCCCGTTTCGTGCGGGAGCCAAGAAGCGGCCAACCGGCAACGGCATCCTTTTCCACAACAACGTCACGCTGGAGAGCCACGATCCTGGTAATGTTACTACCGGCCGCCGGTTCGCGGTGGGGAAGAGTCGCTCATTGCATCTTGTGCCGATGGGGACGCGCGAGGGGGATATCATTGTGGATGTTGGGTCCAGCTTCAAGTCATTGGTTCTCCGTCCCATGTCTAGCGGGTCAGGCATCTCTAAGGACCGCAGGATCATCAAAGCCTTCAACGAGGCAAACCGAACTCGGGCCTGCCGGGTGATGCCACAGGTTTACGTGTTTGAAGACTTAAACACAGTTAGGGGGGAGCTTTACGTCGATCCCAAGGTAGTGAGAATGCACTTGACCACGACTCCCCTTGGTGATTTCATGACACCACGAGTAAGGCATTGCTTGCTGGTCGGGGAAGCCAGCAGTATTCGGATGATGAGCTCGGAAACCATCGGGGTGGGATCTTTCCATGACATGGATATTTTCACCTTGCATTGATGGCACATGGGGATCCAGCAGAATGTCATCAGTCTCAATTGAGGAAAACCGAGTCCAGCCTCACTCCCAATACAGCCTAGCTCAACCCAAGGACCACCAGGCTGCTCCGTCCCCGACATGGATTGCACAGGGCTTTGCAGAGATGCGCAAAACTTTCCAGCCCCAAATTTCGGCAATTTCATAAGTGGCCCCTTTCGCGTGAGGTTTCTTGCCGCTTCCTCAGCAAAAAAGGGTGTTTGAACCCAAACTCTCCTTACGGTCGCAACCCCAATGGACCCCTCAGCGCTGGAATCGGACGAGCCTGCGCCGCACCCTCCAATGAATGGGGAACCAGGAATTGTGGATGTAGGTTTGCAGCAGCACCCAGGTGCCGAAGATGCGTGCTGACAAAACTTGGCGTTTGGAGGATGATGCGGACTCTGCGCTAGCATCTCTCATTTCGTCCACCAGGTCTCTGAGTTCCTCTTGTTTTTTGCGTCATCGGCAATTTGGTCGCGAATACCTCGGATGGTTCGGTAGTCACAGCCGTTATAGCGAGGGCAAGTATCTTTGCCCCATCGACACGACAGAACAGGAGCGAGAAGACATACAGAATTACGTCTTTACCTTGTTGTTTCTGAACAAGCTCTACTTCGCGCCGCTCTCGGAAACGGATCGCTTGAAAGTATTGGATCTTTGCACTGGCACAGGGGCTTGGGTCATTGACCTTGGCGACGAACGACCGAACTGGGACATAGAAGGCGTAGACTTGTCACCGCACCAGCCTGCTTGGTGTCCACCCAACGTACACTTTTGTATTGACAATGTGTAAGTGCCGATCTGAGAGCACTTTCTCGAGCAAAAATGGCTGACATTTTGATTTCTGACGAGAAGCTGCGATACACCGTGGAACCGCGTAGAGAGGCTTGACTACATTCATGCTCGTGCGACTGTGCACATGGGGTGCTGGAATGATATCAAGAAGGAACTCGTCCAGGAGTCATTCGACAGCCTTCGCCCCGGCGGCTGGCTTGAGACTCAGGAGATTGCATCTCTGGTCGAATGCGACGACGGTTCTTTGCCACCCGATAGCAGCTTGTCCCGCTGGATACAGCAGGTCAATGCCGCCAGTTCCATCCTCGGCCGGCCTCGTGAAGTCTCGAGCCAGCAGATGGTTCAGTGGTATAAGGAAGTTGGGTTTGTCGACGTGGAGCTGGTGCCATTTAGGTTACCGATCGGATATGGGCCCAATGACCGACCCAATACCTTAGCGATAAAGGACCTGGGACTTCTATGGCGGATGGTCATGCTGCAGTCACTTGACACTCTGTCTCTACGACTCTTCCATGACATTTTGGGATGGTCAGATGTTGAAATTCGGGTATGAGTTCAAGGCACCCATCCTACTGGACGCTAACTTGTATTTAGGTGTTCTTTGCTCGGGTAAAAAAAGATTTGAAAAACCATTCGATACACGCCTACAGCACAGTGTACGTCGTGTATGGGCGTAAACCGACCTTGGATGAGACCTTGTCAAGTGTCGAGGCGACAGCTGCAGACGAGAGACCTGCCACACCACCGCTTCCTGAGCCTCCATCAATAATACTGTCGCATCCACAAGAACCCACCTTGTTCGGGGAGACCATCGAGGCGGCTGCACAACATTCCATGGCCAGCGGCGATGTCCAACCGACCGCCGCAACCGATACAGACAAGAGAAGACGAAAACAGCCTCCAGGGGGATGTTCCGTGAAGAAAAAGTTTGCGTGTCCGTTCTACAAGAAAAGTCCAGAAAAACACAACACATGGACCAGTTGCCCGGGGCCGGGGTGGGATGAAGTGCACCGTGTGAAGTATGTCAAGAGCTGTCCCTCCTTTGGACCAACTAACTGAAGCAGGGAACACGTGTACAAGCGCCATGTAGCACTCCCCCAATGCCCCAGATGCTGGGAGTCATTCAAGGATGAGGCTTTGGCTAAGCATCTCCAGCAAGATCCCCCTTGTGCCATAAAGGCCGAGCGAAAGGCTGGTGACGGATGCACCAAAGAACAAGAGAAGAGGCTCCGCAGCAGGAAGAAGAGCCGCCCAAACATGACAGAAGAAGAAAGGTGGACAGAGATCTACATGATTCTGTTTCCTGAGGATGAAACCGGCACGCTTCCTAGTCCCTGTAAGTGTTCCCATCGGCACTCCAAACCTCAGCCCAGCTCATTTTGTCTCGTAGTCTACGATACCATCAGCCAAGGCGCCGAGGCGGGTGCACCTGGAATCGGGCTGAAGGACTACTCGGCCTTCCTCGACCAGGAGATGCCCCTTGTTGTGCACCAAGAGCTGGAAACGGCTTTTCAAAATGATCTTTGTGGCGTGGAAGAGAGTCATCGGCCGCAAATTGAGAGGTTTATTGTGGAGCAACAACGGCGGCTGTTTAATAGGTTTGAAGACCTTAGCGCCAAGACGGAAGGAGAGACACAGGTGAGGACTCAGGAGGTTCCAAATGATGATGGATTGCAGGGGGAATTCCCACTTGAGGTTCCACAGGCAGTTGATCCGGGTCTCGACGTTGGCTTGCCGAATGATGCCTCAGCTAGACCTGAGCAGACATGGAACTACTTTGAGGAGGATTTCACCGTCGATTTTGGCTTGGGTCAACTGCTTGACCCGATGCCTTATCCGGTCGAACCCGGCGAGGAGATTTAATATAAAGCGTTGTATTCTTTGCCTCTCCATGGCCTTGATAGAATACTGGAATAGAGGGTAATTGATAATTCATCGCAGGGGATTCACGAGAGAGAAAAAGCTTTCTCGTCTTATATAAAGAGTCTATATAAAATGCGTCTTGCGTTTTAAAGCCTTCTCCCGTCTAGTAAGCTCAGCGTAACAACCCGCCTGCGGTCTTGACTACAGTCTCTCTGCGTCCACGTAGTTTGCGAAATTGATGCTTCATTTGTCTCCTCAAGTAATTTGTGTGTGATGCAGCTGCTGAGGGAATACTCTCTCGCACGAATTTGAAGTAGCGGTTTAGAGACTAAGTGAACAGAGCCTCTTGTCTAAGGCAGGTAAGGCGAGGCACCCACCCTTTAGTTGCGCGAGAAATATTCCTTTGATCAACTCAACTCAAAGGACAGCCTTTAAAGGTATATCTGTGGCGAAGACGTTGAACTTTTTTTTTTTTTTTTTTTTTTCTTTTTGAT
>Ga0247765_1001322_pt1 | contig 12486 bp, 12 predicted proteins | sample UWRJL106311C6_FD_179949 | JGI IMG/M metagenome (GOLD analysis project Ga0247765, IMG submission 179949) | Plant litter microbial communities from Arlington Agricultural Research Station in Wisconsin, United States - UWRJ-L106-311C-6 | ecosystem: Environmental > Terrestrial > Plant litter >... | reverse complement strand
AAGAGGGGGAGAGGGGGGGTGGGGGAAGAGAGAAGGGAGAAAGGAAGGGGGGGGGGGGGGGGGGGGGGGGGGGGGGGGGGGGGGGGGGGGGGCAGTTAATGTTAATGTTGACGATAATAATGTTCTAGTGGTTTAATGGGCATAGATACATGTAATTGAAAAGTTAAACATGGGAATCGCTGTTTTGTGCGACCACTGGAATCTGGGCATATATGTATAAAATTTCCTTTTTCGTACCAGCCCTCGCCCTCGTGACTATGATCACCCTGGTTCAGGCCCGGCTCCGGATTTCAGTTCACTGATATTCGACCCTTCAATGCCCACTCGCCAGTGTAGGTATCAGAGCCGTCTCCCTTGATCACTACCCCCTTTACATCGTGATTGAAAATTTTAAACAATAAATGTTAGCATGTGATAAGAACAGCCGTATCGAGCGGCCGCAACCCACCCTCAGCGCCCCGCGCGGACTGTGGAAGAATAGGGAACAATTCGCTCAAGACACTCTGGGTGCAGTTTAATTTTTGGGCCTTAGTAAGCATCTTTATGGCAACAGGTTCTACATCACCGAATATGGCCGAACAGCGATCGTACTACCAAGAGCTCATCGGGTATTGCTACGTCTACGACCTGATGGAACGTGCGGGGGTAACGGCCAGGGGGAGTATTTTGTCCTCGTATAACACACCTTGGTTAGAAATCAGAGAAAAATACTGAGATTAAGGGAGACTAGAAACTCTAGATTTGACAGAAATGGTGTCATAGTAATCCATAGGTGGGTAGGTTAATCCTTCCCCTTTCCAACTCTTAGCGCCCGCAAACCTCCGCCGGCACTTTACACATTCGTGTATGCGAGTGCGAGCTATATTCACTGACGCACAATGTGCGGTTCCACTTAGCCGTCAGATCCGGGTTACATCGCTATAGGGCTGAGTCGCTCGTGTTCATTGGACTAGGGTGCTTGTCAGGCGAGACTTGGCGAATCCGGTACGAGAGATGCCTCGCTAGCCAAATTTCACTGCTCGTAATGATGATGATGACATCAAGATCCATCACCATGATTTTGGCGAATACGGCTCCGTCGCAGCGACTCGTTGCCATCATCCGAGGGCAAATACGATATCGCACTCGGGTTCATAAGCGCATCTTTTTAAACGGGCCCGAATTATGATGATTATAAGAACCGGCGCATCGCTCTGTTTTGACAACTCGAATTTATCATCAGCATCATCAACTGCAAACAATCCAATTACCAATCAAAAAAACAAAATCACCACAACAAAGCCATCCCACCGCCAACCATCAAAATGCAGTACTCCACCATTCTCATCTCCCTCCTCGCCACCGTGTCCTCTGCCGCCCCGGCCCCTGCCCCTGCCGAGGTCGTCTCAGCCATGGCTGCCGTCCAACCCTGGATTATCAAGTCCTTCACCCGCACCTGCAACGCCGCCGACACGTCCTGCACCATCAAGTTCGGCATCGACACCCAGAATGGCGCCGCTGTCGTCCCCTGCGAGTACACCGTGACGGGTGCCCCGGCGAGCCGCGCCTCCAGCGCCGCCAGGTGCGGTCCTTACCCTGTCACGTCCAAGTGGGACAACCAGTTCGGCGATGACCACGGTTTCACCACCTGGTCCATTGTCGACGAAGCCCAGAGGATCATTGCCTTCCCCTCATACAGCGACGCCGATATTGTCAACGGCAAGGCAGTTACCCCGGATCGGGCTTTCGCTCCTCAGACCATCTGGTGGTAGATGGATAGATAGGTGCCACTTAGTACGCGGATGCGCTGGGAAATAATGTTAGCAGTAATCATGTTGTAATTAGCTAAACCCTGTATAAACCTTCAGTCCTTACCAGACAACTTAGTAATGTTTACATGCTTCAAAATCACCTATTATTTTTCGCGAGCTTGCATCCCACGCTGCCCCCACCAAACTGTCTACATTTAGATGTATAGAGCATAACGGTAACTGCCACCACCAATAAAGAAAAGATATAGCCCTAGCAACACTACAACGACAAGTGCAAACCTTACTCATCAGTCGACACATCCACCTCTCTCCAATAACGCTGTTATCTTTTGTTACGCCCCCTCTCTCTCTCTTTTTTTTTTGTTGTCATTTGAGACTTGGCAAATCTTGCAAGGATAAAATTCATCGCATTGAAGAATGTGATATGCCTGACACGGCGCCTGACGTAGAATATGCTATACATGTATTCATTTTTTACTCATAAAGTTGTGAGAAAAACCAACCGCGCGCAATCATGCAGGTCTAGACAGACACCTCCGTGAGAGCTCGGAACATTCCATCTCTCAGGCGGGGATATCGTCCGAGTCGGTCATGTTATCCGGGACTAAGCACCCGACACGGAGCTGAACGCTGTAAATTTTGGGGCGCAGCCATGTTCTCTATCGCCGACTGCATTCGCGACTGGCCCGCCCGCAGTACGCCCCACAAGAAAAGGCAGTGTGTCATACGGGCCTACCGGAGTGGGTAACTTAGAAAAATGTCGTAGGTTATCATTGGAATGCGTCTTTTGCAGTAGTGGATCTCCGGGCTTCAATCACCAGTTGATGTTATCGCAACCAGTCCGGGCCAATAGTTTGGTGGCTGGGGATGCATGTTTTCGTCCTCACTGCAATATGAATTACGTGAATGTCATTGAACGTAGGCATGAGCGCGTGAGGGAGTATTCACATATAAAACGCCATCCCACCATCGGCTTCCAGAGAGAGAGAGAGCACATTAGACAACAAGCATTCAACATCAACGCTACCAAAACATTTCTCATCAACATCAACTAAAAGTTCCATCTCTCGCAACTCTCAGCTTCACATCCTCAGCAATAATTGTCAAAATGGTCAAAGCCATTGCTCTCCTTGTTGCGACACTCAGTGTCCTCCCCACCCTTGTCACCGCCAAAGCCTGCACCACCGGACTCACCTATTGCGGCCATACTCTTTTACAAATTGGTGAGTACCAGTTCACATGATTACCTTGGGTACATGTACCTTAGGTATGCAGGCAAGGTATGGACAGGAATTAATACCGGCCAACAGGAAACTACCGAAAAGAAATCTACGACGAACTCAAGAAAAACGGCCAGTCGCTAACCGAGTGGAATACCCTGCAATCCATTTATGAATGCGGAGCCGGCGGTCACGGATGGATTGGCTATCGCGGCTTGTGCGCCAAGGGATGTCATAATCGGGGATCGGGCAAGAGTGATGAGTGCTGGAATTGATTGGGGACATGCATGTACATGAAAGATGGACACATGTGAAACTTGTCATTTTTGATCCTGGGGTTTAGATTGGGGAAATGTATATAAGGTACCAGACGGGGACATAGGATTGGTTTTTTCTGATGGCTTCCGTTGGCTTGCGATAAAAGATTGTTAGAATTTCAATGGTTCAACCAAGGGATTCCAGATGTTTGTCGCGTACATGTAATGAATCCTTAACCTCCGCTACTTGCCTCTCCTGCGATCCAAATGCACCATGACTGGAATCCCTGAACAAACGAGTACAATGCCTGCCTGCTACACGCAAGAGCCCTCTCTCCCAGCGCCAAAAGGCCACTTTCTGAGTTCACTACGCTTTGACAGCGAAGATCTTATACGAACCTAAGCAAAACGGTAAGTCAGATCAACAGAGGCTTGTGGGATTGATGGAGAAAACAAACTTACCAGCCCACTTGTTCAAATCACCGAGTTTTCCCCCGCCGCAGCTTCCACAACCGCTGGCCTTCTCGTCGGACTCTTCTTGGGAAGCGTCCTCCTTGTTATTGGCGGCGCAGCACTGGTTGTTCTTTCCCTTTCCTGGCTGGCAAGATGCTGCCGTCTTATCCTGGGAAGCGATCCCGCAGCATTGGCTAGACGCAGCTTTTTTGGTCGTTCCATCGACGTCAGTGTCGAGATATACGTTGAGATCAGCATTGGTGTCGGTGATTAGGATATCTGCCAGGCTTTTAGGTAAGTATTCATCCGCCTAATGTACCATGGTGAAAGTAACAAGGCGAGAAAAAAATGAAGAGGCAAGGTAGACATACCCTGAAAACCAGCAACCTGCAAATACTTCTCATAATCCGCCACCCGACTCGCCCCCGCAATGCATCCCGTATACAGCGCCATGCAAGACTGGAGACTTTCAGGCAAGGCTTGCTTGAGCAGGATATCTGAAATGGCCAATCTCCCGCCAGGCTTGAGCAGGCGGAACATTTCATTGAAAGCCAACTGCTTTTCCTCGACCGGCACAAGATTGATAACGCAGTTGGAGATGACACAATCTGCGACACCCCACGGCAGGGGGATATCCGTAATCTTTGACTCGACGAACGTGACGTTGTCGCGGTTATTCGACTCGGCGAGGGTTTTGTTTGCGCGCATGATCATGTCCTAGTAAGAAGGGGATTATTAGTACCGCAGTGTTCTACGGAAATGATTTAGAGTCAGAAGTGTCACTCACCTTGTTCATGTCCACGCCATAAACAGCACCTGTCGGCCCGACCTTGCTCGCCGCTAGAAAAACGTCAAACCCAGCGCCGCTGCCAAGATCAACCACGGTTTCTCCCTACGCGGCATTAGAGAAGTTGTCGTGTACAAACGTTTCGGGGCGGTTTACCTCGCGAAGGCTCGCCATGGCCGTAGGGTTGCCGCAGCTCAAACCCAGGTTGGCATCCTTGGGGATGCTCGCAAGCTCCTCTTCGGTGTATCCAAAGGCCTTGGCGACAGAATGGCCATAGTCGGGGTTGGTGTCATGGGCTGCGGCTGTGTACCTGTCTCGCACAGATTCGTAGATCTTTTCAGCGTTCATTTTGGGAAGTGTCGTGCCAGATAGTCAACGGTAAGCTCAAGTGATAGGTTGGGGTCTGGTTATGCAAAGAATTGACAAGAAAGTTGAACTTTGGCTGTCTGAGGACCTCGGTGCACCTTCAAAGAGCAGCTGGGGAATGACATATATATAGACTTCGCGAGGTCGGACGAGTTCACCATGGCCGCCTTACATGAATGCTCAGACGATACTATCACAATGTCCATGTCGCCGCCACCTTTCCCAAAGCAGAAATTTGTCGATATGTCATTCACGTCTTTCCTAAAACGGTAATTTCTCGATCTGTCACTGCGCAGCATGACACAACCCCGCCACGTAATCCCGACGCCGTTCCATCCCGCCCAACAAAGCGGAGTGGTTCCACTTTCCTTTGGGGTAATTTCTCAATGACCAACTTTTGCCCCTGGCCTCCTCTTTCCATTTGGGCATTTTTTCAATGACAAACTTCTCTTCCCCTGCATCTGGTGTCTTTTTGGCGAACAACTTTCGACTCAACCAAGGCTAAACAACTTGAATCGCTACTTTGAGAGCACCCCGACAACAATGCGGCCGGAGTCGAACACCAAGGCAGCTGCGGGTCTCATGTCCAGATTCCCCGCGCGACAACAACCCACGGCAAAACAAAACGCCGCTCGGCTCCGGGATAACCAACGACGCCATCGGGCCAGAGTGAAAGCGCATACGACCCAACTGGAGGCACAGCTTGCCGAGACCAAGATCCAACTGGATGCGGCGCGGGATGAGATTGCTCGACTGACGAGGGAGGTCGAATCGTTGCGCAGAGGCCTGCCTGTAGCCACGGAGCAACATACGAATGCAGACCCTGTGGACCACACACTTGGCAATGATAATGCAACGTCCTCTTTCGGCGAGCCGACCCTGGTGAATACCGTCCAGGAGAGAGCCTGCTCAAGTGCATCAAACGAGCCGCCGCGTCCGCAGTGTTCCGGTTCCTGCGACCAAAAAGACCAAAGCAGCATGAATACATTGGATGGCGCAGCCCACGCCCTACAGCATCAGCAGCCAGATAATGTCCTGGTGGCTATAATGTCCGAGTCTGAGGAAAGCTGCAACAACTTACCAGCACCGCAGTCGGGGGAGTCGACCACGCCTTGTGTCGATGCGTACCAGGTTATTGAGCAGCAAAACTTTGCGGGACTCGACGTGGCTACTATCGCGAGGTGGTTAAAGCCTGGATTCCGAAGCGCGACGGAGAAAGGGGGAGGGTGTCGAGTTGATACGCAGTTGTTGTTTGTGCTGCTTGATCATATTACTTCTCAAAACTTGTAACTTGTACATGTAACCTCCCGTCGGTTTGCAGGTGATGGATATGAAAATTGAGAGTTCTGATTTTGTCTTTAAATATCCAATTTGCGGGCACTTGCCAGTCATTACGCATACTTAAACACAATCCGCAATGACAGAATGCAGACGAGCGAGACGCGGGGGGAGATGGCAAGGCTCACAACAAGCAACAGTGTGTGGCTAGCCCAAAAAAGTAACCCGAGTCATGTGTGAGGTTCATCTTGAACTCTGCTGGTCTGATTCGCTGGTTTCTCGCTCAGGTGCAAGCACTTTTGCGAGAGCTGCCGCCCTCCGCTACGTACCCAGGGTGGTAGTTGCCACCGTCGTCATTCCCGTTGCCAGGACACCACCTACTCCTCTGATGAACCGCTTTACGACCCTCACTGTATATCCAAAGGCGGGCTGGCGCAATGGCAGCGCGTCTGACTCCAGATCAGAAGGTTATCCGTTCAAATCGGGTGTCTGTCAAGTCTCATCTTTTTGAAGTGGCGCTGGATGTGGCGTCACACTCTTCTATTTTTTTTGGGTGCAGCGATAGGAGTGGCCGCGGCAGTAAACCCCTTTCTTTCTCTCCTGCGAGCTCTAACAATAGCAACAGGTCTGATGGATCTAGGAGTTATACCGCTCAAATTTGCTTCAAAGGAGTGATGCTTGTCGCCTATACAACTTCTCCACTTCCTTCCCTCGCAAACTACCTACGTTACAGGCAGGTATCCTCCACAAAACAGCTCAGTGCATCCCCGCCGGGAAAGCCATAACATGAATAATCACATCATTGTAATCATCGTCCGCGCCATCCTCGGCCCCCAGTTCCCACTGCTGCACGGGTCCGCCATGGTCGGGCATCTTGCGGACCCGCACACGCGAATAGTCATCAAACCCACCCCCACCCTCCGACCTAGAATACTTGCAGACGACAGAAATCACGCGGTCGGCCTCATTGGGGTCATCAATCCGAGACAGGGAAAACGCGCCAGGGAGGCTACCCCCAAAGCCGCTGAAATCTCCGTCCTCGGGGTTCTCCAAGTTCATGGGCACACCTTCGCCCTGGCCGGTCAAGATGTAAACGCGACCAGTTGATTGGTCTTGGACCTCGACAAGCTGGCGCCAGGCAGCGTTGGTCTGAGCCATGACTTGGAGGGTCGCGTTGGCGGGGAAACGGATCACAACGGGGGAGGCGGCGATGTTGCCTTCGGTGGGGATGGAGTTGGAATCCAGCATGTTGGGTGATGGATTTGTGGATGGAGGAGTGTTGTTTGTTGAGGGTAGGAACAAGATGAGTTTGTGACTGGATGGATTGATAGAGAGTTGTGCGACTTTGATGATGTGTTGAGCTTGAGGAAAGAGCGAGGAGAGGTTGACATGGCCATAGTTATATAGTTTTCTTGCAGCAAATACCTGACATCAGCTGCAGGAGGGTCTTCTTTGCAATGAGATATTTGGAATTCGGAGTCTGAGCTGTGTCAGATCCCTCCTGTTGACTTCACCGGTGTGCTTTCCGCCCGGCACTGCCATGCCCACTCTGGACTCTGGATTTTCGACTTTGGCTGCGAGTTCTGGTGATCAGACAAGTTCAATGCCCGATGATGTATGTATCCAGCTCAATCCGGGATGCGAATTACCAAATTGAGGTTTCTAAAGACTTCCCCCGCGTTCTGAGACCGGATTGGACCGAAGTCGAAGCACTGCCAAGGTAAATTGAGACATACTCAACCACTGATTCGGCCGCGTCCTGTCAACCACCGTCATTGTCTCAGTTCAGAGACGCACACCCTCAACCAAACGAGGCGAGTTGCAGAAGTTGACATGCAAAGCCCGCACCAATCAAGCACAGCTCCGACACATTCTGGAAACCCGATATCAGACATGACTCTGGATGAGGTCTGATCCGCTCGGTGATATACACGTCTGTCTCGGGGATGAACTTGTAATGCCGTAAACTTGCAGAGCCAACACTATCACTGGTTATGTTGGGAAGGAAGTTGGAGTTTAGGAATTTCAACTTACCGCGGCTTGCGCTCGACGAGCTTGCGAGGCAGTACAGTTCCGCGGAGACTTGACAGAAGAGAGAACTCCTGACATCTGTCTGGTGGCAATTGGGGGCGATGTCCTCGGAGATTCAAGTAGTAAAAAGCACACACTGAGCGGCAGCGGATGATTTCGAGCTCATGTTGTCCACTCGCCAAATACCTCGAACCCCGAGGGTAAAGTCTGCCAGGTAAGCCATTCGGAATTCACATCTCATGATTTGCTATGATGCTGTTCGCTCAACTGAACAAATCTCTCGCCTCCACCTGGGAAACTCTCTCGCCTCCACCTGGGAAACTCTAAAGTTCACAATACCGTTCAGCCCACATCGAGTCACGTTATGATGGTCGTCGACCTTCCCCTTCCGGCGCCTTGCACAACTCCAGTCTCACATCACCTCATAGCTAATTTCGATGGTCGCCTCCTCCACTTTGTTCACCCACAGCCGTTGCTAGACAGATCAGTCAACACAGCGTCCAACTGGCATGGCGAAGTCCCAGGTTAGGAAAGTACTCACCTCAGCCCTCGCCCATAGCACTACCGCATCACCCGCCCTCAGCGCCGCCACGAACCCTACCCCATCTCCTACCGACGGCGGGCCCTTATCCACCTTTTTCGTCGCTCCTAAATCCCACTCGACGCGGTAATCCTTGTACTCCCTGCACGCTGTAAGGTTATGATGAACCAACCACCCGACTTCCTCACTATTTCCATTCTTGACGAAATCCCAACCCAACTCATTCATCGTCTCTTTGTAATCGGCAATGCTCGCTCGGTCACGAACGCGCAGATCAATCCTCATATCTCCAACATGTCCAGCCCCGTGTGCGACATTTCCAACACTTGAAACATCTCCAGAGATCTGTCTCGGTCGTAGAATCGAAACTTCAAACCACGTGTGACTATTCTCATACGTCCCTTCGCCACCCCAGGTCGCCCAGCCTTGGTCGGCGGATTTGATTTGGAAAGCCACCCACTTGGCGCGAATTCTAGGTTTAAATCCCCTTGTTTCTGTCTCTGTCTCGGGGGATGTTTCCGGAGAAGGGGAAGGGGGGATAGGAAGCGGAGGGGAGACGAGATACGGCCCTGCCACAGCATGGTTCGCTTCATCAGACCAGGGATTTTCCGGTCCGTGGTATTTCGCTGGAAAAGACGCGGATGCGACCCGCCGATAGGCAATGCGTGGGTTATAGTCGGCGAGGTTGGCAATATGTAATGCCAGTTCCCAGGGGAGATTGATGCTAAGAAGGCGCTGGCGGATTCGTAGGCCGTGGAGGAGGTGGCGGGCGATGATGGCGTCGGCGGGGGTGGGGTTGAATTCGGGCCGGGTGAAGGCGAGGGTGGACGCGGATATTTCGCTCATTGCGAACTTGTAAACATTGAAACTCTGTAGTGTCGTGATAAATATAAGATGAATTGTCAGGATGGATAGTGGATGAGCGTATTTTGTGGGAATCAGGACAAGTGAAACACAAAGGTCGGAAAGATAAGCAGCGGTTGCACATTTGAGGCTGATGACGATGGATGCATGCAACTCTTCGGGGAACACAAGGACCAGTGTGGCAGCTGGACGTCATCTGATTCGTTCTCCACGTCAGGCACACAACAACCCCACTCACCTGCATTCGGATGCAGCCTGCCTGATGTTGAGGAGAGAAACAGTTTATATTCAAAAATGGAAAATATAGCATGAAAAAAAAAAGGAAAAAAAAAAAAAAAAAAAACCAGGAACAACCGAGAAGGTATCGAAAAACTGGATTCAACAAGAATCACTCTTGGCATTCTGTTTGGTGTCAATGCTTGGCAAGCGTGTTGTAACCCCCCGATCATTATGTAGGCAGCAGCAATAAGTATCTGCCTTCTCCCACATGTCCCTTCTACACGGGCAAACAACCCGTCTTTGAAAGCAAACCCAGCGACACGTACTGGTTCTACCAGAGACAGTCCGACCGCGTAGAGATAATGGAGAATGGCAGTCCACGCAAACACCGCTTAGAACTGTTTGGATCCGCCATTAATGATATTAGCGGGGAATGGCCCGATGGTGTTGTTTGCGATCCAAATGCCGCTTGCGAATGAATGGGCCCGCACGAGCATACACCCATGGAGCGTCTCGATTGTAAGGGAAAAACCTAGGGACATTTCACCGTCTACAAAAATTTCAACGGTATACCCTACGCCATGGTCAACAAGGAACGCCACATCGCCGGACAGTGTCGGTGCAATTACACACAGCACAGCTTCCTCTGCACGGGACTTCCCATATCCACGCCAGTTAGCCGATTTACCATTCTCGAGTGTTGGTCCATTTTTCAGTGGGGTGGAATAGGCGGTTAATAGGTCATGTAGTTGACGGATAACATGGACATAATATTTACAAGCTGGACAAAAGAAGCATTCCGCTAGAATGTCGGGTGTTATATTTCTAAAAGCATCCCTCGTGTTTTTCCCTCCCTCCATTCCCATCTCATCTATCATGTTTGATCTAAGTACAGTAGGGAGTCCCGCCGATATACTGGCACTTTCCAGGAGCTCCGCAAACCGAGACGAGAACCCATTGGGTGCCAGATCCGTTGCAGGTATAAATGGCCGATTTTTCGTCAGGGCAGCCGCAGCCGTGGCTGTAGCATGGGCCACATTTGGCAGCGCATTTGTAGGCGCCTAATACCTCGTCAGTCACATGAACTTTACTGAGACAAAATGAAATGACGTACCGGGAGTGCAGCCCTGAGCCAGGACAGTCGAGCTGAAGCCGAGCATGGCAACTGCGATGGTGCTGATGGCTGGGAGATGCATCGTGGATTTTGATTCAGATGTCCGGGAGGTGATCTTGTTTTGGTGTGTTTGCGTTGAGAACTTGAGCTATGGACTAGATGCAGAAGAGGAGGAGATATGGGCGTCATTTATACTTGAGGGAGGGCCCAGCTCACTTTCGCCTTTCCCGTGGCTGTCCCCATTCTAATTGATTCCATCATAGACTCTGTTACCCATAAAAAAAGAAATGGCACGGATAACACAAGGACAGGCCAAATTGGTGTTGAGTCTGCAGCTGGTGTTTGGATTTGTTCAGGGGGGTCGTGATCATGCATGGCGTGAGTAATCCAGCCGCAACTTGCGTCTAGCCGCCATGAGGCCGAAGTCGGCAACATATGCTATACATACATCACTTTTTTGAGCTACAATATTGCCAAGCGAGACTGCAACAGAACCAGAGTCACGCAAAAAAAAAGGGCAATCTCGCTGCCCGAGACTCGTATCGTCTTGTGAGTCTGGGACTCTAGATGGTTGCGGTTGAGATTCAATCTATAAGTCAGATTCAGAAAACTCGCCGACGAATGTCGCTGGCCCAATCATCACTCCTTGGCAACTCTGAATTTTAACTGCAATAATACCCGCGCTGCATGCTGTGCCAGCGCAAGGCGGCCAGGCAATCGCCAAGGCCACGAAAAAGGAAAAGGGGATTTGATGTGATGAGCTGAACGTTTGGACACTTTTTTTTTGTTCGTAACTAGAAAGAGAGTTTAATACTACCTAACGCTGCGCGGTTATTACACATGTATTGCTGCTGCCTAGGGATAGAGCTGTGTTCTCGGTAAGAGGCACAGCGCCGCACTTGCCAAGCACTTTTGAAAGGAGGGAGATTCCAAGCTTGGCGGAACACGGCTGAAGTTCGGGGGCGAAACAGACCGACAACGACGTGCCATTACTCTTGAATCCGAGCATCTAGGCCCCCTACCTCGGTACCTATGCAGCAGTGTAAGTGGGAAGTCGCAGACGGGTATCTCCTTTCTCTTTCTCTTTCCTCTCAATATCCCTCCAGATATCATCAAACCCCGATCCTGAGCGAGAAAAAAGAGGCAGAATGATACACACGGGCCTTAGGTCCCCTGTTCCGACGGGAGACATGTGGTGTCTAGTGAGCATGACGCTGCGCTGACTTTGGTCCTAGTGATGTATATGGAAGGTCTTGCGGCTTCTAGTGTCAGAAATGTCAATTGGTAAGGATCGTGATCGAAAGCAAAGCAATGATATATGCAAAGCAGAAATGGAGATGCATTTATCTCAGCAACCAGGCTAAGCAGCCGTCTACCTATGTACATGCATGTGTATATCTATCCATCCCTCCTGTGTCTGGTGCTCTTTTTTTTTTTCGTCTTCTTTTCTCTTTTCATGTTGTCAAAAGGGAATGAACCAAAAATCCACCAACAAAATGCAAAAACCCATGATAAAGACAGTAATGGTACATACGCCAGCCATGCCCCTGCAATCAACACAATGCTATAGGATAAGGAAGTAAAAAGAAAAGAGGGATGAGGCAA
>Ga0247765_1001321_pt1 | contig 12500 bp, 11 predicted proteins | sample UWRJL106311C6_FD_179949 | JGI IMG/M metagenome (GOLD analysis project Ga0247765, IMG submission 179949) | Plant litter microbial communities from Arlington Agricultural Research Station in Wisconsin, United States - UWRJ-L106-311C-6 | ecosystem: Environmental > Terrestrial > Plant litter >... | reverse complement strand
ATATAGCCTCAGGGCAACCTTTTGACCTTCGTGATCTCTGTGCAAAGCCCACTGTAGTCACCCTGTTACAGGGCATAGACCCCTGTATCTCTGCTTGTTACAGCAGGTTGGTCTGCTGATCTTAGCTGCCTTTGACCCCGTCCCGGGCAGTCATCATACCCCCAAAGCCTTCCGCTGCGCCCGTTACAGGGGACTCACCCCTTGTAACCTCCTGTACTAGACCTCACTGAGACCAGTCAGGTCACACATTTCAACAGAAATTAAGAATTCAAACCCTTATCTAGCTAACATTTTTCGTTTGTTTTTTATATAGTTATTTATAAAATCTTTAGTGGTAGGTTTTTCTCTAGTACTAGTATACTTGTGATTACGAGGGTAGTACCATTAGATTCTATAAGATTCAGGCTTTCCAACGGTAACGTGGTCAGATCAGAGCGTTGTCTGGATACTTGGTAATAATTATTTCTATTTGGGGGATGCCTGAATAGTAAAAATGGGGGTGCGCGACTAGCAAATGCCTAAAATATATAAGAAAAGATTATACTATAGAAGGAAAGGTGCTTATGTTGGTGCTGGAATTTAAGGGATTTTAGGGTAACAAGTTAGTTAGGCTGACGTAATAATGGTGCTGGGGCTTACCCCTGTAGGCTAGGCCTATAGGTGGTGGAGCCCCCGCAACTCCCCATTGGTTTTAGTGGGTTCTAGTGGGTCCAAGGGGCTTAGTAGCCCCCTGGAACCACAACAACAACTCACTGTGGTTGTGGTGACTGCACTTTGCCATAGTGTAGTCGGCAGCACTCCCAGGGCAGTAGATCAACTAGGCTACAGCATCCAAAGGTGCTGTAGCTACAGGGCAACTAGGCTGTAATTTCAACACTATTAAAGCTAAGTACCTTACTAAAGACGCCGTAATTAACTTCTTCAACCTCCTAAAGCGGGTAATACGCGAGAAAAATATTAAAATTAAGAATATCGCAAATATAAATAAATACAGGCGCAGCGTTTTCCACCTAGATAGTATCGATTAGAAGTTCCGCTTGGCCACTAGGGCCAGTGGGTGGCACCCACCCTACGCACGGAGTAAGGCAATATATATATATAAATAAATACAGCCTCTAGGTAAGAGAGACTGTTAATATTATGGTTATAAGGACTTTTTGTAATGAGCTAAAGTAGTGTTTTTGCAACTGGCTAAGCCTTCGCTACGAAGACGTGAAACATGAGGAGAAAGGAAGAGAAGGAAGGCCTGATAGGCGAAGCCCATTCTATATACAAAGTGGTCTTAGTCTGACCAGATGGAGGTGGAAGGTTCTGGCGACGTCGGCGCGTCGTCGGGGTCGGCTAAGTGGGAATAGCTTCATTAGGGGTTGCCGAGGCCACTACGGGCCGTAGCCCGTTATAGCTTCCATATAAGCAATACAAGGACCTAATCTCTCTTCTTCCCGTCCTTCGCATCAGTCGAGTAGTTCCCCAACTCCGAGTCAAACAAGAGCACAATCGGCCGACTTTTGAGCCACATTTTCCAAATCACCAAGATGACCAGCGTCAAGGGCACCACGAGACCAAAGTAGATCTCCAACTCCTGTGTCTTATCCCGAAATTCAAACATGTTGGTCGAAAACAGCGTCGCGATGAAGGCGCCGGGCAAGAATACAATAGTGATGACAGACAGTGTCATCATCCCCCGCGAGTCTTGCACAGTGCTCAGCGTCAGCTGCGACTGCAGCTCCGAGTCCTGCTTGGCCACGAGGCTGTTGAGGACGGAACTCTGCGACTCGATACGCCGTGGCAGGTCCTTGAGGTCGGTGTCATGGCTGTTGGCTCGCGAGCTGTAGATGCGCATTCGCATGCTCACCCGACGCCCGGATAGAGCCTCGGTCTTTTCAATCTGCGCGACGAGTTTCTGTTCAAAGTCTCGCCGACGTCTCAGTTTTTCAAGAGTCATGCGGGCTTGGTGGAGCGTGTTTGTCTTGGTGGCGTAGTCGAGTGCCTTGTTGCGGAAGGCTTCTGGCGTCACTGTTTCCTTTTTCTTTTTGGGCATCTCAGTGGCACTTGACGAGGGCACGGACTTGGGGAGTTCGTTGAGTAGAAAGCTGTCGATGTCGTTGATGTCCTTGATCACGTCGCCGAAGAGTTTAAGGGTCCGCTTAAAGTGGTCCTCGAACAGCTCAAGAAGGAGAAGCAGGTGGTGCGGATCCTTTGATGCTTGGTTGTGTACGGTCTCGAATATTTCGGCCGTCTTAATTTCAGGACTGGCGTATACGACGGCAGCTACTCGGTTTGGTTTCTTGGTCGTGACTAATAACAGGTACCAAAACTCGTCACCGTAAAGGGGCGTCTGCACGACATAGACATCTGCCCCTCTGCTCTCATCGCGATCCGTGGAGCAACTCCCACTTTCGTCTTTTCTGGCATCTAGATGCTCCTCGGGGAGACCCATCACGGGCAGAATGGTTTCTACTTCTTTGTCGCTGAGTTCTCTGCTCAGTTGGCTGAAACCTCTGAAGCCTGATCTGGACAGCTGACGGAATCTAGGTACCAATGTCAAATCAACTGACAAAATATTTGATATAAGTTGTTCAGGAAGGGTCGGCTACTCACAATACGACGCATGCTGGTCCTGGTGATTGAACGGCTGGTACTCCTTCATTGGCTTGCCCGGCCCTCAGCATCCGTTGTTGCTCGAGCCAAGGGAAATACTCGTACAGGAGGTTATGGTCGAGATTTCGCCGCCACCTTCTTGCTGGAATGCCTTTGAATTGTTCAATGTCCTCACGAAGACGGTCTTCGCCTTCAACTGACAATACAGTCGGGAAAGGTTCCTGTGGTGTCGGCTCACCCCACATCAGGGCAAAAAAACCATTTCCGCTAGGAAGAAGATGGCCCGTTCCAGCATCTGGCCCTGGCTTTGGATTTGGCTCGGGGCTTGGTTTGTCGGGTTGGGGCTGTACGGTAACAGCGTCAAGCCTAGCTTCTATTTCTGCCCTCTCTGCCCGTTCTGCCCTGGCAATTTTCTCGGCCAGTTCGACATCTTCTACCGACGGAAATGCTGGATTCTCAAGAAGAACGAGCTCTTCAAGATTGACAGCACCGAGGTGCTCCGTGTCAATATCCTGGTTAAAACCTGGCTTCCCAAAACCCTGGCTGGGGTTAAACGCGAGTATTGCGTCGCCGTCGGTTTTCTGCCGAAGACCACCGGTGAACAAAAGGCCGGAAACCTTAACATCAAGGCCTGCTGACAAGCGGAAACTGGCCTGCTGAGAACTTCGGGTGACAAGGATTCCCAGCAGGACAGTCTTTGGCAGCCCCAATTGAAATTCGGGGTTTTCTGAGATGACCCATCGGGCGCCAGTCCGTCTCCGGGTTCTATCGAAGAATGTAGTTCCCTCTATGCGGTAGAGGATTTGCCCGTCTGTCTTTGGCGTCGATACGGAGAGTGATCGCGGTGCTATCACTCTGACCTCCAGGTCCTGGTCGCTTTGTTCATCTTGTTCTTGCAAAAGGCGGAGCTCGATGTTCGCACTTAAGATTCTCTTTTCCGAGCGTAGAGATAAGAACCTGCATTCGAATATTACCAAGCTGGCGAGAGCGCTGGTGATTCCGTCTAGGAAGCCGTGCACACATTGAATCGCTTGCATCCCGATCTGATACGGCCCTGGACTGATCAAGGGCAGATGGTCAGACGACGACCCTGTGCCCTCGAGCACAGTGAAGGTCATGATGAATATCCAGCCGGACACGAGTGAAACAACTGTATTGAGGGAATTGAACAACATTTTGACTGGTGACTGTGCCACAGCTTCTGGAATGCCGGCGGTGCCTTGTTGCGTGGTTGTTCCTAGTTGACGTATGTCCGAGTTCAACGTGGCGAGTGGCTGCGATGTTAGGACAGCGTTGAACTGTGTGGATGTGTCTAGGAAGTGGGGTTGTCCCTTTGAACCCCAATTGAGGGGGGATGAGTCATATATGTATTCCAACCGCTGGCCCAATGGAAGACGTTAAGTCTCCATGCGGGACGGGCGAGAGCGTACTGCTTCCGCTGCAAGTGATGGCAAGAACAACGGTGATTACGGATGCGCAGTTCAAAAGTTTGCGCCTCGTTATCTAAATAATTTTATGCCCTTCTAAGAGCTTAAGCGCTTTAGGGAGCTGATACAGCGGTGCATCTGCTATAATTTAATGGCTCATGCTCTGTGATAATCTAACCTTACGAAGCCAGAGTAATGCATTTAACAGGAAATTTAAATAAAGGGGCGACCAAACTTTTGAACTGCACATCTATCTTGGAAGCTATAACCCAGCTTGGGTTGGTTTGTATTTCTTTTCCCGATATGGTTTAGTCGAGTTGCACTACCTGATGAAAGGGATTCTGAATTTAAATAATTAGGCACTATAGTTAGTTACAATGGGTTACTAAAAAAAACGCTAATCAACAATTTTCCATATAAAATCCATAGCTTCACCCTACCTTATCTTACGTAACGATGTTATAAAATTCTCCTATTTTGCAGTTTATTACCTCCCGTTTTTTCGGGTATCAATTTTCCTCTATTTACCTTAATCACCCTTAGTAATATGTAATAAGTATAATTACTTCAACTTATTTACAGGGAAACAATTATTTACACTGTTACCTTTGAATACAGGGGCTGTACTGTAATGTGGCCAGGCGACACGCTGGCGAAACCCCACCGCAATGTCTGCGCAGCGCCGGGAGCAGCAGTAACGCAATAGGTTAGCACACGCATAAAAGCCGCTGTAGGTAGTTGGCGCTCGCAGGGGGCTTTTCCCTTCTGCAAGAATCATTCACTGTATTGGAATGGAATCTGCTTTATCAACTTATCGCTAGTGAATCACTTGTGTAGCTTATTACATGTACTTATAATGTAATTAGAAAAGGGGAAGTAATCTAAGGTTCTCGGGTCAAGCATTTATTCGTATAATTTGTTCGCTATTACCTTAGTTATTGCAGATCCTCTCGAGTAAATATGGCAAATCTCACCCTAAGCTTCTACAGCCGTCTTTTTTCGATCCAAGACAGAATAGTTCTGTGTAACCACGGCATTTGGTAGCTGCAGCACGGTCCTGCCAATCCAGTCAATGCCGAGGAAGGCGGGTGCAGGGAGACAGACTATTCCGAATGCAGCAACACGCCTTTCGTACAATTGACTCTGCTGCAGGGCCCTTCTGCATCATCATAGGTTGGCTGGCTTGAACATTGCATTTCTTGACTGCAGATGCGCGTGATAATGTTACCCTGGCGGTGACAAGGCTGCAAGCACCGGAGCCTGACCACCGCGCGCTGGGGACGAGCTTTATCCGCCCAACCACGAAATGTTTCATTTTGGCATGCCTTCATTTTTTACACCCTATACCGTATCTTTTTGTTGCCTTCATTTGCGACGCCGCGAGCCATACCATCCCCAACAGACTTAAATCCCCCTCGAGAACTTTACGCGCAGCCGCTCTAATCCACCGAGCGCATATGGCGACAGATAGTATGGCCGAGAGCTCAGCGGTCAATTGCTCCCATTTCGAAAAGTTCGACGAGTTCTATTTCATAAGGTTGCGTAACGAGACGGGTTTCAACATGACAATTCTAGAGCAGTGCCGCATCGAGATATGTCTCGCGTTATTTGGGACCGGGTTCCCAGACATTTCCGGCGTCGGAGTAGGGTCCCTTCCGAGTGGAATACAAAGCCTGAGTATCATATTGACATGATTAGTTCTTTGTGGCATGTTGTCTCGAGACAGGTCTGGGCCTGCTCTTTGGTTTCACAGTCTGGATCATGGACTGGTTTGGAAAGAAAGGAGGTAAGAAAACCACCTCTTCTCTCTATGCTATCGCTAGGGGGTGTGTGGATGTTTCGCATAGAATAAATTGCAGGGCTGGTCTTTGTCAGAGATGAGCCATCCAAATGTACCTCATTCTCTCCTCTTCCTGATTTCCCAAAAATCTCTCAAAGTTGGCGGTAGAAGAATCATGTCGCGCAAGTAAAAAGTTTGAGCAGTATGTTGCTGACCGCGAAAGAATCTAACAGGGTCAAAGTCTAGGCTGCCAGTATGGGAAGACGTAATTACGGACATATTTGCCAGCTTCTACGAGAGTGCTACCGGTTTCTCCTTCGCCATCCAGCTGGCTTGCTTCATTATCATCTTCGCAGAGGGTGGGGGAGCTAAGCGGCAACGGCATCACGTTGCCGCTCGCCTGGCTCATCTCCACGGCGACACTCCTTCCTCTCCTACCACCCACCCTCCTCTTGCGGTCCAGAGAGTCTGCCGTCACGGGGCAGCGGAAGGGGCGACTTCGGACGGCATTGACGGTGCTCGTGTCGGTCCTGCTTGCCGCCTACCCAGATTCGCAGATCACCATACTTCTTCCCTCGACGGGGTATCCAAGCGACTTAACCCCCACGGAAGCTGAAAGCGAGGCTATGAATTCCATGTGCTTTTCGTCGGGCATGCCACAGGCTACGCTCATTCTACCTTTTCATATCGTGGCGCTGCTCGGATGGCTCCTGATGGTTCTGCTGATCATAAGACCGGCACTGATGCTAGCGGTGGCCAAGCTCGTGTCGGCTCTCCGGTGCATGACAATCCAGCGCACTGCTGCCAAGGGAGAGAAGCTTGGCATAGGGACCGAGAAAAAGATGTTTGTGGAGCCCGAGAAACAGCAAAGAAGCAAGTTGATGAGGCTATGGGAGGATTTTGACGGCCCGAAGCACCCTGCGTGGGGAGCGATCTCAATCGTACTCCTCGTTATTGCCTACCAGATGAGAAGGGTGCAGCAGAGCGCATCGGGAGCGTCATACGTCGACAATGAGTGGGGTTTCGGGCAGATTGCGGCCATTGCCATGTACGGCCCAGTTCTGCTAGAAGTGATGGGTAGCGTGGGAAGTGTTTCGAAGGGTAAGAAGGAACATAGGAACACGGCACCAGGGAAACAAGATCAAGCAGCTGGAAGCGAACTAGGCTTTCGGCGGATTAAAACTGTCTAGATGGGTGGATCTAGATGGGTAGGTGGATAGATAAGGCGGTTCACAGTGAGCGTTGATGTCCCCAAGCCAGGTTCTAACTGCAAAGTATCAAGCAGATGCTTCCTAATGTAACTGGTTCTCTTGGATGGGAGAAACATTGTGCTTTCACGGTACCCTGCCTTGCTGTTGATGATGTCTGCGCTGTCGGTGCAAGTGCTCTTGCTCTCTCGCTCGCCCGGACAAGTCCTGGAATGACGTCTCGTCGGCTTCCCACGTGTGCGACATTGAGAATGGCGCACGGCGGGATGGCCATCCCGTAATGCGTCTCCAGCACCAGAGTCGCCACGTTGATCAACCACATGGCTCCCAGCGGGTCGGAAGATTGCGGTGCGCAGTTGTCTGTGACTTGAGGCGAGGGACCGAGGGACGAAAGACAAACCCCGCTCACCACGGCAGCGAGTACCTTTTTGACGACGGGCTGGGTTCGCAGGCTGTCCGACTGCCAGCCAATAGCCGGGGGGAGAGATAGGTGGGAGGAAGTTGGCGCGGAGGCAGAGTCACCCGGGCCCGGGTCATTCAAAACAAGTAGGTGAGAGCGACGAACACGGTCGTCGGGTGTGCTGTGTTGAAAACTCGGAGCCACGGTTCTCCATGTTCAGGTTGCTAGGTACTACTGCAAGGAAAACAACCACGCGTTCCTTCTCGATCACAGATGCGGCAAAACTGAGCGCATAAAAACAAGCTGCACTCCAACTCCCGTTCAGAAACCTGCTCGTTTTGCTTGCGTAAAGTTCTGATGAATTTCGCCATTCAGCAGAAAATTCATCAAAACCTCTCTACTTGCAACCTGCAGCCAATCATATCGTTACCATTTTTCTGAAAGTTTTGAGGGCTGCCTCAGCAGCCACCGGGCAACTGAACGAACTGGAATTCTTAAACCAGCTCGCCAAGTCTTGCAGAGGAAAACGCCTTGGCGGGCCATCTCCGAAGACGTGCATCAAGTGCGCGCCACCCAGCCATCTGCTTGAGCTTGCACAACTTCAGACGTATCCGTACGCAACGTGTGCAAATCCCTGTGAACCACCAAGCCTGGGAGAATCACCAAGTAATAACTAGTGGGCATATTTTGTGGCTCAGCAAAATGGTAAACTGCTTTTGTTCGTCCAACCATCTCCTCCCTCGGATTTGCCTACCCAAGTGGGTGACAAAAAAAATAGTATTTTTTTTGTCACCTACTTGCAGCCGTCAGACCAGCAGCCCCGAGCCCACAGAGAAGCCTGCCCCGGAGGCTGTGCTCCAAGCCCAGTTTCTCCTAGCACAACTGCGGGAGCGTTGCCAATACGTCCGATGCGGTGTCAGCGGCGGGTGACGAGGACCAGTAGATCTCCCAGTGACATCAAACTCTAAGGGATAATGTGAGGGGTAAGCAAGCCACTTTGACCATATCCAGTCAAAGCCATCCACCTCGGCCGCCTGTGAGGGTTGGTAAATTGTGTTAGTGCCGTCCTTCGTGACGTGGCAGATGCAGCTCAGCCGCTTGGGCAGCCACTAGGCTTCTTGGGAGTTAGAGCCATAAGACCCCTGTGCCCAATGCATCTTGACCAGTGCCAGCCATAGTTAATAACTCCCAATGACCCGCGAACAACACAAATACAAACAGGGAACCCAACAGCACCACTGATGCTGCTCGATTGTCTGTGACTTCCAACAGCAGCTGCAACCGTTGGTCAAGTTCATTTCCCCTACCGCATCAAACTAATGGGCGCACCTGCCTCATGCGGCTCATTCTGCACAGGACCGTCACCGGATTGATTGCGATCCATGACGAACGCCAGCCGCCAGGTCTGGAGGGTCCAGGGTATCCCGCCCAATTTCGATCGCCTTGCGCTAGCCGACGCTCTGCGACATCACCCAGAACTTCAATGGACAGACACAACAACAGGCAGCGGTGGTGATAATGTCAGGGTCCGCACCCTGGCACCTGATCTGCGATCCTCCAGCCAGGTCGCCATCGTCCACTTCACAAATCTCCCAACACAGCTGCGTAAACTTTCACAAGACCACCCACAAGACCACCTGAGAATTGATCTTGACATACCTGCCGAGAATACCCACGTGGGTCGCAAACGAGAGTCTCAGACCCCCGCGATCGAATTATAGGCCCTCAAGCCCGAACCCCCCGTCACGATCGATCAACGTTTCGACGACATCACAGTCCTCTACTCCCCCACCAAGAAGAAGCATCAGATCGACATCCTGGCAGTGCCTGGTCTGGGGAGTCACGCGTTCGGATCCTTCGCGAATAAAAAAGATGGGCATATGTGGCTGATTGATGCGCTCCCAAACGATCTGCCAACGGCTAGAGTCATGATCTACGGTTACGAAAGCGGGCTGCGGGGTAACGATAGCTTTGCAAACCTTCAAGACTTTGCTGTTGGGCTCAGGGATGCTATATGCAACGTGTTGCGATCTGGGGGAGGGAAACGTCTGGTACTCATTGGTCACAGTTTAGGCGGGCTGCTGGTCAAAGAGGCCTTGCTTCGGATGGCAGCATCTAGCTCTGGGTCAGGTCTGGTTAGTCTTGTCACTGCATGCCTGTTTTTTGGCGTTCCTCATGATGGCATGGCCACTGAATCGCTTATTCCTATGGTTCGTGACGGACCGAACCGGTTCCTTGTCGAGTCACTTGATCAGACAAACTCGCCGATCTTGGCGCGCCTCAGCGAAGAGTTCTCCGAGTTGCAAGGTAAAGAGAAGCTTGAAGTGTTCTGCTTCTACGAGACAAAGATATCGCCAACAGCAGCTGAGGTTAGCACCTCCCAAGTACCCGAGAAGTGACTTTATTAACATCCTTGTAGGACACGCCAGGCCAATTCAGAATGACTGGCCCTCCGCAGTGCCTTGTCACATCGAAATCAGCAACAAGCTGCCTGCCCGGGGGAGTTAATTCTGATCATGCCAGACCGATCAACCGAACACATTCCGACCTGGTCAAGTTTGGGTTGCGCGATCCATCTTACGGGGTAGTAAGGGATGTGCTTGTTGGGATCGGCTCAAAAACTTGGTTGAAAAAGGAGTGGATTACCCGCACTGTCATCCTCATTGTTGTCGTCGTCGTCGTCGTGGCTGTCGCCGTCGGAGTTGTCGTGGGCGTTGTCAGGAAGAACCAGGCCGACAGCTTAGCTCAGGCTCCCCCTTCCAATATATCCTCATCCAATGGATTCCCCTCCAACGGATCCCCCACCAACGGATTCCCCCTCAACGCATCCGCCAGTACGTTCTCTGGCTTTTTCAACACCGAAGACCTCGTAAGTTGGCAGACTGGCGTCACGGATGAGTTCAAGGCAGTCCGGTTTGACCGCCTATACGTCCAGGCGCCCGCGGTAGCAGTCGGTCTCAGCAAACTCGACATTCAGTGGGGAAAGAACCCCCGCATCAGAGCTTATGCCGACAATATCACCCGCGACGGCATGAGCATCCACATCGCCAAGGTTTCTGACACCAGCCTAGGCGGGGGCGCCTGCTACTGGCTGCACCGCGCCAAGGACGACCCCAACTTCCAAATCGGCGACTTCCAGTCAGATGGCGACAATTCGACGTCCATCGCCTTTGAACGCGCCTTTACAAGCGCCCCGTCCGTCATTGTATGGCTCAAGGGGTTCGATATGGACAAAAGGTACACGGCTCGCATTCGCGTCTACGCCGATAGCGTCACGGCGACCGGATTCCAGCTCCGTCTCGAGACGTGGGGTGATACGGTGCTTAACTGGGTCTCGGTTTCGTGGATTGCCCACCGTACCGACCTCTAGGGCGTGGCTAGCGGCACATTTGAGCCCAACATCACGAACCTCGGCAGCTCAACCCAGACCTATATGGGCGTGGAGCGGATAGACAAGTCCACGGGCGTCGGGATGGCGCGCACCGTCCTCTTGGGCCTTAGCAAGATGGAATTTGGCAACAACAAGGATAATCTGCGTATCAGTGCAGTGGCTGGCAGTTCCGGGGAATACCGACTGAGCTGGACCATCGAGACCTGGGCTGGCACCAAGCTGAACGACGCGGGGGTGTCCTATCTAGCGATGCGAAACTAATCTAATGGCTTGGAGGTACTTCTTTCTGCCTTGGGGGTTGGGGGTCCTTGTGCTGGTGTGAATTCATGTCGTTGATACCTCGATTACTGTGAAGTACCCTGGAGAATCCATAATCCAGCTATTTCTAAGCGTCTAGGTCCGCAGCATGGAGTTTCAATCTCTCCAGATTTCATAGATATAACGCCGGCCACCTCTGACTCACAATCCCCACAACTAACGCATATATGCCTACTTATTAAATTTATGATAGAGCCCACAGCCAATCGTCAAGCAAAGCTAGTGACGGCGTCTCCCCCAACCCACATGTTGCCCTTGATAACCCCCCATGCGCTCAAATCCACAGCTTCCTTCTACCTCTCAGTACACCAGGTTATAAGTCTGAAGTCAAAGCGACGTAAGCATTCGGGCTTGAGGCGCGTGACGTCACCTGCCGGAGGGGCGCCGCGCCCAGGCACGGGCCGAGAAACTGATCGAGGGCTGCCGTGTAGGCCATGTCGAATACCCGAGCCTGTAGAATTATGTGGCCTGCGGCGAGGTACCAGCCCGCCCACCAGAAAGTCTGGTTCGAGGGTCGCGGCGTCTTCCATGGCTGGGTTGGTTGCCAGAGGTGTGTGGATCGATCCCCGTGACTGCGGTGGGAAGAGGACGCTGGGGGGGTGTTGATCGTATCGGCTCGATTCGGGACCGAGGGGGGGGGGGGGTGCGGTGGCTGAAACGGGAAAACCGATACTTGTTGGGTTTCCCACGACCTTTCTTCTTCTTTATCGTGACCCATACGCCGACGATGGTTGCCACGGCGGAGACGGCGCCGATTACAATGCTTATTTATCCTTCCGGAAGACAAGTTCAAGTTCCCACTCTACATCATCAGAGAACAGTCATTTTGTTGTCTCCAAGTCGATATGATATTCCAATGATTTTTTTTTTGTCTTTCAATACAGGCACCTACTCTCGTGTATGCATACTTCACGTTATTTTCGACCAGTATTTCCTGCCACCCAATTGGAGGATGCCCGCTCACTGTACCGGCTGGGACATTCTAGGACGTGCACCCCTTGCTGCTGATATTAATCGGGCACAGTCAAGTCTCGGGGGGTATTTTGATGAAATAGGCGCTTTGTGAACGTTCATTGACAACGCCCATTACTCTACTAGCATGAAATCTGGGTGTATGACCTCTGTATGTGATGTCCCCTGCCCGACAGCCAAGTATTAATAACGATACGCAGCACTGGACTCAGATTCTTTACTACCCCTCGCGAAGGCAGAAGCACAGAGTCGAAGAAGGTCAAGCTGGGATTAGCAGCAGCCAGGCGATACAATGTAGCACCCACGTCAAGATAAAAGTTTGCCACTCACCCTCCTCGGAGACTCTTGACCTGCATGACATTTGGGGTCGAAAACTGGCAAAAAAAAAAAAAAACAAAAAAAC
>Ga0247765_1001319_pt1 | contig 12513 bp, 14 predicted proteins | sample UWRJL106311C6_FD_179949 | JGI IMG/M metagenome (GOLD analysis project Ga0247765, IMG submission 179949) | Plant litter microbial communities from Arlington Agricultural Research Station in Wisconsin, United States - UWRJ-L106-311C-6 | ecosystem: Environmental > Terrestrial > Plant litter >... | reverse complement strand
AGCGAGTGAGCACTTTTCCACTGCTCTATCACATCTATCCTTAATTATATAACCACAACACTAGGAAATAGCAATAACTGAATTGGAAATAGATGAATCAGATGATTTTGCAGCCTCCTTACATATACGTACATTATGACCAGGCTTGCCGTATACGCCACAATACTAAATCTTCGTACGAAACCCCTCTACACCACCACGATTTTGACGTTCTTCCTAAACCAGCTGCTCACCCATAGCCTTACCATTTAGTAGAGCCCGTGCATCTTATATAGTAAGTAACCCTCCAAGCCGTATACGTATTTTTTTAGCTCTCCGTCGCTTGCTAAATCCCTTATTAGCCTTACGTAATGCTAAGACCTCCGCGCGTAAAAAAGCCACCTTATGTATTATAACCATCATACCTTTCGCTAATTGGTCTACAGTAGTTAATATTAAGGTTGGAGAGCTACCTTAGTAGTTGGATATCCGAGTTTTGATAAGCTCTAATTGTAAGGTAGCTTCTCGAGGATTATGGGGTGTTTGGGAGAGCTAAGGTAATGCTATACCTGGCTTTAAAATTGGGGGTATTGGAGTCCGAATATATATATTCAGCTTGGATATTACCCTCTCTGGATCGTACGGTATAAAGCCGGCTCCGGCAAACCCCCCTTGGATATTATTTTTTGTGATGGAAGCAAAAAACGCCTCCCTAAACGTATAGAGAAATTCCAACTTGCTAATATATGTAATGTTTATCCGCATTAACTGCTCAATTTAGCGGTTATACACCTTTTTCAAAGGCGCAAAATAATTAATATCTAATGGCTAAAGTAAGTGCGAGGAGTGGGGAGGCATATAGAGTGTAATGATATTGTGCTTCTGGCAGTAGGTCTCGAATTCTTCAGAGTGGTGGCTATTATAGCCGTTAAGAACTAATAGCCGGTATTTGCCCTTTGTACGAGATACTGTGTGGAAATTGAAGTGCCGAATCCAATCCATGCCTTTTTTATTGGTAGTCCAGCCATTATTGGTTAGTGTAATACGCCAGGTCTCCGGGAGGTCGTACTCTTTATACCAATTGGCGAGATGGTATTGCCCAGCTAAGATGATAAATGGTGGGATGGCCCAACCTAAGGCGTTCACCCTTTGGATAATTATTACCTACTCTCGATTGCCAGGTTGGGCCTGTTTAGCCCTACTGCTACGGCTATCCAAAGTAGTAACTATTATAGTAGCGATGATAATGCCTATTATAAAGCCGGTCTTATCAAAGTTATATAAATCATTATCAAGGATACCGTACTTAACCTTAACGTTATATACAAGGGCAAATTACTCGCGAATAACCTTTGGATCTTCGTATTTGGCCCTTTGGTAGTCATATTTACGTATAAAACGCGTCCGAAATTCTGGTTAGCGCTTAACGAAGTTGTGAGCCTATCATATGCCAACAGGGGGCGCGTCGCGTTCGCGTAACAATCGGTTGGCCATATCTTCCACGTAACAAAGCCGGGGATGGAATGCATATGTATATAGCTTAATTATATATTGAATAATCGTTCTCTCCTCCAAATCTATAAGTTTGCGCGAATTGGCTGGTGTATCGCATCGTGCAGGTTTACCGTCGCATCGTCGCGTCAAAATCATACGGTCAACTCCGTAGATCTTTACAGTAATATTAACCTTAAGTATTGCATCTCTTTCAAGAGCTTTGAGGGCCAAAACTATCATATCTTCTTTTGAAGTAGAGGGCATGTTGGGTGGTGGAGAAAACTGAAGTCAATTCGAGGGGTGGTGTTGTTGGTGGAAAAGTGCTCACTCGCTTAGAATGCTCACTCGCTTATCATGCACGTTAACGGAGTTTTCCGGTCAGATAAAACGTCATTTCACACAGCTTGCAGTGTGCATCAAGCGTTGACACATGTCGGCCAGACCATTGGCTGAACAACTATTCGATTGGAAATGGAAGATTTAGGTGCTGCAAACTTGGGAAACACTCTGCTGCCTCTGGCCATCACAGAGGAATGCCCATATATCAGGAGCTCCCGTCTCGTCTTCAATTGAGCTGTTACTTACCACTCTTTCGACTGCATCAGATTCAACACCCCCAGGAATCCATTCAGACATTGCCTACCTACCCACATCTTTTTTTCTTCTCACTCCGGTGACTCTTCCTCGACGATGCATACCATCTGGGCTGTTGGCTGTGTCATTGCCGCCATCTTCGGTGGGAGGGTGACCGCGCTGGAGGCCCAACATCCGTTCGGCCCTTACCACCAGTTGAAAGTCACCGCCGACGACACCATCGTCCCCTTGCATCCGCGGGCCGGCAAAGGCCTTTTGCCCCCGCATCTGGAGGAGGGAGCTATATTGAGCCGTGAGTATTGACTTCGCTACCTACATGTACTTTTGGTTCCCCTCCTAACACGCTAACTGTCTCTCTTCAATATAGTCGGCCCCAGGTTCATGAACGTCATCTACGAGAACAGCACCGATGACGAGCTGGGATCGTGCTGGAGCTGCATCCCCACCATTGCCAAGGAGTCCCCCTGCGTTTTGCAAGCAATTAAGGAGAAGAGCTTTAAACCTCTTCTCAACTGTGGAGTGACCAAAGCTGATGTGAGTGACCACTACCTACCTCCGGTACCTGTCTTTATAAGCGGTACTTCCGTTCGTTTTAATGCACTGGACGCTTTTGCTGACGTTATTCTCCGTTCGTTTCACCCACCCAGTTGTGCCATTGCGTCGACTGTCTTCCCAGCGTGCTCAAGAAGTTTGTCGAGCCCTTTTGCCAAGACAACGCAGAGCCCGGCGAGCCGTCGCTCAAGAACCCGCCGCGTCCGGCCGAGAGAATTGCCGACGCCGACCTCAACCTCCAGGGATTCAAGGGCTCGCTTCTCAAGTCGACCGTTGAAGACCTCAAGGCCATCGACTTCTGCCCGGGCAGCCCGTGCGGCAGTTGCCCTTGCTGCATCGGCGGGTGTGTCTTTGGTTTCTGTCTGGGAGTTTGTACCTCCTAAGAAAGAGACAAAAGAATCGAAAGGGGGGGGGGGGTGCAAAGCCGTGACGTATCTGGGGGAAGAAGGCCTTCACCCGCTCCCACCACTGCGAGTCTTTTTTTTTGGCTTGATACAAATCCTTCTATCGCGTAATACAACTTTACTTGAGGACAGAAATAAAACACATCTGGCAATACACATGTAGTGATGGTCGGGATTGACGGCGACGGTGATAACATGAACGTAAATTACCTATCTACCTATCTACTAGATAGGCGTCATGGGAAAACATTTTGGTGGGTACGGCACATGGGAATAAGATGAAATAAAACAAAGACTGGAGGTTGCTATACGGTAGTATCCTGAGATAGTGAGATGAATGTCTCCTCGTATTGTTAAATACATGTACATGTACCTACGGCGCCATATCCCACACATAGGTCCCCTCCCCAATGGGCTCCCAGTAATCCTCCGGCAGCCCGTCGCTGTCGTCATCGACTTGGTGCCGCTCTGCCCACGCACGCACCGCTTCAAAATCACGACATACATGGCGCGTATTAAAGTCGACGAACGGCTGCGGATCCGCACGGTCAACCCAGATGGAACCAAACACGCCAATGTCGACGTCGCACATGAGGCGCTGGCGGATAAAGTCGACGCAGTGGGCTGAGTGATTAAAACTGTGTCAGTGCTGGATGGGCACGGGAGGAGGTGGGGGAGGGGAAGGAGTTGGGAGGAAATAGAAAGAGAAAAAAAAACACGTACAGACATGCCAGTGCAATGTCTCTCCTGGGTCGCTAAAGGGACCCTTGCCTTTAGCGAGATAATGCTCGTAGTTGTAGTAGAGGCTTTTGCGGACGAGGTTCTAAATCAATAAATGCTCAACATTAGTTAAATGTAATTACCATGCACATACGAGAATGAGAACGAGACGAGGGACATCCAGTCGAAAATGCTGAGAGACAGTGGGGAGGAGACGAGACGTACAAGACAGTGTAACTGGTGTAAACCCTCAACGTAAACAGGATAGCCCCCGCCGTACTTGGAGTTGCGACGAGTGTGGTTGGTGGTCAGACCGGACCGGTAGGCCTCGTCGTCGGGTATCATGACCGGTCTGTCTAGGTACATAGAGAAAGCGTCAGCGTCAATGTCCAGTATGGTTCGAAGGGTTTTATTATCAGGTTACCTAGGTAAGGTAGGCAACTTACATCCGACACCGAGACTTTCCCACGCCTTGTCTACCTCGGGCGATGGTGGCTCGCCCCGGAACACGTTGGGTTCGAGGAAGCGGCCGTCGAACCGTACCTCATGGTACCGCATTTTGACCTTGTCCATGATCGGGGCTATTTATCGTTAGTTTTAATTACACAGTGATGGAATGAACAGAACAAGTTGAAGCTCACAGTACATGGACGTGTGCCGCGTGCACAAGTCATCCAACCCGAACCGCCTCCCGCACCATACCCCCATGAGGGCCGAGCATGTCGCGACGGCCAGGACGAGGCCAACCGCCGTCAAGATTGATACCAAATTTCTCCTCGGCGGAGAGTGTATTAGTATCCGTTCAGATGATATTAAACCTGCCGCATCCTGCTCCGAGTCGTCTGTGTCGGCGATGCTACTCGCCAACTCGTATTTGGAACGCTCTCTGAAGGGGAACATATCGGCTAGAGAGGGCATGCTGGAAATGAAATTGAGCTGCCAAATGCAAAACCACAATGGAGGGGCGGTCGTGTCTGAGAAAATTACGGCAATGGCTCAATCAGTAGGACTCTAGTGGAACGTTGCTACAGATTTTGTAGGGATGGGTACAAAACATGTAAGGTAGGTGATCGCCGAACGCAGAGAGCGGGGGATTGATACTGTTGTAGTGAGGCTGAAAGGACGGGATTCTAGATCACTCCGTGAACGCGACTGACTCGACTCGTTGCAAGCTGGGTCCGATGATTGGAGGTCCAAGGAGTTATCCTAGTCGGGGAAAAATGAAGTCCGAAACCAATGAGTCGTGCTTCTGGCCCACATGTACTTGACTTTAAACGCCGAGGTTTTGGCTCGATGAAGACTCCACCGACACTCGGTGGCACGATGAAGTGCATGACCGTTGTATCCTGTTCGGAGCATACAACGTTGTTGAGGCCCAGTGCATGCGCTTCGAGCCAATGGTTGTGTTGCTCGTGCTTTGGAACTTTGGAAGGGCTGAAGTGTGATTGGTTTCGGTCCGATCGGGGGTTATTCCCGACCGACAAATCCCGGGCTTGAACCACCACGGCTGACTCTGCTCAGTTACGCGGGCTAGTTACTTCGCAAGGCTTTCTTTTTTCGAGTTGCAATGATACCTTGCGCCAAGAGGTGCATCTGAACCTCGGCCTTGCACAACTCGACCCCTGGAACAATCAAGCGCCAGAACATTATTCATCGGACAGCTGGTCAATGTTTGGACTCGTCCCCTTTTTGGTTTGCAGCGCGAAGTAGATGGGTTCTTGGATTACCTTGAAGCTGCACACACTTTGTGGGAGGCAGGCGACGTGGTCCTCTCCGGTCCGGTCTATAAAAGACGTGAACTTTGATCACGGATTCCTGGCCCATCTCAACCGTCCGTCACTCCATCATCAATCTATCCCTTCCTCATCAGCTCAAAACATTGAACTTGGACGAATCTTCAACATGCAGCTCACCACTGTTTTCACCTGCATCATCGCCCTAGCCTCTGGCCTGGCTCTCGCTGCGCCGGCGCCCGAGCCGCTTAAGAACAAATACATGGCGTACGTGACCGCTCTCTCCAGTTCCAAATGTTTTGGCACGGCTAAAATTGCATGTGCGCCAGGTGCTATTCCAAGTACAAGAAAACTGCGGAGCGTGCCGTCTACAGCGAGGACGAGGTTTTGGATCTGTTCAAGCGGTGCGACTAGGTTTATCATGGAATATTCCCCTGTGGGGACATCAATTCAATCCACGTGAATCTACAGGAGGACATCATGTATTCTAGTAGAGATAGTTGAGAATCTACAGCCAACTGTGGCATGTGGCACAGTTGATGGAGACGTTTTGGTCCAGGACAGTTGTCTCAAGTTTCCATCACGTAGACAGTGAATTTGTTGTCGGACCCATTCGTCTAGCACATGCATACAAGCCGTGACTAGGATAGAGGTTTGAGGCACGATTCTGTCGTATTGAGGTTGATAAGCAGGCTGTTTCAGGCCTTCCGTGCGATACCAATAGAGTCATGGCACGATGATAAGATAGTCGTCGAATATAAGAGCCTAATCCAGATGATGTTGCATGGTGGGGGAGCTGCTGGTGGGAGTGCCTTTTGGATGTCCAGTTCCGGATTCTCATTCCGGAGCGCAGGGGTCGACTCCCTAGGGGAGGGGTGCGTGTGCCCTTACTCTTCTTTTTGCTGCTGCAGTCTTCCTTTCCCTCCATGCCGACCTGACCGCACCTCTAATCACCGCACGCCCGTTCCCTTGGCGTCGGGGCTCCGATGAGAATCTGGAGGGTATCCCGTGCGGATATATGTCTGGTATATTGGAGGTGGAAATGTTGCCTGGGAGCTCTTCATATGGATTATGCGTCACTGACTTTTCATGGAAAGGAAACCTAAGTCAATAGGGACTGAAAACGGGCCTCTGAGTCTGTGCAGCGGTGCAGGGGTTCACCTTAGCTCAGGGACGAATCCGGGAAAACTTGGGATAAATTAGCTACAGCTCACCTCGACTCAGAACTGGGAACGAAAAAGAAAATTTTTGAGCCCAGATTCGTCTCAGACAGCCAGGCTGTTTTGAGATTGCCGAGAATGAGGCGCAGTCTCATACTCGTGATATGTGATTAGGACCGGGTAAACAACTCACCGATAAGACAAGCAGATCAACAGCGTCTACTTTGCCGAGCAACATTATCAAATATATCCGACATAAATTAAGTTCACATGAAGCTGAGCCACCATGATAAAGTCGGGTTCAGGGAAATATTTCAATGATCCCAATGACCGTGACCATGGCCCTGGGCCCGGCATTGGTTTACCCCCTTTCCGAATCCGTCATTTGGTTCCATTCCAGGATGGAAAAGCTCAATGGTAACCAGCAACCCCCTAGCAGGGAAGCGACTAAAACCAGAAGGAGTGACAAAAATGTTCCGGATTATAAACCTATTCCCCTGCGGGCACCGTTCCTATTGGCTTTGCTAGCCTACATTTCTGTCCTCTTCGTTCTTCTCGAGGTATCCTTTCACAAAGTTCCCGTTGTTGCAGATCGGCGGACCGCTGCGCGACCAGCTCTGCTTGGCGATAACTCGGCCATATTTTCTGGTAGAAGGGAACTCCCCGCGGCGACGAAGAGAAGACTGGTCCGACAAAACACACCGGCGACTGTAAATGCCACTGCAACAACAACAACCACCCCCTATACCGGCACCGCAATGCCAGAGACAAATGCGTCCGCATCAACAACTAAAAATGCCAATACAACGACAACCCCGACGACAACATGGACGCAGCCCGACTGGACCGAGTACCCCTCGCCAACAACATTTCCATCGTGGACGTATAAACGCCCAAACCACACGGCGCTTATCACGCACACGGTAAGCACGGCCACGAGCCTCGCAAAGATGCTGGCTGCGCACCCCGACCCATCACAGTGGGCGCAGGTTGGTCCGCAGAAAGGCACCGTCACCGCCATTGGCCATTATGTCATGGCCTTTGTGTGGACACGGGGGGTGCCGAGTTTTGTCCGAACGCCGGTTCGGCCTGGCGACGATATCACCAACCGCTGTCTCTTGCACGATTTCAACGGCTGGCTCACCGACGACCCAGAAGACTGTCCCATGTTGGTGTGGTACGATCTATCCGACTACCTCCCTGGCTTCGGCTACTCTTGGAGGGGCGGCCCAATTGACCCCGAATGTCGAGCCTACGAGGCCGAACAGCGCGCCATCCTCCAGCCTTACTACGACCACCCGCAATGTTTTTCCACTGAGCTGCAAGATCGCCGCATTATTTACCTCAACGAAACCGCCGATGATGATTTCTTACCAGGGTACAGCATCGTATCCCTCACTACGGCTGTCACGGACCGCAGCGGCCGCCGCACTACCCTCACCCTACGAACAACCGTCGGCAGCGCCGTGGCCACATGGACGCTCCCCGACGGCAAAGTCATGACCACCACGCGCAGACCCTACGACAGGGGTCCACTCCCGTTTGTACTCGCCACTCTAACCGACGCAGCCGGCCGGCCCACGGCAACAATAACCTCATTCCCACTAGGCGGTCGAGGACCAGCTGCTTATGAAACGACCATTTTCACCACCGATGCTTTCGGCCAGAGCACCATCTATACTACCACGGTGCTGCCCACTTCATTATTGACACTACGTGATAAGCAAGGAAACCCCACAGCGACCGTTCCCGTCGTGCTACCGAAATCCAAACCGGGGCCCCCCGGAGGAGGAGAAATACCGAGACCAACATCGGTAACTACCGCGTCGGGAATCTACCTCGGCCCGATTTCCGTGGGGGGGTATCTGGCGGGGAGTTTTGCTCCCGTGTTTCTTGCGACGGTTTTGGGGCTGGCGATTAAGGCGGTTCAGGGGGAGATTGTGGGACTCAAACGTTTTCATGCTCTGGTCATTGCTTCCGATTCACACCCAACAAGTGGTGAGAGTAAAGGTGGGAGTGGGTTGAAGAGGATGGCTAGGATGGCTAGGATGGCTGGGATACAACAGGTATCGGTTCTTTCCGTCGTGGGAACAGGATTGGTCGTCCTCAGCAACATCCTCGTGGCACTTGCTTCGGAAGCCCTCGGTTTAACCCTCTCGGGGGATTGCCGCCCCACAAACTTTGACGGATGTGCCATGAGTCTTGCCGTGGTACGGGGTCCTGCGCGCGCAGTCGAGGCGCTTCTGGCCATGTGTTTTGTTGGGGTAGTTGTCGTGGCTATCGGGTTGCGTGGGTGGTCAACGGGTGTGGCGGCGCCTTCGCGGTCAATTGTTAGTGTGGCTTCCCTGCTTTGTTCGGCCGATAGAAACACGAGGGATGCAATACGGCGAATGCGTTTTGGAGACCGCAATACCCCGGGGTTCCGGTTGGCGATGGGAAGAAACCAGAGCGACTACCGCCTTGAAGTGGCGCCCAATGGGGGAGGAAAAAAGCTCCGGCTACGAAGATCATGGCACAACAAGTTCCGACGACTAGCGGAATTGGTGTTTCTGGCCATGCTTTTCGCACTTCTCGCTATCATCATCGCATATGAGACTACGGCGGAAGGGACCGCTTTTGCGGATTTCATGAACAGCCAGAGCTTGGGCGTGGGGTTTCTGTTCACAGGGCTGGGTGTGGTCCTGTCCCTGTCTTGGGAGCAATATTTTCAATGCAAGTATTTTCATTTTCTTTCCTTCCCTTTCCACTCTTCTTGTTTCTTCTCCTTTTTTTGTCTTTTTTTTGTCTTTTTTCTTATTTTTGTCCTTTTTTCTTTTTTTTTTCCCCTTTTGTTTCTTTTCACCTTTCTACCTTTTCTTCCGTCCTTTTCTCTTCTCAACCTGTTCTGGTCAACATCTAACCCACCTAGGGACGGCAACACTGGAACCCTACCGCCGCATGGCATCCCACCCACAACCCGCCCACACATCCATCCTCCTTGTCCGTCCCTCCTCCGTCTTTTCTGGACTCTGGGCCGGACTGGCACGACGCGACCCCGTGGGATTTGCCGTCTCCCTCGCCGGGTCCCTTGCCATCTTCATGCCGCTTTTCCTCTCCAATGTTCCGTTCCGCCTAACATTGACATGGACGACCCATGAGGTGTGTACTTGGATTACTGTCGGAATTTTATGCGTCATGATTGTTGTTCTTTTGACCTGTATGCTATTCGTCAAATGGCCGGCCTTGCATGCTGATCCGCAGACTATTGCTGGATGTCTGTACTATGTCTGCGACTCATCATGGCTGGGTGATTTGGAGGGTCTGTTTGCGGCGGGTCAAAAAGAAAGAGAGAGACGGCTGGGTGGTACGGATAAGATACACTTATCGTGGGCCCATTTTGCTAATGTAATCCTATAATCGGCTGGTGGCGCTGCAGATCTTCAACGACAGTGGGATTTATCAACAATTGAGGCTTGTGCAACCCCTAAAAATGCGGTTTTTAGCCTTTTTAGCTCTCAAACCCCTGCAATTCGATTTCTCAATCGTTACAACGTTGCCTGCGTTACTTAAGGCTATCTACAAGTTGGTTGAGGCTCCTGCCGGCACGTATACACTCTACCTCCGCAATAGCCTCGGCTTCGCTTCTACCCCTGGATATCCGCGAAGAAACTACATCCCAGATTACCTTCCGGCGACAGAACTGTACCCTAATATTGCTGCTAGGGCGCCAGCGGCTTCCCCATTAGCCCTCCAGCTCCTGGATTACCGGCTGGCCTGCAACGCCTTCTTTCCACTCCCGCCAGATATCTTTAACCGTAAATAGCTTCGTTAGGCTCGTAAAAATAGGGGGGGCCGTAGGCTGGTTAGTTAGCGCTGGCTCTGGTAAAGGCCCTGGGGGTATAGGCGCTAGGGCCGGCGCTGGTACCGGTACTTCTGATATTAGGTTTAGATTGGTTCCTAAGTAGCTAGTAATAGTAAAAGGGACCTTGCCAGAGAGGAGGGTATCCAGGATTTTGCTTTCCTGAGTAACCAGTTAGTTAGCCAGTTGGTTGGCCATCTGATTGGCAATTTATTAGCCGGCATATAGGATAGCTAAGCGAGTATTTTCTATAAGCCTACAGAGCTCTGGCAAGGTATGTTGTAAAAGGAGGCTTAGTGGTTCTGCTGTATCCGTAATATTAGCCCGCACTGCACGTGCAAATTCCTCCCACTCTTTACCGTAGAAAGGGGGGTAAGAAAAAAAGGGTAGAGATAGATATTGGGGCTATAAAACGGCGAGATCCTGTAAAAGCACTATACGTAGGCGCTTCATAAGCTTGAGGAAGCCATCGCCAGTAAGATCGTCTTCGTCAAGGCCGCCTTATGCCTACTGGCAACGCCGCGCGCGCGTATCGAAACGAAGCTTTTACTTTTCAATCTACGGCCAGAGTTGGCTCTGCAAGGTAATTGGAGGATTGTATACTACGCGCGATAAAAAGTAGTCCCCTGGCGATTTAGAAAAGCCGGTAACGATACGTATAAACTGGCACGGTAGGTACGTAAGGTAGGCCTGGTACAAAACGCTCTGATTCCAACGGCCAGCTTATAAGATCTATGCGAGCGAAATACTATATGTTTCTGCATCTTATGCTCCAACTCGCCGTAGTAAGTGCGTCTTTTTCGCTGTAAATAGGCCAACGGCGCCAAAAATACGCCAGGTATCCTAAAGTTATATGCTGTAAGAAAGCTCTTCTTCACGCTTTTAACCAACAAGGACCTTAATTCTATACCAATCCTAACGGCGGCGAAAAGAAGGCGGCGGCTCGCCGGCAACGTGCTATCGCCAGAAGAATAGTTATACCAAGGCGCCCTGCGTGCAAAGAAGGGGGTTCTTATGGCGTAAAGATCCCATAAACTCCTTTTTAGCCGTCTTATTTATTTTGCCGTCTTGTAAAAGCGAAACGAGGCAACCGCACTGCGTAGGGCCTTCGGTAGAGGGATAATCAAGGAGAGAAAGGTCGGTAAGCTCCATCTTCCAGCGGTTCTTTCCGCACAGGAGGTAGTAATGGCCGAAAAGAAGATCAACACATACGCGTAGATTCTGCGGCGTAGCGGCTACGCCGTAGAGTAGATGCTCTTGAATTGCAAGCCACTCAGCGGTCGAATACCCGGCTTAAATCCCTTCGATACCGCGATCTTTAAAGCTGGCGCGGTTGTAGCGATTTTTTTAACGGCCACGCTAATCCAGAAAGCCACGTACGGCTATACTACGTAGGTTTTCCGTATTCTTACTACCGTACGCCACTTGCAGGTTCCAGAGCTCCATTACAGCGGCAATATACGTATCTACCGTGCTTTTGGTAAAAAGGGTGCCTTTTTTAGCATCGCCAGTACCGGTTACCGTAACTATAATCGACGGTAGTATATAGCTCTCACGGTCGTCGGCTAGGATTTAAGCCGCTTCGGTAACCGGCACTACCAGCGTTACGGCAAGGGCTTCGGCTTCCCGGAGGGCGGCCTACTCGTCAGCCGGCAGTAGGGGATCCGTATAGCCGTCGCCGCGGCCACGCCGCTTCTTCGGCACCTTAACACGCCGTAAAAGGATGTCTTCTTTCAGCCAAGCGGCCAACTTATCAGGCGTAACAAATTCGCCGTCCGGCCACGTAAACAGGGTTCCATCCGGCACCGCGCGCGGCGTACCGCACCAGGTCCTCCACTCGCGTTGCTTTAATACGTAACTTCTCGTTGTATTCGCCAGCTATTCGTCCTTCTTCGCCTGCAGGCCGGCCCTCCGCGCCTCCTGAGCGCGGCCCTTAGCGGCCGCATACAAGCTATCGGCCATAGTAGGATATCGGCTAGTGGTGACAGTGGTGATGGTAGTGACGGCGGCGATGGTGGTGATCGTGGTGATGGCAGGCG
>Ga0247765_1001318_pt1 | contig 12542 bp, 10 predicted proteins | sample UWRJL106311C6_FD_179949 | JGI IMG/M metagenome (GOLD analysis project Ga0247765, IMG submission 179949) | Plant litter microbial communities from Arlington Agricultural Research Station in Wisconsin, United States - UWRJ-L106-311C-6 | ecosystem: Environmental > Terrestrial > Plant litter >... | reverse complement strand
CACTCCAGCGCCTCCGCACCGCTCTGACGGCCGGCTTCCAGTTCCTCAACCTGGCTGGCCAATTGGCTCGCCATCTGGCTGCTTACCTGGCGGCTGCCGCCACTGGCCGACCGTCTGGCGATGCCGCGACTTGGCTGTCTCGGCGTTGAGCGACTGGCGCGGCCCCTACGGCTTCCTTGACCTCTGGCAACAGTTCCTGGACCGGAGGAGGGCGCCGTTGACGTTCCCACAGCCATTTGACTGCCTGTGACTGTCGCCGATACCTGCTAACTGTCCTTATCGAGCTCCACGCCTTCCTACTGCGAGGGCTCCCTGCGTATTGAGGGCCGAAGGCTGGACCGCTGCGTCGAAGCCCTTGAGGCACCACCACGACTGCCACGGCCGCCACGGCTGCCGCGGCCGCCGCGGCCGGCCCTGGCAGCTGGCGCTGGCTCCTGGGTAGCCGGAATGACTAGCTGGCTTACCGGAAAAGGAAGGGGGTCAGGTCTGGCGATAGTTGGATTGGCTGCGTTGGCTGCAGTGGAACGCGACCGGTGGATTTGGTGGTTTCGGTGCCGACCGGTGGATTTTTCTTGGCAGTCAATTGAATTGAGGGGGGGTTGCAAAAAAAGGTGGGTCTGACGGCCGGTGCGCCGGCTGGCAGAATTTTTTTACGGTGCAAAAAGACGCTTTTGACGGTGCGAGGAGGCGCGCTCTAGAGTTAATACGGCCTTTAAAAAAATCGTCAGCCCTACACAGCCCCACCTAAGCCCCACTTATGTAGAAGCGGGTTCATGACTTTTCCAGTGGGTTATGGTCGTATGTGGTAGGGAGACGTGGGGATCGTCATGATATACGGTGAAGTGGTATTGCGGGCGATACTCTTACCAACCTGAAGGTCTCGCTGTACCAAGTATTAGTCTAAGAACGTGCATTTGCTGCAACTCATCTGCAGATTGGGAATCACAGCCAGCTGCTGAAACGACTGCCGTCTAAACTTGCATATCTATACTCTCGGCAATTAATAGAAAAAAAGAAAACCACGGTTCAATATTGACATGGGGGCGGTTTAAAAAAGCATAATAGTATGGGGGGAAATCCGGGTTACAACCAGCTACGAACGATCCCGCTTATCATCGAGAGAGTCAGAGTCGGGGCGGGGCTGGAATAAAGTTCTCAAGTTATATTTGGAACGTTAAATATCTTCCGCGGTTTCGTAGTAGCCGAGAGCACAGCTCTCAGTCATGAAGCCCGCGTTGGGTTCGGGAGCACAAGGCAACAGCTTTATTACTCTCAGAAATTTCCATGTCCGCCACAGTATCTACCATCACCGTAGCCCGACCCTTGATCGCACCTCTCCCAATCTAGCTGCGCCCCCCAGCCCCAGCTCCCGAGGACCGGTCCGGTTGGACATGAACGTTTGAATACCTCACCCTGTCGACTCAGATCAGTGACCGGCCTAAGGTAAGTAGGTAGGCAACAAGGATACCTGTGGGGAAAACACCCTGTACGAGCCTCTCTGGGGCGCCCAATGCAGAGTAAGCCACAACTGGGGAAGTATATTACCCGTCCCGCGCTCCGTATAGCTGGGCATGCATCGTATACGTGGACGCAACAATTCGTCCTAGCACAGGATATTCGCCACCCCTACCCGTAAACAGCACTTGCAGTCCTAAGTTGCCTTTGGAAGCGCCGAAAGACGACCCCATGAGAGGGAAAGTTGGAAGGGATACGCAAGGGTCTTGCTGATGCAGCTAGCGGGGCTAGCCGGTCCAAGTGACGCGCGTACAGGGATGACCCCGGAAGTTTTTTTCCCTTTTAGGTATAGTTAGCTACGGCGCGTCCCGGTCGTCACGATGGCTGATCTCGCCCAGGTTTCTGATCGCTCGGTAAGTGGCACCAAAGGAGTGGGGGTAGTCTCTAGCCAATAATTAGGCGCCTCCGTCATCCCCGCCCCGCACAACTCCCGCGGTCGATCAGATCGCCGCGTCTTTCGGACCACAGATCACAAGTCTCCAAGTGGGGCAGCGCTGTAGTCCACTCACCCACTAGCTACAGTTTTCAAGTTTGCTTCGGGCAGGAACTGTTGGCCTACACTTGTGGGTTTGGACTGTGGGGGTTCAGCACGCGCATATCGCAGCACGTTGCATATCGCAGCACGCATACAGCCTACAGGAACATGTCTCTAGAGATACGTGATGATGCAGGCCATCGAAATCCCCATTTGTCCACCCACATCTCGCCATGGCGCCCCCAGCTCCCCCAGCGCACCGCCATCAATTGTCCCTGGAGGGCTTGATAGACTTTTCCGCGCTACAGCAACCAGTCTTTGCCGACGCCGACGAGCGCGCACGCGTGATTACGCGTTTTTACCGCATCGTCGGCCATTTTGAAGCCATCGAAACCAGGAGAAGCAGCAATCGCCCGCAAAAAGAGTACAACCGCCCAGCGCTAGTCCGCCTCATGTTCGAATACATACGCACGCCCGAGTCGCAAGACAACTTTCTCCAAGCCTTTTTTCGGTCCATGGCTCTGGGCGTGCACAAGGACGACGATCATCTCGAACTTGAAGATAACGGTATGGCCGCTGATCTTGGCCAGTCGCTATCTGACTATGCCGACTACCTTTTCAACTACTTTTTCCTACCTTGTACGTTGCTAATAGCGGAACATCTAGTGCTGGCACTAATCCCCTCAAAGTGCGGGCATCGGCAAATAAGACACCTCAGTCCTCACCTATATACTCTACTGTGATCCAGCGCGTGCAAGGGGTAGAGAGAAGTATCGAAAGCTTCTCGGGTACTCCTGAAGCGCGCGTATCCGAGCTACGAGGCACCTGTCTTATCCGAGATCACCATCGCTGCGTCATCACACGCCAGTTTGACGCCCAGCAAGCGATAGAACGGTATGAATGCTCGGGTTCTGACGCGACTGACGATAATGGCGATCTGCTGCTCAACGATACGATACCACCGGTAAATGTTGAAGTAGCACATATTCTCCCCCATTCCCTGGCCAAGTTGGTCAAGGGCTCAGAACTGGTTTGTACACACATATACATGTATTCACACGCACATACTAACACAGAGAGAGGTAGGACGATTCTAAGAAAGCCGCCCTTTCCATCCTCAACATGTTTGACAGCGGTATCATCCATCTCATCCAAGGGTCTGATATCGACCGGCCATATAATGCTGTCAGCTTGAGCCAGCAGATGCGTCAGTACTTTGGAAGATTCAAAGTTTTTTTTACCGCCACTGCCGACGACGACGACACGCCACGGCACACATACCGTGTTGAAACCTTTTTCCATCCCTTTGTTGCTGGAAACAAGCTGCCGGTCACGAGAACGCTGTTCGAACACGCATCCATCGACCCGCCGTCGCCCCGTCTCTTAGCATTTCACGCAGCCATCGCCCACATCCTGCATCTCTCGGGCGCAGGAGACTACATCCAGCACATCCTAGATGAAATGGACGAGGGGGGGCGCGGGGTGCGTGAGGACGGATTAACCCCGCTGGGCCACTTTGTCACCCTTGGCCTGCTCATGTCAGGCTGAGAAGAAGGAACTGGACTCGGCAATACTTCCGGACTTATGGTTTGGCGGAGCTTTGGGAGATATAACTGCAGAGCGGCAGTGGTCAAAATGGCAACGGGAGCGACCAGGAAAGAAAAAGAAAGAAAAAAAAGAACATGTATTCGTAGAATAGTGCTCGAGGGGCCACCGTTTCGCACCATGTCGCCATTTGGTATCTTCAAAACAGCTCATCGTCTGTAATTATAACGATTCGGCGCGAGAGATGCGCTTTTTACATGGTCCAGTATGGCGCTTCCAAGGGGACCTTGCGTAAGCTGTGCCCCGTGAACAGATGCGAGCTTCTTATTAGACTGAGAGAATCTGATATCTTAACCACGTCTTGTTGAGCGTGACGCGGGAGTTCTTTTTGTATTTTAGAAATCCCCGAATCCGTATGTAGGGTATTTGCCGTAACGATAGTAGCGCAGGCGTTAGCTTAGATGCGGCCCTATGCATGGGAGCTGCCGCGACTTGTCGTAACCGTCGTCCCGGATGATGCGCAGGGAGTCCGCCTAGAGATACCTGAAGCCAATGGATCGAACCTAAATACTTGGTTTAATCTAGATACAGGAGAGGAGATGGCCTTTTGCAGGCTGTGGGAGGGTTGTAGAACCTTCTACTACCAATATAATAGTGGAATAGTATGGTTTGGAACCCCCGATGGCTTGAGTGAACGCTTGTGTGTCTCTGGACGGTTCACATGCAGCGACCGGAAAGTAAAACGGCAGCGACTAGAGTAAATTGAGATGAAGCAATGGGCCCATTTTGCCAGTTTCGGTCAGGTGCCCGTAAAAGTTGTGGATAAGGAAGAGAGCTCTGAGGAGTAGGGAAGAGGGAGCAGAATAGCCGGCTCTGATTGGTTAGTTCGTCCTGAAAAATGGTTGTCCGGGGGACGGCAAGTAAAGTTTCACCCCGCGCGCGTGAGGGCGTTGTCTTGGGTATGCTAAAGACCTGCCGCGTGATCGTGAATTTTGGCTCAGCGCGCTCTACCGAACAGCGACGGCTCCCCACCGTACGATGGCCTTGCGGTAACATGTTCAGCGAACCTGCTGCTGCGATCTACAGTTGGGCTCTCGCAGCTCAACGACGCTGGCATCTACGACTACAATTGCGACATCCTCGAAGCCCGATCCGACATCAACGCGAAGCGCAAGCGACAAGCACATGCCAGAATAACAACACCTCCATCCACCAGCCCCGAACCGCCAGCTCATACTAGCCCCCAAAAGCGCAAAATCACCGACAACGACGGCGACGACGTAGATCCCGACGCGACTCCCCGCTCGAGCCCATCGTACGCGACCAGCCTCTCTCGCCCCACCGTCACTTCGTTGCCCGAGCGGTCTGCCCTCCCTGCCCTAAGCTTCTCCTCCGCTGCCTCGACTACTTCCGACTCGCAAGACGGAACGAGTAATAGGGGCTCCCGCCGCTCAGCTAGCCCTATTAAGAAAACCCCCAGCCTATGTCGCCTCGAAAAGCCCGTGGTGTTCGTCAGCCTTGAACCCAATCCTCTCAAGAACCAGCTCCCCCAGGATGCACACCAGCTCTATTCTGACATATTCGCCACCACAAAGTTCTCGAGGGGCATCTACCCCCAGGCGGTTCGCGCGTTTATCGAGGCCTCGTGGGATGGTATATACCATCCCGAGGAGTGGTATGAAAGGCTCGAGGACCCTATTCTATACAATGGGTTTCGCGAGGTCGACTATTTCGATTACCTCCCGGTTGCAAACCTCTCCTCTGGCGCCCTAGCAGGCGCCTCGGTTCAGTCACGCGTCGCGCACGCCGAGTACTACAAGATCTGCGCCATCAGCGAGGGGGCAAAACACTGCATGGTCCTCCACCGTGCCGAGGCGTCGTGGAACGCCAAGGTTCACGAGCCGCTGGCTGGAGCTCGCGGCCATCAGGCAGCGCGCGTCCGTCGCGTGTGAGAATGCGACCTCGGCCCGGATCCTGTCCTGCTTCTTGCCCGGTCTCGTTACTGGCGAGACGACCAGGGGCAAGATGGTCGACTTTGTCCTGGCACCGAAGCTGGAGACCGAGCTCGAGTCGGCCATCCAGGCCAAGCTCGCCGCGTTAGCTACGGGGAAGTCGCCAACGTTGCATGTCAGCATCAACCAAGACCGACTACACCCCACTGACGCGTTTCCCGGCGGCCGTATCCGTCGAGACCAAGGTGGCAGGCGGGAACCTCGAGGAGGGGCGGATGCAGCTGGGCATATATGGACGGCCGCTTGGCACAAGCGCATGGAGGCGCTCGGCGTTGCCGGCAAGAACCAACCCCGGCTACCTACCCTGCCTCTCATCCTGACACACGAGCACCAGTGGTCCCTCTACTTCGCCGTCGATCGACTCGATAAGATCGAGGTATGTGGGCCGTTGCCGATCGGTACGATCGATAACCTCCTCAACATATACGCGCTCCTCCCGTCGCTTAGCCGGCTTATGGCCTGGATCGACAGAGATTTCCGCTTCTGGGTCAACAGGGTCTTTGGTTCGCTCTGAAGAACCATCAGATACACCGTGCACCTAAGACTCACGCCCCCCAGAGCGCCCTGTTGTCTAGGGATCCCTGGACGGCTTGTGACGACCCCTGCGCTTGATGGGCGGTGCTGCCGAAATGCGCAGAGAAGAGAGGTGTGGCTAATGAAGCTGAATGCAGCTTAGGGGAGCTTAACGGACGCAACCATGATAGGGACTCTCTGGCGAAACCAGAGAGCTGGAGACAGAACATACAATCAAGCAGTTGCAACTCCATTTTCCCGTCAATTCCACCAATTCCAGGCGTGCAGTGTTTGTGCAGGGCATTGGGGAATAGAGTCAAAGTAAGCTACACAGGGATAGGGCATCTGCTACCCCGCTCGGTACTCTAAATTGAATCATATCAAAGTTTATCAAGCCAGTGGCCCAGACCATCTCTCGTCGCCAACTGCTTCAGCAAGTAGGGCTACGATCCACGGCCACGATCCACTGTGCGGATCGTATTCTCCTTTCTGACAGGTAAAGTAGGACGCCAAAGGGGGAGTTCAGGGGTTGAGAGGTTTGTGACATAACTATTATCCTTAGCTTACTATAGTGTAATGAATACTGACTGGCATAGTTACATTTACATGACGTTTTTCTGTTTGGCGTTATCTGGTAACAATCCTTATATCCGTGTCAACCCGACTGCCAGCACATGCAAAACCAATTCAAGTGCGGCGCAGAAAAGACAGCGCCAACGGTTTGCCCATTGCCTCTCGTACATAAAAAAATGGCCAGTTCTCCCACGCAGTCTGGAAGGGTGACCTTCCATCCTAGTGTCCAGTTTGAGAGAAAAACGAGCCGCAGGCGTCGTCCCACCATGGCAGCCGAGATCACCACCGAAATCTTCAAGGAGTTCGAGTCGAAGGATGTTACGGATGAAATGCTTGCTGAGGCAGCCCGACTCTTCAGTGAACATTATGGCACATGGGACACACCCGACGGCCGCCCGGGAGGCAAACGAGGTATGTTCCTTTGCCGTTACGTTGTCGTCTCTGAACAACACTGTAAGTGGCTGACATCAGCTCAAGGTACTCGTGTCAAGTTGAACGCGACTCAACTCCGAAGGGATTACCTACCAGACGGCGTCTCCTGCCCCTATGTTACCGTCCATATTGATAACATCCTTGCTGGTAATGCATTTGCCTGCCGATGGACTTACCAGGGCCGACAAGTGTGCTGGGTAACCCAACTCGTCGTCCATGACGAATTCAGAGAACGCCGCCTCGCAACCCGCCTTTTGGAGAAGCTTCGCAAGAAAGATGATGAGATCTTCGGAATAATGAGCTCCCATCCGGCCGCTCTTATCGCCATTGCCAAGGCATGCGCTGGTAAGTACCCCCACTCACTCTCTGGCTTACCCTTTTTATAGTTGCCATTTCTGATTTTGATATCAAACAGACTTTTATTTTCCACAAGTCCCACTTGGTTTTATGAAAATCTGTGCGAGTCAGGTCATGGCCATCTCCCCGATTGCCTACGTCAAAGCAGCCAAACTCTGCGGCTCACTTTTCCAGCCCGACGGCACCAGTCTTGTCTCGGGCGTCAATACAAATTTCTTCGTCAACCACGAAGAACCACTCAATGCCCTTCAATGGCTTCAGGGGGACGGGAAGTGGCCCCTCGGTGAGTTACCTGACGGGATTGAATTTCTCCTCGTCTTTGAAGCGCCACGCCGTCGGTCGCGTTGTCTCTCTAGGAATCGAGCTCAGGCAGAAGAAGAAGGAGCCTCGTGATGGAGGGCTTTCATGTAAGATGTCATTCTCTGCTTCCACTGCGTTTCCCAAGATTGTACTGTCCCAAGCACATGTACATGTAGATCACACCACCATGTGAATACCTCCTCCTCCTCCTCCTCCTCCTCCTCCTCCGAAGGATTATAGAAGGTATTCCAGTATAGAGCATCAGACCAGAACTTCTCAGCATCATCACCCGAGACGCGTGCTGCAGCCATAAGCGTCCTGACATGTCCTAGTCGATCGACAACATATCTGGCGCGATCAGGCTTGTCAAACATTAGGTAGCAGCTGTTTGACATGATGACGAGCTTCTTCGTAATTCTTCAACCTGATATCTCTGTCTCGACCAAGGAGAGCAGTACCCGTCGGTGTCCTTTCGAAAGCATCATGACCTTGGAAAGCCCGCATCTCCTCTGTTAGCGACTGCCTAGCTGAGAGAAGAAGGTGAGACCTTGGCTCGGAAGTTTCCGTGCAGTCTTGGGTGCATCGGTGATCAAGCTCGCAGTAAAAGGTCTGCCAAAACGGACAATATCAGGAGCCGTTTGGGCTTGGTAAGTCCGGGCGACTTCAAAGTTCAAAGCACTGCCTAGCCTCATTAAACAGACCTTCTCCTCTCATGATACGGCCAACACAGTAGACATGATCCCACAGCTGTTCTGGATTTCCTTCCATAGAAGCCGGCGAGTATTTCTTTGTCAATGAGACGTATAGAGCCTTCGATGTTTGCCGTTGAGTCGCATCAGGGTGCTTCGTTGCTGGACCACCTCGACCTGGAGATGCAGCGGTGCATTTTCGTCGAGCAACACCTGCGCCGAACCCATGAGTCTTTCTCGACTTCCAATTGCTGATCCTTTGGCTTTCGATGCGAGAACCAGAAGTTTGACGATATCAACTCGATTAGGGCCGACGGCCCTGTTGTACAAGAAGCTCAAGGTTCGCCAGTACCCTCTGAGACTGAGGACTGTGCCTATTAGAGGTTAGAGCCATGTTCCATGGATTCCGTAGACCAGACATACATGGAACTCTCAACAGAAACAGTACAAAGTAGCTGGAAGCGAGCTGCTGGTCCAGGGGGAAGCACTGGCGGTAGTTGGAGCCGGGGACGCCGCTGGGCCGACCCCCAACAGGTGTGCTTGTGTTGAAAGAGAGCCTGTTGCATTGATTACACTTCCGCTTCGTTTCCCCCCACTAAAAAAGTACCGCCAACGGGCATTTTGGTCGCGGATATAATAGATGATAACAAGCTTTGGCGCTCATGCTGGGGTGGCGGGAACCAGACATGAAAGTTGGCTCTATTCCGATATTTTACTGAAAGTTGGGGCCACATGCGAGAGCCTTCGGCACGGGAATTCACCCAGCTGATGAGTCTGATGGTTGGAAGGTCCAATGGTCCCGAACAAGGAGTGTCCGTTGCGATCGCCGTGATCGAGTGAGAAGCACTTATTCTGATTCTGAACAATACCGATTATTGCATATAGCTACAAGCGCTGGGGTCGACAGCATCCTTGTAGAGTGATTGATGGTGGAGTGACACCTTATGCCAGAAAAGGAAAAAAAAGCTTCCGCTGACATCCCTGCCCCCGCATCGCTCGGTCTCCCCCGCTAATCCCCCGCCAGCACAAAACCAAGACCTCATCGCCATGGCCCGCACTCGAGCCCAGACAGCGGCCCAACAGGGGCTCCCATCACCGGCGTCAAAAGGTCAAGATTATTCTTCGCAGCGCCAAAGGATATCTTCTGCTAATAATTAAAAGGAAAGCAACCCCAGGTAATCCAGTCGCGCAAAAGCGCACCTGGAACGCGCGGCCGCCTCCAAGAACAACCCGCAATGAAGCGTACCGAACGCAATCGCCCAAGTCCCTCTACAACTGCTCAACGGGTATGCCTTCTATCCTTACATTGCAATTGTTCATACACTAAACCGTGTTTTGTAGGATCAGCCAGCGTCTGTCCAAAGCAGAGGTCGCAAGCGCAAACAATGGGGCGACATACCAGAGTACGGCCCAGACCCAGCCCAGAAGCGACAACGGACATCCGATACGCACCCTGAGAACACCTTTGGCGAGCCAGCGACTGGCACCGGCACCTCCAGGCATACGACTGACCCGATTTCTTTCTGGGCGAAGGAAGGGCGCTGGCCAAAGGAACAGTGCTGGCCGGAAGAGACCTCGCAGACGGGTTCCACAATGGAGCGTCTACTTGCGCGGAAGAAGTCATCATCCTATCTTTCTCGTAAGCGATCAAACTCTGCTACATCCGCGACTCCCAGCGATCAAAAGCCGCGGGAGGAGAAGAGCGCCCCGTATCGAGACCCACGCTATGAGACGCTGCTAGGGACGAAAGGCAGTTTCATGGTCAAATCCAAACTAGACATCACCAGCGAAAGTAAAACCATCTGCAGGAATCTGCTCGAACAGCCGCAAGCAGTTCCTGATGGTTCCCTGTTTCGAGACGATATTTTCGAATCCACATGCCAGAAGATTCACAACAAGAATGAGGCGCGAGTCATTCAAGATATCACTCGTCTTGTTGTTCCTTCGGCCGAGAGTCTTGCCACATTCGGTGCAACGCACCTTGACGTTCTGATAGAGAGCGTTAATGAAGGGTGGAACAACTCAATCCCCCTCACCAGCACTCGCCCCCAACCCGACTACTCTGTCGGCTTCAGCCGAGAGGCATTTACCGATGATCAGCTCACCAAGCTGTCACCATTTATTGGCGACTTTATCACCGGGGACCAGTCCTTCTTCATGGCCACATATTATATGTACTTCCCGTTCCTGACCTGCGAGGTGAAATGCGGTGCTGCGGCACTCGATATCGCGGACCGCCAGAACGCTCACAGCATGACCCTTGCCGTGCGGGCTATCGTTGAGCTCTTTCGTGCTGTTAAGCGCGAGGATGAGGTTAACCGGAAGATCCTCGCCTTTTCCGTCTCGCATGACCACCGTTCGGTACGAATCTACGGCCACTACCCGGTAATAGCCGGGATGGATACCAGGTACTACCGTCATCCAATTCGGACATTTGATTTTACCGAGCTAGATGGAAAGGACAAATGGACAGCATATCAATTCACCAAGAACGTCTACGACATATGGATGCCCGCCCACTTCAAGAACATCGGCTCCGCCATTGATCAATTGCCGTCCAGTTTAGATTTCGATGTCCCGCCGCTTTCTGAGGCAACCGGGCTTTCACAAGATTTGGAGAACTTAATGCAGTCAGTAGGTGCTGGATCCGCTTCAGTGCCCGTCGAGCAGGACAACCAGTCGAGCAACGTTGAGCAGCAAGGGATCACTCCAGACACCTCATTCAGTGGGGTAGCAAAGAGGAGGAAAGGCTAGAAGGTAGCGGGACAGATAACGTAGGATAATCTATTCTAGAAAGAGTTTGTTGCGCAATGACAGCCGCCTTGCGACCTGCTCTCGCCTTACCACGAATGCCTGACCGCACTCCTCATTAGCTGACGGAAGTGTGAGTAAGTGTACGACATGGTTAGTCTAAGAAATGCGGTTACATGGCAGGTTTCCAGAAAGTTGGGGTGGCTGGTTGCTCGTGTATGCCAAAATCTAGTTGATGCTAGAAATTAACGCGCACATAGGGTGTCAAGGTGTTTCGTGCTCTTAAGCGTGTGGTTCAAGCATAGCGCGTGACCGTGGCGTGGTGTTGTGTTGCCTGAGTGCTGTCTGGCAGTTACAGTATCAATGACATGGCAGTTTTAGATGAACCCAGCGTGCCCCCCGTCTGGCGGTGAGCACGCCTCCGCCTGGAGAGAGAGAGAAGAGCGTCCGAATCCTCGTCCATCGAGGGCAGCCGGATTTAGGTAATCGGAACCATGCAGTGACAACGGGGCTATCAGGCAACCATTTCCAGTGGGTGCTGCTGCTGCTGCTGCTGCTGCTGCTGCCACTCTGTGGGTGGTGTTTAAGCGATCAATTGCTTCTCGCTCAGCTCTGCAAACCCAGCTCAAAAACATTCGTCCTGATTTGCAATCTCTCGGCCCATCGGGTGATGCAAAGCGAAGGCAATAATGGGCAGGAGTGGTTGTTCTGTCGCATCCGCAACTCAAGAAAAGAAAAGGATTGATGGCATGACAATGGGGGGGGGGGGGGTTTCTTTGGAGTTTCTCTTGGACCCCCCCACCCCAACAGTACAACAGCTGAGACTGTGATCTCTCTGGTGATTTTGACTCTTTGATCCTCAAGACTTCGATTTCGATGGGTTCCGAACCGACGGAGCCTCTCCCCGAGCCATCTATCTCCCACAAGCACCGAGCATCTTCCCGTTTCGATGGCTCCGACCGACTGGGAACTCAAGAATCAGGAAGAGAGCCCAGGTCTCAACACCCAGAGGACCACAGGATCAAGAGAGCACAAGGCTCAACACGAGGAACAAAGAGGTGCAGAGAGATAGATGATGGGCAGCAATCAGGAAGAGAGCACGAGCTCAACACGCATCGCATCACTACTAGCAACATCACCAAACAAAACTTCCCTCAATCTTCTCAATCTCCTTTTCCGCCCATTTCTTTCGGACCGAAATCATGTCTCCAAGGGGAATGGAATCTCATTTTGCTCTACCGAGCAAGAAAAAGGAAAAAAAAAAAAATCTGTGCCGCTTCCCTCCCCTCCCCACCTTTTTTTTGTTTTTGCCCCTTTGTGCCATCGCTCCATGCGTCGTCGCTCCTTTCCCAAATCTCCATCACTACTCCCCCCCTCCCC
>Ga0247765_1001317_pt1 | contig 12546 bp, 6 predicted proteins | sample UWRJL106311C6_FD_179949 | JGI IMG/M metagenome (GOLD analysis project Ga0247765, IMG submission 179949) | Plant litter microbial communities from Arlington Agricultural Research Station in Wisconsin, United States - UWRJ-L106-311C-6 | ecosystem: Environmental > Terrestrial > Plant litter >... | reverse complement strand
AGTTCTGACTTTTCTGACTCTTTCGCGTCGGCGACCGAGACTCCCTGCGTGGTTTGGGGAAATCGGGCAGCCTGCGGCAAGGCGCCCGGCCGCGTCGCGACCAAAATGGACGCCATGGCAAGTGATTTCCGAACGGCCGTGGAATTTTTCTGTGCTCAAGTGGAAACTCTGATGCGCATTCGAAGTGGCGGCCGAGGACTGACAGGGACGGCAAGAGCGACCAGGCTCTCCGGGCATCTCCCACTTCTTGTAAGGCCATTGCGATAAGAGGCAGAGGGAGCCCCACCCCACCTTCTCCCAGGGCTGTGGTGCGTCGAATCGGGTTTCTACACAGCTGTGTAGTGCAACAGACGCCCAAGGCATTTCGTTGGTGAAGGCCTCCGAGTGATGCTGATGGTGTGGGCTGTTGTCTTGGCGTGATTGGTTGGCACGCGCAGTGATGCCTGACAAGCGCGCATTTCGTGCTGAGGCTGCATCAATGGCCCCACCTCGGCTACCCCGCAATGCCATATTGAGCTAAGCTGAAAGCCGTTTCTGGCTTGGTCCTCTCGGCTGGCAAAGGCGGGGTGTGTTTGCAAAACTCGCACAGAACAGAAACTTCGGATCGCAGAATGGAATTGTTTTGACACGCACCCTTCACTTCGGGCCCCCTGCCCCTGACAGTTTACACCATTCGCGGCTTCCACCCTTGATTAACCGTATCCTCAAACAGCAACCAACCCACCCACTTTCCCGTGGTTGGATCGCCCTGGTTGATCCAGTCGTCACCGTTCTGGTCTCTCGCCACAATAAACGCGCACCTGCCATTGCCGACAAAACCAACCCCGACCGTCACGTTCGTCCGCAGGCTTCCTGGGATCTCTTTCCAGCCATGGCTGCTCTCGCCCAGGTCCCACCAATTGTACATGACTCTGCCATCGACGGCTACCACAGCCGCAATCAACCGATCACCCGACGCTGACGCTGCCGGCCCGACGTTGCTGACGATGCCCATGCTCTTCCAGCCGTCCCAGCTCTCCGCCCCGGGATCGCCCTGGTTAACCATGATTTCCCCCCCCTTGTCCTCGTCACGGGCAAGGACGAACGAGCGAACCCCGTCGGCAACTTCCACCATGGCCACAGCTGGGCCCTTGGTCGTCCGCAGCCCCGGCATCTGGACGAACTGCGGATTCCAGCCGGCCTCGTTGCCGCCTCGCCACGAAAAGCAGACGACGTGTCCACTAACATCAGTGAAGAGGAGCATGGTATGGTTCGCGATGTCCCCCACCGCCGGTGCAGTTGTGGTATGGGTGAACTGAAAAGTCCTCCACCCGTATCTCCCAAACCCTCCGAGCTCTGACGGCTGATCGAGGGGGCCTGTCATAGCCGTCAGCTGGCCGTCCACTGTTGTTCCGTCCCAACAAGAGAATATGTAAACGTTGGCTCCTCCGCTGCGAAGCGCCACCGATGTCGGGCCGCTATTACCAAACGAGATTGGCCGTATGATTCTATTCCACCCAGTCGTGTTTCCGTTCAGGTCCCACTGGGTGAGGTAATGCACGTCGTTGGCGATGGTGACGGCGACAGTGCGGTTCCCCGCGCTACCGAGAGCCAGCGGGGAAAAGTCGCGTGCGTTGACAATCGTGGTGGCTAGGGCCGGGATGCTATTGCTGCCGGCTACTGGCTTGGCGAAGCAGCTGACGGGGATATTTTGGTCTGCTCCTGATGCGGTGCGGACGCTGACGATGAATTGCAGCCCGGGATCGGTCGCGGACACCCCGGCAAGCAGGAGCGAGGATTGGCCCGGGCTGGTGACTTGGATGGTCAGGGCGAGCGTGGGGAGAGTAAACGTGCCCAAGATGGGACCGGGTACGACGAGGGTAAAGAGGCCGTCAGCGTTGGAAATTGTCGCGTTGCTGTCGCCGAGGTTGGAACCCCCCGATAATCTTGGCGGCAACCAGTCCACAACTTTGGCGTTGGCCGAGATAGAGAGGCGGAGAGTCAGGTTGCTTACCCCCGCAAGAACTTGATCGCCGATCTGGTTTGGAAGAGTTTGCGGCTGGAACACCAGCTTCGGTCGGCTATACTCTCTCACCCCAGTGCTATACTGGACATCGCTATCGACCACGTGCATGTTCTCCAGTGACAACTGCGTAGCCTCGCCGGAGGGGAGGGTAGCGTGGCAATCCCATCCCACCTCGACAGCAGCCCCCCGTACTATAGGAGCCGCTGCGCCGAGAAGTAAGACCAACGCAGAAGCGCGCGGTATCAGATATCTGATCATGATGGACTGATCTAATTCTGGGGCGGGTTGCGGAAAAGGGGGGGGACGAGAATAACATGGTCAGTCTCTGCTGCATTGCATCTTGCCTTTATAACCAAAGATCCAGAACAGTGGAAAAACGACCCAGGGGAATGTCCTGAGGACTCCCAATCGCCATTGGCTGGCGGCTCACAGCTGAGTGTTACCCCCTTTTTCGCGGCAGCCAATCAGGTGCCGATAAGGGACCAAGCCGCAGATGCTTGCACAGCCCTACCATTCCATCTCAGAACAACGCGCCCAGCGACGTCGAAACAGCAGATTAAAGTTGCGACTTAGTTTCGAGTCAAAAAGGGTCCGACAGTTGAAAGGAATCAATCATGCAAGTCAATCCGAATGAATGTCAATGACTTAACTCCCTAGCGTCATTACAACGCCACTCTCCCGTCGGTTCTTAAAAGTTAGAGCAGAGGGAGACTGGCAGTTCAGAGAAATACAGCGTAATATCGAATACCTATTGCTCTATGTAATCTATTGCAAGTACAAGCTATGGTATAGTATGGAATAAATGGATGCAGTCTAGTATTCTATGTTACATGATCAAGTCTGATGCCCACCTGCAGTTAGGCTAGAGAAGAGAAGGAGAAAAAAAAGGCAACTAGCACTTGTCCTGGCGGACAATGACGTTCCACTTCTCACGGTAAAAGTACTGGCCAGAGCTCCACTGGTAGTTAAATTCCTCCTGAATGCAAAGGTTGATGATCTCGTTGGCGGCGTCGGCAATGTTGGCAAACGAGTCGAGAGTGCGCACAAAGTTGGCGTCGTTGCACCAGTAAATGGCCGAATCGTACGAGCAGCTGACCCGCGCGCAGGTTCCCGGACCGGGGTTCATCCAGGGCCTGCCGCCCACTCTGCGCAGGTACATGACGCCCTCCCAGATGCGGTTGCGGTTGGTGCGCTGCCAGCGTCCGAAGCAAAAGTGGCCTTCGTATTCCCAACGCTTGACCACGGCAGCGGCTGGGTTCTCGGACGTCTCGGTCGCGACGGTGCTCAGAGGGGGAGCCGCCGCCACAGCTGCCTCTACCTTGGCCTCGAACTCGGGATGCGATACCTTGAGCTGATCCAAGACCTGCTCGACGGTGCCCGTGAGGTGCAGCGGGTCCTTGCCATCGCCCACATCAAGCGACCACTCTAGGGGCACCACCTTGTATCCGGGGATAACGCTATCCGTAACGACGACAGAGTCGGGAGTGGGGACCTGACACAACATGAAACTGTTAGTCTTTGATCATGTTTATGAGGGAAAGGGGGGGAAGAAACCTACAGCGGCAGCGCCCAGGACAAGGGCCGAAAAGACGGCGGAAAGCATCATGAAGTGCATCTTGGTAGTTGGTGGCGAGGCTTGAATTGTTCCGTAGAAATTAGAAATTAACGGCGGTTGGCTGGATGGAGAAGAGGCGAGGTCAGATGAGATGTCTGGGACTGGGTGCTGTTTCTAGTTCGTCTCTTGGAGAGGAATCAAAAGGGTTTATATACAAAAATCTCTCGTATAACTGATACCTTGCCTCTCCCTAGTTCCCAGCACAAGGCCACTTACACGTGCGTACAACGACTTGAATTTTCACTCAACCGCATGTAGTTGATGATACGCTCCGCTGTATCCGATGCGGCACAGCCTTGCAACACGGGAGGAGAACCGTGTAATGGGCGAGGCTTTCTCTTTTCTCTTGGCATTCCCCCCTACGCGGCCCGCAACGAGGTTTCCCCACCAATATACCACAGTAGCAGTCGCTTCTATCATGCCAAGTACTTTTGTAATTAGGGCGACAACGCAGATACTGCATGCAATGAGAGATTGATTGAAACCCGTGAGTTGTGACTTGCGTGACTTGCATCAAACCTTTGACGAAACAACCATTAGGTAACTTCCAAGGTGTCCATGGGCAAAGAATCTGAGGCTTCTTTTCCTCAATAGATACCTAGGTAGGTACGTCCCGTGCATCTCATAGCATTACCCGTGGCGCCCTCAGGCTACACTAGCTGCTATCATGACAACTGCCGGCCTGCACAGGTCAAGTCATAGTGCTGGCAAGTGTGGCTTCCGTTATGGCATTCCCGATTCGAACCGGTGAACCCAGATTGCAAAGCACTCATAATCTGTGTCCTGGTTACACAGCCCTCGTTACACAGCCCGGTGGGCCCCGGTTGACTTTGACGATGTGGTTGCCAAGTGTAGATGGTGGTGGTAGTTGTGGGTGTGTCCAATTTCGCTTCTTGCCTCGTGACACAAGAGCTGAATGCATCGGCTAGGGGCAGGAGGATGTTTACCAAGGTCGAGAAGAATTAGCGCAGAGCGGTGGTAGGCAAGGCAAACGTCCCAGCTACCCTACATGTTTGCCGCTTGTGTTACACAATCTGCCTTCTACAAAGTGCTAGACCCACGCTAACAAACTTGTGCCGTGAAGAGCGGGAGCATCCGCGGGATTGAACCGGGTAACATGCCCGGTAACCGCGGCGCTTCTCTATAGGGATGTAGCGGCGGAAGTGGGGATAGTTGCGTAAGAGACAGTTCTAGTCTAGTGTACCTAGAACAATCGAACCGTAATGCTAAAGACTAAAGTTCTGACTCTCCACTGAAGCCTCTTCCCACTCTTTGGAAAATCATAACGATGATGAATCCGACGCTGCGCGGTCCCAGATCTCAGCTGATGTCAATAGTACCCCTATTCCTCAATGGGCTGGTGAGCTCCTGTAGTGGAGACGGCTTAGCCAATGGCCCCCTGATTTTTCATCGTTTCTTCGGCTCGGCTAATAACCAGCTGCCCAGACCATACCTGTGCTAATGCAGAGCAGCGGCATGGGCGTCAAAAAGACTGAGGCAGGGCAGATTTGAGCTGGTTTTCAGGGGATTTGTGGAGATACAACACAAATCAGAATCTGAAAGCGGAAAATCACGCAAATAGCACACGCTGCAGCAAAAAAAGCCGAGGCCCGGATTATTGGGGTTCCTTTCTGCTCCGGTACTCGAACATATGTCATGTCGCCTGCATGTGCATGACGTTGCATCCGTGGACCTCGTTTCTGTGCTATAAATCCGTGATCGTGATTAGAGCTGGCAATGGGTGGGAAACAGTTGAGAAAATGGGAACCAGAGACAGCACGCAGAATGGCCCCCAGGCATGTAGAATCATATTAAAGTATTTTTATTAACTGCATGCACATACAGTTCATGAAGAAATTAAATCTACGGGAACATCTTGGAAAGTAGGACATCGTCATAGGCCCACAGAATCGACTGAAACTGCTGACTCCACGCGCCACCCGTCCACCAAGTGCCTTTGTGGCCCTGTAATCCATACAGCCTCTGAATCAAGCCTGTGCGAACCTCATTCGCTGAGAAATGCGCATGCATGCTTCCGTGGTTAGACCACGCCTTGACCTGCATGGTGTTTGCATCTCCCGGGGACACCGTTCCAGCGCTGATAAATGTCGCGAGGTTGGTCCGGACCAGACCCTGTGCCTCGGATACGGAGAGGGTTGTGTTGGCTACGACCATAACGCGCCAGTTGGCCGAGTTGAAACCCATGTGATCGAAACGGATGTTGAAGTTGGGCTTGACCACCTCCCAGTAGTTGCCGTTCGCAGCAGCAGGTGGCGTGTTGACGAGGGAAACACCAACAGGCAAGGAAGGGTGGGAAACGAGTCCGACGTGTACATTTTGGTAGCTGAACTTGTTGAAAACACCACTCTCTCGGCCGTCGAGGTTGAACGGCTGCATGTTGGCCGTCGTGGGCTCAATCGAGAGCAGGAGCTTCTTGGCCTGAATGACAGTGCAGGCGCCGCTGACATTGTTCCGAACCCGAAGCGTATGGCTGTGGGGTTTGCGGTCACTCTGCACCACGGTCGTGTTGTACAGAACGCGGTCCCCGAGACGCAACTGAATCGCTTCATACACCTCCAAATTCCGGCGGGATGACGGTACGAAAAGTGTCGCGTTGCCAAGGGCGAAGCGAATCAGCGGCTGGTTGAAGGCGGACAAAACGTAGAGGGTCAGCGCCGTGTCGAAATCTCCGGCGCCAAATGCCGTGATCTGGAAGGCAAGAGGAACTGCAGCCTCGATCCCGTGCTTCTTGACGAACTGGCTGAAAGGGAGGAGCAGGTCGGCAGGAATTTGGCCGGGGTTGGGGAAGTTCCAGTAGCCGGGAAGCAAGTACTGCTCAAACGGTTCGACCACGTCCAGAAACTTGCGGAATGCTGCCGCCATGTCTGCCGGCGCGGGGCCCGTGTAGTTGACGTCCAGACCTGTTTTGAAGTCCACAAAGCGCTGCGTCAGTGGGACGCGCGTGGGAGCCACCGGTGTTACCCCGAGACGCTGGAAGAAGGCGCGGGCCGGGCCATAGTCGTTAAACTGCTGAACGCCGTACTCGAAAATGTGGTTGACCTCAGGGTCCGCGTATTCCGAGACGTGACCGCCCTGCCTACAAGTAAGTGTTTAATCGACGCAGATTTCACATAGACGTCAACCTACCAGCCTTTTTTCCTTTTCAATCAAGACAACTGTCTTGTTGTAGTCCTCCTTTAACCTGACCGCAGCATAAGCACCACTTGCACCTCCGCCGATAACAGCGACATCGACGTTCAGGGTGCTGCACGAGCTATCCCCAAGCGCATCACCGCTGAAGAAAAGCACCGTGGCTAGGCAAAGAGCGGACAACCTTGAGGTCGGATGCATCGTGTCACCTGGATGAAGTTGAAATGCGGCACAGGATAAAAGCCCGATCCATCAGCAGAGACATCAGGGAGGAGGTTGAGCGAGTCTTAATATCCTCATGCCCGACAACCCGGTCCTGGGGTGACACAAGATTACATACATCTATGTCACCTAGCGGTAGGGCTAAGCCAAAACCAGCAATCTGCATCCCCGAGCTTGCCTGTGATTGCTGCGGATATAGGTAGGTGTTCATCCAAGCGACTGGTGCAGCACCGCCGGAGGGTAAGAGTTGGGTACACTACTACTCGAAGGAATGCAGGTCCAAAGTTTCGATTGGGGATATCGATGGGGCATTTGGGGGATTTGACGTTACACTCTGCCCCTGGATATTTGCTAGCTTGAGAATGCCATGGCTGCCAGGGGCTTGGCACACCCAAATATGTACCAAAAACCGGGGGAGTTGGCAGGGGACTTTTGCAATCGCCGAAATGAGCGTCATGCTGTGCTGTTTACGATTTGCTCTATGACGTCAAGCCGCACTCAGCTTTCTGTCTGAAATCAGATGCTTTTTTTTGTGAAACAAGAGATATACCTGCCCCAGAAAAATGGGATTATCATTTGTTCTCGGAATGAAAGGCAACAGAAGTTGTATGTAATCCAGAAACCACTGCGTTTTTCTCTCCATTTGCCGTGGACGCGTCGCGACGCAAGCCTCGGGGTCGAGGTAACGCCAAGACGGTTGGCATGCGCCCGAGCGGCGTATAGTCTCTTCCAGGTTACCGACTCTTGATGCCTCATAAGATTCACGGTTGCAACCGAGGATGAAAAGTAGCCTGTAGCAAGTATGGAACAGGAAAAGCTGCAATGCCAATGTTACACAAGGCAAAAAATCATGTGGATACATCACGCAAGTCTGCTTTGTGATGGTTTTGGCATGCATTGCATCATGAGAAAACGTGACCACGACTGACTTCAATGGTTACCCCGTAATGCAGTTCCAGTTATGGAAAGGAAAGAGGAATATACGAATTAGAAACTGGAACTTGAGATTGCAAGTAAGGAGATATTTTTCGATCTGGCCTCATTGAGAAGCTAAGTTCCATCGTTTTGTGCCAAGAAGAAACCCGTTGTCTGCTGTCTTCGCCCAGCCTGAGTGGGGCCGCCATTTAATATTGGATGGCAAACTGCAACGTTCTGGAATACGCTAAATAGCTCTAGTTGAGACACGAGTCGTGTGTGGTAGCTATGTAATCACTGAATGAATAATGCGAACGTCCACACCCATTCCTTCCTCTGTTTTCTGACACTTGCAGTGGGAGACGGGGGCAGACAATATCTTGAGACTAGGACATGAACATTTTCCACTCGAACCATATTCACGTCTCAATCATCTAAAATGAGCTTGATCAATCATCGGACGGCGGCTCATATATATGTCTGAATCAGTAAGTGACTCGCTACCAACAGAGGTAGAACTAGTGGGTTTGTTTCTTCGTCTCCTCAAACATCTCCAGTTTGTCTAGAACCTGCTCTCGCGGAACCATTAAACAAGTAAAAGACACAATGTGCCAAATTAATCCAAATCGATCTTCTAAGTGATTGCCTCCAATTTTGTGACGGCGTAGACCCCCGGCAAGCTGTGAGTGGCTTTGAGTTTCTGTTTCGGCAGGAACTGGCCCACTACTTAGAGCTCAAGGAAGGTTGGGTGATAATTCTGCGCGGCCATTGAACGATATTTCAATCTAATAAAACCAGGCAAGCCAAGCAGTCAGGCGGGCGGACTTGAAAAAAAAAGATGAAAAAAAGGGGTCCTTTCGGAAGGCTGGGATGGGGGGGGGGTCAGGCCGTCTAGTCTCTGAGCTGGTCTTATCGACAGATGTGTTGCACTAACAATTTGGTGCGATGGTCCACTAACAGCTTTCGCTTGTTCGCCACCCATGTCCCTGGTGCTTCCTAACATTTCTTTGCCTGTACTAACAATTAGTCACTTGGAAACCAAGCACATTGTTCGATGGGGAATTTTTATCAAGCAAATACGGGCTACTTCACTTTCGCCTTTCTGGGTTTGGCTTGATGGCCGCGCTGGTTGAGTTATACCTACCGCCTTTCCTGCATCCACCCTAGCTTGGTAATAGCTTCCTCCTGCGTGAGAAAATCGCGCTTGCCCTCGTGAACAAACTCAACGTCAATATCGACGCAGGGGTTTCGGTGCTCTCTTACCATTACTTTTCGTAGACCTGGACTGATGGAATCATGAAATCGACCACGGAGCCCGGGCTTTGAACAACGTTTTTCAATTGCTCGCTTTTGGATTTGTCAAGTCCGTTGGTGAACTTGGCCGACATGGATGGAGTGAATGTGCGTTGCAGAGGCGGCTGAAATTTGAGCCCGCGGCTTGAACCGTCTTCAGCTCGATTCAATGACAACTCTTCCCGCCTTACTGCTCTCCCCACCTGGCTGTCTCTGTAAGCCTACTCCCCCGGAAACAAAAAACGGTTGATATGAGGCTTGGATTGCTCTGGAGTAATTGATATTGCAGACGAGACTGACATGAGCCCTTGGCCGAGTGCTGGTTTTCCATATCAGATCTCCAGAAGAAGAAGAAAGGGGCGAGGACGAGTTGTCTTGTCCCACCCTATTGTGCGAGCGTATTCTTGGTCGACTTGCCCCGAATCTTCTTTGCCGGAACTGCTACATGTGTCTGCCTGGTTTCACAGCACGCTGACGGCTATCTGCCGCATGATCAGCCAATTTTCTATTTGCAAGGAAGAGGAAGCACAGTTGTGAATCACACTTGGTTGCCCTACCGGCTTATCGGATGTCTTGTCTGATTTCTCTCCGTGGGATTGCGGATTTGTGTGACAACCTGGCGCGAGAGAGAGGTCCAGGGGTAGTCGAGGCAACGCGGGATGGATTTGTCACGATGGGCGTCCCCGCAACATTGGTTGTTTATGGCCGAACGGTCTCGGGAGAACCAAGTCCGGTGATATCTTCCTTTGAGCCGAAAGCGGACTGCCTGCCCTTGTCTTTGATCCTGAGCGGAAACCGTCGCTCACTCTCTTCGCCCAGTCTTATAATTTCCGGAGAAAATTCTCCTAGTGGTGGCCGGTCCTGGGTTTCTAGGCTGTGCCGCTGTCACTCAGACCCTCCTCCCCAGCCTCGGCGTACGAATTGGTGTTCTGAGTTGTAACCGAGTTCTTGACCTGGGCTGTGCCGCAAAGAGATACGGCGCTTATGTTCTCTTGAGCGCGCAATATCGGAGTCCGTGTGGCCGTATTTACAGCCGCGCCGCACGCCCAGAAGTGCTGCTGCTACCTTATAGCTCTTACTAGGTATGTCACAAAACGCGGGGTTGTCTCACTACGTTGCACTTTTACTTGGTTTAGGGGTTCGGATCCTAACCATTGCCATGGAGCTCCCTGATACCCCGCCTAACATGGGTTTTATCATTGGCAATCAAATCTTTTCAATGTGATTAAGACTGAGGGGTGATCAAGCTTTCACCTTCCCTATTAACACATAACTGTATCAAATCATGACTGAATCAACGCTCAACCTATTCAAGTGCATACCTGCTATGCGAGTCCTCGCATGCCTGAGCTATGGATTGGATTTCTTTGAACACTACGTCCTTATCAGGAGCATGTAAATAAATACCCGTCGCCGGGCCGCTACTTCAGTTTGCACTGGATGCCCCCCGCTCAAATTAAAGCATGATTGGTGAGAAATTGCTTGAATGCAACAAAAACCAATATTACCCGATGCGAACAGCTCCAGGCGTTTCAGCAAACCAACACAAAATATCAACGAATAGGAGAAATCCGAACCCTGGACGCCCAAACCCGAGAACCATGACACTGGCACCTACCTCGTCAGGTACCCCGCCGAACTACCAGCCTGCAGCAGGTGTACACAACAGACCAAAAATCCTGGGACGAAGACTGTAATCAAACCCCCGCGCATCTCAGCCCCAACACACAGGCCACCACGACTCACACATTTTTGTTCTCAACCCACTCCGTTTGTCCTGCCGTGACGCCAAACATCGTAGCAGTGCGAAGGTACCTAGGTAAGGTAAGGCAGCTGCAGGATGCCAAGCATCGAAACCCCCAAAGCGAATAGGCACTTGACCTCTTGACAGTCCAATATTGCAACCGCTACACGTATTCAGCTCAACTAGCTCCGTGATGCGGGTGCGTATGGCACGGCACAGTATAAATTGATGATTGTAAATGATTCATCTTTCCTTGTATGCCGAGATTTTCCCTCGGTCGAAACCCCACCGACTCACCAGGTGGTGAAGGGGTCCCAGCATTGAGAGAGAGAGAGAGAGAGAGCTTGGATGAGTCGGCACCTTGGGGGGTTAGATGGTGGATAACCTAAGGTGGGTGGTGGAAAAGTATAAAGACCAGCTATCCCACGATGATGGAAAACCGTCTCTTCACACTTCCACTCAAATCATACTTGACCCCCCCTCCTCACAATGCGCTTTTTTGCTACCTTTATTGCCCTGGCCTCGGCGGCCCTCGCCCTCGAGGACGGCAAGCTCTACACAACCCACCTTTTGACCAACGGCACTTTGGTGACGTACGATGGCATCACGGGTGCCTGGGTGGAAACTCTGACTGAGGGCCCTCTTGTGGAGGCGTACCGCGAGGCTGCTGCCAACAAGGCCCGCAACAAACACAAACAGCGCCGTGGACAGTCGCTCGCCAAGCGCGCCACCTCGTGCTGGAACACCCCGCTGGACCACTGGAACGTCGACATGGCTGTCAACGACTGGAAGAGCTTCCTCATCAGCAACGGCGGTCTCGGCTGGTGCTCAAACGGTGTCCAGAATGGATGGACCCGCTTTGTCAGAGGCGGCGTGCAGGTGTATTACTGCCTCAACACCAACGTCTACTGTGGACATCTCGACATTAACGACTTCAACTACGCCCTCGGCCAAATGGACGCCAACTGCGCGCCTTATACGTCAAGCTATTTCCAGTGGAACTCGCCCGAGATTGTCGGCAAATCCCGTACCACCACGGCTGTCTGCACGGGCTAGACGGGGCGAGGTTCGGTTCGTTCACCGCCAGACCACATCTAATGGCCATGCTGGGAAGGAGGACTATTCTTTGATTCTGAAACTGTGGTTGGTGGTAGGTAGGGGGACTTGGCTGGACGAAACGTCATCGGGTGACTTTATGTTTGCTTCTGAGTTAGCAGTGTTGACCTAAGGAAAAAAAAAAAAACATTATGATTTTCTCGCGTTTCCCGTACCTCCTTGTGCGGATAATCGGGCAGGCAAAGATATTGATTTGCCCCGTCCCCGGAAAACAAAAGAAATGTTCTCCCGACAATGTCGGGGGGATAAATGTTAAGGGATAAGTGCGTGTTATAGTCTGGAGCCAGGCTGGTTGCTGCTGTTGTCAAAATTGTTTTACTTTGAAAAAGCGACGACAGGAAAAAGCTAACGAGTTAAATAAAGTAAGACTGAAAGCGGTGCAAATAAAACTAACACCAAGAGGAGTAATGAGGAGGGAAAACAAAATACTGGCGAAAAAGAAAATCTGGAAATTCAGGTGCTTTAACCTTCAAGAGTTCGTTTGTT
>Ga0247765_1001316_pt1 | contig 12576 bp, 1 predicted proteins | sample UWRJL106311C6_FD_179949 | JGI IMG/M metagenome (GOLD analysis project Ga0247765, IMG submission 179949) | Plant litter microbial communities from Arlington Agricultural Research Station in Wisconsin, United States - UWRJ-L106-311C-6 | ecosystem: Environmental > Terrestrial > Plant litter >... | reverse complement strand
AAGTATAAAAACACGAAAGCAAATATATAATAAAAGGAAGTATATAAAATATAGCAAATAAAGGCTACGGCCTATTTATATTTAGTAATATAAAGATTAGTAATGCTTAATAATCGTTACGTAATTATTACCTAATTAGAATATATTACTACTTTAAGTAACTTTTCGACTTATTTATTACTTAAGTAAGCTTTTATTATAATATAAAAATATATTATATAATTAATTAAACTAGGTATATAATTGTAAGTTTAAATTTTAAAGGTTTAAAATTGTTAAATTATGTAGCCTGACTGGTTTTAGTAAGGTTTAGTATAGGAGGTTACAAGGGGTAAGTCCCCTATAATAGGCGTAGCGGAAGGCTTTGGGAGTACGATGACTGTTTGGGATAGGGTTAAAGGAAGCTAAAATCAGCAGACCAACTTGTTATAATAAGCAGAGATATAGGGGTTTATACCCTATAATAGGGTAATTACAGTAAGCTTTGTACAGAGATTACGAAAGTTAAAAGGTTGCCCTAAGGCTATATATAAACTATTTTACTTAAGGTAGAAAAAAGGAAAAAAAATCAGATACTAGAAATATAGAAGGGGAGATGGTTTTTTATAAGGCCCTTAGTAAGTATAGGTTAATTTTATAGGGGGTAAGGGCCTTAAAATACAAAAGGAAAGCCTATATTATAAAGGGAAAAGTACTTACGTTAGCGCTGGAATCCAAAGGATTCCAAGGCAACGAATTAGCTAACGTAATAGTAGTAGTAGATCTACCCCTGTAGGCCAAGCCTATAGGTAGTGGGTCCTCGGAATTCCCCGTCGGTTTTAATAGGTTTTAGTAGGTCCAGGGGGCTTGGCAGCCCCCCTGAACCACAATACCAACTCCTTATAGTTGTGGTGACTGTACTTTACCATAGTGCAGTCAGCAGTACTCCCAGGGCAGAAGATCAACTAGGCTATAGTACCCAAGGGTGCTGTAGCTATAGGGTAATTGGGCTATAATTTTAATAAAAATCTTTAAATTAGCTTAAATTATTTCAATTACCTCTAAAACCTTCTATTAGTATAATTATTAATTATTAATTATATTAGGTAATAGTTAATAGTTAATTAATTAGTAATACTTAATAATTATTAGTAATTATTATTATATTAGGAAATATTATTAATTTAAGTAATATTTAGTTGCGGACTATTAGTCCGGACTACTGATTACAGTAGTCTAATAGTCCGGATTAAAGTCCAGGCCCGGACTAGATTATTGTAGTCCGAGTCCGGGCCTGGACTAGACTAGAGTAGTCCTAGTCCGGACTAAAGACTACTAGTCCGGACTAATTACCAACCCTGACCATAATACTATACTTAACGCCAAACCTACCAACCTTAATAATACCTTTAATAAATTAAATACCCTAATAAACCCTAAACCCCCTATTAGCAACCCCCCTAAGCCCCCTACAATTAACCTTTTTACAGGGGGTAATCCTACCAAGTAATAGCTCTTTAATACCAGTTTTATAATATATATTTACACTAATAAAGCCTTATTTATAAAGTTACGTATTGGAAAACTAGCTATAGTACGTACTGGAAGTAGCCCAGTACAGCCTTAGGGTATTGGTATAATTAAACTTAAACTTTATACTAATACTATAGGGGGTAGGCCTCAATATAGCACCATTGTACTAAAAAAGTGCCTTTATATTCCAACATTCCCCATCAATATCATTAATAACCACCGCCTCTACAATTTAGAGGGTATACTTATTAAATATAAGCTTTATAACGCCTTTAAGAAGCTTATTACCCTATTAGACTTTAAGGGTTCAGGCTTCCATATCCAATTACAAGGGTTATAACCCCCTAAAACCAACTATATTCAATAGGACTATAAAAACATCTGGTATTACCACCTATCCGAAGACTGACCTAAAACCCCTACTGTAATACTACTTACTACAAAAAGGGTAACCCCCCTCTCAGCATATTATAATAGGGCCCAAAGGGGTCCTTTAGCAACAATAATTAAGGCTACTAGGCTTTAGTACGTTTTTTTAGGATATATAGAATTAGACCTTCTAAAAAAGACCGCCCTAGTTACTAAAAAAAATACCCGATTTTAGTAATATACAACCTAAACACATAGCCTACAAAAGCTGTAATATTACTAAACTACTATACTAACCCTCCTCCAAGGCTGTTATTATCCCTCCTAACGCGTTAGGGCGGATAAAGGGGGATATATTCGTATCCGCCCTATACCCCTAAATAATAAATCCTATAAGCTTATTCTAATAAATCGGAAAACCCGTTTCAAAATTATCAGGCTTCTAAAGTCCAAAAATAAAGTTATTACAAAAGCAAAGGTGTAATAAGCTGCTAGGGTGATCAAGGAAGAGCCCGATGCTGCTGCGATATATAGGTGATTTACTAGCGATAAGTTGATAAAGCAGACTCCATTCCAATATAGTAATTGATTTTTGCAGAAGGGAAAAACCCCCTGCAAACGCCAACTACCTACAGCGGCTTTTATACATATACTGATTTATTACATCACTATTACCCCCGGCGCTATATAGGCGCTGCGGTGGGGTTTTGCAGGTTATATTACAACTATCCCCCTTCTTCCCAAAACTATCCTCAGCTCTAAAGGCTACTTTAGTTTAATTTTACTAAATTTTAATATAACGTAATTTCTCCAATACTACTCTACTTTATTTCACAAACAATTCGCTACGTAATTTTTATCACTTTACTTTCTACCATTAATCACCCCGCTAATAATCCTAAATCCACTTACCCTACTAAGATTTTAAGATTAAATTACCCCGCCTATAACAATTTTAAAATCAAATTGCCCTGCTAAATTTAAAATTACTTTGCTTTTCTTTACGTAATTTTTCCTTTTCTCTTTATTATTACACTTACCTCCGCCTTCCTTTTCTTCGTTTCGCCCTCTCCTTATATATAATTTGGAATAGCGGCTTCCTTTATCAATTTTACTACTTTTAAAGTAGAGTAGGTAGCTGCGAATAACCTATATATATATTATATCCATTTCGCAGCAACTTATAACCAGCCTACCAAAAAATACCTTCCTTTTACTAATAAGATCTTTTTGCCTAACTATATTATCGGCTTGTTGAAATTATCTTAATGCAATAGTTATTAGATTTCGAAAGATTTCTGCTATATAATACGTATTTAACCCCATTTACGCGTGTTTCGTTAACAAATCTGATTTAGGTTCCTATTAATATAAAAGGCGATTTGTTCAACTTTTTAACATTTATTCGACTTAAGTCCTAGGTAAAAAGCCCAAATTTAAAAAAGCTACTCCAAACCCCGTACCCCTTCCCAAATCTCCTACCCCTCCTAATAATAATATTAATAATTTAAAAAACGTAACTAAATTGGAGGAAAATTATAATAATATTAAATACCTTATAGGTAATAATAATAATAATAATAATAATAATAGCGTTAATCTTCGTAATTCTATTACCTCCGCTACCAATCTTTTTATAATTATTTTTAAAAATTATAAAAAGATATATTATTAAGTATATAACCTTAATACTAACGTAAAGGTTACTAAGGTAAGTATTATATATTTTTCACCTATTTCTTACCTAATATTTTTTTTTTAATTTAAAATTATTAATTATGAAATTTTAGTAAAAAAATAGAAAAAAGCCAGAATATTTAATAATCCCCGCCTTATTATGATTTTGCCCCTGAAAATTAATCTTTAAAATCGTTTCGTAGTTATTTCAATACTTAATCGCTTATTGATGCGGTACGCTCGAGGTGTGTGGAAAATAACTGTAAATTAGGGTGATGAGAAAGGTGAGGATGGAGGGGTTGCCCCTCCTGCAAAGGTAATTACCTTTGCAGACCCTGGCTCCACCAGCCGGGGTCCCACCTGGGCGGTGATTGCCATGCACTTTCTTATCTATCTGCCTTATCTGGCTGAGGTAAAACTACCTCGGGTTTTACGGCATTAAATGCCCCCCCTCGAAAAAACCCTTTTGCTGCTTTTAGTAAGGCTTTTAAAATTATATTTTAATTATTTTTAGGTTAAAAGCACCTTTTTTAACCCTATAAAGGCTTTTTTCCTCGTAACCGTACTATAATCTTTTTTCCTCTACGTCGTTTTTAATACTTCGTTACTAGTACTTTTAAGTAACGTAATTTTTTTTAACTTTTATTTATTATACTCGTAGCCCTATTTAAGCTACTTAATTAAGTACTTATAGGTACTATTACGTAATTGTTAATATTTTAATACCTTTTCCACCTTATAACTCTTACCCGCCTCGCCGTCTGATTGCGAATCCTTTATAGGGCCGGGCGGTGGCGCCGTTTTTTATTACGGGTCGCTCCCCTCCAGGGCAGCTTTTAGGTACGCTACGGATATAATTAAGTGTATTTTTATAAATTTAGGAAATTTTAACTTGTACGCTAAGCGGCCTACCTTCCTAACGATTTTTTATAGGCCGTTACGTTGTTGTGAAAACTTTTATAAGGGTTTGTTGGGTAAGTGGTATCCCTTATACAACTTTAGGAAGATTAGCTATTTATTTTCGAATTTAATAAGTATATATACCGAGTTGTATTGATCTTTTACTTTTACTACGGCGAAATCTATAGCTAGTTTCGTATTTTCTCGTAGAAACTTGCGTAATTCCGGCAGCTTTTTTGCCTTTTATTTGCCGTTTTTGTTTCCTAGAATAATATTTATTGGCCTAATTAATTTGAAGTTATATAGTAATTTATATAACGTTGATTGCGTAGTTTTATAATATACGTTATTTAGATACTATTACAGGCTGGGAATCAGACCTAGTTAGCTTTTATTTAATTTGTTGAAGTAAAAGTAGCGTAATGCAATTTCTACTGTTTAATTCTTTCTTTCCACTAGCCTATCCGCCTGTAGATGATAGGCTGCCATTATGTAGAATCTAGTTCCCATTGCCGTCTATATACCTTGCTAAAATATTAAAGTAAAATTTTAATTGCAATCCGAGATAATACTTGCTAGTACTCCCTAATTTAATAGCATTAGCTACCTTATTAATACGTAATCCTATTTATTAGTTATATATGTGGCGTGACTAGGTACTAGTAATATTCGTTTCGATAATTAATAGGTTACCGTAAGTAGGTAGTTAAACTTTTTATAACCCTTGATTTGCTACGGTAAGCTTTTTGCTAATACTTTTAATAGCTTTATAATAAAGTTTATTGCGATAATATTTATTAGCAGCGTTTTTTTTAACTATACTAGCTTATATTCTCCTTTTGGCTGTATTTGGCTTATTTAGTTTAGTATGCAACTCGGGTAGTAGGTTATATACTTTAATACTGCCTTTATCTTGCTCCGCATAGTTACTCCCTTCAGCGCGTGTAGTATTTGGCTTCTCCCGAAGTGATACGTATTATTATATACTTTCCTAAGCACTTTCTATTTCAGCTTATATAGTATATATAATACCCGCGTTTTATCCGACCTGATGTTGTATAATAGTTCTGCTTGTAGCGTAAACGGGTACCTATATCGAGAAAAAAAACCCTTTATCCTCGGAGGGATGCTTTTGCAATTTTTTAATTATTGGCCTGTATTTCCGATTTTTAGCGTACTTGGCGATTAATCGCTTACGAAAATCTTATACTATCTACGCCTTTACCCAGATAAATTATATATTATTTAGATTAGCCCCTTTTTCCGACCGAAATTTATTACTAAACGCTTTTAACCTGTTTAAAGCATTTGGAATAAAATTTAATCTTCAGGGTAAGTAAATGACCCTAAAATTGTATTAAAAGAAGTAAATAAATATATTAATTAACCACTTATTTGCTCTATTCGTTAAGGACGTATTTAGGTTCATTTGCTTAATTATTCCCTTTGTCGTTAAATAATTAATTAATATTGTTATTATTTAATTTACTAAGTAAATAATTATCCTTAATCGCTTAATTACCTAGATTAAGTATTTTACTTCCAATTTGGAAGGGTTATATTTAGTTTTAGCCTAAATAAAATACTTATTTAGAAATATAACTAATAGTACTTACTATACCGGGATATAGCTTAATTTTTACTTATACCCGTTTTTTAAATAAAATAGTATTACTCTAAACCCTTTTTATAAGGTTTTATTAACCTAAAGGTATAATGTTTTATCCGGGTTATAGTAATAAAGGATTTTGGAATTGTAAATAGCGTTTTGTAAAGTTTTAAACGATACTAATTCCTCCTTTATAGATTTATACGAGGTTTTCTGGTAGTAGGTTATATATTTTTTAAAATTTCTAGTAACGATTTCCCCAAATCGCCGTCCTTTTATTAATAATTTTATTTTCCTTTTTTACAATAATTTTACTAATTACGCGTAGTAAGGGATTAAATATTTTAGAAAGCTAGTACTATTAATATAAGTTTTTAGGGCCTTAAGCTGCCTCGGGAATTTTAGCTTCCTAAAGGCCTTTACCCTTTTCGTTATAATTATTAGCCCGAATCCGTTAATTTTAAATCCAAGTAGGTCTACGTTAGGATATCCCAGGAACGATTTCTTAAGGCTAACCTTTATATTTTTATTATTAAATAGTTTAAAAATCGTATGTAGTTGCTATATATACTTACTAAACGAATTTGAAAAAATAATAACGTTATTTATAAACGTTTTATAATACTTATTATACTTTCTTAACAAACGATCTATGAACCTCTGGAAATGCGCGGGCGAATTTCTGAACCCTATTAGGGCTATTAACGACCTTTTTAAGCCTTTTTGCGACATAAGGGTAAACTTATCCTAATAAGGCGGGTATATTTTTAACTGGTAAAAGAAAAATATTATATTTATTATTATAATATAGTATTTACCTTTTAGCGATACGATAATATTTGCCTAAAGCGGTAGGGGATAAATATTTAGTACTATTACTTTATTTAACACTTATAAGTTAATAATTACTTGGCCCTTTTCCTTACCGTTAACCTATTTCCAGATGATAAAAACTGGGTGGGCGAATAGTGTGGCTTTATTTACCTAAATTATTTTTCCTTGTTTATATAGCGGGTTAAATGTATCGTTAAAAACTTTATAATTTTTTTTACTAAACGGGTAGGGTTTTGCTTTACCTAATTTATTTTATTAGCCGTTAACTAAAGGTACTTTTATTTATTCCTTTTCTAATATATTAATAAAATTTGGAGCTTCCCATAACCTTGGGAATTCCTTCGCTAATTCTACTAATTATTTTGCCTCCTTAGGTGAGATATTATAGATTTATATCCCTTTTTTAGTTGTAATTTTCGGGAGGTTTTTTGGTATATTAAGCCTTATTATATATAGCTTTGCTTATATTTTTATTAAATCGGTTTTCTCCTGCTCGGGTATATACGTTTCGGTATTACCTTGCTACTTAGGTTTGTTTAATCCTTATTTAAAGTCTCCATTTTATTAGGTACCCTACTTGATTATGTTGTAAATTTGGTTGGTTAGTAGCGTAGTTGAGCTCCGACTTATACCGTTACTACTAATTGGTTATACCAGTAGCGTTAAGTTTGTATTAATTATTGGCCCCTGCGAGCCCAATTTAACCGTACTTGTATTACCCGCAAGTATTAATTTGATCTAATCGGTTATAATAAATAAGGCGCTAATAAAATTTACTTTTATACCAGTTATAGCTACTATAGCGTTTATTATTACTACTATAGTTGGAAAAATTATTATTATAATAAGGGTATTTAACGCTAGAGCCTTACCCGCTTTATCTTATATGGTCGCGAAGAATCCAATATCCTTATATTTTATAATAATACCAATTTATATTCTTTTCGAAATAATTAATACTTTTTTCGTAATATTTTTAATATATACTACTTTCGGAGACTTTATATTAACTACTACGTTAATAACCGCGTTATATTTTGATTTAAATATTAGGTTTTAGTTTTCCAGCAATAGCTTGTACTTAACGGGAATATACGCCTCCTAACTAGGCGATAAAGTGATTTTGTAGCGCGTAGTAACTTTGCGGTTATATTTTCTTATTTATTTATTAACTTTAAATGGCGTTATAAAACTATTTAAATTTTTAAATATTAGTTTATTCCTATTAGTATATATAATTATCCCGTACGGGGTAGTAAAGTTTATTCCTAGTAGTATTTACGCGTTTTTTAATTCCCTTTTAATTACCTATTTTTATTTGGTAATTTTTACTAATATAAGTATCCCATTCGCTATTTATTTAGGTAAGTAAAAGGAAAACTCTACTTAGTTTTTAACTTTTTAACCTCCTTCAATACCTTTTACTCCGTTGGGCTTATTTTTAAGTATTTTGTATTTGAGATTTTATAAAGTACGTTTATTAATAAAGGTATGTAAGGTATTAGTATTTAGATAAATATTTATATTTGGAAATATTTATATTACTTTAATTTTTATACGTGAATATATATAGTTAAATAAAGGCGAAGTATTAATTAATATTAAAAATATTGGTATTTTGATTATTTAATATTTTACTGGTTCTTTTTGAGGTATTAATAGTTTCTCCTTAACTTGTAATTTAGCTGGATCCCGCTCCGCTATACCCTTTTACCTAGCTATTAGGTATATAAATCTAATTTTCGCGTCGTTATAAATTTTTAAGTATTTAAATAACGTATTCCTTAAAGTACAAAACTTATAGCAGTACCTATAAATACGCCTACTCGGATCTGTTGGTAATAATATACGGACGCTTTCCATTTATACTACTTTATATAGGTAATATTTTCGCGTATATACTTTTATAACGCTGTTAGTTTTAAAGGTTTTATAATACTTATAGTAGGTAAGATAATAATTTAATACTATATAAGTTATATATACCTCTTCCTTTTTTAAGACGTTAAAATCCGATTTATCTGCCTTATTTTCTAAATCCGAATAGCGGGATTTATCCTCCGTATAATAGTAATAAACACCTTACTACGCTAATTTATTACCTTAATACTCACGCTTATCCTTCTTCCTATCGTAGCGATTATTTTATCGTCCCCATTTTTTAATCTTATTTTTATACTGGTTGTTATATCGCTTATTATATTTATTACGTAATTATTTCTAATTTTCATCTCGGAAACGTTTTTTGTAATTATTACAAGTATAATTCTTTTTACCATACGTACGCTTCTTATCGTATTTACTATACTTGTATCCGCTTCTCCGTATACCGAAAACCTTACCTTTTATACCGTAGTTTCTACTTAAGCGCTATTTGTCCCGAGCTCCCGCTTTATACGGCGCGTTTGTAAGTACCTTGGCTTAATTTCCTATTTTTCATAGGTACGGGTAACGATTTTGTACTACTGTACTTAGCAAGGCCTTTGCCTTAATTACCTTTCGTATATATTTATTAAGCGTTTCGTACTTTTGCTTTAACGTTTTAAAATACTACTAAATTACCAAATCTATTGATAATTATATCTGGATTATAACGCCCTGCTAGTTGCTATTATCTCTAATTAGGGTACCTATGGCTCTTACGCTACCTATTTTTGCTTATATAAAGTTAACTAACAAGTAGGGATCTTTTATAAGATCCCTAATAGTTAATATTCCCCTGGTAAACTTTATAATCGCCTTTCCGGGGTCCCGCGTAAAACGTTCGCCCAACTCCGCGGTAAACGTATTTAATCCTCCTTACTGGATATTTACGCGCCGCTCCGAGGTAAGTTTCCCGCTTTACTAAATAGTAACCTATTCGTATAAAAGATTTAGTATTAGTTATATTAATTGCTTATTATATTCCTCCTGGGTTCTTTCGTCTTCTAGGTAGCTACAAAATCGGTTTGTGAACTAAGCTTAATACGTCTGTAAATCTTAATATTTTACCCTTGGAAGCTATTTTAATACCTATCGGGTTGTTAGCCTTAGGGTTAAAATAGCCAATCTTTTCGGGTTTTAATTTTATTACTTTTAATTGGCCGGTAATTGGCCTATTTTCGTTATAACTAAACTTACAATTACTAGCTTTACTACCTAAAAGCTTCTTATTAAGCGTTCTGGTTCTACGGAAAACTTGCTCTTTACTAGTATTCTCCTTGTTTCGTACCTACGGGTACTCTTCTTTACGTAGGCGCCCTTTACTTCCAGTTTTAATTACTACTAACCTTACTAAAAGAGCTGTAATTTGCTTTATATTATCATTCTTCTATTTTATTAGGTCGTTAATTATCGTAAATTTTCGGGGAAAATCAGTTTTTATATTTATTAGTTATTTATTAACTATTAAAATATAGGTGTTTATAATCGCTACCTTTTTCGTTAACTCCTTTACTTTTAATTTAATTATCGCCTAATTCTTAATTTGCTTATTAAAATCGCTAATAAGGTTTTTTAATTTCTATCCTAATAATATATACCCTTTTATAGCTTTTTTTATATTAGATTAAATATCGCCTAGGCTTCGTTTAATTTCTCCGATTTATTTTTTAAGCTTGTTAATATTTCCTTTCGCCTAATTAGTATAAGTACTAAATTTACCTAATTGGTTGCTAATATTGGTTTTTAATAGCCCAATTTCTTCTTTAAGTATTCTTTAAGTATTATATATTTTATCGTAGGTTTATTTAGCTATTATTTTATTAGGTTTAAGTTTATATCCCGAAGCTATTAGTGATTAGCGTTTAATCCGGATTGCGTTATATTTTTTTTAGCTATCTTAAGATTCAATAGGGGATACCGGATATTTTCTTTTTATACTTAACGTTAATTATTTTTAACGGTTTTTTTGGAGCTAGAATGTTTAGGGTTTCGAATTACTTTAACTTTTAACTAAGCGTACTCGCGATATGCTTACTACCCCCTTACGATATAGTAGTAAATAGGTTATTAATTTTATTAACTTATATAAACTTGTTATTATTAAAATATAGGTACCCTTTGGGGAGGTTTTTCGTTATTTTTAAAAACCTATTTATTAATTATAAACCATTATAAGTACCTTAATAACGGCGGGGAAATAAAAAATAACTATAAAACGCTCTTTTCGTATCTTTGTGTACCTAAGCTTCGCTAAAGCCACTTTAATTACGCTAGGGGCCTCCAAACCGCGTATTTAGAATTCGGCGGGGGAGGGGGATACCTATAACATCTATACCTTTTTTAACAAGTACTTAAGGTTCGCTGCTGATTAAATTAGAATTAAGGTAGGTATGGGTATGTACTTTATTGGTACGGGGGGAAATTTGTATAATAACGTTAATTATAAGATATATTTACGACGCGTTTACGCGATTTGCTTATAATGGTTATTTTGCGAGAGGGCTATAGATTTTATTACGTAAACGCGTTCCTCGCGTCAAATGTACGCTCCAATCAAGATCTCGTACTATTGTTAATAGCTAATTAACGAAAATATTAATTGGTTTAGTATAGTTAATTACGATTTTGTAGTCCAAGCTACCATTTAATGCGGTACGCTTGAGGTGTATGGAAAATAACTGTAAATTAGGGTGATGAGAAAGGTGAGGATGGAGGGGTTGCCCCTCCTGCAAAGGTAATTACCTTTGCAGACCCTGGCTCCACCAGCCGGGGTCCCACCTGGGCGGTGATTGCCGTGCACTCCCTTATCTATCTGCCTTATCTGGCCGAGGTGGAGCCACCTCGGGTTTTACGGCATCACTTATTTTAAAAAAGTACCAATATCCTAATTAAAGCTAAGGCTAAGTATAATAATATTATATAACGTTAGGAGGTTACGTAAAAAGCTCGCCTTAAGCCTTTTTAAATAGGATATAATTTATAAATAGTAGCGAAGCGCAAACTTATTATAAAACTTTTAAATTATTTATAATAAGAGAAGGGTATTGATATTGCTAATATTAAGGTCGCCTTTAGCGATTTAAAGCCTTTATAAGATTTTATTTCTCTTCCCTTTTTTTAAATTTCTATTATTTATTAACTTATTAATTAGAAATTTAATTCTATTTCAAGTACATTTCCCGTATACTTTAATCTAATTTCCTTTTATATTTATTAATTCCGCAATCAAAAATTATAATAAGATCTTTTCTTCCTCCCTCTCTTTTACTTATAGGCTTTTTTTTTAGCGTGGTCTCTTTTAAATTTAGCCATTAAAATTAAGGTATTCTCCAGATCCTCCTTTCCTAACCATTAATTATATTCTAATAGCCACCCTACCTATTTAACTAGCTATTTCGTTTCGCTATTAATTCGCCTATAATTCTAAATCTCCTTAACTTTTTATTTCTTATCGTTTTTTAATTAAAATATCAGCAAGGGTTCTTATTTTAACCTATATATATATATATAATTTTAATAAATTAATTAAAAATATATTATATAACCTATTATATTAAGCTAAAAGGTAGAGGTGATATATTAGTAAACCAATCCTATTTAAAATGCGAAATAACTTTATAAATTTGGGCCGCGAGGATGAAGATTAGCAGGACTGCGAGAATTAGCAAAGGAGACAAGCGATGGCGGAGTGCTTACGCGGCGACTGCGCGGTTCCGCGCGGCGGTCTCGATCCTCGAGAGCGAGGCGTTGGC
>Ga0247765_1001315_pt1 | contig 12591 bp, 18 predicted proteins | sample UWRJL106311C6_FD_179949 | JGI IMG/M metagenome (GOLD analysis project Ga0247765, IMG submission 179949) | Plant litter microbial communities from Arlington Agricultural Research Station in Wisconsin, United States - UWRJ-L106-311C-6 | ecosystem: Environmental > Terrestrial > Plant litter >... | reverse complement strand
GATTTTTTTCTCTTTTTTTTTTTTTGGCACTCCAATCGGGTCGGGCTTGTTATTATGGTTAGCCTCTTTCCCTCTCCCTATTTCTACTGAGTTTCTTCTAGATGGCAAATCACCTCAATAACCCTCGACCTTAATGTCCAAGACATGAAGAGCCGTGGCGATTGAAAGCCGGGTCGAGTACGTTGTTGTTCTAGTCCTAGAAGATTTACCGAGAAAATCTAAGTAAGCATACAATACGATGCACGTTCAAGCCGCCCGGGTTTGCATTTTCTGTCTGAATTGACTTGCGTTCTTTCTTTCTTTCTTTTTTTTTTTGAACTCCCTGGTGGTATGTATGGATTCATCACCTTTTTTGTAACGAGTTATCTAGGGTATCTAAGCATAGCATGTATTCTAGAGACGATGTTTTCATAAGACACGCAGATGAAATGAATACCATGACATGCTTGGTGTAAAACCCTATCCGTCTGACTACCTAGGTAGGCAGGTGCCTCAAGTGGTTTTACGGTGACACGATGACACAAGTGACACAGCGACACAACAACAAACTCATACCTTACCTTGGTAATACCTAGGTAGTTAGGAGGGGTAGCTCCCTCCCAGCGGGGTAGCTTGACCTTACACCCATCCCGAACCTCGGGCACTCGCCCCCATTCCTCGTCTCATCATTACCACCACCACCACCACCACCACTACCACCATTCAACCAAAAATGGCAGGCCTCACCCCTTCCCAGCTCGCCACCTTCCACCGCGACGGCTATCTGATCATCCCCTCGGCCCTCTCCCCGCAAACCATCACGGCCCTCTTGTCCGAAACCAACCGCCTCCTCTCCACCCTCGACATATCCACCCACCCCCTCACGACGTTCCGCACCGGAGGAGACTCCGGTGCCGACCACGTCGGCGACAGCTACTTTCTCACGTCGGGCGACAAGATCCGCTTCTTTTTTGAAGAATCCGCCATTTCCCCTTCAGGGGAGCTGCTCAAACCGGTGCCCCTTGCCGTGAACAAAATAGGGCATTACCTCCATGTCTTGTCTCCCCCTTTTGCCTCGCTACTGCATCCAACGGGGGAAGAGCGGGGGGAGGCGTCGCCGGTGGACATTGCCGCGAGTCTCAACTTCCGCGACCCGCGCTGTCTGCAGAGTATGGTGATTATGAAGCAGCGCGAGATAGGCGGGGCGGTGCCGCCGCATCAGGATAGCACGTTTCTGTATACGGACCCGCCGAGCGCGGTTGGGTTTTGGTATGCGCTGGAAGATGCGACGGTGGAAAACGGGTGTTTGAGTTTTCTTCCCGGATCGCATCGGTGGGCAGGCGTCGAAAAGCGGTTGGTTAGGGGCCGGAGCGGGACCGAGATGGTGGACAACGTGGACGGTGCCAAGTTCCCCAGGGGGGAAGAGCCGGTTGTGGTTCCCGAGGGAGGAGAACAGGGCGAGTACGTCATGGGGGAGGTGAAAGCCGGGTCGTTGGTCTTGATCCATGGGAATTTGCTGCACAAGAGCGAGCGGAATACCAGCCACAAGAGCCGCATCATCTACACGTTTCACATCATCGAGGGCGCAGATGGATTCAAGTATGACGAGCGGAATTGGTTGCAGCCACCCGCCGAGGGTTTCACAAAGTTATTTACCAATGATGCATGAGAGACACAAATACGCATGGTTTCGCTGGCCCTGGAAAAAAACAGTACCGTTGATTATAATACAGAACCCCCCCCCCTCCTTTTCCTCTCCTCTTGCTGCTTCCTTCGCTTTCGCGCCAGCTTGGATCAGGAACATAAAACCTTGCGCGTGCCCCAGACACCACCGAATTCCAGGACGAGGAAAAGAACACATCTCCAGCTTACTCCCCTAAACCCAAGTGCGGGGCGTAGCTCTGCTTCTTTTTTCTCACCATTAGCAACTGACATTTAACCCCTGGCATATGGATGAAAGCCACGGTTTCCTCCCCTGCCGCCGCCACGATAATTCGCGCCGGGTTTGCCAGCGTTCTTAGGCCCAGTCGGTGCGTTCGGCGGAGGAGCGCTGTTGGGATCTGAAGGGCTAGGAGACATGGACTGCTGATGCTGGTGGTGTCCGCCTCGGTTCTTGTGGAACCCTCCTCGACTTCCACCTCCCTGGAATCCGCCAGCACCACCGCCTCCCGGGTTCATGGGCTGCGGGACATCGTCATACATACCCTCCCAACTGGTTGGCGCGTTGCCGCCCATGTAGCCCGGGCTGTTGTAATCCATTTGTCCGCCGCCGCCGCCACGTCCACCACGACGACTGCCTTGTTCGTACTTTTGCTGCTCAAACTGTTGCTGCTCGAATGTGTTGTAAGCAGGACGGTTGTTGCCAGCCGGTCCGCCTCCTTGCGCCCCTGGACCGCCTCCCTGGGCGGGGCCACCAGGTCCTCCCATAGCGCCAGGGATACCTCCTCCTCCTCCTTGTTGGTTCATCATTTGCTGCATCTGAGCCATCATCTGTGGGTTCATGTTCGCCATCATGGGGTTGGCACCGCCTGGGCCACCGCGTCCCGCCGCCATCATCTGCTGCATCTGCTGCATCTGCATCATCTGCATCATGTTGGGAGCCATGCCGCGGCTCATGGCCATTTGCTGCTGCATCATGGTGAAGGCTTGCTGCATCCGCTGGAGGTACTGGGCCATCAACTGCGGTGTCACGCCCGCTGCAGCGCCGCCCATGCCCGCCATAGCACCCATACCGCCGCCCTGGCCGCTAGACCCATCATCCATGCTGCCGTTCCCGTTGCCCTGCATGCCCTTGCGTCCAAACTTGTTGCTACGACGGGCCGCCTCCTCTTCTTCGCGCATGTTGCCACGCGGCTGCGCTTTCTTGACCTCGATGGGTTTTCCATGGATCTCGAGGCTGGCTTGTAAACACGCTTCAACGCCAGCCTCGCTCTCAAAAGTAACGAAACCGAAACCACGCGGCCGACCGGTATCCTTGTCCATCATCAGGGTGGCATCAACAACCCGGCCGAACTGTGCAAAGTACTCTTTAAACTCATGGTCGGTGGTCTCCTGGCTAACACCGCCAACAAAGATCTTGGACGTTTTCTCTTGCTCGTCGCGTGGAATGGCGCGCTTCGGGTCAATCTACGTTGCAGAGGTTAGGGGGAACCTGAATCCTAGGTAGACGAGAACCTACAATCTTGCCATCTAGATGGTGCTCCTTGACCATGACAATATTCACTGTCTTAGGGTCTTTGAATGTCAGGAAACCAAAGCCACGAGACCGACCAGTCGCGCCGTCTCTCATCACAGTACACTCCACCACCTCGCCAAACTGTGAAAAGTACTCCCTAAGTGACTCTGCTCTATGGTCAGATTGGTCAAATGGAAAAAGTGTTCACCCAAACTTACGATCTGTTGTTTCCCAGTTGAGGCCGCCAATGAACATTTTTCTACAGAGCAAACACGTCAGCAATCTATCTTCGACTCTCTGCGACTAAGAACAATGAGCATGGGAAGAAAAAGAAGAAGAAAAAGACAGAAGAATTGCCCAGAACGGCGGCCAGACTCTCGCCGGAATCCATCGCAAACAGGCGCAAAGCCCGGGGTTGGTAGGGCAGATCGACTTCTGGCCTTCTCAAGTCAGAGTTCATGGGCGGGCCTCCGGACCTTTCTTGCAAATACAACAGGTCTTTAACCACAGGCCCGTAAGCTTTGTAAATGTGCTGCGCGCTAGGTGGTTGGGGTAAATATTCCAACAAGGCCGTCATGTTTAGACTATCCTCCAGAATTTGGCAATGAGAATCGCTTGTCGGCGGCGCATTGTGACAGTACTCGCAGTCCCAGCCGCAGCCCCAGTCTTCCATCTCAGCCGTAAGTGACATGGCGGTTGCCTGGTTGCATTGTGCGCCGTGCTGGGATAGCTGTGATGCGATTGTGGTGGAGTGGGAAGATGGGGTCTAGGAAAGCCGATTCGACCAGGCGAGACGAAACTGGAAGGTGCCGCCACATCGAGCCCTTTGAATGTTGAGTGCCCTTGAGAATGCCTATGCCAAGACTGAGACCGAATTTCGAGTACAGTGCAGGCCGGGTCCGAAGAACGCTACAGCAGTTCTCACGGCTGAGGAGAAAGATGCAGCGGAGGATGCCAGTGATGGTCTTTGCCGATTTCTTTCTTGTTCCTGTCTCGTGCTCTTGCTATCGTCAAGCTAGGTACTGGCCAGGCGCGCTGCGCTATCCGCTGCCAATCTTGATCTAGCTGCCGACGGACCTGCTGTTTCAACAACGAGGACCCGCGTCGTTTGGCCTCTTCTAAGATTATCTGCGTCCTGGGCTACGGACGACACAGCTGTGTTCCTGAACCATGCGGTGTGGCGTTGTTCTCGACCAGGTCTTCCAAGTTCTTCTCTTTGAGCTTCATGTACATGGCTTGACATCGCAGACGGTACGCTTCTTGGAGGCTTGGTAGCCCGCTTATCTCCCAAACGGCGTTTCGGATCCGACCCAACCCAGTCAGGGCGTGACCCAACCATATCCCAGTCATCAATAGATGCCTCAGCACCCTCAAGATTAGGCCCATCTCTTGAGCCAAACCGAGATCTTGGTGCTCTGTTCAAACACGTTCCCTTGCACACTGTGCCGAACACTTGGACGGCACCGATCCGAAACTGTAGGTCAACCCGGCGCGGCCGAGCGCAATGCAGCTTTCGCGCGGCGCAAGAGCCCCACGGCACAGACAGGTTACAAGAAAGGGGTCACATCACAGCGGAAATATCACTTACCCATCTTCTTTGGCATTGGGGCCCTTGGTTGGAGCTGGTGGAGGGGGGGGTGCTGTGCTATACGATGTGATCGGCTTCTCGTCGTATGATGGAGTACCGTTCCCCAGGTTGAAGTCAACATCGTCGTCGTCCTCGTCATATTCCTCATTGTTCATATGTGTATCTTCGCCATTGTAATCTTGGTTTTGGGGGGGATTATCGACCACTTCCTGCTTGACTGCGGCAGGGGGTTGCGCAGTTGGAACTGGCTTAGCAGCCGATGCTGCACCTCCCTTGCCGCCATGTTCGTCATCGCTATATCTGTTCGACCGTCAGTAAACGCAGAAGCGAAGGAATGCAGTGACTCACAGGTCCGCAAAGAGTTCATCGTCGAAATTCTCCGGTTCCGTCATTTTGGCGGCTGGGATCTACTGTGCGTGATGGCTGGTGAGCAAGACAAATCTAGAAAGCCTCTTTGCCAGTTCGCCGACGCGAACCGCTCGTCGCTGATTGCCGATCTCGCGATAGGCAGGTGTAGGAGAGCACAGAAGCCGACAAACTGTTCTTCGAAAGGTCGGCTATATGGTGATCCCGCGAAAAAGCGAAGGTGAATGAGTTAGATTGTCAACAAGGCCCCGTGGCACGTTCACATTACAGGATGTGAGAAAAGTTGATGAGGAACCGAAAGGGAAAAGGCAATCCCTTGGAGGCGAGGCTTCCCAATTGTGGGCCTGATTGGCGGCACTTCCGCTGTGCGGGGCGGTTCAAGCGGTAGCGCACTGACCTTTGCGCGGTTGGTGCAGAGTTATGTGGAGCACCTGTCCAGCGGAACGACAGCTGCGTGAGAGTGGCAGCCTTCGATGAGACAGAAGCGCTCATCCAACTTCTCTCAGAAGCAGTTTGACAGCACGCAACACCTAAAGCAAGCCAATATCCATCTGTTCCACACATTACAATGCCATTGCGACTGTACGGGATTCGGTAGTCAACATGTTTTCTTCTTCCGGGGGCGGCAAGAAGGCCCCACCCCAGGTAAGGCAACCTCGACCGTTTCAGGCACTGTCTGCTGACCTCGTTCGCACTGATGCAGGAGATGGTCCAAGTCGGTGTGTGAACAACATCCGGCCCAGTTTTGCTGATTTTGCTGACCGAAAGCTCAACATGGCTTCAGACAGGACCGAGTATGTTTTTGGTCGGTTCGCCTGGTGTTGGAACCAAGACTAACACCCAAATGCAGCTCTGCCTCACCCTTCTGGAGGACCCCTCAGAGGGAGACCCCGCCGGCGAGGAAGACCCGCGACTCTGGTTTGGTGGTTGGCGCTGCCTATTCCCACGCCGACATGCTCAAATTTGACTCTTTGTACGCCACCACTTGCAAAGTTGCGTCTCTAGCTGACTTATTGGGTTCAGGAACCTTTCCAACCCCGGATCACGCCCGCGGACCCCACCTTCGTCATCATCGACCCGAGGCGCCACAGCGTCCCCGCCTGCAAACAAGACGAGCTCGGGGGTCGGATCACCCCCTATCAAAACATATGCAAGCTTCCTTTCCAACACAAATGATGATTGGAATCCTGAAGAACCCGATGAGCTGTACGACTACGAGGACGACGGAGACGATGGCGATGACTTCGGGCTCCCTAGCCTATCTAACATGAAGAGGAAGTCTCAAAGGATGGCAGCACAGAGCAGCTCGGGCTCTGTCGCAGGTAATCCACAATTAGACAATGGCTTTGGCGGCATGCATGCACGGAGACATTCCAACAGCGCCGATATCGCCATTGAGCGGCCTGCTCTAGGATACCCCATGCCAAAGAAGAGCGAGGGCAAGATCCTGCGGCCTCAGTACAAAGACATATTGAGAGATCCAGCGAATGCACTCCACCTCATAAATCACCCTTCTGCACCGGCCAATGCAACGCCGAAAGAAGTAGATACAATGAATTCGAGAATATCAAGGATCAACAAATTCAAGAAGATCCTACAAGCCTCAACAATATCCCTGACAGACCTCAGGGCGGCGGCGTGGTCTGGCGTGCCCGAAGAAGTACGAGCCATGACCTGGCAGTTGCTTCTTAGCTACCTTCCGATCAGCAGCGAGAGGAGAGTGGCCACCCTAGAGCGCAAACGGAAAGAGTATCTCGATGGTGTCCGGCAAGCATTTGAAAAGGCGGGCAGCGCGTCGACACCGGCAAATAAGGGCGGAGTCCGAGGGCTGGACGAGGCCATATGGCACCAGATCAGCATCGACGTACCACGCACAAACCCACACCTTGAGCTTTACGGGTACGAAGCGACGCAACGGTCGCTGGAGCGCATTCTATATGTCTGGGCCGTGCGACACCCTGCAAGTGGCTATGTCCAGGGCATAAATGACCTCGTTACGCCGTTTTGGCAAGTGTTCTTGGGGACTTATATCACAGACCCAGACATTGAGAGCGGTATGGATCCTGGTCAGCTTCCCAAGGCGGTGCTAGACGCTGTCGAGGCCGATTCGTTTTGGTGTCTCACAAAACTCCTTGATGGAATCCAGGACCATTATATTGTTGCTCAGCCAGGCATACAGCGGCAGGTCGCGGCACTACGAGACTTGACGGCGCGCATCGACGCAGGGCTAGCGAAGCATCTCGAGAAGGAGAGCGTTGAGTTTATACAATTCAGCTTCCGGTGGATGAACTGTTTATTGATGCGCGAGATTAGCGTCAAGAACACCATCAGGATGTGGGATACATACATGGTAAGAGTTGTCTCACCCGTTACGTCTATTCTGCTAACTATTTCGGAGGCCGAGGAACAAGGCTTTTCGGAATTCCACCTCTACGTATGCGCTGCGTTCCTCGTCAAGTGGTCCGACAAGCTTGTCAAGATGGACTTTCAGGAGATCATGATGTTTCTCCAGTCTCTCCCGACGCGCGAGTGGACCGAGAAAGATATAGAGCTGCTGCTGAGCGAGGCCTACATATGGCAGAGCCTTTTCAAGGGGTCATCGGCGCACCTCAGGGGTCCTTCCAGCCGGACGCCCTCAATGAACTTCCAGCTTTAGAAGCTGTGTTTTGATGTAGAATTTGATACCTACAACACCCAGGATAGCGTATCTGGAGGCACCACTTGTGGCCGTCTGTCAATATAGGTACAATATTGCATCAAGGGATCCATCACCACGGTGTTTGGATTAATTCAGTCAGATCATTTTGTTGCCCTTTGGGACTGGCCTGTCAAGTGCCAGTGTAAAAATGATTGACGAAAAAAAAAACCGATGAACAAATCCTCCTACCGGGCTCCATCTTGATACTTAATCATACACAACATATGCCTACGCAGCACAAGGTTCCTTTTGTTGTACCACCTTTAACCTCCCAACCGCCATTCGCCTTAGCGCGCCCATAGGGGGCCATCCCGTCCATAGACGCAAGAGGAAAAAAAGCCGCGAAAAAGTGCAGCACAGATCCCAGAACCGGCGCCAACCAAAACACCCAGACCTAACTAGGAGGTAGCTTGACAAGTATGCCAAGACAAGTTGAATCAGATCAGTCAGAGGAGGTTTTATCTAGGAATTAGGAAAACAAGAGCCCGCTTTCTCATTTTGGAACGGGTTCCCACCAGCCTGCCACGTCCTACGTTTCCCCCTCCTTGACCTTCTTAGTCTCGACTTCTGGGGTGGCCGCATCGTCGGTGCCCCTGTCATCGATCTTGCGCTTCTTGCGAACCAGCCCCGTTAAGTCGTTTGCGTTCTTCTTGATCTCATCGGTTGTGTCCTGGGCGAGGGGGGCGGATGCAGAGGTCCCTTTGGCGGGCAGGCCCAGGACGGAGTTAAGGTCGATCGGGGGTTTACGCACCTCGACGAGGCGCTGCTCCATTTCGGCGATCACCTCCTTGACTTCGGCGATCTGGAGCCGCGTCGCTTCGTTGTCCTCGGGGCTGTGTAGCGTGGCTAGCTCGACCTCCTTGTTTTGCAGCTTGAGCTTTGTGCTGGCGATGGCGGCTTCGAGCTCGGCGGCTGCCTCGTCACGCATGGCTTGGTCGACAACACGGGCGCTGCCGCCGTTCTTGGTGGCAGCAGCCTCGTCGCCTTCTTCAGTGTCATCATCTGCCGAGTGGGTCATAGAAGCGAACTCGAGGGCGAGGGCGAGCTTGAAGTGGGCTTCAGCGATGATTTCCGATTCTTCGGGATAGAGCTCCTGCTTGTACTTGAGCGCTGCGCGCGAGTCGGTGATAGCATTAGGGTACCGCTCGTTCTCCAGCGAGATCTCAGCCAGCAGGTCATGCGTGTCGCCGAGGCGCTCCTTGATGTGTCGGATGACAGGGGTGTTACCCTCAGATGCAGCCTTGCCCTTGTCGTTCTCGGGCTCTAACAAACCCTCTAGCCTCTTGTTGAAGAGCACACGCGCTAGATCGAGAATCTCGAAGGCCACGGCTAGGTCGTCGTCATCCTCCTCGTCCTCCCCTTCACCCTCGTCGCCTTCTTCTTCCTCGTCTGAGTCCTCAAAATTCTCGTCGCCGTCAAAGTGGAAGAGGGGCTTCTTGACATCGGTGATAGAATCATCCTTTCTGGCAGCACCGTCTTTCGCGGCCTCAGCGATCGCCTCGCCAGCCTCGGTCTCGGCGCTCTTACCATTCTCCTCCTCGTCCTTTTTCCCTTCGGCGGAGTTGCCGTTGGCCTCCTTAGGTGATTTCTTTGCTGGTTTTGCGGGCTTGTGCTTCTTGGCTTCAGGGGCCTTTCCACCCAGCACATCGCTTTTGCTCTGGCCGACCCTAAACAAAGCGCGACCGTAGAGAAAGAGGATCTCGGCATTCTCGGGGCTCATCTCGCCGTTCATCTCGGCTTGCATCTCGGCAGCTTGCGCGTAGACCTCGGCAGCGCCCTCATAGTCCTTGTGGGCGTAGAGGGCCGTGGCTTTGGCTGAGAGGTCGGCAAGCGACACCTTGAGACTCTTAGCAGCCTGCTCTAGATCGAGCTCCATCGGGGTGGCGGTGCCGCTCGCGCTGGCTGGCGCCGGTGTAGGGGTTGACATGTTGTCTCTAGTGTGTTGCAAATGAGATGCGAAAACTGCTGTCGTCGTTGCGAATTGTTGCGCGGGTATGCGCGGCCTAGTGCATGTATGCGCAATTGGGCTCCTCTTCAATTCGCGAATCTCTGACCAGAGGACGTTGCAGAGAAGGCTTGTGACGCGAACGCTATCAACCCACCAGAGCCACCAGAGACGCGTCTCATTGGCTAATTGGGAAGCTCAAACCTGGGGTCGGCGGGGCAGGAGCGCATGGGTGCCGCTATCAGCCAAGCGAGCAGGCCATCAGGACACCTGATATTGGGACCATGCGCATACGACAAACACCTACGTTCAATCTGGAAGACAACCATGACCGTTTGATTACTTAGTTACTACTTGCTAGGCACAACGCTGGTCGAGGTTAGGCCTGGTTTGAGGGAGCCTTGCAACCTCGTTGCCTTGGTAGCTTGGCGAAGGGTTAGGGTTATGACGTCGACGGCTTTTGCTGAACACAAAGTCCACTTCCAAAGCCAGACGAAGTTGGGAGAATCAGGTGGTGGGAGAGGGCAGTAAAACGTCACTTCATCGTAAGGTATTGGGTTTGAACCAGACAACGGTGGGACAAAGGGGCGGATTGAAGCCCAATTCCGGAGCACGAGCCGACCCTCTTTGCCGGCGCCAACCGGTTTATCAAGGACCTTTTATCATCACACAGCCAGGGCTCGTGAGCGCATGGTCAGTTGTTCTTGTGGAAAAAACACCAAACATGCACCGTGAATTGCATCCAGTCAAAAACATTGTCGAGACGCCGCCCATCCTTATAACCCCACCAGTATTCGGATCTGGAAGGAACTACCAATCGCTCACTAACTCATTAGCCCCTCCTTGCTTCTTTTCAAACTCCCGTTCTTCATCACTCCCGACTTGAGATATCAACACCTACACCCACCTCAGCCAAGATGCTCTCCTTTATCTCTAACAACCATGATCCCCACTATCTCCGCACGCGATCAAGCTCGCTAGAGAACATTGCAGAGGCTCGCCGGGAATCGGGTCGCAAGCACCTGCTTCTTGCGTGAGTATCCCCTTCAAGTAACCAGCTTCCAGAATAGAATCTAACTCTATTTTGTCAATGAAACAGAGCATCCGGATCTGTCGCAACCATAAAGAGCAAGTAGCGTTCCGTGGCCGTCTACCTCTAGAAAATGTCTAACTAGCATGTTGCATTAATGCAGTCCCTGAGATCATCAAAGCTCTCGCCAAGTACCAGGGCAAACTGTCGATCCGCATAGTTTTGACCAGCTCAGCACGCCAATTCCTCAACGGCCAGAGCAGCGAGCAGCCGACCGTGTCGTCACTGTTGCACTACCCCAACGTTGACGCCGTATATGATGATGCCGACGAGTGGGGCCCGCAGCCGTGGAAGCGCGGGGCGAGTATTTTGCATATTGAGTGAGATTTTCGAGTTACTACTAGCTAGAGAGAGCATGGCGGCTGACTCCTCTTCTCTCTATGCAGGCTGCGCAGGTGTATGTGTCCAGCCGGGAAAGGTTTTGTTGTTGGGAGGTGTTGCTGACCTCTACTGTTGTGTTCGAAAAGGGGCGGATATGCTCGTGGTAGCACGTAAGTTCACCTCTTGCATAAACTAGGTTACCCCACAATGCTGAAGCCGAGACAGCGCTCAGTGCGAACACTCTGGCAAAGGTAAACTTGTCTACTTGGTGGATCAAGGACACAGCCTAGCTAACCATCATGTCTAGATCGTTAACGGCATGAGCGACAACCTTCTCACCTCTGGTAAACTCCTTTCCACGCTCCTCAAGCCATTTTCTAATCCCAAATCTCTCCAGTGATCCGAGCATGGGACACAGACAGCAGCATCGACAGGGAGAAAAAGATCATCGCCGTGGCCCCAGCAATGAACTCGGTATCTCCTCCACCTGGCCCCTTGACTTGCCAGTCTTGTGCTGACCTCCTACTCCAGGCCATGTGGCGACACCCCATTACCGCTAAGCAGATACGTGTTCTTTCCAAAGACTGGGGTGTCAAAGACACCGACGCCGTTGATGGAGATGGCACCACGGTCGCCACGCCGGAACCGGCCCAGTCGGAAGGGTGGTTTCAAGTTATCAATGTGAGTCCTGTTCTCTCCCTCGGAGAAGTGAGATGATATGCCGCTGACTACTACCACCACAACAGCCAATTTCCAAGTACGTGTCGGGTTCCCCCTAAAGCTACGATACTTCGTCTCCTCGCCTCCATGCCTATCGTTCCAGCTCCCTTCTTTTGCCTAAACCACATCTCTCCGTTTCTTCATACACCATGCTTCTCCCAAATGCCCCAAAGATTCCCTAGCCATGAATTAGCTTGAGCCTTTCGTTGCTCACAGGTTGGTGATGTTATACTGACGCCCTCACAGGACACTTGCATGCGGTGACACTGGGGGTATAAGCTCCTTGGTTTCTTTCAATATTATCACGCGATGCTAACTTTGTTGTGGCTTCAGATGGCGGCATGGCTTCAGTCGCTACCATCGTCCAGATTATCGAAGCAAGGCTGGCTCTGGATATGGATTCGGATATGGAAGCAGAGCAAGAGCTGTAGGCTCGAATCAATGGCGCAGGCACGGTTATGAACATGGGCACGGGCGAAAATGATTTGATATCGAAACTGATTTTCCCTACTCTGACACTGGGTTTCCGTTTCGCCTTTGGGAAGCTATTTGGAAACGCCGCGAGGTAGGAGGAGAGTAGTCGTCAGTATCCATCCAACACTGGATCAAGATGAACGCATCATTCCATCCTTCTCGGTCAAAAGAGATACCAGCTACTCATCGCCGACCCCCCCCCCTCTCAATCCATCCACTCTTAGGCTTCATCCAG
>Ga0247765_1001314_pt1 | contig 12611 bp, 13 predicted proteins | sample UWRJL106311C6_FD_179949 | JGI IMG/M metagenome (GOLD analysis project Ga0247765, IMG submission 179949) | Plant litter microbial communities from Arlington Agricultural Research Station in Wisconsin, United States - UWRJ-L106-311C-6 | ecosystem: Environmental > Terrestrial > Plant litter >... | reverse complement strand
AAAGATGTTGATCTCTCACGTTTTGGTAAAAGAATGACTGACTGCATCTGAGGAGCAGGATGACAAAAACGGACGAGGTCTACTGCTGCATGCAATGGGTTTCACTGGTTGCACGTGTAAGTACCTAGGTACGTAGCCAACTGGCTATCAAAATGAACAAACGGATGAGTGGATGAGCACTTCAGATGATTCGGTTCAGTCTGGCCTTCAACAAAGTTGCATCTCCTCGGTGGTGATCCCCTACCTACCTGAGATAAGCCAAGAATGAGAATTAATCAACCTGCCACGCTGCTTCCATTCAATCCCACCCCTCGCTAAGCACGGTCAAAGATGAGATTGAGATTGAGATTGAGATCAAAATTGATACGGCCATTGCCACTCCATGTCGTGTCGCCTGAGTTCCGTGCTGTTACATCCGGGACGGAGACCTCCCGAGGGGCGGAGCACGGAACATTCAAGGAAAGCAGCCGGAGGTGGAGAAGTCCAGTCCAGAGAGGTCTTGAAAAGAAAAATATACTTTTTTTCATTAGTTGTGATGCAGAGTTTCAATTTGTATGGAATCATTACCTAAGGTACCTATCTTGTGTTGACGTGGACAAACTCGCTGAGCCGCAGCTTCACCATCACCACATCACTTTACGTTTATTCGCAGGCACAAAGACCTTCAAAACCAAACCTAACCAAACCTTGTATCGGGGTTTCGGCAAATCTTCTTCGGGTGCCTGGACTGGATTTGATGAGTAAGATTGTCTGACAGAGAAAATGAAGTGCCGCGTCCCTGCCTCCCTGCCCAGCACAGTGGACACTGGTACGGGACGGGAGGGTGACGGTGAGATTCTTAAGTCCTAAACTGGACAGCCGTTGAGTAATGTCGCCAACCAACAACCAACACTAACTAGGTAGGTACCTTACTCTGTGCATGTAACTAACAATAACCGCTGGCAACACTGACTGAGTTCCTTGCCTCAGACTTGTCAAGTAATTTACTAGAACTCAAATCCCATCTCGCCAAGTCTGCTAGTTCTGGTGTAGAACCAAAGACGCCTTACACACCTTTAATCCCGTCGGGTATCCTAAACTCCGACCCTAACCACTAATTCGAATCCTGCTCGTACCACACGACCCAGCTACATACATCCCGACCAAACCCAAAGCCAAACGCGGCGCATCCCCTGTCAACCAACGCACAGGGCTGAGATTGACAAATGGTGACTAAAAACCTAATTCAATCGCCCAGGAAGTCCCGGCCCCGGCCAAGTCATTCTCACCAACGAATCAACGGCCCGACTTGGATCAAATACCACCCAGCAGGTCAAAGCCCGATGCAAAAGCGATTCCCGGGGTTGATGTGATGTGACAACTCACAGTTGATGTCAACTGGACATGAATCCCTCCAGTCTCTCAGCCGCACCTGTGAAAAAATCAAAACCAATCAATCAAATCCACTGCCAGCTTCTGAGAACTGTTATGGAGGAGGGGTACTTTACATTGCCCGGTCCGCGCCGCCGCCACGATTTATCCAAGCCTCCAGTCACCGTATCACATCAATGATCACACCACACCACACCACACCAAACATGCACGAGCCGACACTAGATCGGACTGCACTAACTCGACTAATTGTCTGTAGATATACTACCAAATCTGAAAGAAAGAAAAAAAAAATAAATGCCGAGTCAGCATTTGCAACCCTTTGATCCAATCCCATCTCACTACCCATCCATCCACCCATCCATCAATCCCGTCGGCAGTTCGTAGTTCATGATCCATGCAAAATGTCCATGTCCAAGTCCATCTAATCCGTCCGAGAGAGAAAGACCCAGCCGTTCTCTGCCCTGCCCCGCTCTGCCCTGCACGGTCACGGTGATGGTCATGGTGATGGGTCATGGGTCATGCCACGGTTTCAGCCGCACGCCAACTTGCGGGATTCAAAGACGTGACCTTTCGGCATTGGGCAGTTTTTGCCCTTTTATTTTTACGGACACTTTACGAGTTGTGCCTATCCGTTCCTACCTTCCTACCAAGCATTTACCTGTGGCAATGCCCGTGACAATGCAGTGCAATGACTGGAACTCAACTTTCCGACCGGTCTTCCCCAGTGCTCTGTGGTTTTCCCCGCTACTCCGCCTCAACCTCCTCGTGTCTTCCTCTCGGGCCTCTTTTCCAGTCCCGTGCAATTCCAAATTGTTATTCCGGTCCCGATTGATACATGGTCAGGGAAAAAAAAAGATAAAAAAATAACAAGTTTGAAGTGTTACCAAAATAATCACAAAGCACATATAATAAACTCGGACTTTTCACTCGTTTCAAATCAGATGAGTAAGCAAAAACTTATATGGTCAAAACTTCGAAAGCGTGGCTGCGGCGTCGAATAAAACGGTTCTCTCCCAAAATCGGTAGAGCAATACACCTACCCACCACCACCACACACTCACACACCACTTCAAAACTACTGTGGTTCTAGAATATTTGGTACATGCAATGCAGGGTCCCTGTCTCTGTTTCCGTTCAACGTTCAAACTTCACCGTTCACGGTTCCAGAAGGAAACCATTTCCGGCACCCGCACACGCAACGGCCCCCATTCTTCTTCTACCTAGCCTACCAAACAAACTAAAATCCAAAAACCCAACCAAACCGAATCTGACGAAATATTGTTCTATCCCGAACCAAAATATGAATCAACCCGTTCGTCATCGCGCCCATTCCTCCACCACCAGTCTCTTGAACTGTGCCTCCTCCGCGCCGCTTGGCCATGTCCGTCCGTGTGCGTCCGTACCTTACCTTGCCTTACCTTCCCTTACCTTGCATGCGTTCCGAAATCGATTCCATTTCCATTTCCATTGCGATTCGATTTTGCGGCGCAGACACACCCACCCACACACACACACACACGCACGCACAAGTTCCCTGATTCCTGACTAACAACTCCCTTGCCCCTGCCAAAAAAAAAAAAAAAAAAAAAATTCCCACCCGTAACTAACAAAACCAACCAGCGGCAATTTATACTAGTGTAGTTCTGCTCCGGACATGTTGGTTCCCTTCCAAGAAACCCGCAGTGGTTGTCCGAAATCCCTCATGCCAAGTTGAAACCTTTCCCGAGTATTCCAACATGATTCGAATGACAATGTAGTCGGCTACCTCCGGATTGATTTTCGTCGCGTGATGCCGCAGCATCTCGTTGGTTTTGTTCCCGCAATATGATTCTCATTGGTCTGAGCATCCGTCGGAGACTTGAAGGATTGTATAATCCCAACACGCCCCTGTCGAGAATCTTTGCAAAAGGGCCTTGCGTCAACCATCAATCGGGAAACATGCAAGAAAAAGAATGTGTGGACGGCCCCTGCTAAGTGCATGTAAGCTGACAGGACAAGATGAGACACATCGGGGTCAGCCACCCGAGCAAGCATTCGTGAAGCTATCCAATTCAGGCAAGCTTGCCAGATGGGAAAACCTAGAGAACAGCGCCAAAAGCTTGATGCGACAGCAATGTGGAGCTTCACCCAGTCGTAAAAGGGGCAGGGTATGAGTAGGTAATTTTAGATGTAGATAAATGCAGATAGGTGAGGTGCAACGTCTTCAATGAGATAACCAAACTCCTCTGTTCAAAAAGGTGGGTGACCATAACAAAAGGAAAGACAGACTTGCAAGGGCAAAAGCGGTGTCTTTGTTTTCGAAACGCGTGTTGAAAGTTTGATATAAAAAAAGCAAGACTTTGGAACACAGCAAAAGATCCTCTTTGTTATTCCCTCATCAATCTGCCACATCTCTGATATCAACCGATTACTAGTCTACCAAACCTCCAAGATCCCGACGCTAAAAAAAAATGCACTTCATAATGCATGGGTACCTTGCCCCAAAATGTTATGCACACTCACACCGACATTAATTAAAGCCTGAGTTGCCCAATGACCGAGTTATAGTTCTCGAGAATCTTCTTTGCCCGATCACTGTCGCGTGGCTTGAAGTCGAGCTGGAAGGTGCTGGGCTCAAGGATGACGTGCGAGTTTGTGGCCTGCGTGTCGACGGGAATGACCTCGCCAGTGCGCGGGCATGTTTTAGGGCCCGACTTAAACCCCCAGAGGGTCGCAGCGCCGAAGACAAACGTCTCATCGTCAACAATGTTCTGGCCCAGGCACGTCCGTCGGCCCCAGCCGAATGTGTGCATCCCGTGGCCCTCGCGGAAGTTGGGGTAACGAGTGAGTGGCTCCTGATATGTCGGCCAGCCGGGCTCGAGCCAGCGCTCAGGGCGGAAGTTGTCACCGTCGGGATACTTCTCGGGAACGCGGTTGATTGACCTGTAGAAATTGTGTGTTAGGAAAGCCGGCATGAGATCGAAGGTCAACATACCATTCGCATGCGAGGATGATGGTGCCCTTCTCGATGTGGACACCGCGGAACTCGTCATCTCTCTCGGCCTGGTGAGGAACACCCAGGGGGACGCCTGATCGCCACCGAACAGTCTCCTTGAGGCAGGCACGCACAGTCGGGAGGTCGGCAAAGTTCGCCATGGTGGGCATCTCGTCACCGCACACACGGTCGATCTCGTCTTGGCACTTCTTCTGCCATTCGGGGTGCAGAGCCATAGCCATGAGGAAAAACTTGAGAGGTCCGCTAATGGTGACAACACCGACGAGGTTGAGGAAACCGATCATGCAGCTGGCAAAGACCTCCTGGTCTTCGGCCTGGTCCACATTCTCGTTCCCTTCGCGCTTGATCTGCTCGAAGTAGCGGTAGGCCCACGTGTCGTTGGGGAGGTCACCGCGACGGAAGCGCTCCTTAGCGAGACGGAAGTTGTTAAGCCACCAAGCGCGCTGCTCTGACTCACGCTTGATTTCGTAGTTGTACCAGGGGTTCGCAAAAGCGGGAAGGTACCAAAGCGGTGTCATGGTGTTGGTGATTGGTCCAGACACGCTCATGCAGTGCAGCGTAGTATCGGCACTGTCACCGTTGGCCTTACCCTGAGTAGCATCGTCCCAAGCCAGTCTAGACATAACACGACCACAGTACTCGCGGGTGTAGTCGAGGAAACGGGCGGGATCGAGAAGAAGCAGTCCTAGGTAGCGCTTCATCTCCATCTCGACATGGCCATAAAAGTGGTGCTTGTAGGCCTCAGCCATGGCGGCGTGGGCCCACTTGCGCTGTTGCTTCCAGGTATCTAAGCGATTGCGGTGTGAGATGGTCCTACGAGACAAGCAAGGTGAGTTCAACTTACCATGACGGTCCATGAGAGCCGAGTAGGCGGGGCCATCCTTGTGCTTGATCAGAGAGCGGATCTGGGGGCGACCAGAGTAGATGTGACCCCTCTTAACGAGTAGCTCTTCCGCAATCTTCTCGTCCGAGACGATGATGAAAGGCTGGTTGAGCATGCGAGTCTGGTAAATCGGTCCATACTTGTCGGCCCACTCCTTGAACTTGAGCCACATGGAAAAGCGGGGGAGATCATGGACGCGGCCGACGACGGGGTACTGTTCGGGGCCGGGAAAAGCCTTCCCACCTGACGACGGCTTTTTCTTGGAGAGCAGCCGTTGTATCGCCGAGATGACGATGCCTGGGATGGCTAGGTAGATGAGGATGAGAGCGAGGCCCTCCATTTTTGCTTGGGACCACTAGACTGGCCCTGTGCGAGGAAACAAGTGATGTTGGAGAACCGTGGAAAAGAAATGGGTTCGGAAAAGGGAGGGAAGGAACGACTTTTTTCTGGAACGGGGAGCTTCAGGGTAAATAGCCAAGGATGGGGGACCCAGGTGAATGGGAAGTGGGTAACCGTGGTTATATCTGCTTTCCCGTATGTTCTTGCCCTCTCGGTTGGGCAGCGTCCTGTCCGGCATCCGAAAGCAGGAGGCACCCGTGTTGTGCGAGAGTCATTGCCCAAACAAGTAAGCTCGACTGATCACCCCTGGTGCACACTGGTTGTACATCCCTTGGACGACACCAGGGGGTGGGGAGAGGGGGGGTGCTCCATGACCTGGGGCCCTCCTATCCCCTCTGCTTCGTCCCAGGAAAAAAGGCCGGCAGGGAGGCGGGGTGTGCGGGTGACAGAGACGGAGCACTTCCATCGTTGCTGCTGCGCTTGGAGTCAAGCGTGGAGAGAGTCCGTAATGGAGGACCGCTTTCATCTCAGCCGGCTGCTGGCTGTGGGAGAGCATCGCCGCGTATCCTGGTTTGTGGGATGGGTCCCCGCAAAGGGCAATGTGCTGCCTCTCCTCCCGCGAGCGTCAATAACCCGAGCGTGTCTGCCTTTGCGGGCCATAGCAGCATATTTCAGCCTATAGCCCTCAGAGGGAATCCGGCCTGCTCCCAAGAATAGAGTGCAATCAATTATTGTCCCGAGCATGTGTGCGAGAAGTGCACGCAACACCAAGGCACAAAAATTGTGTTCCGTCCGGCTTTAGGTGGGCATGGCAAACGGGGCCATCCCGTCCCCCACAGCATGCTTTGTCGCGACCCGGGAATTTTTTGGGCAAGGAAACCCCTCCCCCCCGCTCAGCCTGTGTGTCACTGTGGCAGGACATCCACCACAGGGTGTGCTGCGCTGTTGGGGCGGACGCCCCCCCAAGTTTAGTATGATGCTTCAGCACTCATTCTTATAACGGAGTTCCTCGTTATGGTGAAAAATCCTTTTATGCTGACCAAGCTTATTTCCCCGTCGGGAACATCAACCATGCATTCGCCCCAAGTTATTTTTCGATTGCGATTTTAAGCTTACTTCCTGAGGGAATCCCGCGTGACGCCACAGCGTAGCTGCTCGGAACAGTGCGCACTGGAGCCCTGGTGGCCGCTCAGGCCCATGCCAAAACCACCCAGGGCAAAAGCGCCACTGATGAAGAGAAAACGGCGCGCGAAATCCTCTTGGTGGCGGGGCGTTAGAAAACGGATAGCAGGCCGTTAATTCAATCGAGAATGCGTGGTGTCGTAACTTACAGGTGAATTGTTGCGGGGCGGAGCCTTCTGGACATTGTTTGGGGATGTCCGGCGCCCAGCATCGCTTGGAGCGCGAATGAAGCAGCGCGCCTCAATTTGACCTCTTGGAGCCACCATGTTTTAATTCGTCCTAGGGACAAATTTCTTCCTCCTCTCAAAGCGAAAGTGAGTCCCCAATCGTTGTGCCCGTGTCTTCGGGACCGCTCGTCGTGCGCGCATGGCGGAGGGCTGACGCCTTTTTTGGCCAAATCGCGGAAGAGACACGGCTTTTGCATAGCGCATCAACACGGACGGCCTGTTGTTGGGTTGGGTTATGGGTTATTAGTTAGCGGACTTCCCGGGTCCGAAATGGGATACGGGAGTGGGTAGTGGCTGAGAGCTGTATGATCAACCTCAATGGTTGGCCGCGCGATTTACACCTGCCAGTCTCAGCCCCGAGATATGACAACTGAGACCTGATCAGCCCGGGCGAGATATGGCCCAGATGGATCAGTCTGTGACTGGTAGTTGAGGGCTTGCATTGGTGCCATTTTGTCACCGTCAGACGGCATGCAGGAGATGCGCGGCGACTTCGTTGTCTCGTTGTCCAGGCCGTAAGTATCGGAAGAAAGGCGGTGATCGACACTCACTGCCTCTGGTCGTCCTCCGTCTGCCGATACGGATAAATCTGCCGTCGCAATGCGCATGGCTGCCAAACCTGCGTGCTTTGTACCAAGATCATGTGCCGCGATAGCCGTAAGGTCTTATAGGACACGTGATAGCCCGGAAAATGCAAAAGGATCTTGGTTTCTTAGAAGGGATGATGAGGGCACTGCTGCCGAGAACAGATTGTGGAGAGCGGATGGAATGGTGGTGTTGTGTCACGCCGTCCGGAGTGCCGTTGGGAAGCTGGGACGGAGTCGCGCCGGGCCTCTTGAAACGGGTTCACGCCACACTGGATCGGCGACACTTGGTTTGGTTCCGGAGCGGCAGTAATTCGCTCTGGACGACGGTATCACGGACCACATGCCGTGGCCTCTTGTTCCGCCATGGTCCATGATGTTTCCGTCATTAGCAAGGGGGAGGGTTGGAAGCGTAAAGTTGACGGCGTTTATTTTACGCAGAGGCATGGGCAGATTCCCCAGCCGCGACGGAGCAAGGGGTACGGAACCAGCCGAGTTTTGGAAACGGCCCAGCCCAGTCCTGGATCGGCTGGAAAACGCTCCGTCTTAGGCCATGCAGCACTGTAGGCTTGCAGGTTACCGGTATCCACCATCAACGCACGTCCATTGTCTACATTCGTATTTTGGCCGCCTCTGGTCAGGGCTTCCATGGCCCTATCCCTTTGCGAGACATTGAACCGATGAATCAAGTTGTCAGAATGCCACTGTCACATCGGCAAAAACCAGGTTTTGGAGCGCCGACTGCCGCTGCCGGCTCCTCGCGACTACTTACGCAGCCACCGCAAGGTTTTGCAGTCGACCGGATTTGGCGAGAAGCAGACCAGATAGCAGATATCACGGGCGTCAGCATCGTCGGGACCGAAGACTGCATTATACCCGACTGAGGCGACGTTGAAATGCTTGTCTGTGTGGGGCCTTGACATCGCTGGAAGCATCCGAATGGTCTGTTTGCTCCCTTTACCGACGCCATGCAGATATTCGAAGCTGGTGGCGTGAATTTTCGGTTGGGTTTGCATGCCCATTCTTGGCCCGCGGGGTATCAAAGCTAACCGCTCTGAGACCGGCTCGATACTACAGCGTACGACTGATTTGCTTGTCCGTGATAAAATCAATGATCGAGTTCTTGGGACGGTTTTGCTTCTGGCGTCTTGCAGTTGGAGCCCCCAACTTGGTGGGTGGATGATGTGGGCCGTGATGAGTGCAAGTCCTCGTTCGCTGCTGTTGGCCAATGTTTCACACACCTTGCGGTGCTACATACAGGGAGAGACAGGGTCGTGGGTGGCAGTATCGGGATGCAGTGTCCACCGAAAGCGCCGTGGCCTCACAACCACCAATGGAATGTCTCATCGGTGTGATCCCCGAAGGCTGAAGCCCGATGCGCAAGAAAAGGGCCGGGAGTGAGTCCACTTTTTCAATCGGCGTCACTACACTGTTTTCTCCGCGGAAGTAATCAGGAGGTAGTCACGGTATCGTGGTGTACCAAGTGGACGTTTGAACAAGAAGTGAGGCTAGCGCTGTTAATCTTGGCATGGCGGGGTTTGGCGTTGAGCCTGGAAAATTGAAATACCACAAAGGCCGCTGACAGACCCAAAAGTTGGGAGCGGCGCAGCGACACGGCGTCAGGGGATTTCCGCCTGCAGAAAAGTTGCAAGGGAATAGGTTAGACGACCAGTGGCAAGCAAGTTGCGACGACTTGTTCCCATGTTTGGACGATGGAGGATTCTTGGCACGCCTGCACCTGCCAAGCAAGCAAAGCGGGCCATGTTGACAGATGGTGCCAGCTGGTCGTTCCATGTTGCCAGATCACAAGGGCCAGGGCAGCCCCTCCACCCCGCCAATCGCCAAGACCAGCCGCCTGATGTCATCGGGAATGTTTGGCAGCGAAAATTCGAGGGGCATGCGAACAAACGCAGCCGTTCGCTAGAAACTGAAGATTACCCTCTGCGCACCGCAGCTGGATATGGCGACGTGAGTCTCAATGAGGTTGACTGCCTCCCGCGACACTAACAATGACGGCGCAGCTCCAACATCCTGTCGCTTCCGTTTCGGAAGTCGACGCAAATGTCGCTCGCGACGCCAATCCAGCAGTACATTTCCAAGAAGTACGATCAGCACCCCGACATGTTCCGCCATGACCTCGAAATTATCGACGCCCTGCGCCGCGATGCCGTCAATGTACGCGAAGTCCACCCGAGTGGCATTAAGAAGCTTCAGGTGTATGCGGGACAGTTGGTCTGGATGGGAGGGAAGTTCCCAATTGATGTAACTGACGCCCAACCCCGCGCAGTGTCGCAAGATGGCTGACCTGGGTTTACCTCCCGCTTGCAGATCGGTGCCGATTTCACCTGGTATCCCGCTCTTGGCTACCACACAGAGCACCCGCTGGTGCAGAACAACCTCAAGTACGAGTTGATGAACATCCTCTTCAACCTCGCCGCCCTCTATTCGCAACTCGCTGTGGCGTCTAACCGCGGCACCACCGAGGGCCTGAAGACGGCAGCGAGTTGGTTCTCACAAGCCGCCGGCGTGCTTACACACATGAAGAACGAGGTGCTCCCCGAGTTACGCATGGCGAACCCTCCTGACGACATGGACGAAGCTACTCTCGAATCACTCACACAGCTGCTGCTCGCGCAGAGCCAGGAGTACTTCTGGCTGAAGGCGGTTATGGATGGTTACAAGGATGCCTCTATCGCTAAACTGGCGGCTCACGTCTCGGATCTTTACAACCTGGCAGGAGAGGCAGCCATAAGGAGTTCGGCCGTGAGTTCGGCTTGGATTCACCACATGAGCGCTAAGCACCATCACTTTGCTGCCGCGGCCCAATACCGGGCGGCATGTGATTGCCTGGAGAAGAGAAAGTATGGCGAGGAGGTAGCTCGGTTAATTGATGCCGTAGCATGTGTCAACGACGGGCTACGGGAATCCAAAGGCGGATATCTCAACAAAGCAGTGGTTGAAGACCTCCAAGGATTGAAGAAACGCGTCGAAGAAGACCTCAAGAGGGCTGAAAAGGACAACGATGTGATCTACCTTCGTGAGTTGTTGATATTCCAGCCTTGTCAACGCCTGGTTGCTGATATCCGATTTCTTCAGAGGCTGTACCCCCGAAATCTGAGCTCAAGATCCTCGACAGAGCCAACATGGCCGTGGCTAGAATCCCCCCGCAGGTGGCTGAGCCATACAAGTTTTTCGGGGACCACGCCGAGTTTGGGCCCGCCCTCTTCAACAAGCTCGTTCCATTTGCTGTCCATGTTGCCATGTCCATCTATGAAGAACGACGTGATCGGCTTGTCAACAACAATATCATTGCAGAACTCGAAACCTTGACAGATAAGCTGCATATGATCTTGTCGAGTCTGAATCTCCCAGGATCCCTACAGGCTCTCGAGAAGCCGCTGGGCCTACCAGGCACACTCGTCCAACACGCCGAGGAAATACGGCAGGCCGATGCCCTGAACAGGCTACAACGAGGGTTCGCCGATATTGAGAAACTCTGCAGTGGTGACCGCGCCATCTTTGAAGAAGGCAAGGCACTCCTTCGGGCCGAGGAAGAAGAAGACAAAGCCATGCGATTGAAGCATGGCACACGTCGCTGGACTCGTCCCGAATCGAGGGCGGACACAAGCCGAGACGGAGGGGCCAAGCTGTGGAACCAAGCTGCCGAGATCGATGGTTACTTTGCGTCTAGCACATCGAGTGATGCCATTGTGCGGGAGAAGTTTGCCGAGGTCAGAGACACGCTCGCCATTCTATCTGGTCCAGACCGGGGCATCATGGACTACATTCCCAACAGTCGCAAGACAGAGATTCCAGAATCACTCAAACCCGCGCTGGCACGGCTTCGCGCTACCTTCAACGACGTGCAGCGACTTGAGTCGAGGAGGAGGAAACGCGTCGAGTCACTCAAGAACAAGAGTCGCGGGGACGACATCAAGGCGGACATTCTGGCTGAGGCAGCACGTCTAGAGAGGACATACCCTACCACAGCCATCGTTCCAGCGCATTTTGAGGACTTCTTCGAGAAGCGCCTCGACAGCCTTTATGAGGCAGACCTCGAAGGGATTGAGAAGGAACGTGCCGACCAAGACAAGGTTCTAGGCGAGGTACAGCGCGCCAACCGCGAGTTTGAGGCACAGAAGAGGAGCGCCGGCGACAAGGGTAACACTGAACGCGAGAAGGCTCTACAGCGGTTGGATAATGCCTACTACAAGTACAAGGAGATCGTCAGCAATGTCGAGGTGGGGAGGAAGTTCTACAACGACCTATGCCAGATTGTGGAACAGTTCAGAAATCAGGCGCGACATTGGGTCAACGAGAGGCGGAAAGATGCCCGGAGTCTCGAAGAGTAAGTCCCCCGATGCCATCCAACACACATGATGCTGACATTCCGCCTAGCGAAATACACATGCCTCCGCTGGCGTCCATGTCTCTCAATCCCGGGGCTGCCCAGTCGCCTCCAGCACAGAGCTACACTTCCGCCGGGTCGGTCTCGTATTACCCACCCCAGCCTCAGCCAATACGACAAACGGTCCACAGCCCGCCCGCCGAGGCGCAGATACAGAGCTGGGCAGATAATGTCCCGCCTCAGCAGCCCAAGCCGATGCCACCCATTGCACCAGTTGCAAACATGCAGGGAACGTGGGCTCCAGATATGGGCATCAAGTTTGCACCATCATCGGGTGGTGGAACGAACCAGAACCAGCAGCAAGGCAACGGGAACGTACCACCCGTGAAGGGTGCATGGGAGCCAAGCAAGGGCATTCGGTTTGGGTGATGTATCCATCTGGGGCGTGTCCATTTTGTTGCACATGTAAAATCTGGGCGCGGGAGACTCGAGCGCGAAGCGGAGCGTTGATCCAAAAAACAAAACAAAAAAGAAGAAAAAATCCTTACTTTGTAACAGCAGAGATATTGTATGAAGCAGGTACTTATGTGAGGAACCACGCTTCCGAAGGGAAATTACAAGGTTCAAATGCCATATCAAACGCCAAAAAAAAAAAAAAAAAACCCCCCTCCCCCGCCCC
>Ga0247765_1001313_pt1 | contig 12611 bp, 5 predicted proteins | sample UWRJL106311C6_FD_179949 | JGI IMG/M metagenome (GOLD analysis project Ga0247765, IMG submission 179949) | Plant litter microbial communities from Arlington Agricultural Research Station in Wisconsin, United States - UWRJ-L106-311C-6 | ecosystem: Environmental > Terrestrial > Plant litter >... | reverse complement strand
TAGGTTAGGGCTTTTTCGTTGCTGTCAATTCCCACAGGCGCTACGTGCCCGATTTTCTGAGCTGGGATGGACGAGGCGAGAAGGGGGATGGGTGTTTGCGTGACTTTCAGCCCGAGGTTTCATTCCTTGAAACGCATGCCCCGCTTTGGTACATGTCACGGCCGTGCTTGTGATGTCTGTGCCATGTTTGGTAGCTACCTAGGTATTTATGACACTGGATTTGGAGTTGGAGTTGGATAACCCATATTTCGATAACTTTCTGCATAGAATATTATAGGCGTAAATGCCCCATTGTTTAGCAACCTGTGCATTACCCGCCTCTTGAGCGTCCAGCTCAGCTCTTTTGACCGGCACGGACAGAACCATGCGCCATGCACCATGCACCATGCCATGTGAGGAAGAAACCCCCCCAGTCAGAAAATTCAAGGAAGGGATGAGCAAGTTTGACATTTTCCATACCCTTGTAAATGGCAGAGAACTAAGACAAAAAAAGTTGTCATATCCCTGTTTCATGACGCAATTCTCACCCGAACCATCCGGATATCCGGAGCTGACCACAAATCGGCGGGATATATATGTATGAACACGCCTTGGTATGGAGAAAGTCTACCTAAGCATGATGATCCACCAGAGAGAACTCCACTGAGCCAGGAAAAAAAAAAGGTAAACAATGCATGGGTCCGAGACTCGGATTAAAAGTGTGCTGACCACGTAGTTTGGTAAGGTACCTGATTATAAGGCGTAGCGTAGTAGGAACTGTGAAGTGGAATCTCATGGCTCGATGGTTTTCGGGGCGATTTTGACTAACCAGAGGAACCAAATGTTGAAGGACAGAAATCCTCCCGCGCCGTGGCAGTCACAAACACATCCTCAGGTACCTATGTAACATTGGAACCCGGTGTGACAAAGGAGCGAACTCGCTCCAGTCTTGTGGTCTGTTCTCATCTATCTATCTAGGTAACGAGCGTCCATAGTTTCTTTTTTTTTTTCTTGCATGATCAAGCCCCCTCAAACTCAAGCACTGCTATCCTGTAAAACCTTCTTTTGCTAAGAGTTGGTTGTCGGGAAGGATTGGCTCTGACACTTTTATCCAACGTGGCCAAGACCTCGCTTTACACAGATCTGGTACCTAGCAAAGATTGGAAGTTTAACACTTGACTCCACAGCAGCAGTCCCTGGCATTGGCGGCGTCGCAGCAGCAAGGCCCTGAGAAGCCCGGGCAGCGGCATTCAATGCAACGCTTCTCAATCAGGGGATTGGCGTCGCGGTCGGAAATTTCGTTGTTGCCGGGCTTGCCAGTCAAGTTAATACGATATCAATCTTTTATTACGGCTTCTTTTTTTTTTTGTGCATACCTGAGGATGGGCCAAGCCCATGCTGGCCAGGCTGAGAAGGACAGTGAAAGCGGTGAATTTCATGATGAAGATGGTTGATTTGACTAGAGTCTTGTTGGTAGTTGAGCTGTTTGTTTGAGGAGTTGATATGGGCAGAAAGCTAGAACTGTCATTTGGGAGAACTACGACCAATTTATAGTTTTGTCTTGCCCGGCAGGATTGGTATCACCGTGAGTATTCTCAATCCAGCTCCCTGTTCTGCCACGAAAAACTCACAGACCTCCTCAGAACTGGTTACCCTGGACAAGGTCGATGTTGTTTGCGAGGTAATAATCGCTGAGACCCGCCTCCGAATCCGAGCCAGCCTCTCGGCCTTCTCAGCGAGAAACCCGGGATGCGTTACGGCGTAGAATGGAGCTAGGACTATCTGACGAGCCAGAGAGCGTTAATTCCCGGCTCCGGGGCTGTTTCCGTAACGCAGTGTCCCTGTTGTTCATTGATATCTGACTCCATTGTCGGCCGACTTGCCTCTTGAAGAGCAATGTGGAGCCTTGGAGCATGCCCACCTGAACTGTCATGGAATGGAACAGAGAGCTTGGAGACTTTTCTGTCAACGTAATTGAGGCTTGTGGAAACGACCTCGGAGATACTTTGGACTGCCGGCGGGCTGTGGAATTGACTAGACTAAGTCTCAAATTGTACACTACGCTTGATGTTTCTTCCGTCGGCGTCACGGTTATTCCCCCCTAGAGCTCCCTTTGTCATAGATAGATGTGCAACTTGGGTGCGATCACAACACAAGACTCAGGTGGCAGCATTTCTCGGCTTACTTTCTGGAACATAAAAGCCGCGTCTCCAGTCCCTGGTAAGCTTATTCCCGAACTCGCCCTCTTCCCTCTTCTCCGACCGGCTCCACCGATCCACTACTCCACTACCTTACGTCGAACCAGCATTTAGCAATACTCGGTACAACTTCCATTGATATCTAGGCAGGTAGGTAGGTACCTTTGGTTCAATGGAATTTGCCAATGGCACAGCCGCTACTGACGAGTCTCCTTTAACTGCACCAGGCTAGTCTTGTTTTTTTTTTTTGAACTAGACCCTTGGACGCTCCAAGGTATAAGTAAGGCACAAGTTGTGGACCGTACTGACAAAGCTCAGACAACAGATAACATACCTTATCCATCAGCCCATCCGAATCCTTCGCGGCATTCCCAAACGCCGGTGGTTCTGGGCCGCATGGTGATGTGGACTCCTTCGGACTGAGCTCAATCTCCCAAGGAAAAGAGACTGGTAGCAGTCAATCCCAACCCAGGGTATTGAGTTCCTAAGGAACCTTGAAAGATCTCGATCTCGAAACTTGGGGGATCTGCAAAGTAAGCTGGCTACCTGCAACATCAAGTCCCCAACTACGCCATACAGATGCAGATGGAACCCCTACAGCAACGAAAAACCAAGCTCTTAAGGGATCAGTCTTACAGGAGGGCATGCCAATATGAATGAGAAAAGGGTCTTTTTCCGATTCCTGATACGGTTCTGCATACGTAAAATCAATGTTCCCTCAACTTGGGTGGGTATCCATGTATTAAAACTGGGACCTAAATATTCTCGCTTGAACCCTCGCAAAATAGCTTCCTAAGTAGCTATTTATATATTACACAAACCCCTGGTAGATACTCGCCAAGTCTCACGCTATCCAACTTTCAGGGGTTGGGTTGTGCGTTCATTATCCCTCGCTTGAGTCCAGGTCTAAACCCAAGACGTCATCACAGAATGCAGGCCAGTATTTTGTTTCTACCCACTCTTTTATCCGTTGCAGCGCTACAACGATAGAATACACGCCAAGCGGTTTCTCGGTTGTGCCGATTTGAATCTTGGTATAGAGACAGCCAGTGCTGCGAGCGGCGGGCTCCCGAGGCGGCGTGCTAGCAACAAAGTACCAGACATGTCCGTGTATAAGGATGCCCGGCAAGAATTCTATCCCTGATGTGTCCCCCTTAACTCGCCGGCTGGTGTTATTTCGAACATTCAATGCATCAAGAGATGATGCCAGCAGCCTCACCGCTGAAATGTTACGAAACTGGGCAGCGTGCCAGGTCCCCAGTTGGAGCGTGGCGTTGTTAATATCACCGTCGGGCCTCTTCGTTTCGACAGAGACAACGATGGGCTCGCTGCGAAACGGGGGGTAATCGGTGTGATTGATGGACAGGGTCGCTCGTTGTTTGCAAATAGCCTTAATCGTCTCGGACGCCGCTGGGCGCGTTTTATCGGCTTCAGGACTGACAAAGATGGCGAAGTCGACAAGCTTGTGGGGCGAGACACGAGGACGGTAAGCGGTAGATATGGTCGCAGACGTACTGCACAGTCTTGGATTAGCCAAATGCATTGCCAACTTGAAGAGGCGATGGTTGGAACGGACCAGGCTCGAAAGTCCACCAAACCGCTTTCTCCAGCGGGGCGAAAGACCCATCGAAGTAGGTGGTGATGAACCTCGGCATTCCATGATACCTCTTCGTCCCCCTGCAATTCACATCGGTGTGCCTGCTGCATGATCTTCAAGGCCTCACTCCATGCCAAAGTGCGAACTGTACCGGGACGATCCGCATCGCTCGGCGACGAATAACAGAACCCAGGCATAGCATATGACGAAGACTCGATGTCGGGCTGGGGAAAAGGCGGAGCAAACATGGTCAGTGCCACAGCGGCAAAGAGCGGGGAGTGGATGAATGGGATTTACCTTGACCGTGCGGGGGAGAACGCCCACGCCCATGCCGATGGTCTCTAGATATTGAGCGAGTGCTGCTAGCTCGGGGGTGGGTGGGTGTGAAGTGTTGGTGAACTTGCGGTGGATGAAACCGTCGTCAAATAAACTGACAGCACGCAGTTGCTTGATTGGAGAGGATCGTCGCGAGGTTGTCGAGGTTGCAATTGACCCGGCATCCGAAAGTGACGACAAGGATATCGATTGGGAATTGGTGTCATCTGGAAGCCCCACGGCGCGCGGAGTTGCATTGACATCGCTCGTTTCTTGGATGCGCTTTTTCCTGCCGGGCGTTGACTGATGATGAGTGGGGGCAGCCATGGATGGCTCGAGGCTGTCTGGAACAGCGGAAGCTCCTGTTGGACTGCGCTTTCGTTTTTTTTGCCTGCGACGAGGGATTGTCGGTTCGCTTAAATCTGTTGAGGATAGCCACTGTACAACAGAGCCCAGTCGCTGCTGGTCTCGATCCATCCTGGAGGTTTAGAAGGTCGGGGAGACGGAGCGAGTGGTGGTTGATCAAGTTGGAAAGCTGCTGAATTAGGCCGCGTGCGTCAAAGCCCAAGCCTCACGTGACTCCATGTGGGGCACACCATCAACGCGTTCGACTTCGCGGGGGAAGGCAGAACCTGTCATCCTGATCAGGAACCCACCTTCCTGGATTGGAAACCTAAAATGAGTCCGAGGGGAAATCCATTCCACGTAACTATTGGAATAGGGTCTGGATTGGGGGTCTTTGGCAGTCGATGCTACTGATCTGACCGGCCCTATTCAGCTTCAATAGGTGGATGCTGACGGCTGCGCGCTGGATTTAACATCTTATGGCGCTAGCGATTAGGCCTCTTTTTAGGCTTTCCAAGGCCCGGATTATGCAACTAGAGGCTTGGTGAGCTAGAAACTAGGCTTTATTTTTTAAGCTTAAGCAGGCGTTCAGAAACCTGTTGCCCTAGATTTCAAGACAACAGCATATTATTATACCCTAAAGTTACCCTCGACAATTTCCATAATCGTACGTGACCCTGAGCCACTCCTAAGCTAGGATAAGCTAGCCTCTACAGCCGCGTGCCCAATTTTGGACCCTCAACTAGGTACTTAAAGTTACCACCCGGATATACTAGCTGGTATTGTCACGGTGCCGACCTTGGACGGGGGAAAAGGACTTGTTGTTGCACGAAGAGAGGAAGAGGGAGCAGTGCTGCTCCGGGTGGCTATATACTCGGTGTCTGGTGGGTCACCGGTGGGTGCCGGGTTGGTGGTGATCCGACGTGACCCGAGGTTGTTTGGTGTTGTGACATATACTCGGTGTCGGGCGGGCCCCGGGTGGGCGCCGGACCGGTGGCGATCCACCGCTTGTCTGGTGCCGTGACAGGTATACGGCCATGTCAGCGGTAATATTAGTCGCAAAATAAAAGTTTTTTCCTGGCATGCATTGCAGCTTAAACTTTTGACTCTATGTAGTAAGGCAAAGTTCGGAAACGGGCGGAAGAAGGAATGTGTTGAAATTACAGCCCAGTTGCCCTGTAGCTACAGCACCTTTGCGGAAATAATTGGACACTCAAGAAAACGAGGCTGTGCCTGGAATTGAAGTACAAGACGACACGGACTCAGCCTTCACCAAACAAACGCGTCAACCTCCAACTCAAACACCGTTTTCCATCTCCGCCCTGCGGCCACCACAGCAGCCCTAACATCATCGCAAAGCCCGCCCGGCCCGGAAACAAACACACCCACCCTCGACCATCCTGCATTTTCTTCTTCGACAATCAGGGCATTGACATCAAATCTCGACCCGATCCTGACCTCCTTGTTCGCGACCCCGGCCAGACCCACGGTTCCAGCTAGCCCCTGGTCTCCCTCCTTGACGCTCCACACCAGCTTTGCGTTGAGATGGCTGTACGCCCACGGCAGGGCTGCTGTGATTCCGATGCCGCCGACGATAATAAGGAGCCTGTCACAGCGCAGGAGGTCTGTCGTGCTGGAGGCGCTTGTGCTCGGGTATGGGCCGTCTAGGAAGGCGAGGAGACGCGTGTTTGGTTGCAGCTTACTTGTGATGCCTGATGATTTGCGGAGGAATAGAGTGATGCCTGCTGTCGAGGTCGGCGGTGGTGTAGTCGAAACTTGTGTTGTTGTTGGGAGCTGCTTCTCCTCATCCACGGGTGTGCTTCCGCCCGTCTCCGATGCTGCCCCTGACCCTCGGTGTGCTGACGGTTGCTCCAGCAAATACGTCGGCACCACCGAAAACGGGTGATTCTCCCACGGCGCCCAGGGCCGCAGTGTCGGGAAATACACAAACACATGATTCCCCGGTTCCACGCCCCATCGCATCCCAGGGATATCAACCCTCACATGACCAGTACTCCCTTCAATCTGGGTGACCGTAGCCCTCCGAGGTCCCCATCTCACCACGCGTACCACCCTCACAAGCCGATCAAAGAACCACGCCGCAATCCCAAAGTAGAACCAAATCTCATACCCGAACGTATTCTTCGCCTTTACGCTCAGTCCCAGCACCTCGTACCACCCCACAAGATGATACCAGCTCGCAACGAGCATGAGCACCGTGAGCACGATGTGCGAGATGAGGAACAGCTCATACTGCGCCCCACGGACGTACAGCCCGCTTCCAACCGTCAGAACAACGACCAGCACCGTCCCGGCAACGCCCCAGTACCACCACGGCGTCGTCTCGAAGAAGCGATAGATCTGGAATGCCGCGATCGAGTGCACCACGACGTGCACCATAAACAGTCGCGCCACCCAGCGGTGTAGCAACAGGTAAGTTGAGTGTGACCAGCCGGTGAGACAGAGGAGGATGTTGTTGCGCGACGAGAACAGAATAAGCACGGGAAGCAGGACAAATGCAAAGTCGCCGGTGCGAATAGTAATATGGTTGAGGATTTCTTTGTATTGGGTCTGGTAGAAGGCGTTGGGGATCCAGGACTTGTAGCCGACGGAGGAGAGGATGAGGTTGAGGATGAAGAATAGGACCATGTAGAAGGTCTGGCCAATGGTCGGCACGTTGCCGAGACGGAAGGGGAGGGGGCGGGTGTGATAGGTGCCGATGGTGGAGGGGTAGATGAGGAAGGGCTTGATCTTGTCTGAGAGTGTTTCGACGAAGGGGAGCCATCGAATGGACCAGGTGAGGAGGATTGGGAGGCCTAGGGCGAAGACGATGAGGGTGATACTGTCAGGGTGGTGTGGTCAGCGGCTGCATTGAACTCGGCCCAATGAGGTTGAAAGTTACCTAAACTTGGACTCATTTATCTCCTCGTGAATCAAGCTGGTCATGGCGTTCGCAAGGGCCGCATACGCCATCTCAGGAATGAGCGACGTCTCATTGAGCCAGAGGTCGCCAACCACCAATTGATGTGTCGGCGGCTTTGGATCGACCCTGTCCAGCGCAACCGTGTAGCTCCACATTGGTGGTGGCAGCTGCTTGAGCGCGCCATTACCCGGGACAGCGACCTGCCAATACGCCTCAAGCCTTGCGATGGTGATGTCGGACGTGCACCGCGAATGGAAGCACCACGCCGCCGAGGTGAGAAACTCAGGATTTGCAGCGTAGCAGCTCGGCGGCGTCGGGGGTTTGACGGGGTCGTAAGGCTTCTTGGTTAGTTCGAGGTCGGTGCAGCTGAGCCAGTACGATCGGAATGCTTGAAGGCAGGCTTGCGCGCAGACGGGCGTCCAGGGGTAGTTGCCGTAGCCGGGGAGGAGAACATCTTGGGCGAATGCGGGTGTGAATGCCAGAGGTAAGAGGAGGACGAAAGTGGAAGGGGGTTTCATCGTTCTGGGCCCTGATAGCGTGAGAAGAGAGTATGAGTTTGGAGAGGGCGAGCCAAGTTGCAGAAGACGAAAGATGGGAAATTGGGGCCAACAAACAAGAGCGCACATGTGCGTCCTTATTTGACTGCAATATCCCGCCCCGATATCTCCCAGCTGTGAAAATGGGGAGCTTGGATGCGATAAGAACCTAGCATCCTGGCCTTGCACACCCACATGTTATTTGTAAGAGGATTGTTGTGCATGCAGACCGGCACTTCCCCGGGTGACGGAGGTTGAAGTTCATTGGGCTGACGCCCTGTTGTGCAGCACAAGAGGTGTGATTGCAGGTCAAGCCACTGCGGGGTCGTCTAGGGGTCCGGGAACGGCTGCATGGGAGTTGGTCGCATCTGAGCCCGAAGCGGGCTTGTGTCGGTCTTGCTGCTTTTGTTAGAGCAAATTGGTAGTGGTTCCATCACATTGGGGCAATCTGGTGACCCAGTCACCAGTGCGCATACGGTGCAAGAAAGGGAGTGGTGGGAATTCGAGAAAGTAATGGGACTAAGAGCATTGCTACAAGAGCTATCAATACTCATGATTCTCCTGCACTGTCTAGCGCACTGGCTACATCACCAGGAATCCCATTGCAGCCTTTGCTTACGCACCACAGCAGTTTCGGAAAAATCTTGACCCAGCCCAGTGAAGAGTTGGCTTTTTTTTTTGTCCTCAATCAGTACCCACCACGGAAAGGTTCAGCATCCACACAGATAATGCCAAGAACTCCGGCAACCGCCTACACCACCGCCAGCGACTCATCAGCTAGCGAGTCTCACTTCCGCTACCGCCCCCTCTCACACGGCCACACCTTTTTGATCATTGAAAAGTTTGTCTGGCAAGGCCATCGCTTTATATGCCCGACGGTGGTTTAGGTCTCCAAGACATAGTAGAAGCGAACCGCACCGCCATTCAGTAAGCTATACATGGAGAAGGGGGATATATCTTAGACTGTTGAATTCCCAATCTAGTAGATACATAGGCCATAATGGTAATCGCTCCATGCTAGTATCGGATACCAAAGTTAATAGTTGGGAGATTATTACGACAAGGGATCAACCAGGTGGAGAGTAAGATATTAATGCCGCATTGGCTTATAGCTCTAAGAACGGTTGCTATTACAGCAGCAACGCTAGCTAGTCACTACTCAGCGTCAATCATTCTTCCGTACAAATAACAGCCCGAAATGCGGACCAATCTCTAGATACTCTCTCCAGAAGTCTTCATCCTCTTCTGCCGCCAGTTCTTTTGTACGCTCATCCAGCACAGCTGTCCTCCACTCCAAGTTTCCTTCGAAAGCCGCCCCGTTCAGTGCCTCCTCATAAACTTCCTTTCCTAGGTGGTAATTCGTAAAGTTCACACCCTCTCCCCCGTCTTTGGCCTTCGCCTGCACCTTGGCCTTCCACCCTAACATGCGGCCTTCCTCCTCAACCCTCTCGAGCAGCTTGACTGTAATGCCCCAACTGTCCCACCGCCGTTGCACCAGCGCATCATATCGTTCTTTCAGCTCATCCATCTCCGCTAGGCCCGTAGGCTCCGGCAAAACCCCTACAAACAGGCCACCCGGCTTCAGATTGGTCAGGATCGCGGCACACATGCTTCGCACCTCCTCCGTCGTCCCGGCATAGTTGAGCAGCCACATGCCCGTTACAAGATCAAATCCGGTACTAGCGCCATTCGGCTCGACGTCCACCTTCCCAAGCCGCGCCGCATCGCCCACCTCAAAACGCAGTCTCTTCCTCAGCGCCTCCGGCAGCAACCTCTCCTGTTGGCGCTCTGCAACGGCAATCATGGTCGACGAAATATCTACCCCGACGACGGACGCGGCGCCCCATTCAAGTAGCAGGCGCGAGTAGTGGCCGGCACCACAGGCAAGATCGAGCACTCGGGCGCCGGCGACGTAAGGTGCGATGGCGATGCGTAGATTAGCCGTCTCTACGCGCACGGGCGGGAGGGATTTGAAGTAGAGGTAGGCGGAGCCAATGGCATCGTACTGAGGGCTTGCCATTGTGGGCAGAGCGTGTGTGTGTGGGGGGGGGGGGGGTTATGTGTGGGAGGAGGGGAAGGGCGGAGGTCCTGGGCTCAGCAGGTTGCTTGGATTTCGATGATAAGCGTAAGGTTTGGAAGGACTGATGTGCGGAGTGGTTGATGTGCCTGGGGTAAAAGATCTATTTATCAAGGTGACCCTTACTACGGGTAGGGTGGAGCTGAGTAGAATAGAATAGGAACTCCAAGCTTGTAAAACGCCCGGCGTAATAATCCCTCCGGACGTAACCGTACGGTACTGTCCGTGCTTGAATGGCAACTACCTACTCCATCCGACAAAAACCCCCAACCCCGCATTCTCCACGCCAACACACTGGGTGCATCGGCGAAAGTCAACCATCCATGCCTAGGATGTCCCCGCTCTAGGCACGAGTTAATGTAGATATTGTCGAGGGACGAAGGGAGAGTCTCATGATAAAAGTGTTAGCAGCTTTATACGATTTGCTTTGGCGTTTAAACCAAGGAGAGATCGAGCGCCGTGGTGGCCCGAGAAAGGACTGGCTCTTATAGTGCTATGAGGCACGCTTTAGTCAGCGGATGGGAATGCAGATGCTGGTACAATGAATAATAATAGTCGACATTATCGCTACAACCGGCATAGGGGTGGGTGAGGAGACGATGTAAAAGCGAGGAGTCAGTGGGTTCAAGATCTGAAATAAAACCCGTAAATTAGTTACCAAACTCTCCCTATTATGAGTAAATAACGAAGTTCTTTATCGTTCCTGCTCTTGGAATTATATATTGAAAGCACACTTTACGAGAGCAGTAGAAAAAAGTTCAAATAAAAGGCAAGTAAGGCTAACAATGCTGCTGTTAGATTACTGATTGGTTGACGAGTATTGAGAAGGCCGTCTGGTGGTTGACTCCTACATTTTACATGTACATGGGTAGGTAAATACCTCACACTTAACAGCCCCCCTAGTAATGGGGCAAGGGAGGTCCCCCTATTCATAAATTCCAAGCCCCCTCTCAACCAGTCTACGCTATCATATCCCCCCCGTCGTCACTTAATAAGTCCTCTTCTGCCCCAGGAATGCTGACGCCGACACCTAGCGGAAGACGGTATTCAACCGCTTTCAAATTCCCTACAGGGGCACCAGTTAGCAATATTCCAAGACGCAAGCCACACATAGCAAAAAGCCAAGCCAAGCCACTCACCCTTGAAAATGAGCAGAAAGTCCACCACGGTCGGCAACCACGTAGTCAAGGCCATGACCTGGCCAAACCCCCACTTATGCTCCTCTAAGCTTGGACCCGCCACCTCGGCTGTCATCTCCCTCTTCAACGCAAAGCTCACCAAACAGACAACCATACTCAACCCTAACGAACCACACCACACCGTGGCACAAGCCACCCTCCACCGTTGTCGCCAGACACTATCTCTCTTGGACACCCAAGGCCATCTGGCCTCTCCTCCCTTTTTCTCCTCCTCCTCCTCCTCCTCGCCCAACCTCCTCCTGCTCCCTCTATTACTACTTGTCCTCCTCCTCCTCCTCCTCCTCCTCCCCCACACCTGCCTAGCAACAAGCCACCAAATCCCTCGCCACAAATACAAGCAACTAAAAAACAAGCCCAGTACCTGCATCCCCATTGCCGCCACATTCGCCATATCCATCGCCGTCCGCCTCATTCCCGAAATCGCAGCATAAGCATCCAAACAACTGCTCTCAAACTCGGTCCCCTTGAGACTTTTCAACATCAACGTCGCCGAGACAATCGTATAAGCCGTCGTGGCCGCCCAGATGCCAATCCATCTGGCCCTAGGATGGCGGCAGATGGGAGCGTAAAAGGGCCAGGTGGAGGCGATGATGGACCAGGATATCGAGGCGGACAGGCGGGTGAACTCTTGGTTGTAGAGGGATGTGTTTTGCGAGAGCGAGACGACGACGGCGGCGGTTACGGCCAAGTTGAAGAGGAAGGCCGAGTCCCAGAAGACGGCGAAGCTGGTTAGAATTGCCGAGGGGAGGCGGCGGCGGCGGCGGGAGGTTGAGGGCTTGGGTGAGGGTGATGTTGAGGAGGGTGAGGAGGGTGAGTGTTTGCGTTTTCTGGTGAACAATGAAAACAGCAGCCGCTGAGACAGAATGGCTAGAGCAAAGACGGTCGCAAAGGCCACGCCGATGGTGTATGACGCAAAGGCGCCGACGCCGGCCAGGTCGGGGTTGCCTTGCCAGGCCAAGTTGCGGCAGTACTCGAGGAAGCAGGCCGCGTTGATCTGGGACACGGCGGTGCCAAAGTCGGGACTGCTGGTGTTGAGATTGTCGATCCAGTCGACTATGACGCCGCGGGATGCCTGGCGAAAGGGATCAGGCTTGACGGAGCGCAATACCGTGACGAAGTCATCGTAGGGAAAGGGCTTGCCGTCCCGGACCGCGGCGGCATATGTGTCACGGAATGGGTACCTGGTGTACGGATAGCGAGTATTGGTCGTCGGGGGTACTGACTGGAGCGCGGCGTAAATCTTGACGGCACCTTCGCAGTTGTGGGTAAATTGTATTTGACCGAGCGTTATGTTTGCAAGAATGGTGGTCGAGTTGAAGCTCGCCGTCATTTTGGGACGGGGGGTTGTGTGTTTCAGCCGACAGCAGTATTGCGGCCACGAAACAATGAAAAGAAATAGCTGTCCCGCTGACGCCAGGCCGACCTTGACACGGTAGCTACTG
>Ga0247765_1001312_pt1 | contig 12615 bp, 12 predicted proteins | sample UWRJL106311C6_FD_179949 | JGI IMG/M metagenome (GOLD analysis project Ga0247765, IMG submission 179949) | Plant litter microbial communities from Arlington Agricultural Research Station in Wisconsin, United States - UWRJ-L106-311C-6 | ecosystem: Environmental > Terrestrial > Plant litter >... | reverse complement strand
CGAGGGGCGGCCGACGGTGACCGACGTGATCCCGGCGCCGGGCGCGCCGCGGAGCGCGGACGAGCTGCTGCGCGTGGTCGCCGCGCTCGAATCCTCCTCGGAGCACCCGCTGGCCGACGCCGTCGTGCGGCACGCCCGGGAGCGCAATCTCGCCTTCATGACCCCCGAGGAGTTCCAGTCCGTCACCGGCCAGGGGGTGGTGGGGGTCGTCGAGGGCTCCTTCCTCGCCGCCGGCAACGAGAGGCTGATGGCCGACTACGCCGCCGACCCCGCGCCGCTGGCGGCCGACGCCGAGCGCCTGACGGGCGAGGGGAAGACGCCGGTCTACGTGGCGATCGACGGCAGGCTCGCCGGGCTGCTGGCGGTGGCGGACCCGCTCAAGGGCACCGCCCGCGAGGCGGTCACGCGGCTGAAGAGGATGGGGCTCGAGGTGGTGCTGCTGACCGGGGACAACCGGCGCACCGCCGAGGCGATCGCGCGCGAGGCCGGGATCGACCGCGTGGTCGCCGGCGTGCTCCCCGAGGGGAAGGTCGCCGAGGTGAAGCGGCTCCAGCAGGCGGGGCAGGTGGTCGCCATGGTGGGCGACGGCATCAACGACGCCCCGGCTCTCGCCCAGGCGGATCTCGGGATCGCCATCGGCACGGGCACGGACGTGGCCGTCGAGGCGAGCGACGTGACGCTGATGCGCGGGGACCCGCGGGGGATCGCGTCGGCCGTGGCCCTGTCGCGCCGCACCATGCGGACGATGCGGCAGAACCTCTTCTGGGCGTTCATCTACAACGTGATCGGGATCCCGATCGCGGCGGGCGTGCTCTACCCCGCCTTCGGGATCCTGCTCTCCCCCATCCTGGCGAGCGCGGCGATGGCCTTCAGCTCGGTCAGCGTGGTGGCCAACAGCCTGCGCCTGCGGCGGGCGCAGCTGTCATGAGGGAAGAACAGCTTGAGGAGGATCGTATGGAACCGATGACCGGAAACGAGACGCTGGAAGTCGCCGGCTGCGGCTGCGGCACGCGGGACCAGAAGGCGGTGGCCGTCGATCCCGGGATCAAGGACCGCAACCAGAAGCGCCTGCGGCGGATCGAGGGGCAGGTGCGCGGCCTCCAGAAGATGGTCGAGGAGGACCGCTACTGCCCCGACATCCTCACCCAGATCTCCTCCGTCCAGGAGGCCCTGCGCTCGGTCGGCCGCGAGCTGATGCGGAACCACCTCAAGCACTGCGCCACCCAGGCCATCCGCTCCGGCGACGGCGACGCCGCCGAGGCCACGTACGACGAGCTGATCGAGATGATCTACAGGCACAGCCGGTGAGGGCGGGCACGCTATCATCCCACCCATGAAACCGAACGGGGCGGGTGGGCAGGTCGTGATCATCGGGGCCGGTGTCGCCGGCCTCTGCTGTGCGCTGCGGTTGCAGGAGCAAAACATCCCCTGCCTGATCCTGGAGGCGTCCGACGCTCCGGGCGGCCGGGTGCGGACGGACAAGGTGGACGGCTTCCTCCTCGACCGCGGGTTCCAGGTGCTGCTGACCGCCTACCCCGAGGCCCAGAAACTCCTCGACTACAAGGCCCTCGGACTGGGCACGTTCGCGCCGGGCGCGCTGGTGCGGACCCAGGGAAAGCTCCACCGTGTCTCCGACCCCTTCCGTCAGCCCTGGACTCTGCCGGCGACCCTGGCGGCGCCGATCGGCAGCGTCGCGGACAAGCTGGCGATCGCGCGCCTGCGGAGCCATGTCCTGAAGAGGACCCTCGGGGAGATCTGGACGCGGCCGGAGACCTCCTCCCTGGAGGCCCTGCAAAGCTTCGGCTTCAGCCAGCGGATGATCGACTCGTTCTTCCGCCCCTTCTTCGGCGGCATCTTCCTGGAGACCGAGCTCGCCACCTCCAGCCGCATGCTCGAGTTCGTCTTCCGCATGTTCAGCCAGGGGCGCGCCGCCCTCCCCGCCGCCGGGATCGGCGCCATCTCCGAGCAGCTCGCCGGCCGCCTGCCCGCTGGGACGATCCGGACCGGTGCGCGGGTGGAGCTGATCGGCGAGGGGCGGGTCGTGCTCACGCGGGGAGAGCGGGTGCCGGCGGCGGCCGTGGTCATCGCGACGGAGGCGCCCGAAGCGGCGCGCCTCCTCCCGGAGCTCCACCCTCCCGGGTCCCACGACACCGCCTGCGTCTACTTCGCGGCCCCGAAGGCGCCGATCTCGAAACCGATTCTGGTCCTGAACGGCGAGGGGAGCGGACCGGTGGACAATCTCTGCGTGCCGAGCGCCGTCTCTCCATCCTACGCTCCGGCGGGCCGGGCGCTCATCTCCGCGACCGTGGTGGGCGCGGCCGGCGCCGAGGAGAAGAACCTGGAGGCCGAAGTCCGCCGGCACCTCACCTCCTGGTTCGGAATCGAGGTGGCGGACTGGAAACACCTCCGTACCTACCGCATCCCACTGGCCCTGCCGGCGCGCAAGAGCCTGGAGCCCGCGGCGCTGCCCGTCCGCCGCAAGCCCGGGCTCTACCTCTGCGGCGATCACCGGGAGACGCCGTCGCTTCAAGGCGCGATGGTGTCAGGACGGCGGGCAGCGGAGGCGGTGATCGAGGATTGGGAGAAACGGTAAGGACGAAGCTCAGACGAGCCGAGGTCTGGGACTTTGTGGGGCGTCCACCAGCTCCAGAAAGTCGAAAATCCTGAAGTCGCTGGGATTGAAGGTGGCCAGCCTGCGGACTTCCGCGAACTCCAGGGTAGCGGCAAGAGCCGTGTCCAGAATTCTCTTCCGCCCCAGCCGGAGCTCGGCCAGCAACTCCAGCGTGCGGGACAGCACTTCCGCCGTCGGCAGAAGCCGCACGACCTCCTCGGAGTCCCAGATGGCCTCGATCCTCTGGATCGCCTCCGGCATCGAAAGAGGCTCCTTGAAGCGCTTGGGATCGGTGACGATGTGCAGAAACTCCTGAATCACTAGAGGAGTGAGAGCGATGAACCCACCGCGCTCTCGAACCTCGCTCTCGATCAGGCGGCGGGCATCAGCATGCCGAGGCGAGACTTCTACGAGCCAGGAGATCAGGACATCCGTATCGATCCCAAGGATCATTTACCGATCATCTCGTCGAACACTTCTTCTCGGGTCCAAGTCCCGAGCTGAGCGCCGCCATGATGGACCGGCACATCGAAGATAGAGCCTCGGCCCTGCTGCCGTTTCAGGTATTCGGTCATCGCCTGCCGGATCAACTCCGCCACCGGGCGGCCCGTCCGCGTTGCAAGGGACTTCAAATCCCGATAATCCGCTTCATCGACATGGACAGAGATGGCTTTCATGACAGGAATCCTATATCGGAAGCCTATATAGGTCAACCAACCTTCAGGCTGTCACAATCCCCACCCCGCTAGAAGTCCCCAGCCGCCGGGCTCCCGCTTCGATCATCGCCCGCGCCGTCGCGGCGTCGCGGATCCCTCCGGAGGCCTTGACGCCGATGCGCCCTTCGACGGTCTTCGCCAGCAGGGCGACATCCTCGACGGTCGCGCCCCCTTTCGAGAAGCCGGTCGAGGTCTTCACGAAGTCGGCTCCGGACTGGACGACCAGACGGGCGCCGCGGACCTTCTCCTCTTCGGTCAGCAGGGCGGTCTCGAGGATCACCTTGAGGATCAGGCCCTCGCGCTCGTGCCGCATCGCTTCCACCCAGCCGGTGAGGTCGGCGAGGACGCGCTGATCCTCCCCGCTCTTGAGCCAGGAGATGTTGAGCACCGTGTCGAGCTCCCCGGCGCCGTCCGCGACGGCCTGGCGGGACTCCGCGCGACGGATGTCGGGGTGGACGTAGCCGAGGGGAAAACCGACCACGGTGCCCACCGCGACCGCGGTTCCCTTCAGGATCTCCGCGGCCAGAGGGACGTGGACGGGAGGGATGCAGACCGAGGCGAAGCCGTGCTCGGCCGCTTCCACCACCAGCCGCCGCACCTCGGCCTCGGTGGCCTCGGGGCGCAGGAGAGTGTGATCGATGTATCGGGCCAGATTCACTTCGTACCGCTCGCGGCGGGCCGCTTCCAGCGCGCCTTGCCCAGCTCGACGCCGGTGTAGTAGTGGGTGAGGATCTCGCGATAGGTGTGCCCCCGCTGGGCCATGCCGTAGGCCCCCACCTGGCACATCCCGACCCCGTGGCCGAAGCCGCGGCCGGTGAACAGCCAGCCCGGCTCGCTCCCCTTGGGCGCCAGGCGCTTGGCGGTGAACAGGGTGTCCGGCACGTCGAGCGTCCAGCGTACGGCGAGGCCGTCGACGTCCATGGTTTTGCTGTCGCCGAAGATCCGGATCTTCCCCACCCGCCCCGACTCCCCCCGCGTGAGGATCTCGAAGTTCTGGAACCCGAGGCCCGGGAAGCGGGTGTTCACCTGAGTCGCGATCTGGGAATCGGTGCGGAAGCGGGTCCACGAGCTGTAGGGGCTGCTGCGGTCGAAGGCGATGCCGTCGAGATCGATCTCCTGGGTGGCGGCGGCGAGGCGGTCCCCCTGCCAGAAGAGGGTGAGGAGATCCCCCGGCACCATCGCGAGCTCCGAGCTGTAGAGGCCATCCCCCTGCCGGCGGAAGGTGAGGAGGCTCGCCGGCAGGTCGTAGCTCTTGTCCATCTTCCCCGAGCGGACGGTGAGCTTGCCGTTGGCGACGGAGAGGAACGAGACGTCCTCGCGGCGCACCACGCGGAGCAGCTCGGCGAGCGCCAGGAGCATCCGCTCGACCTCCCCCTCGGAGAGCGGCTGATCGAGCGGTCCGCTGACCAGGCCGCTGCGGATCAGGTAGGCCGCCCGCCGGCGGTCCTCCTGGCTCCAGTCAGGGGGCGGATTGCTGAGCAGATAGTTGACGTCCTCGGGGGCCAGGAAGAGGCGCGCGTCGAGGGCCAGATCGAAGACGGAGGCGATGTAGCGCTGCACCTCGCGGCGGTCGAGACCGCCGAGCCGCTCGCGCGAGGCGGGCAGGCCGGCGAGCAGCGCCAGGTGCTCGAGACGGGCGCCCAGGGACTCCACGGGCGACGATCCCGACGCCGCCGGCAGCAGCCGGCGGGTGAAGCCGGCCGGGAAGGTAGCGCCCGTCAGCTCCCCTGGAATCCGCGCGACCCCCGCCTCCATGCAGGGAACCGCCTTCAGGTACGGCTCCCGCTGCAGGGGGAAGATGACGTGGACGTCCTCCGTGTGCCCGCCGCAGGTCGAGCTGTAGAGGGCGTTGACCAGCTCGCCCCGGTAGAGGAGCACCTGGCCGGCGGTCTCCGCGATCGCCTGATCGGAGAGCGGGTGCTCGATCTGCATGCCGCCGTAGACCTGGCAGCGCGGGGTGGCGCAGATGTCGTACCCCTCGCGCGCGAACTCGCCCATGTTGCGCAGGGTGTAGGTGCGGGCCGCCACGGCCTGGGCCTTGAGCGCCTCGAGCTGGTTGTAGAGCTCCGGCCCCATCTCACTCGGCACCACGCCGCGCAGGTAGTCCTCCACCGGCAGCTCGTTGATCAGGTTGAGCGAGCCGCGGTCGTTCAGATAGACCAGCATGCGGCCGCGGTAGCGCTTGTTGCGCACCCGCACGCTCGGCCCGGACACCGGGGCCACCGAGAGCCAGCGCCCGGCGTAGACCTGGGAGCTCTGCCCCTGGGTGATCCGAAAGGCGGGCGCGGAGACGGCGGCCCCCTCGTTGACCACGAAGGCGCCGGTCACGCCGACCGCGCCCAGGCGCCGCGCGTCGGCCTCGGCCGCCTCGCGCGTGGGGTAACGGCCGATGCGGACGCGGTAGAGGTCGATGCCGGCGTCGAAGAAGGCCTCGCCGGGCTGTCCCGAAACCCGCTCGAGCTCCTTGGCGAGATCCTGCGCCTGCCGCTCGTCGCGCAGGGCCGCCACCTGCAGACGGTAGTACCCCTGCTGGGCGGTGGCCGCCGCGGGCTCGATCTTGAGCGTCGTGGCCGCGGACACCGCCTGGGTGTCGACGGCGACGTCCAGCTCCTCCTCGCAGCAGGGGAAGCTCACCGAGTCGAGATCGCTGGCGAGGCCGACCTTGACCGGCAGCGGCTCCGCCGATGAAACCTGCGGGGCTTCCGGCTGCGCCGGCACGGGCTCGCGCGGCGGCGCCGGCTTCGGCGCGGGCTTTGGCGCGGTCGCGGCCGGCGGCTGCGGCTTGGGCGGCTGCGTCTTCGGCGGCTGCTGCCGCGGCCGGGTGGGGACCGGCCGCCGCGGGGCGGTGCGCGGGGGCTTCTTCGGCCCGCAGCCGAGAGCCAGCACAAAGAGAATGGCGACGACGACGAGCAGGAGCTTCGATCTCACGCGGTCTGCACCTCGGGGTTGCGGCGGATCTCGCTCGGCGTCTCGCTGCGGACCAGGGCCACCAGGGCGCCGGCGAGGAGCGTCGCGAGCAGGGTGTTCGGAAGACTTTGCAGCAGGAGCAGGAGGAACCGGACCAGCATCCGCGGCAGCGGAGCGCCGGCGAGCAGGGTGTCGGCCGCCGCCGCCAGGGGGAAGAACAGGGCGGCGAGGGCGAGCGCGGCGGTCAGGGTGAGGAGGAACAGGGCGATCACCGCGCCCAGGCGCCGGCCGAGCACGGCGAGCCCCCGGCGCGAAGCGGCGCGGACGCCGGAGCCGTCGCGCGCCAGGTCGGCCTGCGCGAGATGGAGCCAGAAGCCGGCCACCAGCGCCAGGAAGCCGAGCGGCAGCGCGCCGCCGCAGCCGATGCCCAGCGCCGCCCCCCACCCCCACTGCCCGCCGCCCACCGCCGTGGAGAGCAGCCAGAGCAGGGCCGCTCCCCCCAGCCCGAAGAGGAGGATGCCGAAGACGGCGAGCACGCCGAAGAACCGCCAGACGTAGCGCTCCCCCCAGCCGAGGAAGTCGCGCAGGCTGAAGGTGCGGAAGAAATCGCGGTCGCGCCGGGCGCCGGGAAGGGCCTGGCGGTCGGCCGCGATCAGGATGCCGAAGGTCCCCGCCTGGAAGTAGCAATGGAGGAGCAGCGAGGACAGCCAGACCGCCAGCAGGGCCACCAGGGCCAGCAGCAGCGCCGGCGAGAGGCGGCTCGCCTGCCGCTGGAGCTCATGGACGGCGCTCCAGTCGGTGCGCAGCAGGTTCGCCCCCACGATCAACAGGGAGAGGAAGACCCCGAGCGCCATCAGCGCCATCACCGCGAACGACTGCAGCCACTGGAGCAGCACCAGCTCCCAGTTGGCCGACAGGTTCGTCCAGCCGCGGCGCAGGCACCCGGCGGCGGAGAGCCTCATCGCAGATGCGCCCCGTGCACCGCGTGCTCGCGCCGGAAGTCCTCGACGGCGTCGAGCACCACCGGCTGGGCCATCTCGTGCAGCCGGCTGACGAGCATGGCGGGGAGCCGGGTGGACAGGAGCACGGTCTCGTCGAACACGGGTGCGCCCTCGGGGTCGCGCCCGCGGTCGAGCGACGCGGTCCGTCTGGCGATCCCTTTCGGCGCCGCGGCGGGGGGCGCCGGCTCGAGACGGTAGTTCGTGGTGAACAGCGTCGGCAGCCGGCGGGTGTAGCGGGTGTTGATGATCAGGTAAAGGATGTCCCGCACCCAGGGGGTCGGCTGCTGGGCGCCGAGCTCGTCCAGGACGAGCAGCTCGGCGTCGGCCAGCGGATCGAGGACCTGCCGCTTCGACTCCGGCGAGGCGGGGTCGAAGGTGGACTGGATCTGATGGATCAGCGAGGTGAACTCGACGAACAGCCCGCGCACCCGGTAGCGCTCGACCAGGGCGCGCAGGACGCCGGCGGCGAGGTGCGTCTTGCCGGTGCCCGGCGGGCCGACGAAGAGCAGGCCGGACTGGCGGAAGGCGCCGTTCTCCTGGACGAACTCCTCGACGTAGCGCTCGGCCGCGGCGCGCGCGTTCATGAGCTGCGCCCGCTCGCGGGGCGCGCCGCCCGAGGTCTGGAAGGTGGAGATCTTGCAGTTCTGATAGCGCGCCGGAATGCCCGCCGCGGCCACCAGGCGGGGGACCACGTCCCGCTCGCGGCAGGAACAGGAGCGGGCGGTTCCCGCCCCGCCGTCCGCGACCACGACCCACCCCCGGCCGCCGCATTCAGGGCAGGGCTCGACGAGCGCTTGAGACACCGGCATGGCGAAATCGTAGCATGGGCCTGGACGCAAAAAGGGCGGGAACGAGTCCCGCCCTATACGTCCACACAAAAGAAAATCTGTCAGCGGATCTTGCTCAACGGCCCGCTGTGGAGCCTCACCAGGGCGTGCTGGCGCCCGGGGTCGGCGCGGCGCTCCTCGACCTGCCGCTTGACGAACTCGAGCAGACGGTCCACCTCCCCCTGCATCTTCTCCATCTGCTCGCGCATGTTGAGAATCACCTCGACGCCCGCGAGGTTCACCCCCAGGTCGCGCGTCAGGGTGAGGATGATCTCCAGCCGGCGGATCGCCTCCTCGTCGTAGAGACGGGTGTTGCCGGCGCTGCGGGCGGGCTTGATCAGGCCTTCCCGCTCGTAGAGGCGCAACGTCTGGGGGTGAATGCCGTAACGCTCCGCCACCACGCTGATCATCACGAACTTCTGATCGGGCTTGCGACGACGGGTCGTGGACATCATCCGGCCTCCTCCGCGATCTCGACCTGGACCCCGCCGGCCGCCTGCCGCTTGGGGACGAGGACCCGCAGCACACCCGCCTCGAAAGCGGCGGAGATGGCGTCGACGTCGACCGGCGCTCCCAGATCGAAGGTGCGGCGGAAGGGACCGTAACTGCGCTCCATACGGAGGAAGTTACGGTTCTCTCCCAGGGTCTGCCGGCGCCCGGAAATCTCCAGACGCCGGTCCCGCACCTGCAGTTGAATCTCGTCACGCCGGACGCCGGGCAGCTCGGCGAAGATGAGGTAGGCGTCCTCGGTCTCGAGAACGTCGACCGCGGGGGCCCAGGTGCCCGGCAGGCCCCCTTCGCGGTCCTCGTACTCCGAGGTGAGCAGCGCCTGCTCGAAAAGACCGTTGATGCGATCCTGGATGCGAGCCAGCTCTTCGAGGTAGATCTTCTTCAGAGGCGCCATGACTCACTCCCTCGTTTACTTCTCGACGTACTCGGCGTCGATGACCTCGTCGGTGGCGCCGGCACCACTCGCACCACCCGGACCGCCCGCCCCCGTGGGACCGCCGCCGCCAGGACCACCCTGACCGCCGCCGGCCTGCTGCGCGTACATCACCTCGGCCAGCTTGTGCGAAGCCTTGGTGAGACGCTCGAAGGCGGCTTCCATCTCGGCGGCCGACGGCTCCCCTTCCAGGGACTTCCTGGCATCGGCGAGAGCCCGCTCGAGCTCGCCCTTCTCATCCGGACCGAGCTTCTCCTTGTGCTCCTCGTAGGTCTTCTCGGTCGAGTAGATCATGCTGTCGAGCTTGTTGCGCGCCTCCACCTGCTGGCGGCGCTCCTTGTCCTCGGCGCTGTGCGACTCGGCGTCCTTGACCATGCGCTCGATGTCGCTGTCGTTCAGGCCGCTCGACGCCGAGATGGTGATCTTCTGCTCCTTGCCGGTGCCGAGATCCTTCGCCGAGACGTGGACGATGCCGTTGGCGTCGATGTCGAACGCCACCTCGACCTGCGGCACGCCGCGCGGCGCCGAGGGGATGCCCACCAGGTGGAACTTGCCGAGCGTGCGGTTGTCGCGAGCCATCTCGCGCTCGCCCTGCAGCACGTGCACCTCCACCGACGTCTGGTTGTCCGCCGCGGTCGAGAAGATCTCGCTCTTGCGCGTCGGGATCGTGGTGTTGCGCTCGATCAGCTTGGTGAACACGCCGCCCAGGGTCTCGATGCCGAGCGACAGCGGGGTCACGTCGAGCAGCAGCACGTCCTTGACGTCGCCCGCCAGGACGCCGCCCTGGATCGCCGCGCCGATCGCCACGACCTCGTCGGGGTTGACCCCCTTGTGGGGCTCCTTGCCGAAGAAATCCTTGACGGTCTTCTGGATCGCCGGCATGCGGGTCTGGCCGCCCACCAGCACGACCTCGTCGATCGTCTTGGCGTCGACGCCCGAGTCCTTCAGGGCCTGCTTGCTGGGCGGGATCGAACGCTGGACCAGATCCTCGACCAGTTGCTCGAGCTTCGGCCGGGTCAGCCGGATGTTCATGTGCTTCGGACCCGAGGCGTCGGCCGTGATGAACGGCAGGTTGATGTCGGTCTCCTGGGCGCTGGACAGCTCGATCTTGGCCTTCTCGGCCGATTCCTTCAGGCGCTGAATGGCCATCGGGTCGCTGCCCAGGTTGATCCCCTGGTCCTTCTTGAACTCGTCCAGCAGCCAGTCGATGATCCGCTGGTCGATGTTGTCGCCACCCAGGTGGGTGTCGCCGTTGGTCGCCTTGACCTCGACCACGCCCTCGCCCACCTCGAGGACCGAGATGTCGAAGGTGCCGCCGCCGAAGTCGTAGACGGAGATCGTCTGGTCCTTCTTCTTGTCCAGGCCGTAGGCGAGCGCCGCCGCGGTCGGCTCGTTGACCAGCCGCTCGACGGTCAGGCCGGCGATGCGGCCGGCGTCCTTGGTGGCCTGCCGCTGGGCGTCGTTGAAGTAGGCCGGCACGGTGATCACCGCGCGGTCCACCTTCTCGCCGAGGTAGTCCTCGGCCGCCTGCTTCAGCTTGCCGAGGATCATGGCCGAGATCTCGGGGGGCGAGTACTTCTTCCCCTCGACGACGACGAGCACGTCGCCATTGCCGGCCCGCTCGATCTGGTACGGCACCATCTTCATCTCTTCCGACACCTCGTCGTACTTGCGCCCCATGAAGCGCTTGATCGAGAAGATGGTGTTCTGGGGATTGGTGACCGACTGTCGCTTGGCAACCTGCCCGACGAGACGCTCACCGCTCTTGGTAAAGGCTACGACCGAGGGGGTGGTACGGTTTCCCTCGGCATTGGGGATCACCTTCGGCTCGCCGCCTTCCATGACGGCGACGACGCTGTTGGTCGTCCCCAGGTCGATTCCGATGATTTTGCTCACTTGGCTCTCCTCCTTCGCTATCCATTCTTCAGGCGGGAGCGCGAAACCTTGAGCCCGCGCCTGGGATCTTTCACAGTCTAGAACCTTAGTGGCGTTCCGTCAATCTTGGGCCACACCATGATTGACAAGATTGGACGCAGATTTATTCCGGCGCGAAGAACGGCCCGCGAGCCGCCCCTACAGAACCTAATCCAGCAGGACCAGCGGCGTCGCCGTGGACTCGGGGGTGGAGCTGAGGACTTCCGGGTCGAGCAGGAAGTTGCCGGTGATCGCCTCGGTGGCTTCCGTGCCCGGCACGGGCCTGCCGCGCTCCAGGGGCTGCAGGGTGTAGCTCTCCTCGCCCGCCACGTACTGGAGGGGGCGCCCCTCGGGGTCCCTCAGGTCCGCGGAGGAGAGCAGGCCCGCGGCCACCAGATCCTGGAGATGGTCGGGGAAGCTCCCCTTGAGCAGGAACCAGGTCTTGGCGGCGCGGTCGATCTTGAGGTAGAGCGCCGCGCGCTGATCCCGCACCAGGGCCTCCCGCTCGTGCGCCTGCCAGGGGAACGGCAGCAGCAGGGAGTCGGGAACGCGGAGCAGCGCGGCGATCACCAGCACCGTCAGCACGGCGGCCAGGCTCCGGCCCACCCAGCCGAGCGACGCCGGCGGGACCGGGCGCGCTTCCGCCTTCATCTTGCGGAAGGGGCCGGCGGCATCGCCGGCGTCCGGGGGGACGATCGGCGGAATATTCGGCGGGATCATCGGCGGGATCATCGGCGCGATGGTGGAGACCGGGCTCGGCACCGCCCCGAGACGCGGGGGAGCGGGGGGAGCGGGGGGCGCCGGGCGCGGTCCCGGGAACGGCACCGGCTCGGGCAGCGCGTCGGCCCGCGGCGCCGCGGGCACGGCCACGGGACGGGGCGGCGGGGGCGCCGGAACGGGCTGCGGGGCGGGCGCCGCGGCCTTGGCTGCCGCGGTAGCCGCCGCGTTGGCGGCCACCACGATCTGCGCCGAGTTGATCAGCAGCTCCTCGACCGGGATCGGCGTGAACCCCTCCTCATAGGAGACCTCGTCGCCGCTGTAGAACTTGAAGTCCCCCTGGCTCCAGCTCAGGATCTGCTCGAGCAGCCGGTAGGTCTGCAGGCGCAGGGCTTCCAGAAGCTGCGAGCGCTCGATGAAGCGCCGCTCGACCAGCAGGTCGATCAGCCGGCCGCCGGACGCCTGGTGCTCGGAGGTGGCCCGGGCGAGGTCCGGGGCGCTGATCATCCCTTCCTTGAACAGGAGCTGGGTCAGGCCCTCCTCGAGCGTCGTGTTGAGGGCGTCGGCGGCGACGATGCGGCCGTTGAGGAAGGAGATGGCGACGATGTCCTGCTGTCCCTGGACCGTCAGGATGCCGGTCTTCTTCTGCTGGGAGACCAGTTGCAGGATCTCCGGCAGCTTGAAGAGGTCGAGGGTACCTTCAACCGCCATGTCGCAGCTCCCGCCGGAGGCGGACTCCGAAATAGATCGCCAGCCCCAGGATCGCGAGGATCCAGGACAGGAGGTTGCCGGGATCGTACCGCCAGGGGATGCGCGCTCCGAGCCTCCCGATCAGCGGCAGCATCAGCAGGGCGGTCGGCAGCAGGAGGGCGAAGAAGGATCGCCACCCCTCGCCGATCTCGGCCGAGGCGACGCCGGGCAGCAGGATGCGCCCCCAGCGGTCGAAGGCCCCCTCCGGGAACACCTCCGCCGACCGTTC
>Ga0247765_1001308_pt1 | contig 12667 bp, 8 predicted proteins | sample UWRJL106311C6_FD_179949 | JGI IMG/M metagenome (GOLD analysis project Ga0247765, IMG submission 179949) | Plant litter microbial communities from Arlington Agricultural Research Station in Wisconsin, United States - UWRJ-L106-311C-6 | ecosystem: Environmental > Terrestrial > Plant litter >... | reverse complement strand
CTGTGTGTGGTTTTTTTTTTTTTTTTGATCTCTTTTTTTGCTGTTCAGTCTCTTTTCTTTAATGCCTCTGTTCTGCCAAATAATCTTCACCTCCCCCTTTCATTCTCCCTCTCATCTATCTCCTTCTCCTCACCTCATCTCCATTGATATTGATCCCCACGCACACCTCATCCCCACCCACCCACCTCTTAAACGGAGAAGAAACAATTCAATACCAGTACATACACTAACAGAGCGAAAAAGACCCTTTGGTCCCACCATAACCTTCCAAGTCACGGCCCGCGACTCAGTCTTTGGCCACGGCCTTCCAAATTTCTACTTCCATCTCACCACTGCCTATGCCATTCTCCGGTTCAAGGGCGTGCCGGTGGGGAAGCGGGATTATATCTCCGATTTTTTTAAGCCTTTGGCTATTCCTCTGTAATTTCAATACACTAAAACTACTCACCTTGTGAATATTTGTGGGCTCGGGATTTTCACCGTGTAAGGGAAATGGAATCTGCAGGAAGGGGACAGCACAGATATATCCCGCACACGAGGGAGGGGCTGGAAATAAGATAGGACCGGACGGCTTGGTACCTGTCTGGCTACATGTAGGTACCTTACCTACCTCACATACACACACACACACACACACACACACATAAACAGACGCAGCCTGAGGTCCACATGTAGCTCTAACTTAATAGCAAAAAAACAAGACAAGTCACCGGGAGAGTGTCAACTTGACTGGAATGACTCAAATTCCCAAAGTTTATTGAGAATATGTGCTTTTTTCCATGCTTGGGCAGGTGGGGCGCCTTGAAGATACCTACTTATATCTGACCGTTCTTGACGTATGGCGCTTTTGGATATTAAATGTGACTGGAACTCCTCTTCTTCATCATAACCAGCTTGGTATAGATAAGTAGTAAAATAGATATGACGGACGTATCGCCAGACGGCCGTTAGACGGTTAATACTGCTGTGCTGAGATTTCTGCCGAAAATAAGCCAGTGGCGTCGTCGCGTCAAATACTATTTCTCCCTTCCAACTAACTCCCCCCCCTAGGCTCGTCGGGTGTTGAGTTAAGGTTTAACAAGTTCCCCCCCACAGGTGTGAACATTGACACCCCAAAAGCTTTTTTCTTTTTTTTCTGGGCCGTCTCGGTAGGTACCTAGGTAGGTAGATAGGTATAAACCTAAAATTCTCCAGCAAGTATATATAAGACGCCTACGCTTCCAAAATCCTTTTCCACTTTCTTTTTCTTTTCAGTGCGTTTTCTTACGTACCGTTGATTCATAAATCCTTCACTCGCAAAATCAACTCATCGCACAAAATCCGGGTCTGGCCAGCTCAGCTCAACATGCCTGTCGTCATCACCCCTCAACCCGACAAAGTCGGCCGCATCGACACTTGGCGTGCGTGCTCTACAGCAAAAGATCTACTAGCACACCACGACACTAGAAATGAAATCCTACGTCACTCCTTTGAAAAATCTCAAGACCGCATGAAACAAATCATCCCCGAGATCAATGGCTTCGTGGAAACAGTCCTGCACGCCTTCCAACACGATATGCATCTCGAGTTACGGCCTGACAACGTCTGGCATGCCATCATGTCGCAGTTTAGCTTTTACATTAATGCCCATTCCGAGGAGTTGCGACACATCTTTGTCAACCATAGCGGTCAAAAACATCTTAAACTCGACATTACTCCCTATACGATATGGGATGCCGACGTTGGCCACGTCAGTTCGCGAATGGCGGGCTTGGTGAAACAAAATCTTGCCGATCCGGACCTCGCCGACTGGCTACTGCCCGAGTTCAGCACGACCCTCGAATCCGACCGGGTCATCACTGCCATGATGTTGCTTGGGGCCATGAAGAAGTATTTCCGATACACAATGGTATCTGGTTGCGGGTTTCCGTCGGTAACACTACATGGCGATCGGGAGGACTGGGTTGACCTCACTGCGCGAGCAAAGCGGTTCGCCTATGGTTTTGGGACCGAGGCAGAGGCGTGGTCGGTTCCCCTGGTCCGGGTCCTCGAAATGATGGTCACCAGCTTTGACAGGCCAGATACGGACGAGATACGCGACTTTTGGATGTCAGCCTGCCACGTGGACAAGGCGAAGGGATCTGGCCGCGGCGGCTATCATAGACTATCAGGATGGCTGACTATCTTTTGCTGGTGGGACGAAAAAGGCAAGCGGGCTAGGGAGTTTAAGGAGCTCCAGGGGTACGAGATTCGTGGAGCCAGGTGTCCCGTCATTGCACGAATTGAGATTCCGACTGCAATTACCAAAGTCCCGGTAATCTGGAATAACATGACAACAGGTGAGGTGCATTCAACCGAGATCTTGGCAGGCTTGGTGGGCATGAAGTTGCTCAACGAAGAGGGTTCGAGCGCGCAACCTGCGTCCGGGTGGTGGGTGTTGGAAAATGGCGACACGAACACCCAGCCCACTTAACAGTGCCGGATGGTTAGGCTTGCTGTAGTTTGGCGCTCATGGTGGGGGCGATCGCTATGTATATCGTTCAGTCGAGAGCTGTTGTATGGGGGAAAATCCAGACATTCAGATGCAGCCAGCAGGTGTGAGGTTTCGCTGCAAACCCAGAGGGTAAAATCCATGTAACCTGTTAACTGTATTACGGGCCGAAGCAGTACTTTCCCAATGCCTTGAAATTCAGATCAAGCCCAATCTATGGCTCCGGTCCACGGACTTTGTGCTACCAGTGGTGCATTCGATCGACAGGGGTTGTGTAACCACCTACGCCATCAGAGCGATATGCTTCAACTCGCTATGTCTGGGTCAGCAATAATCCGTCCACAAAGCAGAGCCACGTACCTTTGAACCTGCTCTCCGACCTTCATGGGCGGATACTCAACCACATCGCCCTCGTCCTTGCCAAGGTTGAAGTTCTCGGCACGCAACTCTCGCGCCTTTTCCACAAGGGATGAAATCGGCGCCAGATCAAAGTCGGACGACAGATGCCAGAAGAAGGTCGACGATATGCGGATCAACGGCCGGTTGGGGAACTCGGCCTTGCGAGACTCGATGACTTTTACCGTCTTTTCGTTGACTACTACTTCGTGGAAACCAGCCTTGATGAGACCCCCAGTGATGTGCTCCAATTGCTTTCCAGCCTGTACGAGGAGGTAGTTGCCCTGGGGGATCTTGACAGCAATGCGCTTGCCGGTGTTGCGAGCCCAGATGTGGAGGCCGGGGTAGCGCGAGCGGCCATGAATGGTCAGGAAGTTAAGGTCGGTGTGGAATCCAGCAAGGATCGTGTCTTTCTGACCATACTTGACTAGGTCGGATGCCGTGGGTGCGAGCAGATGGGGTCTGGTTTGTCAATCCCTTTGCTCCTTGCTCAACTGCTCTGGTCGCCACTCACCCATATCGGCCCGCATCCTTGAAAGTTCCCGCTGGCAGTCCAAGGCCCACTGCAGTCATCTCGGTGAGTCCTTCGACCCTACTCCGTGTCAGTCATTGGTCTAACTCTACTTAGACTTGACCCACGCGTTCTTCATGGCTGTGCCCCACTGGTTCATGATCGGCCCCCATCGTTGCTTGATGTGCGGGGCATCCGGCGTAATGTTCGCAGCATTCAACCCCGGAAACCGGGTCTCATACGGCGGTTGCTCTACCATGCGCCAAAAGAACCTGCACTTCGGATCGGGATTGTGGGCGGTGATGTCCAGCGGGCGCTCCTCAGGCGTCAAGCGTTCAATGACCCGTAGACAGGGTTCATCGACGGCGCATTTGGGTTTCTCGGTATTCTCAAGCGTCACACCGATCTGATAACTCAGCTCGGGTCGCTCGTCGCGCTTCAGTTCCTCTTCGGGCAGAGCAAAGTAGTCCTCGAGGAGATCGAGGAAGTTACCGTTGTCATCCTCTGACACGCGCGAATCGTGGAGCACCAACGCGCCGTAGGTGACGAGGGCTTTCGCTGCTTTGACGCATTCACCCCGGACTTCGGGAGAGTCGCGCGGCTGGTTGAGATAGAGATCGAGGTCGATGATGGGAAGGTCCATCGGGAGATCTTGGGGGATAGCGCTCATCCTGGCGGGTGCGTGTCGAGGTGGGGGTGGGGTTGCTGGCTTGGTTGACGGGCGAGCAACAGCAGGCACGATTGGCCAACAGGAAATCTTGTTCTGTGTTGAGTGTGTGCGAGGCGGAAATGTCAGGGAGATTGACGAGCAAAATAAAGAAGGATAAGATGGCGATGTTGAACTTGGCAACAGAAATATTTGCCGTAGAAAAGTCACCGAATGAGGAAGGTCTTCGGCAGACTCCGGCGCTGGGCAGGCCACTGTCAGTGAAGTCACAGGGCGTTTGCCTAGAAACGGCATCTCGTGGGCAGCGCTTCACATGGGCGGGTCACATCTCCGTCCCATGCCGCCTCCTGATTGGTCTCGGCGGGGTCGGCCTAAGGCCAAGGTGGCGACGTGACAATCATCTCCGATGGGAAAATACTTTTTATTGCTACGGATGGAACTTTATTCAGTGGGGCTACCTATGCCGTTAAAATCGTGTCTTTGAGGGAATGAAGCAATCATTCGGGGTTTGCGGGCGGGCGCGCTTCAGGGAAGGTGGGGGCGGGTAGGGGATAAAACTCCACCAAAAAAAAACCGCCCGAGAAGCCGACAAAAAATATCTCTCCCGCCGGGAATTGAACCCGGGTCTCGAGCGTAATCGATGATGACAAGCTCACATACTGACCACTATACTACGGAAGATTTACAGGTGTGTTCACCTGTCGTAGCTGCTGGGTGTTGGAAACTGGTCCTGCTATTGGCCCTTATATATGACACTGACGGAAGGATGACTCACTGCATGCTGCACCACCCCATTCGGAAAGCTCTTCATGGAAATGCGGTCTTCTCACAGGCCGCCCTGTTCTGTGGAAAGGTGACAGGCAACCGCTGGATCCAAAGTGCCTCGGACTTGATTCGCCGAAGACAGGCCGCTAAAATGAGGACCAAGAAACCTATTTGGGGGTTTAGTAGATAGTAGGGGAGCAGCATGACCAAAAGCTGTGGCACGGCAGCCACTACCAAAAGGTAGGGCTGATGGAACTCGCGATTGTGCCAGACTGGGCGAATCAGAGGCGGGTTTGGTGCGCCCATCACATCCGGTTCTCTCACGCCCGACCAGAGTGGCGACCCAAACAACCGCGCCTTCCTCGAACATCCATAAATGCAGCCGATCGCTTATTACGTCGCCGAACTCTGCGTTCTCCAATTTCCAATTTCCTTTTCCAACACCGAGCGATTTCGCTATCAATCATGTCGGCAAAAACAATGCCCCCTCCTCCCCCGCCGGGCCGGTTCCGAAACACTGGCAACTTCGGCGGTGGCAGCTACGCCGAAAGCGACACGGGATCGACGGCCCCGCCCCAAAACATCACGGTCGGAGCAGTGCGCAAACTCTTTAGCCATGAATGTCCATCGGGGGCGTGTCCCCAGCGATGGTCCGAATTCTCGACAGTGCAGCGTGAGTTGGCATCTCTCGAGGAGCGCATGCAGAAATGGCCCATCGTGCAGCGTCTCGAGTACACCCGCGCCAAGGGTTGGAACACGGCCTCATTCACGGTGAATGCGCGCCTGATGCAAAGGATCCTCCGGGACGTCTTGGGAGGCTACCAGGACTTGGATCTGGATGTGGAGAATTGGACCTTCGAATCGCCCTTCATGCCTATCGTCCACCGGTGGGAAACCCTGCTAGGCCTGCAGCGGGAGTTGCAGACAGGAACCGGGAGAGAGGGACAGCGCGAACAAAAGATCAAAGCAGCCGCTGATCTTGTGGCCTTCCTGGCCCCACTGCTCGGGTCGTCTATCAACTCGTTGTCCGAGACGCGCTCCTCGGGCAAGATTGCCTTTGACAACCTCTGGCAGATCTATCCGCCGTCTGAGCTGGTTGTTACGCAATTCTTTGGAGTGGACACCATCTGCCGTGTCACCGATTACAAGCGTGTCACGGTGGCCAAGACTGACTTTTGGGTTGTGACCATGGAGTATATTGACTGGAACGGGGACAGCTGTGGTTTCGCCTTGACTAAGCGCAAGATTCCAGAGTACGATGGCTTCATCCGTGTTACCTCACTTCCCGCCTACCCTGTTTCCTTCGTGCGGGACCCGGAAGCCTTCAAGAAAAAGGTGCAGTGGCGGGGTCGCTGGTTTGAGAAACTCAGAGGCTATCACTTTCGCAGTTACCAGGGAACCAAGATCCTGATCAGCGAGGAAGCGGAAGAGAGACCGGTATGTTTTTGTCTTGCCGTGAGAATAATACTAAAATTTCCCACTCTCTGGCACCTTGGCAACAGGTAAACGGGAGGATAGTTATTGACGCACATGCTTTCTACCGGAGCAACAACATTGTTAAGCCTAAGCTTCGGCCACTTGACAGTCCCACAGAAAGGAAGGAAGACAGCGAAGCCAGCCGCAGCCCGAGACCTAGTGGTAAACCAAGGCGCAACAACAGCCGAGAGAGTTACCGCAGCTCCTCAAGTTCCAGCGAGGCTGAGTCGGTCGAGGCCATTGATGTCATGGCACTGAACACGGCCAAACCTGGAAACTCAGAGCGAACCGAGGACTTGCGGCCCATGTCGGATGAACAATGCTTACTCGCGACCCCTTGGGTTTTGGGGATGGATATGAAAACTAAACAGTGGGGTGCGTATCAATGATGGTAGGTTAACATGGAGTTGCACCGTTGACGACTGAGCAGGTCGCTTCTTCATCGATAGCATCAGCGACATTGTGTGGAACGATGACGCCTTCGACAACTTGGTTCTACCGGGTGGGGAGAAGGAACTTGCATGGGATTTTGTTGAGAGCAAGGCCAGGTATAGTGAGGAGTATGATGATTTTGTTGCGGAGAAGGGTGAGCATGCCATCAACCCGACGTTTTTTTTGTTTGTTTTGCGGAATGGCGTTGACCCAGATCCTAGGCCGGGGCATTATTATTCTCATGTTTGGCCCGCCAGGAGTCGGCAAGACATATACCGCCGAGGCCGGTAAGATACCATCTTCACAAGCTCTTACGAAAAACGCAGCTGACCCAACAGTCTCGGAGCGCGCGCGGGTACCCCTCTACTCTATCAGCGCCGGGACACTCGGCACCAACCCCAAGGACGTTGAGACTGCCCTTGAGCACGCACTAGATCTTTGTAGCACATGGAACGCCATGCTCCTCCTTGACGAAGCCGACGTGTTTCTCGGAGCCCGAACCAACGATGGCCTCACCCGCAACGAGCTTGTGTCCATCTTCCTCACCAAGCTGGAATACTACCAAGGCATTCTATTTCTCACCACCAACCGCATTGCCAGCATTGACCACGCATTCCAATCTCGCGTCGATCTCTTTTTACCGTACCGCAATCTTGACACCTCAGCGCGAAGACAGGTCTGGGCGAACTTTGTGAACCATCTCGGTCCGGAACGGTTTGATATGACGGAAGCGGAGCTTGACAAGCTTGCAGAACTCGGGCTTAACGGGCGTGAGATCAAGAATTTGATCAAGACGGCGCAGCTTCTAAGCTTTAGGTCGGGGGGGAAGGTGACTGCCAAGCGACTGCGAGTGCTTGCAGAGAAGAGAATTGAAGCGTTGAGCGAGTTGGATCCCTAGTTGGACGTCTAACCTCAAATTCTTCCAACTCGATACTTTGGAATCAGATAAATTCCTCTCGGTCGCACTTGCCTAGGTCTCCGTCTGACTTGGGTTGATGGAATCTCGAGAGTTGAGATTAAAGCTGGGAGAGAGTGACCCGACTCGCAAAGCCTGTTTTTAAGCCTCGAGAATTACCTGTTAGTAGTCAATATGCAGGGCTCAGACTGGGCGAATTTGAAGGACATTTCTCCTACATGTTCCACCCGCGTTGAACTTGTGCCGAGACATTCCTCCCACCCAAGGTCAAAGTCCTGGCAAGGATTTTTAAATGGAAGGGTGGGAGGGGGGAAGAATCTGCCTAGCGGCGGGGCTTGAACCACTGACTTTCACATGACATGCCCTGAATATCTGGGGAATAAGTGTGACACTCTAACCTACTGAGTTAACCGGGCTTCATGTTGGATCTTCAATGATAATAGTATCAGAGAATGTGGTCTTGTGCAGCAAGTGGGTGCATGCGAGATCCGTCCAGTCCCTGTGCTTTTGCCCGCTTTGAGCTTGAGCGTTATCTCGGTGTTAATTCTCAAGGGTAGGTACATTTCGACTACCTCCTTACCATGAGTGCTGTATAGTTCAGGGTCAAGTTGCTAACAACAAAAGTATCTCGCTTGAAGTGAAAAGAAAGGGCAAAAGAAGAATCAAGGAGAAGGTGGCGGGTCCTATATCTCACTTTACTTACGGCCGGATAGAACATCAATGCGTATTGGTTTGAGATCTTTGAACAACTTCCCAAGTGACAAAAGTCATTTTTTTTTTTAAAAAGTCTACAGCTCATATGCAAATCTATCAGCCAAAAGTCTAAAGACAGAAAGGAAATCAAGGGAGACAGAATCACAACTTCAACCCCCTATACGCCTCCACCAACCCCTGCACCTTTTCCACTCCCAAATCCTTTCCCGTGAGCACCACCCCGCCCTTGGGGTCCGTCCAGCTCTTTTCCGCATATTCATCCCAAAACTCCATCATGACGCCCATCTCTTCGGCCCAGAGTGGCCACAACTCGCGATACGCTCCCCCGTCAACCCTAACCATTTGTGCTCGCACAGGAGGGTTTTGCGCGCCAGCCCAGGCCTGCAGCATTTCTCCCGCAGTCCAAGTCTCCGTCGCAGCCAAAACTGTTCTCCCGTCTCTCGTGCGATCCGCATTCTCCACGATGGCAGAGACAAAGTTCCCAAGATTGACACTAACATCACCGATAGTCTGAATCGGGGTTTCTGGCGAAAAATTCGCAAACTGGACATATTTCCCCGCCGTCGGAATGAAATACGGCGTGAACATGGGGAAGGTATAGTTTGCGTGATACCACGTCACCCAGAGGAATGTTGTCTTTTTTAGCAAGTCTGGGAGTTCTGTGCGGATGTAGGCGTCTATACGGTTTTTTCCTTCAAAATGCGGAACGAGATACTTTCCGCCGGAAATAGCAGAGGCGTTGGGAAGCGTGCTCCAGATGTAGTGTTCGAGAGTGGATGCTGTGGCTGCAGCAGCGCGCGCGAGGTTTACACCCTGCGTGAACTCCACGTCCATGGCGGCAGTGGGGGATTGGTGTGCGATAAAAGGTTCGAAAAAATTGGTAACCCCGTAGATGATGGAGGAGCCGGCGAATGCAGACGTCAAACTGGCAAGGGAGTTGAGGTCCGCGGAGACCACCTCAGCACCCTGCGCGGCGAGGGCGACGCTGGAAGGAGACGAGGGGTTACGGGTTATGGCTCGGACTTTGTAGGCGGGGTTGTTGATGAAGGCGGAGACCACGCCTTTGCCTTGCGCACCGGTGGCGCCGACAATGGTGACGATTTTGGGGGCCATTGGAATATTTTTTTGTTCAATATGTTGCAGGGATTGGTGATGATGTGTGTGATATGCGAGTGGTGTGTTGATGTTGTACAAGTGTCACCTCTTATAAGTGTTGCTCTTGAAGGCGAAATACTCTTGTCGAATTGTTTTTGCAGGTGTTGGTTGCACTTGTAGGAGTGGAAAGCTGACTGCACTAGAGTCTGATGTGATTCTGATTTTGAAAGTACAATTTCCATCAAGTCGATGGACAAGACCTCTACTTATACAAGTTCAACAACTATTGAAGCATCATATTACCATGCGCTGTATTACAAACTCCTGCACATCGAAGTTGATCATAATTCACGATGCAGGTCTAAAGCGACGTTTGTAAGCAATGCACAGCGGGACCACAGGAGATGCTTGACTCGCAGTTTTACCAGGCCGCTCTGATTGGTGAGCACCCGTTACACCGCGGCCGTGCTGCAGGAGGGACCACTCGGGGTCATCGGCGAGGTGGGGCGGCATTTCGGGAGTTTGCCAAGCCTAATTGTGGGCTTCCCGGTTCCGCGGAGATAACCCCGCCAACCCAGGGAAAATGTGGTTCCGCGAGCGTGTGCTGTGCTTTGTTTCAGGAAAGATGACCAAACACCATCCGGTGAACATTCGGGATCGCAACAGGGAGTTTTGATTGTCCGTGGATGAAGATTACATTTCAGACTAGGGGAAATCTTGAGATGTGTCTTGGCGATGTTGAGAATAGAATATTGAAGAAGTAGAAGCTGCACATGTCCATGTCAATGAAAAGGCGCGTCTTACACATGGGATCTCAATCGTGAATAGCCTCAGGCTGGATACATGCATTTCGTGATTGGTAATGGAGTGCTGGGGTCTCTTTCAGACTTTGTCTCCGGATCGTCGCTGACTGCAAATCCACGTCGGGATCTTATCAAGTTGACATGATGACGCTCCCTCGAGTTAAACGAAGGCAAAAATGCGTCAGGAACATTCAACTTCTGGACCGACGACTCAGCCTCGCTTTACACTCATTCTCCTCTTGAGTTTGCGCTTTCCTACAGGCAAAACTAGGTACCTAGGTAATAGCTTGGACACGATGCAGGGCATGCTCTCTGTATAGCAAAAAATAAGCCAACCCCTGAAAGTTTGTTCGTGTGGGACCTGATGGAGACGATGGGTGTTTGCTGGAGCGGCCTTTGAAGCGACGTCAAGAAAGATGCGAATACTTGGGACGTGGCCTAAAAGTGGGGCCTCTCTTTTCTGCAGAGCGGGGTGGTCTCTTGCTCGTTGAGCATCTCTCCGCAGAGTGGAAAGCACCTTCCCAGCAACCACCATCCAGCCCTTGCACGCTCAATCAAAGGCCAGCAAAATCATCAACTCACGCGATCAATAGCCACCTTCACCATGGCTGGGCAGGCTGGGCAGGTTGGGCTCAGAGAGCTGCCCGTGGAGCTGCTGCTAGCAATTTGCTCCGCGCTCTGTCGGGGCCGAGCCGACATGGGCCACGTCGACATGTCTCGCCTTTCGCGGACATGTAGACATCTCCGCGACACACTCCAGCCCCTTGTCTTTAGCTCTTGCTCCCGCCACGACAACACGCGCGCCCAGCACGTCCAGTTCCTCCGCGCCCTCACCCTCCGCCCCGAGCTAGCCCAATGCGTCAAACATCTACGCCTCGGCTGGTCTATCGCCAACGGCGATCCCATTCCCCCATCCGACCTCCGAATCATTGACTCCGTTGCCGCTAAATTCCATCTCCCGTCAGACACGAGCCAGGAATTTACCGTTGACTGCTTCAACTACCTCCCCGCCATCGAGCTTATTCTCCTCCATACCCCGAATCTTATGCATCTCAACCTCCCCCTCAACCCGGAATGGGGACTTGTTTTTCTCCCCGACCATGTCAGCTCCAACCCGTCCTCGGTTCTCCTCCCCCGCCTCACCACCCTGCATATCGACCACTACTACTCCTCTGGTGACAATTTCGAACTCCCGCTCAACGTGGTCATGACTCTCTGCGCCGCTGCTCCAAACCTGCAGTACCTCCACACGTGCAACCCCAGCGGCTCACCCGACGAGGCAAACTGGGACTACCCTGGTCTGTTGTCCAATCTCCGCCGCCTGGAGTTCGATGGCGTCTGTTTGACTCAGCCGGATGTGCTCAGAGAGATTTTTAAGAGAGCGACGCGCCTCGAGACCGTAGGGATTACGTGGCATCCTACGGAAGCCAGCTATAATTGGTGCGAGAACCGTACTGCGGCGGATGTGTGGGAGATGTTGAGGACGAGAAAGGGGACATTGAGGGAGGTAAGGCTAGATATCTGCCGTGTCTATGATCAGGAAGGGGAATGGAGTTTAGGACGAGTAGAGTGGTCATCTCTGGGGGATTTTGAGAAGCTGGAGGTGTTGAAGGTGGGAGAGTATGCTCTGGAAGTGCTGAAGCAGGCGTGGCAGACAAAAACTGACGAAGTGGGCATGGGTGGGTTTTTTGAGGATTTGGTGCCAAGGGGGATCAAGGAGGTTACGCTTTGGCAACCGGGGGCTGATCTGATACCCGCGGTGAGGAGACTGGGCGATGCTGTGACCAGAGGGCTGTTTTCTGCCCTGGAAAAGGTGGTTGTGGCACCGACTGGGAGGGTGGATTGGATTGACGAGTCGGACTGGCGGAACGCGAGGGTTGAGTTGCAGGGTGTTTTTGAGAGGAGGAGGGTAAAATTCGAGGTTGAGACCAAAGCGGCATACCCGCCAACTGGTCCGTTTTTTGTGTTGAATCCCTACCAGTTTTAGGAGGCAGGGACGAGGGTCGGTCCGCGAGCAGCCATGGGGCGTTGGGAACGAAGCGGTTCACCCGGCTCACGATTCACACTGGGTCAGGACTGGGAATTTGAAAGAATTGCCACAAAGAGATTTGTCTCAAATTATTACCAAACTGGTTTAATTGGCGTGCGCCAGACCCACTACGACTCGTCAAGATTCAGACAAGTTTGGGGTGGGGTTAAACCTTAAGTCCATTACGATTCGATAAATCGTAGTAGACCTAGCCACCAGGTACGGTTTATCAAAGTATCAGGGGCGTAACCCTAACCGGTTCAGCGTACAGTTTCTCTATTATTAATCCTTTTCTCTCTCCTTTATTTCTCCATGTCACACGCTGAACACCCCCAGAGGGTGGGGTTACGCCTCTACACCCCCCCCCCCCCCCCCCCCCCGCCCCCCACCACA
>Ga0247765_1001307_pt1 | contig 12684 bp, 11 predicted proteins | sample UWRJL106311C6_FD_179949 | JGI IMG/M metagenome (GOLD analysis project Ga0247765, IMG submission 179949) | Plant litter microbial communities from Arlington Agricultural Research Station in Wisconsin, United States - UWRJ-L106-311C-6 | ecosystem: Environmental > Terrestrial > Plant litter >... | reverse complement strand
TTTTTATGAAAAGGAAGAAGATGGGAATACTCTAGCCTGTGCCTTGAATTACTGTGCTAACTTGCTGTGTCTGGGATGCTTTAGCTTCGCTGCTGTGCTGGTTGTCTTTGTCAGCACCGACGGTCCGATCAGCTCAGAGTGATTGACCAGACGGGGAAGATGGTCCAAGGTTCAATATCAGGGTTAAGTTTTACATACCTATTGGAAATGTCTAGCTGTGTGATTATTAGCTACAGAAATGTGTTTTGGGGGCTAAACTGAGCGATGCTGTGTTAATACACATTCATCACAACGGATTGCCTTGCTTTCTCCATTCCTTTGACCAAAAGGACAAGAGAAAGAAAGAGACGTATAAGTTACGTATTTTGACTTTCCAAAAAATACCGCATAAAATCTCCTCAATTAGAGGAGCGTGAGTTGATCATCCTGAAAACGGAAGCAAAATGGCCAAGTTGTGCCCAGGCGGTTGCCCTTGATACGGCCTATCTCCAGAGAGACCTGATTCGCCTTACTCGGATGATTCGGCACATGCAACTTGGTCCATAATCTTTTCCTTTTCGGCCTGGAAGCAAGGAGGGAAGGAAATCTCGGTCTGGCCATAGCCCGCAGCTCAATGCAGTCCAGTCTTGATTGGACCGCGGTCATTCACGGAGTTTAGATATCTACTTACGCAGTGGTATTTAATATCCAACCCGACAGAATCCATGAACCAGTTCTGTCCTAGGGCATAAAATGCCATTTACTTTGCCTTGATTAATAACCATTTCCATGCCGTACATACCGTGCATGCCGTACATGCCGTAGTTCTACATCTGAAACCGGGATCGCCACTCCATCATCCAATCAGCTGTTATTATCCAGACTCCTTATGAACCCCCAAGATACCCCAAGACGTCCAAGCCGGGGTTTGTTGCCGCATTTTACCGCTTTTGGGAACGAACGCCACTTCGGATATGCATGGAGGCTGTCTGTCTATATTGCGGCTCTCAATAATGCCGTCTTTTTAACTGGAGAGATCGATTCATTTTGGGCCATGTCAAGCCATGTCGGACTCACCATGACGGTGACGGAGGCACGAGAGTTCCGCAGGAGTTGGGGTCCACAGGGCAATACTGGAGAGATTCTGCAGCCGTGATTCAGTTCATGTCATTCCGTAGACTAGACTTGCGTGCTCGTTCAATGAGATATGCTCTGGAGATATAAACCGGCCGTGGACGTCATCCCAATCCTAGATTTGACCAGCAGCCGACCTATCTCATCTTTTGTTTGCCCCTGATAAACACCGAGATAAAAATGCGTCTCGTCACGCTCCTCGCGGCTGTTTCCGCCGCCGGAGTCGTCTCCGCCACTCCCACCCCTCCTCACCACCGCTGGATACGACAAGAAAACAACACATCCCCCTCCGACTACCCAAACCCTTTTTCCGGAAAATCCCACTTTGTGAACCCCGCCTACTCTTCCAAGCTAGACCAGACGCACGCGTCCTTTGTCACAAAAGGCGACGAGGCCAACGCAGTGCGCGTTCGCAAGATTCAGCAAAAAGTCGGAACCTTTGTCTGGGTTTCCCGAATTGCCGATCTCTCCAACATTGATGCCGCTATCCGCACTGCTCGCGAAGCTCAGTCCAAGAATGGAGAACGACAGATTGTAGGGCTGGTTCTATATAACCTCCCCGATCGCGATTGCAGCGCTGGTGAATCCGCCGGCGAACTCAAAACCTCGCAAGATGGCTTGAAGAGGTACAAAGAGGAGTATATCGCGCCGTATGCGTCGCGCGTTGCCGCCGCTACGGATCTCGATTTCGCAATTGTGCTGGAACCGGACTCTCTCGCCAACTTGGTTACGAACATGGAGATTCCGGGCTGTGCGGCCGCCGCCCCGACATACCGCGAGGGAATCGCGCATGCGATCCGTTCGCTCCAGTTCCCACATGTGCATCTCTATCTCGACGCTGCGCATGGCGGGTGGCTCGGCTGGGATCCGAACATGCCTTTAGCAGCGAAAGTATTTTCCGAAGTTTTGGCGCTGGCAACGAGGAACGGTACCGATAAGAACGTGCGAATCCGCGGGTTTGCGACAAACGTGTCGAATTATAACCCCTTCCACGCGTTGGTGCGGGAAAATTACACGGAATTCAGCAAGAGTTGGGATGAGTCGAACTACGCGACTTCGCTAGGTGGGTATCTGGAGGAGGAGGGATTACCCGCGAGGTTTATCATCGATCAGGGACGCGTGGCGTTGCCCGGAGCGAGAAAGGAATGGGGCGAGTGGTGTAATGTCCAAGCCGGGTTTGGTCCAGTTCCGGGCACGAGTAACAATAATACCGTGGTGGATAGCTTGGTTTGGATTAAACCCGGCGGGGAGAGCGACGGGCGCTGTGGGTTCCCGAACTCGCCGGCGGCAGGACAGTGGCATGATGAGTATGTGCAGATGTTGGTGAAGAATGCGCATAGCTCGATTGATAGTGTGACGTTGTAGGGGCTAAATCATTAGAACTAGCGTTTCGTAAACAAGTCAAATTTTGTACCATTGTTTGATGCATTGTCAACATGAAAGCAAGCAGTCGAAATATCAAGGGCCCAGGTAGACTTCACGATATGCACTCATGTCAATTCTCAAGTCAGGACTCTATTGGGAAATGTTTAGGTAGCTGGCTCAGGATGCCATATCAACTTCTACAAAGTATGCACGTTAGTAGGCAGCCCTCCAACATGAAATCCTACCTGTCTCAACATTACATCAGTCTTTCTCCGTCCTCAATGCAACACCAAGTCGAGAGCCTGTCCCAGCATCATGGCAACGGGACCATCCTCACACATCCCTCTGGCAAATCCCGTTCGCCATCCGAGGTAACGTACAAATTGGTAGGTAAGCTTATCAAAGTGCTGACTGGGCACGGCCCCTTCCCATGCCAGCTTTTCCCATTCGTACTTTCGTATCTTCAAGTAAAAATCTCTGTCCCTGGTAGGAAATAATACGAGTATTCCTCGAATCCTTTTTCTTGGCAAAACCGCCTACGCGAATCACGCTGTGCACACTTTGTGCACCTTGCATGCTTTTGTGTCGGGACTCATCCTCGGAAAAAAAAGTCCTCGCATTTAAAACTAATCTGATCCTTCCCAACCAGCCAGGAACATTTTGGACCTATATAGGTTTTTCCTTTCACCTCACCTTGACTCACCTCGACTCACGGTGCGACTTTATCCACCCGCCACCGCCAACCAGGGCGAAATTGGAAAGTCCAAACAGCTCGACAAGACAACACCGGGTTCACGTCAACGGTTCACGTAAACGCCACAGCCATGTCAACAACGCCGGTTCAGATACCCGGATTGGTTTCCGGAACAACCGCCAATCCCATGACCATCGGGATAGTTGTCGTGGTTCTCGGTCTCCTGATCCGCTTCATTGCCAGCCCGCGATTGGACCCCTGCGAACCGCCCGTGTTGAAGCCGAGAATCCCGCTTGTTGGTCATATCATCGGTCTTTTCCGTCATCAGGCGAGCTACTATTCAATGTTGCAGTGAGTTCGATACGACGAAGAGGGGGGAGAGGGGTTAGAGCTAACAAAGAAAAGCCAAAACGCTTCACGCCAAAGCATCGTCACGCTCCCCATGCTTAATGGGAAAATGTACGTGGCTTGGGAACCTACCATCATCCAGGCTGCTCTCAAGAGCAAGAACCTATCAACGAACCCGCTCATCAAGACGGTCACCGGACATCTCACCTCATTGAGTCCGATTGGCCACGGAATTTTGACTGGCGAACATGGCGACGAAGTAGTCGACAAGATGATTGCAATCATGGCCCCCGCTCTCCGAGGAGAGAGTCTGCAGCCCACGGTCAAGGTCGCATTGGATATTATCGGCGATAAACTCAGCGATATCGCTGTTGGGGGAATCCAGGAAGATATTCCCGATCTGTGGGCGTGGATCCAAAAACTCACGACTGACGCGACCTCGACGGCTCTATACGGCGACGAGAACCCCTTTGCCAAGCACCCCGGACTGGACCAGGCGCTTTGGGATTTCGAGGCCAACATGCTCAAGCTTGCCGTCAACGTGTTGCCTGGGGTTATTGCGCCGACCGGTGTGCGTGCCCGTTCTGCGCTGATAAACGCCCTGGAACCGTTCTACAAGAACAAGTTGGATGCGGGTCCTACAGCGTCAGAAATCTGTCGCAAACGTGGGGATGGACTCCGTGAAGGTGGCATTCCCGACGGGGATGTTGCCAGGATCGAGATGCTGCTACCGTTTGCGGCTTTCACTAATTCGGTGCCGACGCTGTTCTGGTTCATCAGCTATGTTGTGACGAGGCCGGGGTTGGTGACACAGTTGCGCAGTGAGATTGAGAAAAATCTCATAACCCGTCGTGAAGGAGATGAAGTGACGCTTTACGTCGGCCCATCCATTGAGGAGCGTTGTCCGCTTCTCTGGGCTTGCTATCGCGAGACGCTGCGTCTGGCCGTCCACCAAGTCTTCACGCGCACAGTCTTGAAAGACACAACCGTTGCTGATGGTAACGGGCAAGAATATCTCCTCAAGGAAGGTACGGTACTCCAGATGCCCATTCGAGTAGTACACAACTACGACCAATACTGGGGCGACGACGTGACCGAGTTCAACCCGAAGCGATTCCTCAACGCGAGCCGAAAGTCAGCCGAAGAACCGGGGAGCGTCAAGGCTATTCGACAAGCCTGGCTACCGTTTGGGTCGGGAACTCATTTGTGTCCGGGACGACATTTCGCCCATGCCGAGCTCATGTCTGTCGTAGCGCCCGTCGTCTTGGCCTACGACGCTGAGCCGTTGGGTGGCAGGGCTTGGAAGCTCCCCAGCAGGGCTGTGGGTTCGCTGATCGATGCTGTAACGAAGCCGGCTGAGGGGACAAAGGAATTTGGTATCAAACTCAAGAGACGTCAGGGGTGGGAGTCGGTGCGTTGGAAGTTGGAGGTATGAGTTCAAGTTTGAATGCCCGGCCCGACCCGGTGATCAGCGGCCGAGTATGGTGGACCCGGATGCCGGATAATTGAGACGGCGTCGATATTAGGCTTCAAATAATTATCCCGGCCCTTTTTATTGATCGTTTTCACCGTCCTGCATTACCGAGAGTCAGTCTCAGATTCCTTCCAGTGGTTTTGCATCTCCGAGAACCTTCCTGGGGACTCCTTTCTGGGCAACTCATCATGCTCAATGTTTTGACAATCGCCATGTTGTCGTTTGCGACATTGGTTGCAAATGTAACTGCAAATACCACAGGCTCAGCTACAAAGGCCACGTGGACGTTCCGAGGATTCGACGACGAGAACTGCGAGAGCGAATTCGTGTCCGTCAACGGCACTGAAGAGAGAACTTGCGCCGACGCACCAAGACGATTGCAGTCATACCGATTCTCGGCGACAACGGACCCAGAAACCAACGAGACGTTTTCCGTACGCCTGTACGAGGGGGAGGAATGTTTTTACCTTTCCAACATTGACGACGTGACTCGTGGATCATGTCAGGCTTTTCCGTTTCGGAGTTTCAATGTCTTTTCTTTTGTGGAGTAATCACGAGCAAGGGATGCTGCGTTGGATGGGGGATCTTGTTAGGAGACATCTTTTTCTGGAAATTTCGCGGGTCTGTGTTTGCTTCAAGCTTGTGTGCTTGTGTCTGCTTGCCTGACAGGCCGAGAGGGGAGGGGGAGTTGCTCGCTCCTTCCCTTCATGCCTTCCACTTCCAGCCAGGCCAAAAACAGAGTGGAGACCTGAGATCAGACGATGTCTTAACGTTTTCACCCAACATTTGTCGGGCGCCTTGAAAAGCGGGCAGCCTAGTCAGTCTCAACAACCCAGCTGATTCTCGGCACCTGCCCAAACAGGCCAGGAGTTACCGACAAGACAGAACTCCGATTTGGAAGCCTCGCAGCAGATCTTTGGATAACAGATTGCCCAATTTGGAGTCCCCTTGACAGTGTGCTGATGTGGGCGGATCCGTAGCTTCACAGATCGTAACAACTACAGCTGGCAAAACGGGCCTAGCTCATTCAACGTTTTAGCGTCTTCAACATGCTCCTTGTTCAGATGAACCATGGGGGCGTCGATTCGGGTTCTTATAAATTGCGCAGGTCCATTCAAACCCACTGCTGCACATTTCCTAGCTTGAATCACCACACCCATCTCAGCGTCCCACGAGACACCCAGCATTATGGAGCCAACGGAGTTGAGCTTCCCGTCATTAAGATCGCCATGGCTGCCCCTTGTGTTTGCACACCTCTCTCGAGTCCTCGAAACATCCGACTGGTGATTCTTAAGCCAGATTGCAGCCTTGACAGCACTTCGCAGGTGGCCATCGAAAAGGTTTCCCTAGACTGCAAACCACCAGCACATACGCCGCGAGTACGAAGCATCCTACGTCTGGGGAGCGGCCATTGGCACTCGATCCGTTACGGGCAGCGGCCATGCCATTTGGTCACGGAGAGTTGTGATCTCGCACTGCGCTACCTTGGTTATCCCAACGCCGAACGGACATTATGGGTCGATGCCCTTTGCATCACGGAGCTTCGAAAGATGAAAAGTCAAAACAGGTGGCGTTGATGTGAGGTGTCTACGAAAGGGCTGTCAGGACGGTGATATGGCTGGGAGAGGGAGGGCCAAGCTACGCTGCAATCTTCCAGCTGGCAGCGACAACGGCAAGCTACGGGAGGGCTAAAAACAAGTTTCCGAGCTCTCACAAGGTCGGCGTTTTACAAGGCAGCGTAAAGGCTGCCAGACGTGAAAGGTAGGACTTGTCTCCCTGACTCGAAGGACCAGCACCTGACATGTCGAAGCTGGACCAAGAAACAAGGATTGAGTCTAAGGTGTTCTATCCCTTTGCTACAATTCGTGGTTGAAAGGATGTGGACCCTCTAAGAATGCGTCCTAGCAAACAGGCCGACGTTTTTATCTGGCCATGACGAGTGACCATCAATGATGATCTCTTGTTCTTACTGTAACTAGATATATCCCTCCGAGCACCTCGATTTGGTACCCTGGGAATCCCGCTCATTTATCAACAGACTTGTACTCGTCCGCTTCATGGAGAAGTTACGCAGTCTTGCAGGGGACAGAATGGTCATCGAGCAAAGCAACCCCAAGGTGTGGTAGCAATTCGCAAGTCTCTTCCCTCTTGATATACGAAGCTACTTCCAACAAGACGACAGACGCCTGTGATAAAGCGTACGGTCTTGTCGGGACTCTTTACGGCTTTATGCCCAAGTCCGGCTCTTTTCTGCTGGACGGTTGGGATGGGATATTTCAAAGTCATGCAACCTAAGTCGATAAACAGCATCAACCAAGCCCTACCGAGTTGAGCCGGGTCTTTGATCCCAGCCTGGGATCTAGACCTCCGATCGCAACGAAAATTCTCATCAAGACACGCCCGCCATATCTAGGCGCTGTTCTTCAAGCTTCTTTCCCTGAACAGATTAGCGGGGGGTGGGGGGGGGAACTAGATGTAGTGACGACGAACTCGAAGTTTTTATTCCAGTGTAACCAACTGGGTGTGTGATGGGAGACTCTGCCTGGGAATTAGGAAGATGGCCAGAGCACATTCATTGGGGTCAGGTAGGGTGTTTCGGTTCTCGATGAAATTGACAAGAAAATAACACCCCTACTGACACAAACGAACCGAGTGGGCTTTTTGCACCACTTTCATCACTGATCCCTATGGGCGCGGAGGGAATCTCTAACGGACAGGTCTGGTATGCATGGACCGCGCATCTCGGATTTATCGGTATGGGGACTCGGGGCGCCGCGCGCTAGGCTCGGCCGCACCCGGAGCCACGCTCTACTTCGGTCGTACGAAGTACACTGCACGTCGCAGCTAATGAAACGAGGATTACGTATTCCCTTAGAGGGCAGTGTCTAATGAAGGAGTATACACGCGTGCTAAGCATCTTTTATTCCTGAAGGAACAGTGGTAGATTCTTCACGATCCTTACAATGTCCCCACTGAGGCACGTATCGTGGCTGCCACCTCCCTGATACAGTGTTGGGTGGGTTGTTGTTGTTGTTGTTGTTGTTGTTATTGTGGCTCTAGGCAACCTCCAACTGTAATGCCAGATTTCTCGAATTGCCTCTGTTCAACGACGTCGACTCTTCACATATCTTGCACGTGCAAACACTCCCCGCATACTCGTGGCCAATTCCCACCACACAAACTTATTTTCAGGGATAGAGTGCAATCTGTAGATTGGAAGAAAGTTCTCTGCAATTCTAGGAGACGTTTTGCCATCAAACACATTGAAATGATTGTCAAGTATAGCGCGCGAGCCCGGGTGTCAACAATGGATAAGTAAACCCAATGTGAAGGCCCTCTGGCACTGCACGTGGGGGTCGTTGACACCGATTTCTTGTCCTCCAGTGAGACAGCAACGTTATGCTCGTTTTACGCGCGTTCAGAGGCACAGACAGCCCTGCAAAGTCAATGTTGCATTTTCACGCCCCATCGAAATCTCAAAATCCGATGCGTGCATCCTCTCTGGTCTGCACAGGAAATGATCAAATTCCAATCCCGAAACAACACGAAACCTGTCCGTGGTGGGATCAGTCGGTGGGTTATCGCCGATCACGTGGAATGTTACCGTCCAGGCAGATCGGGCATGGCGTCATTTTGTTTTCGGGTTCTCCAAACTGTCCGAGCCCCGTGGTGGGCGGTTCGCTGTGTGCCAAATTGTTTGCCAATTGGGGGTTTCAATGTTTTTTTTTTTTGTGCAAGGTGAATCACAGCCATTCATCATCGTTCTCAAAAGACCCAACAATAAGGAATGAATACGTAGGAGGCGCACCCGGCGAATCCGCCCGAGTTGTTCCAGTCCCCTTCCATTTCTTTGTTTCCAAGATCAACTTCTTACGTACAATCACGGGTCATGCGACATCAAGACATTTTTTTTAGAATCCCAGACAGGCATGTAAAGCAAAGCCTTACAGGCCTGTCCGAGTCTCCCCGGTTTGCCGCGCCGCGCCGCTTGCCTCTGCGGGAGAAGAAGTGACAGGTTTTTGATAGCGCAATAGTGCGCCAAGCCATGTGCCGAGGAACGGGACGCAAATCGCAACGCTAATATACATGCCCAAGGCGATGGGTCCCGTCCTTCCTGATGGCATGCGCGCGCGGCACACCCTCTTCGGAAACAGTTGGGACGGGGACTTGACTGGACCTAAGAGCCGGATTCTAGTATTGACACCGACCGACACTTAACAAATGCGAAGTCGTCGGGTGTGCCATGTGCCGCTGCAATGGGACGGGGACGCAGAACTGCAGCCCACAGCCCACACACACACCACACGCACAATATTTGAGCTGAGTCACGGATGCAACTCACTCTCTTGGGTCTCGGAGACTTGCGGGCTTGAGAGCTGGCCCGCTTTCCCGTTTTCCGTTTCCGTCCCCAGTCCCCTGGCCCGGCAGGGGATTGACCGCCGCAAGGGATTGGCCATCCCCCACGAGCGAGCCGGTGTCTTTTCGATCGCTGGGGTCTGGACGGTTGGATGCAGCACTTCTTCATTCCGTGTGTGCGCGGACAGACCCTCCCTTCCCCCCCATGTCGCAGGCGCGGTTGTACCTAGGTGGGTTTTCAGCTCTTCTCGTTCATGTTATAAAGGAAGGGGAGCCCAACAAGGACCGTGAACCGAGCAGGCTCTTTCTGTCTGTAGTTTTATTTACCTTTTGGCATCCCACCTTTTTCTTTTGGGCGGTTGTCTGTCTTTTTACGCCGACACCAGACCCGGCCTGCCGATCCCCCGCCCAAAAACGAACGCCACTTTCTCACCAGACACGGATCCTCGGCCGACCACTGCGAATCCGAGCCGGTAAACAAAAATGGACGACAAGCTTGCCGTGCCGGCGCCGGCGGCAAATACCCATCCCGAATCGGAAGCCGCAACCATTGCCGCCACCAGCGTCGCCGACGAGAAGCGATCCTCCCTGGCCGATGAACCATCCGATGCCGAAGCTGCTCCTCGGGCTCCGGTGGCCGATAGCGAGAAACATGGCGAACAACTTGCGCGGCATGCCACCACGGCATCCAAATCCGGGCAAAGCATCACGCAGATGCGAACACGCGAAGATGGGACAGAATACCCCACGGGCATGAAGCTGGGTTTAATCACCCTCGCTTTGTGTCTCAGTGTTTTCCTCATGGCGCTAGACAATTCCATTATCGCTACGGCGATTCCCAAGATCACCGACCAGTTTCAGAGTTTGCCCGACGTAGGCTGGTATGGAAGCGGTACGTCCTCCCCTGCCCGTAAATGGACATAGGCTAACAATACCCCCCACAGCTTACCTCCTCACCACCGCCGCTCTCCAGCTTCTTTTTGGAAGGTTTTACACATTTTTCAGCATCAAGCTCATCTATCTCGGCGCGATTGTTATTTTCGAAATCGGCTCTTTGATCTGCGGTGTCGCGAATAACAGCATAACGCTGATCATCGGCCGGGCCATTGCGGGCGTCGGCTCGGCAGCTATGTTTTCCGGTGCGCTGATAATCCTCGCGTATTCAGTCCCACTCGAGAAGCGGCCCGTATATTCGGGTATGATCGGCAGCATGTACGGTATCGCTTCCGTTTCCGGCCCGTTGCTCGGCGGCGCGTTCACCGATAAAGTCACCTGGCGGTGGTGCTTTTATATCAACCTACCCATTGGCGCCATCACCATTGCTGTCATTGCGGCGTTTTTCCCGGACCCGACGCGTGAGAACACCACGGGGCTCAACGATACGCTTCGTCAGCGGATCATGCGCTTCGACCCAATTGGCACCGCCGTGTTCATGCCCGGTATCATCTGTTTGCTGCTGGCGCTGCAATGGGGAGGTACCACATATCCGTGGGGCAATTGGCGGATTATTCTGCTGCTGGTGTTGTTCGCTGTGCTTATTGCCGTCTTTCTCTATGTTCAGCACCGACAGCAAGATCTGGCAACGGTGCCGCCGCGCATCTTCTTCAAGCGCAGCGTATGGGCGTCAAGCTTGTTTAGCTTCTGTCTTGGTGCGGCTTTCCTCGGATCGGTTTATTATCTCCCCATTTGGTTCCAGGCCGTCAAGGGTGCCAGTGCTGTCGGTTCCGGTATCATGAATCTCCCCATGCTTATCGCTTGCGTGTTGTGTTCCGTGGTGGCCGGCGGCGCCGTCACCTACTGGGGGTACTACACGCCCTTCATGCTAGTCAGCGTTGTCTTGGTCGGCATTGGCTACGGCCTCATCACCACGTTTGAACCCGACACGGATTCGGGCAAGTGGATTGGCTATCAAATCCTCGCCGGCGCGGGCATCGGTTTGGGGATGCAACAGCCGCTCATGGCGGTACAGACCGTGTTGGATATTGCCGACGTCCCCACGGGAACTGCCGTCGTGGTATTTGTGCAAACCCTCGGCGGCGCACTGTTCGTCTCCATCGCCCAAAACATCTTCACCAACAAGCTTGTCGAGTTCACCGCGCAATATGTCCCACAGTTCCCCAACCCGGCTGTGATCTTGCAGATTGGAGCCACTTCGATCCAGACCGCCGTGGACAAGGCGTTGCTTCCGGGCGTGACGCTAGCCTATAATGATGCGCTGACCGAGACCTTCAAGGTCTTTGCGGCGGTATCGTGTGTGAGTGTTATTGGCGCGGCGTTTGTCGAGTGGAAGAGCGTTAAGGGGAAGAATGTGGAGATGGCAGTGGCATAACCTTTCTCTTTGCTTTTTCCTACTCCACCATCCATCCCACTCAAACAAAAGTAAATAGATGTGTGTGTCATTTTGTTGTTGTTTGGATATACCCCGATTTTTTATTTTCCGTCGTTCTCTCAAAATGGCTTTTTTTTTTTGGTTTTTGCATTTCGTTATGGAGGAGGTCTCGCTGAAATGGAGGAGGAAGTCGGTTTTACCTTTTTTACCGTCTTACTCAATCTCACATCACCTTACCTCTTACCCGGTTTTTTTATTTAAACCTCTTTAATTTCTTGCATAAAATCCGAGATGGTCGGTCGGTTGGTCGGTAGGGAACAGGGAATTGACAAGGAACACGATTGGTCGAAAAGGGTACGAAGCGGCGCCGAGACCATGGCATGCATTCCTAGAGAAGAAAGAAAGAGAGAAAGAGACATGGGTTCTGGTCGCTCTTTATTAATCCGAAGAAAGAAAACAAGAGAGGAAGAGAGAGGACGAGGAGAAAAGAGTTTGTAGAGATAAGAATTATTTCGCAAGCAGCATGCATGGCATTAGGATACCCAAGAATCCCAACTTTTTTCTTTCTGGACATAAATTGCATTTGATCTCTGCGACCATTTCTTTTTCCCTTTGGTAGTGGGTTGACGTCTGAAGGTGATGGATGTGGGGTGAGGTGCGGTGAGATGAGGTGAGGTGAGATTGCAATGCGAGGAGGCTAGGATGCGAGGCAGGCTCATCTTCGCTTTGTGGACAAGCAGAGTTTGGTTTGGTTTTGGCTTGGTTCTTGACATTATCAGCTGCAGCTTTGGAGTCCAACATACATGGACCAAATTTTGGATAGACAGACAGACAGACAGACAGACAGCCGATTTTGTTTGTTGTTTTCTTTGTTTTGTTTACCAACCCCCCTGAGACCTCAAATCGGGAGGCCGACATGTTCGACAAGTTCAAACAAGCTCCACAGAGAGAAGAGGGGGGGAAATCTAGAATCCACTCTAAATCTAGATCTACACTAATGTAGTG
>Ga0247765_1001306_pt1 | contig 12687 bp, 14 predicted proteins | sample UWRJL106311C6_FD_179949 | JGI IMG/M metagenome (GOLD analysis project Ga0247765, IMG submission 179949) | Plant litter microbial communities from Arlington Agricultural Research Station in Wisconsin, United States - UWRJ-L106-311C-6 | ecosystem: Environmental > Terrestrial > Plant litter >... | reverse complement strand
GTTATATCACCCCCCCCCCCCCCCCCTCTCTCTCTCTCTCTCTGTCTCTCTCCTTTTTTCTTCTTCTTCTTTTTTTTCTCTCTTTCCCAGATCACGGCTCCGAATCCATCCACCGCTCCGTCAGTACCCCCGCCCCCCCAATACTTTTAAACTTGGAAATATTCTTCCAACTCGCACTGGCCGAAACCTCCCACGTCGCAAACAACACGTGGTTATCCTTGCCGAGCACAAACACGCCCAGCGTATACCGCGACGAAGCCGACAGGGGAAGCTCCACCACGTAGGGCGCGCTATTCGCCAACACGCCGAGATCTTCCCATCCGTTGTTCTCGTCGTCACCGTCAGCCCATTGGTTATTTATATACGCGCGGTGTTTAAGCCGGTCGTCCGTGCCGACTGCTAGGATATCAAGACGCGCACCTCCGGGGGTAGTTACCATTACGGCGGGGACGCTTTGAAATCTTACGTTTGTTTCGCTAATACTCTCTAGCGGGGGTGAATAATTCGCCGACTTGGACCAGCCAAAATGGTAAATCTTCCTGTCCTGGCCGGTTCCGAAAAAGTCGATTCGCGGATCCTTATCGCTCTGTGAAGTTGCGGCAATGACGGGTTCTCCGGAAAATGCGCCGCCCAGGTCTTTCCACGTGATGAATTGCGAGTTGGGTTCCCGTCGTTGTGTGTGAGCGACACTGCGTGTTCCGCGCTGGTACATGATCAGGTCTTGCATGATGCCGCTTTCTCTGGTGCGACAGGCTACCGCTACCGAAGAACCCAGGATCCCACCGAGGTTCTGCGTGTCCCATTTGTCGACGTAGCGGGTCGGGTAGCCGGGCATGTTCTTGAAGTTGGCATCCTCTTCGGTGAATAATTTGGTCGTCATTAATAGCCCTTGCTCGCCGCCGCCGCCGCTGCCACCGCTGCTTCCCCGCGCAAAAGGGTCAACGTAATCGGTAACGCCGGTTCGCCAGGGAATAAAACAGGCGGTAACGGGAGAGTTGGTCGTCGCGTTCATATCTAGCCATGCCGATTCCCAGGTTCCGTTTCGGTATGTTTTTGCTACTATCTTCCCTCCTCCACTACCATTGTTGTTGCCGGATGACACGCCCAAAACACTGATACGTTTTCGATTCCGTCCCCAAACTACCGACTCGGGCTGGCTCTGGAAATTCCCACCCAAAGTCCACCAGTCGTTGCCCATCCAGGCCTGGGATTTCCCGTCGTATACGCGCGTCCAGATGGCGCCGTCGCGGCCTCGCGCAAAGATGTGGAGGGAATTTTCGTTTTCGTAGACGAATTTCTGCGCGGAAAAGAGTTGGTTGCAGGTTGTGCCGCGACAGGCGCTTTTGAAATTTAGATCAGAGGGCAAGATGTTGTTGTTGTTACCACTGGTGTTGTTTTTGTCATTGCCGGTCCTAAATCAATATCAATGTAGACGCCAAGGTTAGCCATTTTTTATTTTATTTTTTGTTCCCCCTTCCGAATGTCAAGTTGTGTTTGCTCCCAGAAGAGCAAAAATGTGAGTGCAACATACCCTGAACCTGGCTCGGCACTTGACGCCGTCTTTTCACTTTGACTTTTCAGACCCAAACCTACGACACAGCCCACGATTATGGCCACTATCGCAAGAACCCCGCCCCCCGCTGCGACCCATATTCTCTTTCGTTTCCACCATGGCCGTGACTGTGACTGTAACCTTTTATCTGTCTCGTCTGTATCGGTTGATGGCGCATATGGTTGTGGTTGGACAGCTTCAGCCCAGACGTAATCGGCTTGCTGAGTCGCCGCCAAGTATTTATAGGAATCGGGAACAACCTGGAGCGAAAAATCCGGCTGGTGAACCTGTTTGTGGGATTCTTCAAAAACCTGTAGCGTAGAATACGGACATGCTTCCAGTCCTGTGTCGTATTGTTGGGAACTTGCACTTTTAATTCCAATTGCTGCTTGTTCTCGTGTCGAAGGGGCGACTTCTTTGCTGGTATCTTGATCGGTATCCACGGGTATGGGCCAAAACGACATGGACGCAGAGATTCGGCGGTCATTGCCAGCCATGGCCATGGCGTTGCGTCTTTGTGGAAACAAATGGTGATTACAATTCCATTCCCTTTTGAAAGGAAGAAAAAGGTGCGACTTTCTTTTGCTGTTACCTAAGGTCTGTAGGTACCAATGCCAATGTCCTGCCAATGCCCTGCCTGAGCCTGAGTCTTGGCCGCCCCCCCTTGGCCTGTTTTCAGAGCCCCTAAACCATGTTGGCTTTTTTAAACCTTCCAGACCTGTTGAAGGACTTTTGCGCCCGCCTGAGTGGTGGCTTCGCACTTTTTTTGGTTCCTCTGCGCCGCAGCCTCGGAATCGCCCAAAGGATTCATTGTTCTCAGCCGCCTTTTGAACTACAGTGCATTACATTACATTACACTAGACCCCACCTACGAAGCGAAGTCCTTGGCACGGATAGGCAAGGCAAGGTAAGGCAAGGCAAGGTAAAAAGCACAAGTACCTACTCAGCCCTGTTTTTCGCCAGAAATGGAAGACCCCCAAGGTTCCCAAGGTTGAATTTCGTCGCAAGTCTGTTTTTCGAGAAGCCTAGGACTATTGTCTATAGGAAACAAAAGAGCCACCGCATGCTGTTATTCTATCTTTGCGTGGACCTTTGGGTAGTTCTATCTACATTTCTGGACATTTTCAAGCTGCGGTTCCTCGTTGAGTTATCTCGACATTTAAACTTTTCGCAATACGAATCCTAATCAAACTAGCGTAACCTCAGGGAGTCAAAGCTGACCCTGAAGCGTACATGTACACCAATACACACTTCCATGGTATGACGACACGACGCAGGGAACTTGTGTAACCCTGTCATGCTTGCCTTACCTTGCCATGCCACGCCCAAGTAGGTACCGAGCATAGAACCAAGATTTCTTACATTGGTTTTCTGCGGCACAAAACGACAAAACATGCGGCCAAGTGGCGCAACGGTAAAAAATGTGCCGAAGAAGCGAAGTAAAGTGCGACAAAGATACCGAGGGAGGGCTGGTCATGTCGGGTAATGCGAAATTGAAATTGTGCATGTGGGCTGGACTGGGCTGGACTGGATGTGTAGATGGTTCCTTGGATCGGGAAGGCAACGAGGAGGAAACGATCCCAGACTCCCAGGTCGAGTCAGGTCGAGCACTAAGAAAAAGCCGGGCGGGTTGAAGATACGGGGAGGTCTTGGGCATGTGCTTTGTACATATCTAGGTAACCTATGTATCATTCCTTGGCCTCCGGTTCTGCCTCTTTCGGCTTCTCCCCTATATCTTCTTGGCACTCATTATCAATTTCTCCATCTTTTTGCTTTTCTTTTTCTTTTCCCTTTCCTTTCCCTTTTCCTGTGTCTTTTTCATCACCTCCTATATTTTCACCATCCAGTTCCTCCCCTTCTTCCCCCGCATCTTTATCCAACTTGATCCTTTTGGGAGAATTTTCATGTCCCGATTCTTTCTTTTCCCATCCAAACCGCTCTTTAAATTCATCCAATGCTCTCCTCCACGTACCGCCATCATCATACTCATCATCATTGATGTCCTCTTCTCCATCCAGATAGCGCCTCTGTTTTTCCGGTAGAGGATCACCAGTCACACGATTGATATTCAGCATGGTGAGCAGCACCCCGGGATAATCCAAGGTAGATTGCGGCCTCCGACCTTCCCGTTTTCTCTCTTCCTTATCAATCGGACTGCGCTCCCAGACATCTCGGTAAATTCTGTGGAAAATGATGGCATCTTCATTTTTGTATCGTACGCGATTACGATCGTCAACGAGGATGGGAAGGGGACATGAAGTCTTGGCTGTAGCGGAGTCGGCAGCAAGTAAAAAGTCGATGAGGGCTTGTTGCTGGTGGTCGAGAAGCTGGGTGACGAGCATGGTGACCTTGTTCCGACAGGGGTGGAGGTAAATGTTGGGGGAGGTTTTCTTGTTGTTCTTGGGTCATGATGAACTCGCCGTGCTCATCCAACTCAGCTCGGCGATCAAAGACCACAACACCGCCGAGAATACGGTCTTCAGACCAGTAGCCGACCATATCGGCTATGCCGTCGGGATAGATGTCGTGGTCGAGGTAAAATCCACATCATGGTGAGTAGTGTGAAATGAGAGAGAGAGAGAGAGAGAGAGAGAGAGAGAGAGATTGTGTGATTGAGTGTACGCGCTGCTCTGCTCGAGGTGTTGGGAAGAAGTGGGAGCAGATCGATGTCAAAGAGAAGTGAGGAGGGATGAACAGCGGGAGCAGCGGGGCAAGTTGGGGTGGGCAACACGAAAGTGGAGAATGTGACGCCAGGAAGTCAGCTGTTGCGGGCGGTTTCTATTCATTGTGGGCATCTCGGCAACCCACGAGCTGATCCACACATTTGTTGGCCGCCTGACCGGCAGCCAGGAGAGAAACACCCCTCCCAATGTCACCTTTCCTAGATTAGTCGCCAGCCGAACCACCAGGGGAACGGGCGAATCCGGCAACTATTTTGAGGGAGTTCTATCGAGGTTCCTGGTCCAGGCTTACTATGACCCGGCCAGTCGGCTCGGCGAGCGCCAGGCCGGCGTACTCTACGCCGTCCCCGACACTAGCGGCACTGGCTGGATCGCCGACCGGAACTGGATGGTTGATCGATTATCACTCGATTTCGGCAGCGGTCGTCGACCAGCCTTTCCACCCCCGACGAACAACTGGGCTCGGCGTCGGGTTCCCGGCGTGGAGGAATCTATGGAGGAACTTCGTTTGCTCCGACAGCCGCCTCTCTATCCCGGGGATGAATTCGATCTTGACCAATACCTCGCTGATATGAATCGCCTTCCGACTTACAGAACCGGTAGCAATGAGCTCCGCAGGATTATGAGAATGGCCACCGATGTGAGATATATCCGGTCGTAAAGAGTAGGTAGGTATGGAAATAAGGATGTCTAGGAGGGTAGGTAATTGGGCGTTGATTGGGGCAGGATATCCTCCTTTGCGGGAGTCTTGGACATGGGTATTGTAGGATATCTAGATAGAGACTGAGCCTGGCTGGATCCGGCTCTATTAGAAAAGCAGGCCTTCATTATTTAAAGTGTACGTCTATTCGTAATGTAGCGAGCGGCCCCAGTACTGTAAAAACAAAGAAAAGAGGGGTGGAGGGAGGATGTGACGCTGTCTTTTATACTAACGGTGCCTTTTGCCATCGCTATTGTAATTGTATCGCCCGCTAGGTTTCATTATGAGACGCCTTATACAGGTAAGCAAGGCATTCGACCTGGGGCGTTAACACCTCCAAGGCATTTAAACTGGGAGTTTAACGTCTTGTAAATAGTTAATAGTTAACTACCAAGGGGAGTTAAATACCTTGTTAGGTAACTAAAAGTGGGCTATTATCCTATTAAATACGCCTTGGTAATACTAGTAATGGCAACGGTACCAAGGGTAATGAGGGCGATGAAGGGCGATGAAGGGCGATGAAGGGCGATAAAGGGCGGCGAGGGCGATAAAAGTAGTAGTAACAGCGGTAATAGCAGTGGCCAAAACGTCTCGTCGTCATTGGCAAGGGCCCGGTTTTACAGTACGACCGAGGCTTATTACAATACGGGCGATGCTCATTACAGTACGAAGAGACGTGCTCTATTTAAAGTATCAGGTTGTTATTATAATGTGTCTAGTCTATTCTATTATGGTCTAAACGCCTCAACTCTGACAACATGCGCCGCTTGTGTGTGTAGAGAGGGCACTGGGCTTTCCCATCTCCATCAATATCACCAAGCCCAAAGATGTTCAAGGTCAAGTATTATACTAAAACATGAGACTTGTTTCAAAACCTGGCATCAACGTCATCAGATCATCAATGTCTCCATCCAGAGATGTCTGTTGTTGAACTCGACTGCGTATGTTATTAACGAGCACAGATATTCCAATGTTTCTCAGAGTTGCCTTTCCGGGGACTTAGCGCCCTGATGCCCCTAGAGAGTCTACAGACTCGTCATTCAACACTCGATGGTCGTCGGTATTACTATGTCTACTCATCTATTGGAGGATGCAGGCTTCCATCTCGTGCATGTCTGCCTGACGCCAACTCATGTGCAAACAACATCACACACCTGGCTCTCCCGTCTGGGTGGTGCGACGACTGCATGTGGTGCATCTCGTCAGTGATCAGGGCTGGCACTATCGCTCTTGATGTGAACGAGATCAAAGGGCTCGCAAAGTGTAGCTAGTATTTAAAGACTTAGTAAACGTTTAAAACCCGCAATAATATCAGCATGATGAAACACGAATTTGGGATCTAGTGTAGGTAGGTAGGTAGGTAGGTACCTATGTGCACAGGTTCCCCGACAAAAATATGACGTTTTATCCACCTACATGTATAATGTATGTAACTCTGGAACCAGACTTAGGTCACCTTGTTTATCTAGGTAGGACTAACTTGGGAAGTTGCCTCTTCCGTCCCGACAACGGTATCCGGCGAACGCCACCAGACTGCTGCGGGGAATTACCGCCCCTCCTCGACCTCCCCGCCCAAAAAAAACCTGGGGAAGTTCCGCTTTCTTATCCACCCCACTCCAGTGACTCGAATCGACTCGACTCGACTCGACTCGACTCGGCTCGACTCCACAGAGTTTATCCGTCCGTCCGGTAAACCGGTAAACCAACCGACCGACCGACTGACTGACCGAGCCGAATTCACACCTCGGGAGCGTCGGGCCAAGCCGCGATAGAAATCTGGGGGCGGTCTCTACAGTTTCTTTTTCTCTCTCGTTCCATGCCAAGGGGTAATCAATCCATCCATCCATCCCATGCACGGACAAGAAACAAACCCCCTTTGTTGATCTTTTCCCCCGCTCACCTACCCACCTAACCTCCCAGTTCTCTGTATTCCCCAAAATGGAAGAATACGTCGACGTCATCATCTGCGGGAGCGGTTCCGCCGGCCTCTGCGCGGGCGTATGGCTTTCGCGCTTCGGGATATCCTACGCCATGGTCGAGCGACGTCCCGGTCCTCTGGCCATCGGCCAAGCTGACGGGGTCCAAACGCGAACGGTAGAAATCTTCGATTCGTTTGGTATTGCCGAGGAATTACTTCGTGATGCGTACCATGTTTTGGAAGTGGCTTTTTGGTCTCCTTCTTTTCCTTCTGAAGGGAAAGCAGAGGGAGGAATTCGTCGCTCGCGATATACCCCCGACAAAGAAACGGCGCTGAGCCACCAGCCGCATGTGATTCTCAACCAGGCGAGGATTAACGGGCTAATGATCAGCCAGTTGGATCGGGAGATTTGTTATTCCACAGAGGTTACGGGGATTTCCATCTCTCAACCTGAACCCGCCGGTGGTCACATTCACAGTCACAGTCAGGGAGATGGTCAGAGAGAGGAATACCCCGTCACGGTCACCACCCAAACCCCCTCCGGGACCAAAACCTACCGCGCCAAATACGCACTCGCCAGCGACGGCGCGCACAGCACCGTTCGCAAATCCCTCGGGATCGCCATGGTCGGAGACAGCACCGATTCCATCTGGGGAGTAATGGACGTGTACCCACGCACATCGTTTCCCGATATCCGCAAAAAGGCCGTAATCACTTCTGCTCACGCGGGTAGTATCCTCCTCATTCCCCGCGAGGGGGACGCCATGGTGCGATTCTATATCGAACTAGCTACCAGCACCAAAGCTTCAGAGGTGACTCTGGAAGACCTCCAATCCCGAACCCGCGCCGTGTTTGCGCCATACGAAATCGAATTTGCCTCTACGGCATGGTGGTCCGCCTATGCGATTGGACAGCGTCACGCTAATGCGTTCGATGTGGCCGGTCGCGTGTTTTTAATGGGCGATGCATGTCATACGCATTCGCCCAAGGCGGGACAGGGAATGAACGTCAGTTTACAAGATGGATACAATATCGGCTGGAAACTCGGCATGGTTCTTTCGGGGAGGGCAGACCCGAAGCTGCTACAAACATATGTGACGGAACGGGAACGCACGGCCGTGGACCTCATTGAGTTTGACAGGGCGTTTGCGAAGCTGTTCAGCTCGGCGTATCGCGAAGAGCATGGGATCACACCGGAATATTTTGCCGAACAGTTCGTCAAAGCGGGCAGGTATACGGCAGGACAAGCGGTGCAATATTCGCCGTCGGTGGTGGTGGCAGCAGCAGCAGCAGCAGCGGAGAGTACTCTCGCGGAAAAAGTCACAGTGGGGATGCGGTTTCCCAGCGCCCAGGTGGTGAGGTTCTGTGACGCCAAGGCCATGCAGCTAGTCAAAGGGATGCCGGCGGATGGGCAGTGGTTTGTGGTGGTGTTTGCTGGGGATCTAGCTGACGAGGAGGCGGCCAAGAGGTTACAAGTGGTAGGGTTCATCATGTTTTCAGAGCAGCAAGAGAGATTACAAACTAACAAGCATACAGGCGGCGGAAAAACTGGACGAGATGGCAAAACGGTTCACTCCCCCCGGACTTGACGCCGACCGAGTCATTGACCGGATTCTCGTGCTGGCATCAGACCGGAAAGCGCTCGAGCAGGAACAGATACCCGAATTCTTCACCCCGGTGACAGGGGAGTGGAAGATCAAGAGTGAGTGCCTTACCTATCTCCTAATCACGTCTATTTCCCAGTTGGCAGTGTTCCGTGTGCTGATGCAAGGAACAGACCTCTTCAAGACATATGTCGACGACGAAAGTTACAACTCGGGACACGGACATGCCTACGAAGCCTACCGCGTTGACCCCAAGAAGGGCGCCATCGTTATTGTCCGACCGGACCACTGTGAGTGTGTTGACTCTCAAGAACGCGCAATGCAAACTGACAGACGCAGACGTGGCCAAGATAACCTCCCTCGAAGCAACCGATTCCATCTCCAGCTTCTTTCAAGCCTTCCTTGTGGATCATCAGTTGTCATTGAAATAGGCTGCCCTACCTACTGCTCCTAAGTAAGTAGGTAGCAGTTAATACCTAGCCCAACACGACTCGTTAAAAGCCTGCTTCTCCTTCATGTCCACCTTCATGCCCATCATGCGTATTAGCCTCCATTTCCTCCGCCGCCACGTTGACGGATACGGTCGTTCACTCGGCAGTAGCATTTCGGGCTTCTTGTCCGTTATGGGCAACGGCAAAAAATGCGAAGGAAACGCCTCCTGCTTCGGATACTCAACGTGATTCACCGTCCACCCACAGCGGCGCAGCTGCTCCACCACCGAAACTCCATCCTGCGCCGCCCAGCTGACACTGACGGGCCCTGGGCCAGCTGGGTCCGAGTGGTTATAATAGTTCAGATCGCCCTCATAAAAGTCCATAACAATCTCCGTCAGCGCCGGGAACTCATCATGTAACGCCTCCGAGAGTGCCGCCAGAATGCGCTTCTGCGTCGGCCAATCGCAACACGCCAGCTGGATACGAAACTGCCGACTCGAACGCGCTTCGAACTCCAAGACCGTCAGGTTCGGACACTGACTCGATATTCCCGGAAGCAGCGGTCGGCGCTCCACACTCGGACAATACCACTCTGTATACCGGCCCGAATATAACGGAAAGGGAATTCGGAGGTGTCGTAAGGCCTGCGCATTGTGCGGTCCGATACGGTCGACAAAAAATCGCGTCACCACGGGCAATCGCTCCCAGTATAGTGGCCAGACCGACGCGTCCGGAACGCCAAACGCATTGTGCGAGTAGAAATACGTTCGCGCCTCGAGGGAGAAGCGGTGGCTGACGAGGAAAAAGGGGATGATGGTGGAGTAGAGCGATTCGCTGTCGCTATTGTCCGTGTCGGTCTCGATGGGTAATCTACCGCCGATGCCCCGCTTCTCTCGATAAATCGCAATCGTGCCGGGGAAGCTGAGACAGTTTCGGTAGATTTCGTTGCGCACTTCGCCGGGCAGCGTGAAGAACCCTTTTCGATCTTGCAGCATCATTTCATCGCTGCCGTCGCAGCCATTGTCGACGTGCTTGTCGGTGGTGGCGCTGGCGATATTCCCCATAGGACGGACGGACGGTTTGGATTTGCGTGGTTGAAGCTGGTCTGCTCAGTTGGTGTGGGAGCGCGGGGCATGCCACTCCTTATCTCTTGGGCCGTGGTGTGTGTCCTGTGCCCTGCCTGAATCCTTCGGGTCACACCTCACCACACACCACACAGTGATCAGCGCGATTGTAAAACCTTGTTGACATGCATCAATTTCCAGAAGAAAAAAAAGAAAGAAAACTGTGGGTTGGGAAGATATACGTGTGTCAACGTCAGTTCTCGCTTTTGCCCTTCTGAGCCCCTCGCGCTACTCCAATTGCTCCAAATGTCCCCCACAGTTTAGACTTTGGGGAGGCGTCAACATGCGGCTTCCCTTCCCCCTCATTCCATGCGCCGCCGCCTCCAACTGCCCGATCCTTGCCTTGGCCGTTGCGAGCGGGGAGCTGAGCACAACACCAGCCGCCGTCAGTCAGATGCTGGACGCACAGATACGGCCCGCCCTCCGGAGCGGATTTTAACTGCGTCTGCAAAAAAAACTAAACGCCTCTGGGCTGCACAATGTAGCGACGCAGTGTGCAGCTTAGCTTGTCGGCCACGCCGTTGGCATTGGGACGGATCGGAGACGGAATCTTGGGTCCTTCTATAACGGTCAGGATCAGCGCTACCAGTAACTAGTTGGGAGGGAGGCGGCATCAAAGTTTGCCTATAATGCAGCAGGTGGGTGGTAGCGCATCCAGGCCTCGGTCTCGCCGCGCCACCGCCTTCTTCTCTGTTGTTGTCACTATCATCAGTCATCATACTGACATCAGTTTTTGTGTCTGCTACAAACTTGCAGGAGGTGTCGCGCACATAAATGCGGTGCAATAAACCCACTCTCTACTAACACCAGAACCAGACCCTTTTTGCTCCTCTCCTCATCCCGGAAACGTGATACCCACCTGACGCGGGGGCTAGGATTGATGCACACCTTGTACTGGCGCTCAGGTGGAGACGGAGACATAGTTTTGCGTACCTATTTGCGGCTCAATCCCCCATTGGTGCCTCGTGTCTTGTGCACGGTGCCCGGTGCCTGGTTGACCGTTGGAAAAAGTCAAAGTCAAAGGACGACCTCGTAAATTAATCGAGATTCGAGACGCATTGAACTCCTCCCCTCCCAATGCCACGTGCAGTAGTGTAGTGTAGTGTAGGTGACCAGACGATGCACTGGGCCTGAGAATCGCTGGGGCCCGTAAACCGTTGAGCCTTGGGTTTCGGTGGATTGGTTCAATAAAAACTGCGCCTGTTCCGTGCATGTATGTAATGCGACAGAAGGGGGGATGGGATCGGGGATCTTACCAAAAGAGCTTGATCTTGATCATGGACCTGGGCTTGGGCTTGGGCCTGATCTTAGGCTAGGCGGGGTCAAGGTCTGGTAAATTGGTTACGGCGCAGGTTTTGGTTTTTCCTTGGTTCTCTTGTGAAACCGTTCCTCTTTACTTTGTTATACCCATTACCTGGTAACAGGCAACGGGACCAGACATTTGTTGTCATTGTCATCGTCGTCGGCACGTGCCTCACACATTCCTAGCATTCGCTTTATTATTATGGATAGAGCCCCTTTCATTAATGTGATAGCTTCATGCGCCTTTTGAGGTTCTCTCGACAGGGGTGGTGTCAAGACTTCGAACCACCACGAGTGACGACAGATGGTCGAGCTCCTCCAGTTTTGCAACAGCGTGGCGTTGGGAATATGGGAATAGTGACCATTTTGACATTTAGCTATCAACACTGCTTGCGAGTTTTCCGGTCCAGGCTTCATGAAACATGATCTAATGACTGACTTCAAATTTCTTGTCACCATGAGCCCTTACTAACTGTCGGACGGCTATCTAGAAACTAAAGCTTCCACAATGAAGAATAATGATCAAGCCGTCTCAGCTAATTCTACCTACATTTCGTTTTCTTCTTCTTCTTCTTCTTCTTCTTCTTCTTCTTCTTCTTCTTCTTCTTCTTCTTCTTCTTTCTAGTTTAGTTTTCCCTTAGTTTTGGTCCCTGCATCCTCTTTCTCTTCTTTCTGCTCTTCTTTTCATCCGTCGCCTTTTCCTTCCCCTTTCCTTCTACCTCTTCATCTTTTTGCCCCTCTTCAACCGCTGCATCATCTCCTTGATCGTCCACCGAGTGATGCCAATTGACTCTCTTTTTCCACCCAAATTTCTCCTTGAACTCATCCAAAGCTCTCTTCATCGCTCCATCTTCCACCTCTCCAAATCTTTTCTCAAGCTCACCATCCCCATCGAGATAACGCAGAAATTGCTCTTCCATAGGCACACCCGTAGCCTGGCTAACCGCGAGCATCACTAGCCTTTTCCCCAGGGTAGTCGAGCGTCGAGGTGGGTCGTCGTGCCGCCATGTCTAGGTGCCTTTCCGTATAGGGTTTTCGTTCCCATATGTCGCGAAAGATACTGGCGCGGGTTAGCGAGACCTCGGCGTCAACCCGTACCCGGTTCCGGTCGTCGACGAGGATGGGTAACGGGCACTCGGGCATCGCAGTAGTAGTGGTAGAGGTGGTAGTAGTAGTAGTAGTAGTAGTAGTAGTAGTAGTAGTAGTAGTCGACGACTCTGTGAGTAAAAAGTCAATCAAAGCTTGCTGTTGGTGATCGAGGAGTTGCGTAACCCGGTACGTGACGTCGAGCCAGGAAGGGTGAAGATAAATATTGGGAGGGTCTCGATCAGGCCTAAAGTTAAAATCTTGATCCCATTCGGCACTCCGGTCA
>Ga0247765_1001305_pt1 | contig 12710 bp, 14 predicted proteins | sample UWRJL106311C6_FD_179949 | JGI IMG/M metagenome (GOLD analysis project Ga0247765, IMG submission 179949) | Plant litter microbial communities from Arlington Agricultural Research Station in Wisconsin, United States - UWRJ-L106-311C-6 | ecosystem: Environmental > Terrestrial > Plant litter >... | reverse complement strand
AAGTTGTGGAGAAAAAAAAAAAAAAAAAGACGGAGGGGGGAGGCAGAGACAGAGAGACACAGAAACAGAAAGACAGAGAGACAGAGACAGAGAGAGAGAGAGAGAGATAGGGATGGGTGACTCGAGATCACAGATGGTGATGGTCAGGTAAAGTAAGTGGCGATGAATTGCTACCAATGCCAGTGAAACTGGCCTCGCAAGAGTCAAGAACTCTCACGCTACTCATAACGACAAACATGAAGCTCAATAATTCAGGTTCAGGCAGAGGGGAGGCAAAGGTAGGGAATATAGGTGTTTAATTGGTCTTTGGCTACCTAATCTATCAAAAGAGTACTGCTTGAAACATTGTCGGGAGAGTGTGATATGGATCAGTGATAAATGGGGACGCGACTGGTGGGGACGGTGAGGTGAATAAGGTTGGGGGATGTAGGAGTCAAGGCGTGCAGCTCAGACGAAGAGCGTCACTGGTCCTGAACCTCTGGCCCAGCCTGGTTGACCTGGTTGACCTGGTTGACGGAGGTAGCGCTGTGGAAAGGTTGGGCAACAGCGCAAATAGTGTCAATGCTCTGCTTGTTGAGCCTGTGATAGACCTTGAGATGCTGACGAAGGTGGTCGCGGCGGTGAAAAGCATTCTGCCCTTGATGTTTGTCGCAAAGGCTGCATGGGAAAGCGGCCATAGGTGGCGCCACATTGGACGTGGCTGGACTGGCGGCGACTGCGGTGCGGATGTGGCGGTTCAAGCTGTCGACCCGGGAGAATGACTTGCCGCAGACACATTGCAGCCTGTTGTTGCCCTGGAGCGTTGTTGTATGGCCCGAGACACCCCCGGGAACTTTGGTGTGTGGCCTCCAAAGTGGGTCAGTTAAAAAAAAAGCCAGCTTACATGAGGGCCTCAGGCACCAAGTCTGAAGGAGACGTGTCAGGGATTGCCGAGTTTGTGACAGCCAGGCACAGGCAAAGGGCGGTGTCGTGAGAGCCTTGGCAAAAAGAGCACTGCATGTTTGATATTGGGTGATCGAGACTGGATGAATGCGACACGGGTGATCAACCTGAAAAGAAAGGTTGGACTGTGCGTTGTGCGAGCGGGCTCATTTTGAAGCGTGCAGTGCAGTCTCGATGGATACTACTCTCTGCAGTTTTAGGGTGGTCCTGTGGGAAGCCACCACCCTATTCTGTGTGTGCCCAACAAGAATGGCGGTGTGTATGTAGCAACAGCCAATCGTAAGGAGAAATCGCGGTGACGCCCCACTGTCCTGCCTGAAGTTGCCCGATCAGCTTCGTCATGGGTCCCCAAATGTTGGGGTAGATTGATATATTAAACTCACTGGGCCGAGACCGAGATTGCAAGGCAGTCCCTCAGCTTGTCAACAAAAGCAAGATATCTATTCTGCCTTAAGAATGGATGGATTAGGCGTGATTTGCAAGTGGCAACACGGAGATAAAGTGTGTGGGAAAATCTGTGCATCTTCTAAAGCGCTCAGGTAAGGCTCTGCAGTCCCGTAACATTCAAGCCCGCAGCTCATCAAAGATAATCAGGTATCACAAACGATGTCATGTCAGGAAACACGCCTGCACTCATACCTTGTGTCGCCGAAGACGACCCCCTACCTGCTTCAGCACCAAGCGAGACCTTGAGCGCCATCAACAGACACACTCTCAAGAGGGCCGCCTGCTTTGTCACTACTGTCAAGCTATCTGTGGCAGACCGGATAACCTCAAGAGGCACATTACCAGGATTCATAACGGTGGGCTTTGCGTAGCTGCCGCGTCAGGAGATGAGGATGCAGTCGTGTCTTGCCTGCGTGCCGGCCTACCATCCACACAAGAGATTGGTGAAAACGGAATGACGCCACTCGGGCTGGCATGCGTCCACGGTCATGCACATGTTGTCAAGCTACTTCTGGATGCTGGGGCTGACATTGAGCGGGGCCAGATCAATGTGAAACATGGGACTGTTGAGTTCAGAAAGGGCTCATACACTCCCCTTCACCTCGCCATCCTAAATGGCCACAATCAAGTAACAGAGCTGTTGCTCGATAATGGAGCTGATGCGTCTGTGATAATGCCCGGGACTAGAGGTCGGCAGCCGCTGTCATGGGCTGCTATGTACGGCAAGTGCGCTTTGATTCGCATTCTTCACGGCGGAGGGACGGCTCAGAACCGCAGATTTTCTAGCACCCCTCATGCACTAACTTTGGCATTGCAACTTGCAATCACCAAATACCATCCAGCGGCTGTGCGACTGTTGGTGGAATACGGAGCTCGTGGGCCATATACGTGGGGAATCGGCATCATGGATTTCAATGTCATCAAACTACTTCTGGCGGCTCCCATCAGGGAACACGCAGATAGCATCGAGGTTTTGCTCGAGTATCTCATTAGGACCAACTCCATTGAAGCATTCAAGGTGCTATTGGAGTTGACGGACGAAGCAACGTTAAAAGGCGGGGAGGTTCGAGATATGTTGTTAAAAACGGCCCTCGACCCCCGACTTGATGCAATATGTAGGAGGAATGGGGCTCGTGGCTTTTACGATTTGGAGTTGCTTAGAGCCGCCAGGAAAAGACTGGTACGTATGTAGAAACACGAGTCGTTTCTCCTTGTTCTTATTATTATATCTTCCTTGTCATTGATAAGAAAACCTGCATTGTATGATGCGATCTGTGTCGCTTTCCGCCGAAGGAAAAATAAAAAGGAAAAAAATTAACCCCAAACATACCGCACGGTGCAACATCAATACCTTAGGTGCCTACCCTCTATCACTCCCCGCAACGGCGCAAATCCCCCTTGAACTACGTATAACTTGATAGGTAGGTATTTGGGCCACCACACAATGCAACTAGATTCTGGAACAATCAGGACTTCTCACCACCCATCACTATCAACATTTTGAAGACCTCAGGCATAATTGTATCTGCTCAACAACCACTAACACTTCATCCAGTTCCATACAAATGTTTCCCGTTTCGACGGTACCACACACCTACCTGGGTGCCTACATAAGGTAAGCACCTATGCAGCCTTCACCTCAACCACTCAACATACCCGCCGCCAACACTCCCGCCAGCCCCACTACTGTCCAACTAACACCCACGCCCGCTGCGCCATTCTTATTCATATTCCCATTTCCATTTCCATTCATTCCACCCCCTGGAGTGCTTCCCGCCGGCGTGGAACCTCCCGTTGGAGTGGGAGTGTTCCCGCCCGACGGCGGCGCCAGTGTAGCCTGTCCGAAATTGGCGCTAAACTTCTCACACCACAGCCCGACGGTCCCGAAATCCGCGAGTCCCTTCCCCGCATCAAGCGTGATATTATAGACATTGCTCGTGGCCGCTTCTTTGACCTGTTTATTCGAGATGCGGAATCCCTCGCTGAGTTTGGTCGAGGCGGTGCCCCACCAATAGAGCGCGGGGGCTTGGCCGTCTTCGAGTGCGTAGTTGGTTATACGCAGCGTGGAGGCATCAATGACGGTTACGGTTCCGCCGAGTCCACCGTCGAGGCTGGAAAGAGTACCGGTCCAGCCTGTTTTGTTGGCGGGGGCGGGGGACTGGGCGTAGATGGGGAGGAGGAGGGATGTTAGAGTGAGGAGGGTGGGGACGTGCATTTTGATACCAGTAAAGTGAGGTATGATGTAAGTGAAGCTGAAGGTGACCCTGAGGTGGTGCGTTGTTGAAGTTGGACAAGTCTTGGGAGTGAAGGGTAAAAGATTTGATGTAGAAACACGTTCATGAATCAACTCTCTCGTTCTCGAAAGGAATTATATGTCTTCTCGTTGACATTACGGAGACAGACCTGAGTGACAAAAATGCCGAGATTACCAACAGCCAGTAACACGAGTTTGGAATCCTTGCATGGTGAATACCACATCAATGTCCTAGCCCGCCATGATTCCAAAGCTTCGCACGAGAATCCCATCTAAGTGGCCTACAGGGATAAAACGTCGGTGCGAGACGTGTCGGGCAAAAATTCCGATTGGCTGTTTCGAGTTTTGCCAAGACGGGTCGAGGCAGTGTAACGTGGATTGATTCCACATGCCGCGATGACGGTAGCAGCATGCAGTGATTCCAATCGTGGCAGAGAGAGGTGTTGTAGGAGATTGCTTTCCGTTTTTGGTTGTGTTGGTGTCAACTTTTATGATGATTCCAAACATGCTTCCTGAAGACGGCCAAGAGAATGAAGCGACACTTGACTTATCTATAACCCCAATGTCCAAGGCGAATCTCTCAATTGACACAAACCTCAAGTGTAGGAATACAACGAGCATTTTGAGCCAGCAGCACTTTTCCAGTCATATTTTCTCTCTAGATTTTTTTTTTTTCCTCGCCAAAATGCAGCGAGCCTTACCTCTCCACTACACTTTTCGCGCCGTGGTTCCCGACCACCATATCGCAGCACGGACATACTTTCTCTCTGTTCTCGGTCTCCTCGTCGTGGAGGCAGCGATCCGTTTACCTCCTTGGATTCAGAGCCTTCGGAAAACACAGAGTGAGAATTTGCCTTCTTTTTCGTCTGCTTCTTTTTTGTCTTCGATTTCTTCTCCCCTCCTAAACGTGCGGATCTAACATGTGTCGCAGACGCAAACCCTCCATCAAAGCGATTACCACCCACCGTCCTCCTTCACAAACTCCTCACCCACCCATCTCCCTTGCCTTTTTTAACTTCCCATCCCATATCCACCATTTTTCGCCTCACCATCTTTATATCGCTGAACCTCCTCTTCTCATGGACCCGTCTCCGATTCACGACTGATTTCCAAAGATTCGGGTATATGGCCCTCGCCAACGGCGGGCTCGCTCTCTTACTACCAACGCGGCATGCCAACTTTTTCTCCACTCTTTTACAAATCCCATCCCCCGTTCTATTAGGATATCATCACTGGGCGGGCCTCGCGTCATTTATTCACGCAACGGCGCATTTCAGCCTGACGGCGCAACGATATATCCATTCTGAACAGTTTTCCGTGGTGCTAGAAAACGCGCGGATTCGCGTCGGGATTTTCGCATGGATTTGCCTCGCGCTAGTGTTCCTTACCGCCGCCCTTCCAATCTTGCGAAGGAAAGGATTCGAGGTGTTTTTCTTTACGCATTTCCTGTTTTTGGGATTCGTCGCGGGGGGGTTCTATCATGTTTTTTCGACAGATTCTACGACGGAAACTACGGATAACACGGCTGGCTTCGAGTTTTTTTTCCCCGGATTGGGGCTGTGGGTTATCGATCGGCTTTGGCGAGCCTGGGATAACTTTGGAAGAGGGAAAAAAGTGTTGGTGAAAAAAGTGAGGTTTTACGGTACAGGGTTGACAAAGATTTGGTTTGTCGGAGTCAAGATTCCACGACCTGGAATGATGGTGTGGGTGCAGATTCCAAACGTCTCAAAATGGAATTGGCATCCTTTTACCGTGTTGGCGTCATCACCAGACGAGGAACAAGGCGGGATGATTGCAGTGAGAGGGTTGGGTGGGTTCACCAAGAGAGTTCAGCTGATGGATGGTGAACACGAAGCTGGGGTCGAAAAGGATGGAAGAACGGAGAACACGTTCAAAATACGCCTGGATGGCCCATACGGAGTTGGGAACCCCCGGTGGACACTCACGCCAGTGGTGGTTCTGGTTGCGGGCGGTATTGGCATCACACCAGGGATCAGCATTGCTTCGCATATTGTTCACGAAGCAGCACGACTGGGCTCTTCCGGGAGTAAGCGGCAGGTTTACCTCCTCTGGGCGGTCAGCCATCTCAGCCACGCACGCTGGTTTGAGAGCGAGTTGAAAGCCCTTGCGGAAGTGGCTTCACGCGATGACGTTCTTGTGTCTCTCAACATCACCATCCACGTCACAAACCGTGGCAAGACTGCAAGTCAAGAAGAGCACATACAAGGGATAGCCGAAACCAAAACCGAAACCGACGGGAGATATATGGGACCCGGCGAGATTCACACCGGAAGACCGGATATCCTGCAGTGGTTTCAGCAAGTGCGGGAGTTGACGGGGGCATCTGATGTGGCTGTCAATGCTTGTGGGCCGCAGTCATTAAAGGATGACGCCAGGAAGGCGGCTGTGCGTGTTAGTAGTGGGAAAGGGCTATTTTTTGTGCACGAGGAGGTATTTGAGCTTTAGATTTACTTTACTTTACCAGTCAACACTACTACCGGAAAGTTGGTGGATGTTCACTAGTGTATCTTTTTGGTTGAGAACATGAGCTGCGGATGTGGAATATCATGCTCACTTTTTTCTGGTGTTTCCATGAATTTTATAGAGCATGTCTATTCGTACTGTAGCGAGCCCCCCCCGTATTGTAAAAAATAGTGGGGGTTACGCTTAAAAACAGCCTTCCTATCTCCGTTACGCTATGATAATTAAGCTTGATTTGATCTAGAGTCTCAGTATCGTGTGTCCAGGGCATCTTAATTCTCCTCGTCTTCGTCCTCATCTGATGACTTGGCGAAGCTATCCACGAATGGATCCTCCAGCCCTATATAGCATTCGGCTTCAATTCTCACCCCCCTGGGAATTAGGTTGACTATGTCGCTGAACAACTTGGCTCTCCTGGAGGAATGTTGCACGTTGCTCCTGTCATCGATGTCCCCATCCGAAACGCCTAGCAACTCTGCCACTTCATCTGGGGGCTATATGGCCCACCCTTCTGGCCAGCACCATCAAAGCTGACTTACGGAGATACTCTCCTGGCGTCGCCTAGACTTCGGAGATGCCGGGTAGCACATCTCCCCACCACCTAGCGCATTCGTAGCGTTGCCGTCGGAGGATGGTGATGACGTGTGCGAAGTAAAGGTAACGTCGGGCGGGGCGAAAATCGGTTTGGAACGTCAATGCCATGCCGTGTATTTGCGGAAGAAGAGGCTCCTCGTCAACATAGGAACTTGGAAAAGCCCTTGTCCAATACAGCGACTTTCCACTCGTCCAGGTTGTTCCCAGGAACCACTGAGACGGACGAAAAGTTGCGCTTTGTAGCGCTTGCCAGGCGCGATTGATCAGGGGGCTCGACATGTGCCTTGTAGATGTCTTGATCGAGCTTGTCGCAGACGAGCGATGAAAATATAAGTATGGTTTCCGTCTCGACTGGGGGTGGGGTGCTTCGCATCGGTGATGCCATTGCTAAAGTTAGTCTCATCCGTTTACCCTGTGTTGTAACCTTGGGTTTGTTGCGGTCCCGGTCGTCAATCTCGTGTCGGTACTTGATTGGCCCATGTCTTCGGGTGTCTTGGGCGTCTGTTGTTTGCCCAGCTTTTGTAAAAAATGGAGTATACCAACGTCCCTTGGTATATTCTCTGGAGTTTTCAGTGTATGGAAAGAAGGAACTTGAGCTGAACAGGAAGTGGGCGATTGGTGTCACAAGACCTTGACCCATCGCGACTCGACCACTTTGACCTTTCCTTGCAAAACCCGATTGTTCTTGAGCCCGATGGGAGTATTGTCACGACCCAGGTCATAACCCCAAGGAGGGAGCACAGACTAACTGTAAATAACTAAATCGTTGGGCCTAGGGTAAAACGACCTAGGTAGAGAATAGGGTACCAATTTTAAAGAACAAATTGGGGAACAGATTTATTATTATACGAAAAGAGGAAAAGGGAGTAGTACTGCTTTGGGTAGCTAGCTATATACTTAATATCGGGTGAGTCCCGGGTGGGCGCTGGATTGGCGGTGACCCAACGCTATCTGGTGCCGGGATAAGAACCTAGCGCACTGCGCTAAATTTCAACATATCTCTCCATCTCACCGCTAATCGCGTTTTGCGCTTCCCCCGCTTCACATAGGTGCTCTCTACGACACAGCAACATGATGAGAAATCTCAATCAGTTCCCAGTCGAAATCCTCCGGCTAATCTTTGACGAGCTGGACGCAAAGAGCATTGCCAACCTGCGACTGGTGACGCGACGGATCAGCGATGTGGCCAGCGAGCACTGGTTGACCTGTCAAAATGAGGTCCGCTTCTTCATGCGCAAGGAGGATTTGAGCATCTTGAGCGGGCTGTTGAGGTATCCAGACAGCTGCTACTACAAGAACATCAAGTCGTTGATCTGCCTGTTCAACTCACCGGGGCCGGCGGAAATCTGCCACGGCCACAGACGTCTCTACCAGGAATGGGTGGAAATACTGGGAGCCAACGAGGACTTTGCCGTTTTGGAAAAAGTAGTCAAGAGATTGCCGAATCTCGAGAAAATCACCGTGGAATGCTGTCACTTCATGGACCTGTTCCGCCAGGACGGGAGGGGGGGGGAATGGTGGTGGGAAGAAGAAATGGAATCGGATCGAGAACGCGCTAGAAATTATTGGCCGTGTCCACGCGGTATCGACTCGACAACTGCGCGCCGTCTTGTTGGCCGTGCAAAAGGCCGGGCACACAAAGCTGCAAAGTATCGATGCCACATATAGGCACCTGGATATGTTGTGCGAAAAACAATCATTCGGAATACACAACATGACGGCGTCCGTGCTGGAGAACCTCCATACGCTCTATCTCCACATCGAGGACTGGCACGATGGATACAAACTCCCTCCATCATCATCATCATCTCGGCGTGAACAAGGCCATGATGAGCATGGTGAGCATGAACATGGCACTTTCCGTCAAGCCTTGGTCAGGATGCGCAACCTCACCGATCTGCAACTCTTCCTGCCCCTTTCTGCAGCCGTCCCCTTGTCGAGGCTCATCCAGCCCAACCATGTCTGGCCCAAGCTGCAGGGGGTGGATATTATTGGCTTCGACATGAGGCGAGAGGAACTGCTGCACTTTGTCAAACTTCACAGACCCACGCTCAAAACATTTACTCTCATAACGGCTGGCTCCACCGTTGACATGTGGAGTGCGAATTTGTTCACCCTCGAGGATGTGCTCTACGAGGTACGAATGGGAACCTCTTCGTGAGACTGCGCCCTGGTGGCCTTTCAGACAGCGCCGGGGAGGTTAAATGTAGCTTCCAGGCACGTGTCAGCGACGGTATTGTTAAGGAGCGTTGGTATATGTGGCTGACTACAATGGATTTACATACGGACATGTAAATACTGACGGTGACGCAAACATAGCATATCAATTCAAGCACTGCACTCATCCATTGCGACATGATGCCGTTACCGTCCAGTGAACCATTACGTGAAACGACATGAACTGTTTAGAGTTGTCAGATGAAATGTGATGGTACACGAGACAGGAACCATCAAGTTTTTAGTGTCTTTAGTGCCTTCAGAGGTCTACTTTTATTTGTTTTAAGTCCTTGTCGCAGCGAGAAGAAGAAAAAAGGTTAAAGATCCACTGGCATTAATGCACTGAGTCTTCGAATACCACGTCATGACAACCGACCAGACGTGTCCCATCCTTGTGCCGGGCAGGTGTAGCACTTGACAGCAAAGCCCTCAGTGGCTGCCGCAGCGAAAAGTATAGGTCTAAGCGGCCGCCCTCTTCGGCGTTTACACTAGGTAGCTAATGACTGCGCAGTCTTGAATAGTAGTGTATTAGCTAGGCCCAAGGGCCAAGTTCATCTGATTTACAAAGTACTTCTTACAAGTTCTTGTGTTGCTTTCGCTGCTGACAAAGTGCGGGCAGTCAGTCAGTCTGAGAGCTGAGAAATTGCACGTCTGTCTCAACTAACTGGCTTATGGCCTTATGGCCTCATGGCCTTATATCGCCCCTCCTTCTTAATAATTCCTTTTTGCTCCCGCACCTTATTTTGCGTACCCAAGTTTGACCTGAGTCTGGTAGGTACCTGGGTAGTTTGACTTTGACGGTTCGCTGCTCAGGTTTCGCTGCCCCTGCATTGCATGTCCATGCCAAGACCCCAAGACCCAAAGACTCCTATTTCATCCACAAGGCGAAGTCAGTCCCCGGCCAAGTCTGCGGACCAGACTAGCTCCGCGAAAAACGGAGAGAGCGCAGCCGGACAGGCGCTTTCTTTCGTGCTGACAAGCGCAGTCGAAGAAAAATTGTGGCTCCCAAGGATGGCTCCTGAGAATGGCAGATCCAAATGCTACACATGGGTCCAATCGAGTGTTGTGATTTCGGCAACAACCAGGTCCGCGCTGCAGCCCAGCCCGAAGCTTGCCAAGACCCCAAGCCGATTCCGGTATCATCCAGCAAGCCACGCCGGGGATTTTTCGACCAAAGCCAATCAGCGCTCAGGGCAATTCAGACCGCTGAGAACTGGCAGGAACACTACGGCCTGGGAGCTAAAATGAAGCTTAGGTGAGCTCCGCCTCGTTCGACGCAGTTTCCCCGACGGGTTTGGCAATTCTGTAGGTGGACGACAAAGATACCGACGGAGAGTTTGATTTTGGAGATGCATCTACGAATGCAATGCATGGCATTGCTGTGAATCCACGTAGGTAGGTATATAACAATGACACTCTGATCATGGCCAATGACATTTTCCCTCACCATCATCAACACAAATAAAACCAAAATCCATTTCCGGTTTCCTTTTTCCTTTTCCCTTTTTCTCTTTTTTTCCTTAGTGTCCGGTTTTCTTTGCCACGCTCTTTGGATACCAACCTCCAAACCCTTAAACTCAACAAGTCAAGATAATTTTGAGTTTTTATTTTTTTCTTCTTCTTTTATATCTAAAAAAAAAAACCTTCCAAAATGCATTCCATCGCCGCTGTGGCCGCCCTCCTGGCCGCCACGGGCACCGTGGCCATGCCCGGTCATCCCGATGCGGGCGACAGCCGCATTCCCAAGCGATTCTCTCCTCCCGAGAGAAGGCCCGTCCCCAACGCCGATGACGACCTGACGCCGCACCTTCAGACCAGCAAGCCCATTATCCCGAACCCTACTCTGTACGAGTGTCCCGACACCAACGGCTTTGTCGGCCACTGTGCCGAAAACCCCTGCGACAAGGCATGGTGCGACGACTACTACCCGCGCACCTACGAGATGCGTCCGGAATCTTCTCTCAACCCGGACCATCTCATCGCCGCGCCGCACTCTGCGCCGCCTTCCTCGACCACTCCGCAGACGGGCAACCCGCAGATCATCGCCAACCCTACGCTGTACGAATGCCCCAAACCTCGCTGGAACGGCTTTGTCGGCCACTGTGTCGAGAACCCCTGCGATAAGCGCTGGTGCGACGATTATTATCCCTTCACCTACATTCTGCGTCCCGAATCCTCGCTCAACCCGGGCCATATCGCCACCAAGCGTTCTACCTCGCCTGCGCCTGCGCCTGCAAACGCCCAGAGGAGAGACGCCACTTCCTGCCCACCTGGCACGGGATATTTCCAAATCTGTCGCGCTTCTGGGTTCCGCGGATGTTGCACCACGGATGCGTGTTCGCCTTCGGTCGAGTGGTGCCCGGATTATAAGCCTTTTACCTACGATCCCCTTCCTACCGTCCGTCCTGCTCCGGTAAACAGGAGGCTGCGCCGCGAAGCTGCCAAGAAGAAGCGCAATGATTCGGAATGCCACCCTGTCGATGAAGGCTACTTCCAGTCTTGCTCCAACGGCTTCGTCGGCTGCTGCAAGAGCGATGCCTGCGCCGGACCCGACGCCTACTGTCCCGATGCGGCCATCTTGCAGCAGAGCTCGGGATCTCCGGAAAATGACTGGAAGAAGTGGCAGTTTTACCAATGCAGCAGCAATGGATTCCGCGGGTCCTGCAGTGAGGATCCCTGTAACCTGTGGTGGTGCCCGGACTATATCTTTTTCACCTACGAGCCTATTCAGCCCGTCGCCGCCGTCCTCAAGAAGCGGGACCATCCCATCTCTGATGATAACGACGACACTAAATGCGCTGCTGGTCAAGGTTATTTCCAGAGCTGCACCAATGGTTTCCGCGGATGCTGCAGGGCCGATGCCTGTGTCGGACCCGACGCCTATTGTCCTGACCCGGCAATCGCTCAGGCCAATGCCCCAGAGGGACATCCCATCATGATTGTTGACCTCGAGGGTTAATCCCTGAGAGAAATAAGAGGGGGATTTAGAAGAGGGACATGTGTGTGTGTGTGTGTGTGTGTGTGTGTGTGTGTGTGTGTGTGTACAATACAATACAGGTTCAGAAACTGTATTCTAAATGAATGGTAGTTGAGAGATGCGATGCGATGCTAGTAATTATAAGGGATTGAATGGACTCACGAGCATTAGTGGTTTTGTTTTTTAGACAATTGGTTTTTGGTTTTGCATTTTGGAATATTTAAAAAAATCTTTTTTTTTTGGGTTCTCCCAAGATTTTTTTGGTCTCATATCTCATGTTTCATGCTTTTTCTCGTCAATGTCTGCTTGCGGTGTAAAAAAATACCTGTGCTGGACATTTACATAGCTCTTTGAGCTCAACGTTAATTGCCACCCACCACCCCACTGACTGATACGTCTGAGGCTCATTCCCGTGAAACTGGGTTTATTAGCTTCAAAAATAACATGACGGTCAGGTTTACTCGGTTTTATTATCGTGTTCGGATCGCAATAGTTATTGACTCATCTATTATGGTGTGGGTTTGTTTGTATGAGACCGTTCAATACTCAGGGCCAAAGTCCCAACCTTACCGGGCGAAGTTGTCTTGTCAGTGGTTACCTTTTTTTTTTTTGTGTGTGTGTCGGGTTTCATCCCATGCCTTTTTTTTTTCTCAGCCCCAAACTGCAAACAATTTTTGGGTTTGGCTAACGCTAGCTCCCCTCCCTCCCACTGATCACTCGCCACTGCACTGGAGTCCCAGTCAGGAGGGCAATTTTGCGCCCACCAGACCCCCCCCCCCCCCCTCCTACCCACCCCCA
>Ga0247765_1001303_pt1 | contig 12716 bp, 5 predicted proteins | sample UWRJL106311C6_FD_179949 | JGI IMG/M metagenome (GOLD analysis project Ga0247765, IMG submission 179949) | Plant litter microbial communities from Arlington Agricultural Research Station in Wisconsin, United States - UWRJ-L106-311C-6 | ecosystem: Environmental > Terrestrial > Plant litter >... | reverse complement strand
TGGAAGGCGGGCGTCAGCTCACGCGCGATGCGTTGTACGAGGCGCTGGAGGCGAAGGGGATCTCCACGGCCGGCCAGCGCGGCATCCACATCCTGCAACGGCTGGCGCAGGAGGGGCTCCTCTGCTTCGCCGCCCGCCAGGGCAAGCAGCAGACCTTCGCCCTACTCGAAGAGTGGGTCCCGGCGGCCAGGACGCCGACGCGCGACGAAGCGCTCGCCGAGCTGGCCGAGCGCTACTTCAAGAGCCACGGACCGGCCACCATGCAGGATTTCACCTGGTGGTCCGGGCTGACCGTCGCCGACGCCAAGCGAGGGATCGAGCTGGCCGGACCGCGCCTGGAGCGGGAGGTCGTCGAAGGCCAGACCTTCTGGCACGGCGCGACGGAGCCGGTCACGATCCCGACAGTGTCTCCCAGCGCCTGGCTGCTGCCGCCCTTCGACGAGTACACCGTCGCCTACAGGGACCGCAGCGCCGTGCTCGACCCGGCCCAGGGAAGAGAGCTGATCTCCACCAACGGCATCTTCTATCCGGCGCTCGTTCTCGATGGAAAGGTGGCCGGCACCTGGAAGCGCGCCTTCAAGAAAGGGTCCGTTGTGATCACCCTGTCTCCCTTCGCTCCGCTGAAGAAAAAGGAGCGGCAAGCCGTCGCCATGGCGGCTGAGCGGTACGGCTCCTTTCTCGGCCTTCCTGCCGTCCTGGTGTAGAGGACCGAGACCTGCTTTTCCACCAGATAGATGGCAGATAGATGGGTCAGCAGAGAAAAAACAGCGGCCGCCAGAGCATTCAGGACGCGGCCCGTCCAGAGCATCGCTTGGAGGTGAAGGTGAAGACCTTGCCCAACTAAAAGCAGGTTGGAGGTTGGATTATTCTATAAGTCCCGACGCCGGATACCTTACAGAGTTACTCCCTGCATCGCGCCATTCTGTATAGAATTTGAACTGAGTTCCGTAGACAAAAGCGCTCCAGCCGTAGGTACCATTGCCGGCAGAACCACTGGAGAGGGTGAACTCGCCCGTCCCAGTTCGGAGCTGTCCCGTCGGGTCCTTATATTGATACTTGATAACCTTGAGGCTCGGAGCCAGTCCTTCAGGGTCGGTGAAACGGACTGTCACAATCCGTTTCGCCACGCTCTCGATTCTATAGGTGTGATTCCCGACCGTCGGCGGGCAATCCAATCGACCGAGAATGAAGGGCTCGGGGGAGATGTAGGGGGAAATGGAGTCACTGTCGTCCAGGTATCCTTTGAGCCAGGACGCGTACGTGCCGACGGCCGCACCATAGTCCCTCTGCGCGATACCAAAGTGAACATGATCTGACCAACAGGAGAATTTCCCAACCGTTCCGATCTGCTGCCCCCGGCTGACCAGGTCACCCTCCCTGATGGACGGAATGACGTGGCCGTAGATGGAGACAACGCTGGAGCCATTTGGAAGAAGATGCTCGATCGCGATCAACTGTCCCCAGTTCGGGCATGTCTGATGAGCACGGGCATACATCACCTTTCCCGCGGCAACCGCACTCACTCTCGTCGTCGTCGCGGGGGCACAAAAATCATCCGCTGCGTGGCGCTTGTTGCTGTACATAGGATTGCGCTGTAGAAATTCCAGACAGCCGTCTCCAGACTTGTAGTTCGCAACCGGCCGTACGAAGCAGGTTGCCAGCGGCAAACCGGACACTGCTTGCAACGCGGCAACCCCCTGGCTGGATGACTGCTCTGCAACCTCCTGAGCGGTCAACCTTCCGCTGCAGGCCAGCAATGCAAGCGTCAGCGTGAAAATCCCGACCCGTCCAAATCGGGTGAAATCCCGGCTCCTCGTGCTCATGATCATCTCCTTTTTCTCAACTACGTTGTCCTGATTAGAGAACGCGGAATACAGACCGAAAGGAGACCACCGAAGATCTTCCCGACTACTGCCAGTCACCATACATCTGAAATCCAGCCCAAAAGTACGGTGCCGATGCGTCAAAGAGACTTTTCTGCCCCTTCTCATCGACGACCTCGATAGGCCCACGGATCAGCTCCATCTGCGCCCGCCGCAGTGCCTCGTCCTTGGTCAGGCCGGCACGGAGGTACTTGTAGAAACGAATCATGAGCTCGGAGGTCGCCTGGTCCTGGACGCTCCAGAGACTCGCCATCACGGTGCGGGCCCCAGCGTACTGGAAGGCGCGCGTGAGGCCGATCAGGCCTTCCCCTCCTTGCTCTTCGCCCAAGCCGGTATCGCAGGCAGAAAGCACTACGAGATCCGCGTCGAGCCGCACGCGCTCGAAGATCTCCCAGACTTGAAGCAGGCCGTTGTCACGTTCCGGTGCACCGGCCTCGGTGTTCGCGTCCTCGGGGATGGTGAGGGCCACGAAGGAGTTCGAAGGGAGATGCTCATCGGTGTAGCCATGCGCGGCAAGATGGAGAATGCGGGTCTTCGGATCAAGGCTCTTGATCTTCTCCTCCAAGGCCTCAGGGCCAAGGAAGATATGGGCAGTCAATGCAGGAAAAAGGCTGGCGATGCCTTCAACTTCGTGGCGGGTGTAGGGTAAGGGCGGCCAGTCGAAGACACCGCGCTCCGCTGCGGAGCGGACAGTGGGGTCGCCGCGAGGAGCACTGACCTGGGCAATGACTCCGGCGGCCGCCGGGAGATCAGCTTCGGAAATCTCCTTCGCCTTGGTGGGGCTCTGCGGATAGATGGGATCGCCGAACGCAATGAGTTGAATTGGAGATTCGTTTTCGCTGGCGGGGCGGCGCCTCTGTCTCAGCTCGGCGAAGGCAGTGGCAGAGAGCGCGACGTGGATCGGCTTCCACTCCGCCAGATATTGACCGCTGTCCGCCGTTCCATCAGCGCCGTCATCCCGCACCAGAGCCGCGAAAGGCAGGGTATGCAAGGGGCCATCGGGCAGGATCAAGAGGCGTTCACTGGCAGCGATCCTCTCTGTCACCGGCCCAAGCAAGGCGGCGTAGAGTTTGTAGCTGGCGGCTTGTATCCGACGCTGGCGCAACTTGCCCAGCGACGAGTCTTGAACCGCCTCGCGGATCAGGCCGAGCAGTTGCTTCACCTGGGATCGGAGCGCTTCTTCCCCCAAGGGAAGGATTTTGACCTCGAGATCTCTCAAGCGGGAGAGGACAAAGAGCGTGGTCTTCTCCTTGCCGACGCTGTAAGAAAGGAGGAGCGTTCCCTGGTCGAGCGCTTGCTGTGCCTCGACCTTGCCAAGGGCATGGGGATATTGGAGGGCGGCCAGACGGGGCGACGCTTGGCGGATGCGCGCTTCGATGCCTCCGGCCTCTTCATCTAGCTTTTGAAGTTCCCGGCGGATGGCCTCAATCTTCTCGCCATGGTCCCGCGGATTCAGGTCAGAAAGCTTCTTCAGCGTGCGATCGTATTTGACACCGAGCCGGCGGCGCTCCCTGTCGAGTTCCACAGGAATGTCCGCTGTGAAGGCCGTATCCCGCTCGGCCAGCATGGTTAGGAAAGTCTGCGCACGGAAGCGCTCAAGGACATGCAGGGCTTCGGAGAACTGGCCCTGAGCGAGGAGGAGGTCTAGCATTTCGTGATAATAGTCACTGTGCTTCGCTCGAAATCCACCCTGAACACTGTATGAGCTTCCCAGCTTTGAGACTTGATGCTCCAGGGCTTCGAGAGCCCGGCTATAGTAATCGTGAGCGGGGCCGAGCTCGCTGCGGGCACGAGCGACAGAGCCCAAATTCGCAAGGCTAATAGCCGTATCGAGGCTCTGGGGGGCCAATCGTTCCTTGATTCTCAGAGCCCGGCGGTAGAGTCTATAGGCATAATCCAGATCCCCGTTCTTCTGCACCAAGAATGCCAGATTGTTGAGCGTAGCAGCAGACGTAAGGCTCTCGGGAGCTAGCTTGTCCTTAATCTGTAGCGCCCGTCGGAAGTGGCCCTGGGCACGATTCAACTCACCACGTGCGTGGAAAAGGAGCCCAAGGTTGTCGAGGGTATCAGCGAGATTCAGGCTATTAGGCGCAAGCTTCTGTTCAATATCAAGAGCACGGCGGAAGCTGCTGTAAGCCTGATCCAACTCGCCGCGAGCCATCAAAACCCCACCCATATTGTTCAAACTCGTTGCGAGCGTCAGGCTTCCCGGGGCCAATCGCTCTCGGATCTCAAGAGCGCGGCGGTAATACTCGTAACCGCTGTCCAAAGTACCGCGAGACCAAAGCAGCTCACCTAGGTTGTTCAAGATACGCGCCATATCCAGGCTCCCTGGATCCAAAGCCTCTTGGATTTTCAACGCTCGGACGAAATACTCGAACGCATCTCCGAACTCAGATGCAACCCTGGCTAATACTCCAAGATTGTTGAGACTCCTTGCTACTTGAGAGCTTTGCGGATTTAGCTTCTCTCGAATCTTTAAAACTCGAAGGAATAAATCCTGCGCAAGACTCAGTTTTCCACGAAGGTGCGCCTCTACTCCCAGGTTATTCAGAATCCTAGCTGCCAATAGGCTTCCAGGGGAAGACTCTTCACTGATCTCGAGAGCTTGGGAGAAGAGGTCGTGGGCCATGGTCAGGTTTCCTCGATCACCAGCCACTTCCCCAAGATCGGTTAGCCTCGTCGCTGCTCTGAGGCTGCGAGAACGCCCATTGACCAGGGCGAGACGATAGGCGATCTCTGCCGCTTTATAGTCGTTTTGGTTGGAGTTTTCTCGGCCGAGTGCTTCCCAAACCGCTATCTTAGCCAGGGGATTCTGGCTAACTCCAAGCGCCTCACTAGAGGCATTGATTGCCTTCTTCCACTCAGCCTGCTCTCCCCATGCATCACCGATCCGCAAAGCCACCCAGGCCCGCAGGTCTCCGCCACCTTCACCCACTACGCTTTCGGCAATAGACCGCCACACCCTGACCGCAGCGTCTATATTCCTCGATGTAATATGGGCTTTCCCAGCCAAGTAGATCTCTTCGAGCACCCGAGGCAGGACGGGACGCACCTTGGCTTCCCAGCCTCCTGGCTCCACTCTAAGCTCCAGGGGCTCTCCACCTCTCCGGCCGCGAAGCACTACAGCACCGCGTGGAACCTGCTCCACCTCTAGCTCCAGCCAATCGAAATACGAGGTCAACTCACCTTTTGCAACCTCCGGGTTTGCCGGCGGGTTCGGCAATCGCTCCCATCTCAGAATCACATCCCCCACCTGCAACCCCGCCTTCTCCAGTGCTGAGCCTTTAGGAATCTCCTCGAGCACTACGCCCGGTAGCACCATCCGCTCCTCAGGAGCAGGCATGGCTGTTTGAGTGTCGCCGGCCACGCCAGCGTCCACTGCCACGACCGGTGCTTGAGCTTCTAGAGGAGCCGAAGGAAGGGCAGAAAACCACGGGAAGATGAGAATCGAGGCCAACGCGGAGCGGTGCCGCAACCAGGCAATCGGCATGGACAGAGTCCTCCTGAGCTTCAAACGCGTGAAACTCAGATCAAGCGGACCATCCCTACTCAGTGTGCCTGCCGGTCCCCTGCCAATCGCTTTGCCATCTCCTGCGCCTCCAGCAACAGCGCCGCCGCTTCTCCCTTGTCCCCGCGCCGGGCGCGCAGGTCGCTGAGGCTTTCCAGGCTGCCGACCAGCTCCTGGTGGCCTTCGGGATAGAGCTTGCGACGCATTGCCAGGCTCTCGCGGTGGAGAGCTTCCGCTTCGACCAGCCGGCCCTCTTTGTCCAGCAGCACGGCGAGGTTCAGGGTCGCCTTGGCGAGACCGGGCGAGAGCGGACCGTCGAGCGTCCGGCGGAGGGCGATGGAGCGTTGTAGGAGCGGCTCGGCTTCGGCGAGCTTGCCTTCTCTTACCAGGATCACTGCCAGGGTGTTGAGCGAGAAGGCGACCTCGGCGTTCTTTTCGCCGAACAACCGCAATTTCATCGCCAGCCCTTCGCGGGCGAAGGCTTCGGCTTCCACGAGGAGAGGTCCTCCGGCTTTGCCGGCCGCATCGGCCTTTTCTCCCAGTAGAGAGGCGAAGTTGTTCAGGCCGCGGGCGAGGTCGCGATGTCCCTGCGGAAAGGCGCGGCGCTGGATGGCGAAGGCTTGGCGCATCAGCCGCTCGGCCTCGGCGGGATGCTCGAGCTCGCGCTCGAGGCTCGCCAGGTTGTGCAGGCTCTCGGCCACCTGGACGTGCTCGTCGCCCAGGACCCGCCGCCGCAGGGACAGCGCTTCACGGAGCAACGGTCCGGCCTTCTCGAATTGGCCTAGGCTGCGATAGGCCACACCGAGCGCGTCGAGCAGGTCGGCGCGAGTGGCGGGGTCGAGAGAGGTCTCATCAGAGAGGGTGCCGGCGCGTTGGTCGAGCACCTGACGGACGGTGATCTCCTGCCCCTTCGCCTTGCGCGGGTCTGCCTGGTCGATCAGATCCAGCAGAAATTGTCTGGTGGCCTTGGCGCGGTCTCGTTCGCGGGCCACCTCTCGGCTCCGCGCCGCGATTTCCGCGCGCTGCCAGGTCATGGCTCCGGTAAAGGCCAGGAGGAGCGCGAGCACCGCGGCAGCGACAGTCACGCCGACGGTGTTGCGGACCACAAACTTTCCAGCTCGATATCTGAACGAGTCCGGACGCGAACGGATCGGCAGGCCCGCCAGGTAGAGGCGGATGTCTTCGGAGAGCTGCTCGGCCGAGGCGAAACGCCGGTCCGGCTCTTTGCGCAGGGCGGTGAGGAGGATCGTATCGAGGTCTCCGGCCAGCCGCCGGGAGAGACGCGCAGGATCGCTCTCCCGTACTCCGGCCACGGCGTCCGGCGTCAGCAGCAGGCGGCCACCATCCGCGGTGGCGAGCTCTTCGGAGCGGCGCACGACAGTGCTGGGCCGCAGCGGTACGGCTCCGCAGACGACACGTTCGATCTCTGTGGGCGAGAGAGTGTCGAGCCTGTAGGGCCGATGTCCGGTGAGAAGCTCGTAGAGGACCACGCCCAACGAGTAAACGTCCGAGGCGGTGGTGATGGGCTCGCTGCGGACCTGCTCGGGACTTGCGTAGCGTGGAGTGAGCGGCGCGGCGCCCCACTGCCCGAGGGTCGGCGCGATATGGCTCCCAACATCCTGCTGCGGAGCCAGGAGCTTGGCGATGCCAAAGTCGAGGAGCTTGACGGTGCCGTCCGAGGTCACCAGGATGTTGGCCGGCTTCAGGTCACGGTGGACGACCAGGTTCTGGTGAGCGAGCTGGACGGCCGAGCAGACGGAGCGGAACAGCTCCAGACGGGCGCGCGTCGAGAGCCGGCGGCGGTCGCAGTGCACGTCGATCGGCTCGCCCTCGACATGCTCCATCACGAGATAGGGCCGGCCGTCCTCGCCTGTGCCGCCGTCGAGGAGACGCGCGATGTTGGGATGGATCAAGCGCGCGAGGATGTGCCGCTCGGCTTCGAAACGGGCGATCAGCTCCTCGGTGTCGAGCCCGGTCGAGAGGAGCTTCACGGCAACGGTGAGATCGAAGGCGCCGTCAGCGCGCTCGGCGAGGTAGACGGTGCCCATTCCTCCCTTGCCGAGGGGACGCAGGAGGCGCCAAGGCCCCAGCCGGCGTCCCGCTTCGAGCTCGGGCGCGGATTGCTGGAAGGAGAATAGAGGCTCGTCGATGAAGCCTCCGGCCTGGTCTTCGAGGCCCAGGAGCTCCTGAACCTCGGCCACCAGCGCGGGCTCCGCGGCGAGACGCAGGAACAGCGCCGCGCGCTCCTCCGGCGGAACCTCCAGGGCCTGCTCGAGCAGGGACTTGACCTCCGGCCAGCGCTCCCGACGGCTCAATGGCAACCCCTTTCTCTCAACCCTGGGAGAGCTCACGGAGAAGCCACAGCCGCGCGGTCGCCCACTCGCGCTTGACCGTGGAGGGAGAAATCCGGAGGATCTCACCGATTTTCTCATTGCTGAGGCCGGCAAAGAATCGCATTTCGACGATCCGCGCTTGGCGCTCGTCGATGCGCGCCAAGGCGGTCAGCGCCTCGTCGACGAGGAGGACTTCGAGGTCCCGCCGCTCCGGCAGATCGATCAAGGCTTCAATCGACAGAGGCCGGCTCCCCTTGCCGCGCTTGTCGGTCTGGCGCCCACGGGCATGATCGACGAGGATGCGCCGCATCATCTGGGCGGCGAAGCCGAAAAAGTGCGCCTGGTTCTGCCAGTGCACCTTGCGGCGGTCCACCAGGCGCAGGTAGAGCTCGTTGACGAGAGCGGTGGGCTGGAGCGTGTGCCGGGGGTCCTCGCCGTCGAGGTAACGCCGCGCCATCCGGCGCAGCTCTTCGAAAACCAGAGGCATGAGCCGGCTGAGCGCCGCGGCATCTCCTTCGCTCCAGGCCAGGAGGAGCTGGGTGACCTCACCCTTGATGTCAGACATGGACAGGGAAACGATAGCAGATTCTGAAGTTTTATAGAGCATCTACCTTCATCCTTTGGAGGAGCCTCATTGCCAGTCACCGAAGACCTCGAACGCAGCCCAGACGAAATCCTTCGAGAGGTCTATTTCGCGTCTCTCTCCGCGTGGGGCTCGGACCCAAGAAGTCTCAGCGATTCTCGCGAGTTGGGCTCCTCGCAGAGCATCCGCGGCCGCCGCTCCGCTTTTGAGGTGTCGATAGAAGCGCGCCATAAGATCCGCCGAGCCTTCATCGGATACCTGCCAAAGCGAAGCCACAACAGCTCTCGCACCCGCAAACTGGAACGCCCTGGTCAGACTCAGCAGGCCTTCTCCACCGAGCTCTCTCCCTCGCCCACTGTCACAGGCGGAGAGAACAACGAGATCTGCATCCAAACGCACTCGCTCGAAGATTTCCCAGACCTGCAGGAGCCCGTCCTCCGCATTCTCGTCGACACGGTTCGGGATCGTAAGCACGAGGCCCGAGCTCATGGGAAGGCGCTCGTCGACAAAGCCGTGCGTCGCGAAATGGACAATTCGCGTGCTCCTGGGAAGGCTCTTCGCGTGTTCCTCCGTCGCTTCTGCGCCGAGGAAGGCCATAACCTGGCCGGGGAAGAGCCGGGCGATGCTCTCGACCTCGCGGCGAGAGAAGGGCAAGGGAGAAAAGTCCCACCCCCGGCGCAGAGCTCCCGCCAGCCGTGCTCCTGCGAGCGAAGACGTCTCGGCATCGAGGCGAACGGAGCGGAGAACCGGGTCGCCGAAGGCAGCAATCGGAAGGCTCGGGCTTCCGAGCGCAGCCAGCTCTCCATTCGACGCCGAGGTGCGCCTCCCGCGCCAGGACGCCAGCTCGGCCCAGACGGTTGCCGAGAGCGCCACAGTGAAGGGCTTCCACTCCACAAAGAACTGCCAGTTCCTCTCCGTCAGCGGGTCTTGGGATGTACGATCGCGAACCAACGCTGCCCAGGGCACAGCATGGAGAGGACCATCCGGCAGGATCAGAAGTCGATCGGCACCCTCGAGAAGAGGCTCGACCGGCTGCAGCAGGGCACGGTGGAGCTGGCGGAGTGGCGATAGGACGGCCTGATAGCCGCCGAGCCTGTTTCCCAGGGCAGCATGAAATCGTTCGAGATCTCGTTCGAGCTCGCGGCTCCCTACGGGAAGTTTGAAAGCCGCGACACTCCCATCCGTGGATAGCACAAAGACTTGCGTTGCTGTCTCGCCGACCTGATAGGCGAGAACCTTCGTACCTGCGTCCAGTTTGCGAGCGACCACGGAGGTCCGCAGAGGTTGAGGGAAGTGCAAGGCCGTCGGGTGAGGAGACAGCTTGCGGATCTTCTGAGAGATTGAGTCCAACTGCTCGCGTAAGAGCGGAATCTCAAGCCAAGCCTTCTCCGCGGAGCCCTGCTTTTGAGTGGGCGAAATCGAGCTCAAGGAGGAAAGGGCCTGCCGGAACCGGCGGCCCACTCGTCGCCGTTCCTCCTCAAGCTCCCCCGGAATTTCGTCGAAGACACGAAGGTCGCGCTCCGCGAGCAGACTCAGGAAGCCCTGAGCGCGACCGGATTCCTGGATGTCGAAAGCCTCTTCGTTCCGGCCCAACTCCAGCTCCACCGCAGCGGCGTCGAAGTAGACTCTGCGCCGCAACGAGCGGAACTCGGCTTTTACATCCTCCGAGCCACCGAGCCTCCCCACCTGAGCCTCGAGAGCCCGAAGAGCTTCGTGGAGGCGCTTCGAGGCCTGCTCCAGGTCTCCCGCGTGCCAAGCGATGCGGCCCAGGCCGGCCAGAGCACGGGCTTCGCCATCCGTCCCCGGGCCTACGCGCCGATAGATCGCGAGAGCTTTCTGATGGTAGACGAGTGCGGCCTTCCAGTTCCCTTGCCGGGTTTCCACTTCGGCGAGGCCATTCCAGCTTTGGGCGATCCATGGACGCTCCGGAGCGACGTCAGCGAGGAAAAGGAGCGCACGTCGATACGAAGCTTCAGCGCGGCTGAGCTCGCCGACAGCCAGAGCCGCATCTCCTAGATCGTTGAGGACCGCGGCGACCATGGGATGTCGCGGGAAGACCCGCTTTAAAATACCCAGTGCCTTTTCAAAGAGATCGCGTCCTTCCTGCCACTCCCCTTGATCGAGCTTCAAGCGGCCGAGTCGGACGAACGCTGTCGCCACGGACTCGCCGTCGGGCACTAAGCGCCGCCGGATGTCCAGAGCCTTCTCGAAGTGATGTTCTGCGACTTCCAGATCGCCGCGCAGCGCGTAGACATCTCCGAGCGCCTCTAACTTGAAAGCCATCCAAAAGCTGTCTGGAGCGAGCCGCTCCTGGATCACCACCGATCGCTTTATGAAGTGCTCTGCACTCTCGAGATCGGAGCGCTCGAGCGCGATGAGACCCTGAGAATGGAGGCTGTCCGCTTCGAGGAAGCTCCCCGGCGCCCATCGGCTTCGGAGGGAGAGAGCCTGATCGAACCCCTCTTTGGCTCGATCCAGATTGCCAAGGTTCCATTCCTGGGAGGCAATCTGATGCAGGCTTCGAGCAATGCCAAGGCTGTCCCGCTCCATGGACCGCCGTATGGCGAGCCCAGACCGATAACGGTCTGCTGCTTCACGGAAACGCCCCTGGTATTCGAGGCTCTTGCCGAGGGCTTCCCAGAGAAAAACCCGTGTCTGATCCCTCTCGGCCCAGCTCGCAGCCTCGAAAAAAGCCTCATGGGCCTCCTCCCAGTTGCCGACCTCGCCCCAGACCTCGCCGACGCGCAGCAGCAGCCAGCAGCGCACGGGATCGCTCCTCTCCTGGGAGATCTGCCCGGCCAACCGCCGCCAGACGGCGATCCCTTCCCTGAGCTTGTGCCGGCGAACCTGGAGTTGACCCTGCTCGTAGAGCGCTCTCTCCCGGGAGCTTAAGATCGGGCGCGCTCTCGACCGCCCACGCCGCTCGGAGTTAAAGTGGACGTTCCACTCACCTGCAGCAACGTGCCAGACTCTCCGCTCACCCATCTTGTCATTGCGGAGGACCACGGAGCCCCGATGCGCCTGCTCAACCTCAAGCCACATCCAGTCGAAGGGAGAATCAAGGATACCCTGCGCCGGCTCTGGATTCGCAGGAGCTGCAGACGGCCTTTCCCAACTGCGCAGCACGTCCCCGGCCCGGAGACCTGCTTTCTCGATCTCCGAGCCGGGCGCGACCTCATCCAAGATGATTCCGCTGCTCTCTCCGGTGTCCTCCAAGCCAGAGCTCGAGACAGCTGCCGGAGTTGCAGCTTGAAGCAGGAGGCAGAGCAAACCCCAAGAAGCGGAACGCATAGCGAGGGCTACCAACGCGCCGGCCGGCGCTTGAGTTCCTTGTCGATTTCGATCAGGTACTCGCGGACGATTCGCAGCTTCCCGCCTTCCTTACGAAACAGGCGCAGGCGATAGTCAGCCGACGACAAGAGCGCAGCGGGGAGGCCAAGCCGTACCTCGCCGAGGACATCATCAACCCGGAGCCCTTTCTGAACGAAGACCTGCTTGCCCGAAAGGCGCTCAGAGACCTCGATCTGGAGCTCCGTTCCGGCCGGATCGCTCACCGGGATCAGCAGCACGAGGTGGCTGGCCTCCGGGGCGATTCTAATCTTGGTGGTCCCCCGATGGGCCGTACCGGACTCGAGGTTGGCGAACATTGGATTTCTGACCTCGGTCGCCTGCCGAAGCTCTGCAAGCTCGGTTTCAAGCTCCTGCATCCGCTTCCTGTGCTCGGTCTCCAGCCGAGCCCGGTCGTCGCCGGCCTCCCGGAGCCGCGTCTGGTATTGCGACTCGAGGGCCGCGCGGCGCGCCTCCAGCTCTGTGATAGCCCGGCGGTGCGCAGCCTCGCTCGCCTCGGACGCCGACCGCAAGCCGGCGATCTTCTGCCCTTGCCGCCACCAGAGGAGACCGTTGCCGGTGCCGAGCACGAGGAATCCCAGGACGGCCGCCCAGCGCATCCAGGCGCCGCGCGGAGACGGCGGACGCTCTGTCGGACGCCGCGTGGGGAACGGGATCGCTGGAGCCGGGCTCGCGGCGTTGAGGACGGTGGCGACAGCCCGCGCCTCAAGCTTGCCGACCGCGGGCCGCACCACCTCTTCGATCCAGTCCTGATACTCGGGATCTTCCTCGATCTCCTGCTCGCTGAAAGTGCCGACCGGCCGGCCGGCCTCCACGTCCTGCCTCCGATGCTCGGCGAGCGCCAGCGCCTCCGGCGGCAAGGTGCCGAGGAGCTGAGTCGCGCGGACCTCCCGTTCGTTCACCCAGGCCGCGAAACGGCAGCGCAGGGTGAGCGGCCCGGTCAGGAGCCCAGGGATCGCGACGTCGCCGGAGCCCACCAGCGGATTGACGTCGGCCACCACCAGCATGCGCCGCTCGGCGGCGCCGGCCTCCCGGCGCAGCACCGCCCAGGCCAGGCG
>Ga0247765_1001302_pt1 | contig 12717 bp, 18 predicted proteins | sample UWRJL106311C6_FD_179949 | JGI IMG/M metagenome (GOLD analysis project Ga0247765, IMG submission 179949) | Plant litter microbial communities from Arlington Agricultural Research Station in Wisconsin, United States - UWRJ-L106-311C-6 | ecosystem: Environmental > Terrestrial > Plant litter >... | reverse complement strand
TGGGGGTGGAGGGGTGTTGTCTGGGTGTGGTGTGGGTGGTTGTGGGGGGGGGGGGGGGGGGTGGTAGGGGGGCAATTCAGTTCACCCGGACATGTAGGTTCTCGCTGTTGGTCAAAACAAGCTTTTTTTTCCCTTCCGCCTAGGAGCACATCATGCACAGGTACCTACATACCTACCTATCTTACTCGCCCCAGCGATCTAGGCAGCGACTAGCGACTAATGTCGAAACCACAGAGGGTACGGTCAAGTTAGGTGAACTCAACCTGCTCTTTACACCCTTTACATCAATTGATGGAGGCGAATACCAAATTTTGGTATTATTTCCCAAAGATTCCCGCCACGTATCAATGGATGTTTTTGTCATGTCATGTCATGTCATTTGATGTCATGCACGTTATGAAATCATAACCAACAGCCGTAACCAACAGTGGTAGTACTACAAACCCCGATCACAAAAAATGACAGATAAAAATGATAAAAGTCTGGGTAGGATTCGAAACATGCGCAATGTCATTGGAGGTTGTAGTGCTCTTAATTAATTCGAATCGCCCATTTACTACCTCGCCTTCCTCCATACCACCCTCCATTCCCTACCTACCTACCTACCTACCCACCTCGACTGGATTCGCTCGCTCACATACGTGTCAAGTACAGTACCAGACGCGTGTATGCGTAACGAGGGCGGTCCGATTTGGTAGGTGAGTAGGCACGGAGAAGCAAGGACGGAGATGTCTACCTAAGGAAAAGAGGAAACAGTTCTAAGCATGACGTCAAAAGGTTTTATGCTGCCGCCGCCGCTGCTGCAAGTATGGCATTCCATCCGGGGGGGGTTGCATGTGGATCAAGCACTTGGATAGATTGAGTCAAGAATATCGTCTATGCTCGTCTCCTCCAGCCTGGAGATAAACCACCAGTAGGTACATTACCTACCCACCGTGCCCGAGCTGTCACATGCATCAGACGTGAACCCGAAGCCACATAACTTGCTCTGCCTCGGAAAAGCAAGTCCTCTCAACCATCAACCGAACCCGTCGCCACAGCTGAAGGAAGCAATAAGCAATACCGCAGCAGTCAAGTTCCCGGACTCAGCCAGCGGGGGATGGATATGCGTGGTGTTTCTCATCAGCAGGTGCTATGTGTGATGGGAGGAGGTGCGTCAATGTCCAAAACACAGGCCTACCTACCTACAACACAATGTAAGTAACAGGTAAAGTAGGTACCTAAGGAATGCGTTCGCCCATATATGGTCTCATGAAAATCGTAAAAGTTCCAAAGTGGAGCGACTGTCACGTAAGTTCCATTACCCGACATATACGCTTCAAGTTCACACCAGTCCCATATGACATATACAGCAAAGACTATATATCTACATGCTCGTATCGATTGCGGTGCAGCTCCACATCTCCTTCAGGCTACCCACATAGCACGAGACTCAGACTCTTCACCCATTTGTCAGTATACGCTTGGCCATGCACTCTTATCCCGAACAGAAGGATACTCCCCATCGGCCTGCCCCATGAAACCATCGATGGAAGCCAGCTTTTTGCACCAGGACCGGCGGTGCAAAAAGAAAGACAACAGAAAAAAAAATCTCATAGCTCATGAGTCAGACAGGGCCGAGCCAGGGCTCGAACCTGGGACCACTTGCAACTTTGCTGAACCCAAAGCAAGTATGCTACCACTACACCACACGGCCGTTGACGGGTTGGGAGATGAATATCGAGATTCATGATCAGCCACCAGCGCACCACTTGGTGTGTCTATGTCCCAACCAACAGCAGCCATGGGCGGGCCGTGGGTAGCATGCCTTACTGGCTAGCGGCGAGAGAATGAACAAGAAAGAAAAAAACAGCTAGCAAGGGAAAAAAGAGAGAAAGAAAAACATTAGGTGCTCCTTGGCCAACTTTTTCGCCTAACTTCCCCACAATCAGTTGCATCCAGACTTGAAGCGCACGTCTTGGCTATCCTGTTGCCAAGTGGTGGCGCAGTGATTGGCAAACCCGTTGTTGGTATCAACTTCAGTTTGCATCAACCTCAGCACTCGATGTCGCCTGAGCGCTGAGATGCACGACTCACAAAAAATGAGCGGACTCACAACTTACAACCCAACGCCTCTTTCTCATCCTTGGACCGTGTCTCTTTAGCCAACCAATGGGGTCTGGTAGCCTCCTCCATTGTCCTCTGCGAAAACGCTTGTCCCGTTATCAGCCAAGTAAGCTCTTCCTCTGGCGTTTAAATCCTATTGCTTGTCTTGCCGAAGCCGTCATTATTGCGTTGCTCCAGTCCTCCCTCGAGCTGGCTCCGACTCCGCGTCCCTCCGCATGCATTTGATGTGGTGCACCAGACATGAAGCCACGGCACTTTTACTCCTGCGAAAATATGATGCCGGAAATCCTCCACCGAACTCGAGCTTGCTACGTGTACCCGACGGTATTAGAAGGTGAGGATTCGGACCAAGCATCTTCTACTTCCGAACTGACAAGACCCAACTTGAGCCCTCAAGACCTCCTTCGCCATGCTCAACAGGACACCTCGATCGAGCTGATGCCCACGCGTGCACACTGCCCCGGAAACTGCGTGTTGTGGGGCTCTGTATGCTCTGCGACTGGTTCGCCGTACAGATCCTATTTTACCTATTGCACCGACAGCGGTTGTTGTTGGACGGTGTGTCGTCTCTCTACCCCCCTCCCCGAGGCCATAAGACGCCATCATACTCGTCTGATAGACAGGTACTCGACAGGAACCATTTCGATCGTGACTTGCCCCAGCCGTGGTGTATCTTGCCCAATACCTATCCGCGAGTTTACTTGATAGACATCATCCCCAAGGAGCCAGGCAGCACGGTCAATGTTGTGCTCTAGTCCCCGGGCTGGGTGGGGGGGTGGGATCTGGCAAGCTCTCAGTATATCTTTATTTCTTGTTCTCGCTTCCTCTGATGCTTCCCTAGGGTTTTTGGACTGGTTATTTTGTCTGTATCGTCATCTTGGGGGTTCTTCATGTCCGATCGCGTGGTTCAAGTTGACTGACCGACCGGTGGACGAAAGCGGGACTGATACAGCACAAGTCTCTTGGACAAATTCACCTTGCCGGCCATAGTTGTTGTTTGCGTTTGCCGAGAGCGCTGCGTGTTATTTTTGTCTTTTCGACACTGTTTCTTTTCAAAAGCCACGGTTTATGTGAGGTGTTTTGTCGGTGGACTTTTGACTTTTGGAATGGTTTTTGTTGGAGAGGCCTGGCCGCGGACTTGTTTTCGGACAGTCATGGGGAAGCTTCTCATTAGCGTGGTTAGGTGCCCTGGGTACGATATGTTTTCTTCTTCACTGCGCTTTTGTGTGATGATGCTGGAACATACAAACCACAATGGCTAGAGTGTTTGGGACGGTGCTCGATAGGTCGTCGGTTCGCGCGGCATTGGTGCTCACTCATCAGGAGGAACAAGGACGGGACACTCCTGTAGAAATAAAATTGCATCCCGCTGCGAGGTAGGGAACGGAAATGAATAAAAAGTTGACCTTTAATTACAAGTGAGACCAAAAATCCCGATCCCGTTTGAAAGTCCGCGGGAAACAACGACGCTGCCAAGTGCGGATGCCAAGTCTGTTGTCAGATCGCATAATCGGGAACCGGACGTACTGAATGGAAACCCATGATTTAGGGCAGGAGCAGAGGCTTCTCTCAAGACAGCTCTGCATTCGTGCAGCACATACCAATTTCACCACCAAACTTTTAACTGCGGTTCAAGCTGCTTGCTTTCGAGCCTGACAAGGGTGCAGCAAATCTCGGAAACAAACATCCGAGAAAGCTGTGCTTGACATCTCCCTCACATCTTGCACATGACGACGCAGAGAAAAAAAAAAAACCCATGTCGACTGGACTTGAATACGGAATAAAATCCTTTGCCAGCGCACAAAAAATCGAAATGCATAGCGGCGGTCAAGCAGCCACCTGCTTCAAGGTTACCACAGTAGGTTGAGCGAGCCTTCTTCTTTTGCAGGCGCAGTCCTATGGAGTAGACACATGCACATCCAGATCCAACGTGAACTCCCAAGGGCCAAGCAAGTCAGCTGTCAGCAGCCAAGCCCCTTCCTCCATTACATTTTTCTGTACCCAGACAGCCGGACTCATGGCCGACCACCAATCAAAACTTGAACCCCGCAGTCCGTCATGTCAGCTTTGCGATTCCTCACCTGCGCACTCCATGCGCGCTCCATGCATCGAGGTGAATTGTACGGGAGAAGAGGATCATATCATCGTCCCCGCCGAGTACGAACATGAATCCCGCACGTTGAATGTTGACGGCCAGCAAACACATGCAGACATGCAGTGAGTTACGAAGGGCTGAAGAGAGGCCCGAAAAAAAGACCAAATCCCCAGATCCTGGAATCCTTCCCGACAGCCTGCATGTTCTCGGTATCTCAACCCAATCAAATCATGGACAGTCTCTAAATCCATCAGTGACCACCTCTAAATTCAACTTTGGCGGTCTGTGAATCCATCTTTGGGGGATCTCAGAATTTGCCCAGTCTAACCAGACCACTGTCAAATTCCAGTCTAGAACAGTACCAAGTTTCACTACCTGGTTGAGGCATCCCCCTATCTCACCACATTCAACCCCTAGAGTACCAAGACAAAAAAAATCTCACCTGCCAATTTCCTTTTTACCAGACATTCTCAGCGAAGTAACTATATCAAGAGTAAAAAAGAAAGATAAAATTTCCGAGCCGCCCGTTCGTTTCCAGAATTCTCCATACCCTCCCTCCATTCCCAAATTCCCAGCCCACCCAGCCCAGCCTGATGACATGACATCCATGACCTGACCTGATGTGCGCGATGAGTGAGACAAAACATTGAACAGAAAAAGAAGGGAAAAAAAAGCTCAGCCGCTCCGCCAGCCCAGAGCCCGCTTGTGCTGTGCCGCCAAAAATAGCCCGCCCCCCCGCTGACCCACTTTGCCCGCCGAAGGATCAATACCGGCCCCATCCCATGTCCCCATGTGCTGTCAAGTCGGGTCAGGTTCGGGTCGTACAGCCCCGCCTGGCATCTCAGCAAGCAGTTCAGCACTGAACCTCAGCAGAACTCAGCTTGCAGCTCAGCAGCTTTGGGAAAACCCGACACGAAAAATAAAAATTAGCTTGGCGCGTTTTTCGGCATGGCCCGCACACACGCGCAGCACACAACACACAACACATTGTCCTTGTCCAGTCCTGCATGCTGCAAAGCCCATCACCCGACCCAACAGCACACACACACACCTATGTAGTCCAGTCCAGTCCAGTCTCGTTGCTCTGCAGTTGCACGCATCCATGAGGCGGAGGCTGAGGTGGTCCATCTCTGCATACCTAACTTATGCGACTTGACCTATCAGAGGTAAAAGTGCTCAATAATCTAGATGCAGTCCTCGATCCCGAGCTTGGTTTGTTTGTTTGCACACGAAAAGCCGGGGCGGATTTGACCAAATCCCCACCACCGAACTGGGCTCCCCACTTTCCCTTTTGAGAACTAACACGAACTTCAGATTCGAAACCACACGGCAGACAGATGAAATCTAGAGTCTCTGATTTTAATAATATTCATGTAAATGCTATGGAATTAACAACACCGATTAATGATTTGATGGAGTGACAAAAGAAACCCCATGCCGAAAACGCCTTGCTCGTCCCTAAACCAACGCCTGTATTATCCAAAACCCACCCATAAAAAAAAAGCCGTAATGTCATCCAGATCCCAAGCCATTTCGAACAGGTATCCCATTGACATGCCCACCCATTAAGATAAAAAGAAATTATGTGAGTTTGATAGATTCGATAGTTCAGATCTTGAACTTGCTGAACCCACCCTTCCTGGGCAGAGGCAAGATAGCCGAGCACTCGACCATGTCATTATAATTCTTGACGCCAAACATGGACATCTTGAATGCAGCCTGAGCATAGGCGGCATTCCAAGCCGTCTGTGCGTTGGGCGCCGAGAAGGATGCCCACTTGGCACTAGTGGCGGCGTCGTGCGCAAGAGCGACATCACTGGGAATGCGGACAACACCACGGGGGGCATTGGAAGCGGCTGTCTCGCGGAAGAAAGTAGTGTCCCAAGTACCCGGGGTTGTGTCCTGAGGGGCACCGCGCTGTGCGGGATCGACGGCAGACTGGCGAGAGACGGTGTGGGAGCCCAGGAGAGCGACAAGCTCATCGGGACTGATGCCCTTTGCGGCCATCATCGCCTTGATCTTGTCCGGGTCCTGGTTGGGGCCCGGCAGCAGACCCGCGGGGGCGGGCATTGTTGAGTCAAGACGGCCGACAAAGGTGCGAATACGGGGGCCCTTGGGGCAGACCACGGTGGCCACGCTGGCGCCGACCTGGATGAGATCGGCCATGCTGATGCCCTTGCCGCGGTACTTGTTGTGCCACGTCTTCATGTGGCCGGCGATTTCCCTGACTCCGGTGTTCTCGCGGCGGTCGAGTTCTTCCGTCAGCACGGCGGACCCGTCAGATCCGCCAAAGGTCATGCTGGTGTTCCATGCTCCGGAATCGTGGAACATGAGCCGGATGGCCTGGCGGGCCAAGCTCCCGCACCGGTTTCCGTCCTTGAACAGCTCCACCATCTCCAGGCTGATGTAGTGCCATAGACAGCACTCGTCTTTCTGGCAGGCGTCGGAGCCAATGGCACCGGGTGGGGTGTAGGTGGAACCGTCGGCGAGGGCAGATTGGCCTTTGAGGATGGCAGCGACATCTGAAGCACCTCTCTCGGTTATTATTGTGCTCTCCTGAGCAAAGGCGGGGACGGCAGCAAGTGCCATGGCGAAGATAGTGGAGCGCATTTTGAGTGAGGATTATAAGAGAAATAGATTTAGATATTATTTGGTGGGTATCAAGGTCGCACGTGCCCGAGTGGGTGAGATGATGATGCTGTGCCGAGGAACACAATGCGCCAAGAGATGATGATGGGATGATGGAGACGAAAACTGATGGAGAGGAAGCATTCCCCAAGATTATATGTCTTCTGTCGAGACCATGTCAACAAAGACCAAGGGGGCTTGCTCTTACTGTCCATGGTGAGACTCCCCTGGTCAAACGGCCGACATCTGGCTGTGCTGTCTGGATTAGGCGACAGTGGATTTCCCCCGCGGTCCATCTTGGTGCGGGTCGAGTGAGCCGTCGGGCCAGGGCTGGTGAAAGTGGGCTCAGAGCGGACTCGAAGGAGTCGAGAGGCTAGCGAACGCAGCCTCAGACCGGGCACTGCAAGAAAAAGGCTGCTGCAGTTGATGGAAATTTGATGACCAATGCGGTGGAAGAGCTCTGGAGAGAGAGCCAAAAAGTCCTCGCAAGTCAGGCTCGCATCCTTGGCGGGAAAACTACCTACTGCACAGTCAGCATCCTAAAGAACAACCATGACATCGCAACCGCCTCTCAGTGGTCCACGCACCAAGACAAGCATCCCTCGGCCCAGGCTTGAGCCTCAGCACTACTGCACTCGACTGCACCCGACTGCAATGCACTGCCGCAGCCGTTGCTGAACCAGCCGAGTCTTGCAGCTGCCAGCGCTGTTGTTGGGAGATTGGCACTTGGCTCCATCCTCACTGCTCGTGGGTTGGGTCGCGAGTCGCGCGGGATGAATTTCGGAAGTTCCCCAGGGTGGATTGACCCTTGGTGCTGTCGATCCAGGGGAGGAGAGCTTATCACTGGCCGCACAGACTGCGGCCCACCAGCTCCCGCCATTCAGAGGCCGACTTTCCCTGCACCGGCGAGCAACTTACCGGGCTTTACCATGCCGGGCCTGCAAATATTGTTTGGTGATTTCGTATCTGCCCGTTTTCCTGGGCGCAGTACAGTGGCCATGCCGCCGCCATGCTGAGTTGTTCGCAGGTCTCAGACGCGACTGCGAGCGCCTATCAAGACGCGTTGGAGGCAATAACCCCAACTTTTTGACCGTGGCATCGACTGGTCCTTCCCTTCAATCCCGACATCCCCACATTTTCAGCGAAAGTCGGCGCCGTGGTCGCGGCCCGCTAGTTAGTTGGCTCAATCCCTTGTGATCTGGCAGCCTGATCTTCCACCTTAAAAACTTTGTTGGGTCGAAAACGACTGGGAACCCCAGATTGTCATGTCAGACCAAAGCTCGAGCCAAAAGGACAAAAAAAGCATCAAATCACTTCGCTTGCTCTCCCCCTGTCTTGCCTGCTAGATTAACCCATGTCCGATCTCAAGGGAACAAGAGAAAACACACAGCAGAAACAGAGAGCACAGACGAAATGGATCTATGCTTGATGAGCACTTCCCGTCTGCGTGTAACCTCAAACCGACTGCCAAGTTGCGTGGAAACAGCCCGTCTTTTTCCTACACTAGTGTTGATACCCAGGTCCCTGGATCCCCCATAAACGTTAATTTTCCTTCTTCAAGGCAGCAGCCGCAAACCTGCAGGTGCCATGTCGGGCCATCAGATTCCGTTGCAACGCAGGCATGGAAACAATTTCCAAAGTACCAAATTCCAGGGTACTTTTTCTTTTTTAGTCTCTTACAAAAGTTGTGACCTAACTTGGTAGGTAGGCAACAAGCAACGGCTGGGAGAATCGAGAATACACTTTGATAGCTTTGTGGTTTCAGTGCATTCCCCCCAGTAGACTGAACCCACCCGGGCACACACCAACATCAAAATGCGCCGCATCAAAAAAACCGGGTAGCGAAAAAAAAAACTCCGTGTAACAACATAACCACCTCACCCAACACCTTTTTCGCTCTCTCGTCTCTTTCTTACCTACGGAGAACCTACGGAGTAATAAGCTTCCCGAGGGAAGAAAAACAAAAACGCCACCCGCGCCGTCAAGTGCAACGGTTTTTACCTGGGGTCTCTAAATTAAGGTTTTTAAAGCTCAAGGAATTCGTTAATCTTTTTCTTGGTCTTCAATCTCTTAGCACCATCAATGCTTACTCGGACAAACTTGATGGGCTTGCAATTCCGTCAATCCGTCAATCGGTCCCATCTTTTTTTTTTTTTTTCTCTTCTTACTTTCTACCATCGTCCACTCATATTCAAGTTTACTGTTCTGGCCAAGGCAAGGAATCCAATTTCCATTGCTCACTGCCAGGCGCTGCACCCAAGAGTCCCAAATCCCGTAGTGCTGACTTGACCAAACCTGACATGGGCCAGACCAGATCAGAAACCGTATAGCCGAGGCTGCCTTGCCCAGCCCAGCTGTCTGTCACTTCATCCCATCCCTCCCAAGTGCCATCCGTCCCTCCATCCATCCCTCCGACGGAAAACACAGTACACCGTACCGTACGGTATCATACCTAGTAGCCAGTAGAACAAAAGAGATAGGATGGCAAGACGGTAAGACGGTAAGGCGGTAAGACGACAAGACGACAAGACGGTGCATGTAAGATGATGGACGGACGACAAGACAAGACAAGATAGGACAGTAAGATTTAATTTCCCCCTCCCTTCTCTTGCGTAGGTACTCTACCCAGCAATTTCAAATGGGAGATTATGGGTTGCATGTAACGTGAGAATTGATTGTTTCCTCGACCAAAGAAGAGAAGAAAAAGAAAGAAAGAAACTTAAAAAGTCAAGGTTGAGCCAAGCCTGCCCGCTCGCCCACTCCGCAGTACCTTTTTTACATGCACTCAACCCACGGGAATATGACTTCGCCTGCCCCGCTCGCTCAACACTGATGGCTTTGCCCGCTCACAGAGGTTGACATCCATACAAAGTAACATTTGATGGAGCCGGAGTTCAATGAGTCGCCTCAGCCATACCGCTCGCCTCTCCGCACGACACCCGACACATACCCGACCGACACATGCCTAGCGCCGTGCCCGACCGACCATGCCGATCGACCGCAGACCGCAGACCACACCCTCTTTTTCCTTGTCAAGGAAGCTTAGCTATCCGAATTCCGATCCGATGGTGGTGCAGCTTCAAATGCGAGCTGCTCTGCCTCATTGGAGCGTAAGCGAAGCCGACAACTGCGCCGCCGTGAACCTTCGGATCAAAAGCCATCCTGGGCTGGGCTGGGCAGGGCAGGCACTGCTGACCGGCTGAACGGCCCGGAGAGGAAGGCGAATGAAATCGTCTTTTCTGTCAGATGTCATGAACAAAAAGGAAAGCTACAATTAGAATGCTTGGTTCTTCACTATCATACAAAAACCATGACACACCCCCGGAAACACCGATGGGCAAAACACGGTTAAACCGACCACGACACCTGCGTTGCATCATCATACTCCAAAGATTGGCAGTTCCCCGGAATTTGCAGCTGGGTCGCCCCGAGGATGCCGAGATTAGATCCGCTGACCTTGGTCGCATATGCGCCTTGAAACCAAACATCGGTGAAGGCAGCGAAACCCGACAACGAGCTGCCGTAATACGGACGTTCCACGACCCACTCGGCATCCACTCTCCCCAAAGCCTGACCGCCAGAGACCGTCATGGTGTAAGTATAGCTCTGGCTCAGGTTTGTCAAGGTGCTGTCAATCAGTTAGCTGCAGACCCAAACACTGTAATGCAGGGTTCAACTTGCATCTTTCCCGATGTGGAAGAGGTTGTGTTAATAGTTACTTCGAACCAATCATATGGCGCCACTGTTTCAACGGACGTCAAAAAGAGTTCTAAACAAACTCAGAGTTGACATCCTACCTGGAAGAGATGTGATGGTCCAAGCACCGGATGGAATCCATTGCCACCAAGCTTCATTTCTGTATACAATTGTGAGTTCTATTTGCTGTGCATTCTATTGAAAGCAGAAAGTGAACATACGTGACCACTCCAGTCGAGTTGTGAATCTAATTCAGGCGTTTGTTAGTTTATACAGTAATGATCCAGCCCCATGTACTCAACGTACCTGACACGATGTCCCCGACTGCAGCAGGGCCGAGGTCCAACTGTCACCGTCAATCCCGGCCCACGCAGCTGCGGCCTGCGGATACTGCGTCACACCCGTCCGCTTGGTGCAATCAGGATGCTGGTAATACGCGTGAATCACCTTGATGGGATCGGCGGATGTTGCATGGTTCACCGAGCCGCACCAATTTCCGCTGGTCGCAGTCGGGTTTGCTCTTTTCTCCTTTCTCATTGGATTCTTAGTGGGGGAGATGCGTGTCGTGGATCGTGCCTTGTCGATTGCTATCGGTACCAGCTTGATTTCAGATTTTGGTATCGGTTTGCCCTTGTGCGTAGCCTCAACGCTAAATTTCAACTGGGCGGTAGCCAGCCGAGCTACAGAGGCCACAATCAGAAGAGTAGCGAGAAGAGATCTCATAATGGCTGAATGACTCGTTTGAGTCGGAGCGAGTACAGGCGAACCGAGGGCAGCTGGGCGACAACGTGTTCTCCAAGTAGCGAGCGAGCGCAGCGCATCCATAAAATGATGCAGGGTCCTGTCCCCTTTTCTAGTCTTTTTTTTTTTTTCGATATTGATTGCCCTCCCCCCAACTTAGGCAGACGATGAACGGCGCACCAAAAATGGTGCTCGGCATCCAACGTGGCCAGCCGGTACTGTCACCCCGCGTCATGAGGACCGGCTGGTAGCGACTTGGGCTGAGACCCGCACGCCGGTGCTCCAGCATCCGAGCCAGCCATTCCGGATTCAGCTTGACGATTCTGGGCGTTTGTCCGGCCTAGTACCACCATGGATTCTGACAAGATCGGCAATAGGTATGACTGAACTTCACGAGGGGGCTTGGCCTCGATAGAACCCAACGCTGGGATGGCCTCGGTGGAGATTGTCACGGGAGACAGGCAACAAGTTAGTGGCTCTTGTCCGGGTTGCGGGAAACATCGCCACAATTTCTGCCAGGGCCGGCAGCCCTACCTGGTTGTGGAGAGGGAGGAGGGTTGCAATTGATACCTCCGGGTTTCAGCCCCACATGTCTCAAGGGCCGTCGGCAGCGGGGTGCGGTCGGGATGACTCTCAAGGCAGATTACACACGGGCACTCGCAGGCGCCGGTTTCGATAGGTCCTGCAACCGGCCAACGGCTGACCCGGCCGACCGGATCGTAAGCGCTCGGCTCAACTGCAGCACCTATGTTCCCAACCGCCCCCTCGGAGATTGCGGTGACTACAGCGGCGTTCTTTCTCTCTGTATACGTAGCCCGTTAGAGTGAAATATCGAATTCGGGGGTGCAATGCACAACCTACCAACCTACTTCCTCCTCCCTTCGCTGCCACTTCAGCACGCAACCCGCAGATGACGACAAGAATTGAGCCAGAGCTGATCGCCCCATGGTGTTCCTCGAGATAAGCGAGCAAAGACGCGGCGCAGCTGAGGATCACAGACTAGTATTAGCCGTGGGTGTCAACTTGCGAACTATTGGGGGTTGCGTTGCATCGAAGCGATCAGGCGTGGGTTGTCGGGAGACACTAGCTAACAAAATGGTGGTGCGGGGCTTTTGAGGGTTCATATTCGTCCGGACAAAACTAAAGTGAGTCCTTATTTTTCGCTTGGCATACACGTAAACGATGTCTTGGACTGACGCAATCTGACCATTTTCCGGCGGAACACGCGCGGGATGCGACTCTCGGAGTCCTGGGGCGGTGGTGGGAAGGTGGGAAGGTGGGAAGGTGGAAAGCTTTTTGGTGCTTGACAGAAGAGAAAAAGGCTTGGTGGGCACTCCAGTTCAATAAGAGCTCAGACCTCCCTGTGAACCCCCCCCACCCCCCCCCCCCCCCCCCCCCCCACCCCGCCCCCCCCCCCCCCCCCCACCCCCCCCACCAACACCCCCCACTGC
>Ga0247765_1001301_pt1 | contig 12718 bp, 13 predicted proteins | sample UWRJL106311C6_FD_179949 | JGI IMG/M metagenome (GOLD analysis project Ga0247765, IMG submission 179949) | Plant litter microbial communities from Arlington Agricultural Research Station in Wisconsin, United States - UWRJ-L106-311C-6 | ecosystem: Environmental > Terrestrial > Plant litter >... | reverse complement strand
GGCGCGAAGGTGGGATGGATCGATGCGTCCGCATCCGATTCCAACTCATGCATATTCTCTGCTTCCGCCAGTTTTACCTCACCCTATACAGGTTGCGGCAGATTCAATGAAGGCAACTCGCCCAGCGCCTGCACCTCGCCCTGCATGTCGACGGCCTCGGCGAGCAACCCCAGCGGCATGGGGAACCCGAATCTCAATGCTCAGGTAAAGGCCCCGAACGCCGCCTTCACGATCTGCAAGTAGACGTATGGCAGGAATCTCGGGCGATTTCTGCAGGCCCACTGGGCCCAGCGCATCCACCACTTCGGCACTCGGAGGGGCTGATGCATTTGCAGGTGCCTGACGTTTGACTTGAGCGACGGTCAGGCCTCGGCGATGGCCGCAATCGAGATCTTCAGGCCAGGAACGCGCACCGGCAGCTTGGCGCCCTGGCGGGCTGGCGGATCGGAGGGAAACCAGTTGAGCCACTCCTCATTCATGCCCGCGAAGTCATCTTCGTCCGCCAGCACGACGGTGGCGCTGACGAGCTTGTCCAGGGAGCTCCCCGCTTCCTCGAGGATGGCCTGGATGTTGGTCAGGCACTGCCGGGTCTGCTCCTGAATGGTTGTGCCCTCGATGGTGCCCGTGGCCGGATCAACGGGTGCCGTGCCAGAGACGAACACCAGACCGGCGGCTTTGACCGCTTGACTGTAGGTAGATGGCGGCTTGGCCGCCTTTGACGTAAACACGATCTGACGGGGCACTTTGTCTCCTTTGGGTTTATCGACGGGGGAGCCGAACATCATGCGATGCCCATCCGCCGTGCGGATGCCGAACTCGCGCATGCCCCACGGCTCGTCGCGGATCGGCTTGACGACCTCAGCCCCGCGCGCCGTGACCTCGGCGTAGAACGCATCGACGGACGCGACCTCTATATATGCGTAGTATGCGTGGTCGCCCAGCTCGCCGGGCGGGATCGCGTCGGGACACTGGCCCGCGAAGATGACGCAGGCGTCGCGCTCGAAGAAACGGAAGCCCGGATCACCGACCTCGCGCACCGCAAAGCCGAGGACGTCCCGGTAGAAAGCGGCCGAGCGCGCGAGGTCGGGCACGGCGATGACGTACCGCGGGCGTGTGAGCATGACGGTCCTCCTCTCGCCCATCATTCTAGCCAAAAGATTGCCCTGGTCAGCCGGGGTTATTCGGAACGCGGTCAGGCAGCCTGCCTGTAGGGACCGAAGCCGTAATACTTGGGACTGTCGTCGAGTCGCACGTGCAACCACGAGACCCCGGCCCCAGCGGTGCTGAGCCAGACAGGCTCGACCCCGACACGCCGCGTCATCGCCTCTCCGACCGACCGCCAGAGGGCATGCCGCTGCCGGTCGGGCGCTTCTCGGACGAACGCCGCGAGATGCCCGTAGGCCGAAGGCGCAACGATTGGGCACGGAACGACCATGACCGCATCCCCGCCGAGATTGGGGAACACCACCACGTCCGCATCCGGTGTGCCGGCGAAATGCTCGGCGAACGCTCCTGGATCGGGCCGCCGGGCCAGACCCGGGCTGTCCAGCAGGACGAACTCGTAGGGCCGGGCCAGCGTGGCCGCGGTGACGGGTGGCGTCTCCCAGCGGAACGCCGCAAACGGCGAATCGGCCAGGGCGTCATTGAACAGCGATCGGAACGCACCGTCTTCTCGCCAGGCGAGCAGGACCTCCGCGAAGGTAGCCGATCTGGCATCGAGATCGACGGCGAACCGGAGACCCCGGCCACCGTCGAGTTTCTCACTTCGTAGGGTCCACATCGGCTGCGCCTCATGCCGCCTTCAGCCACCATTCCGCGCAAGTTGCGCGACTAGTTCCGCATAAGCATCTCTGGCTTCACGTATCGTCGCATCAGGATGAGACGAACGGAATGCCTTGATGGCTTGAACCTCGTTCCTATTGGCCACGGCCATGAGAACTTCCTGGGTAACGGAACGACCGCTCTGGAGGCCCAGGTTGGGATGCTCTGGACTCCAAGAGCCCCAATCGAGGGTTCTTGGAAAAGCGCCCCAGTGCTCTCGATCCAGATTGCAGACGAAACCGCGGACCGAGTTCAACTCAAGATGGACGCACCGCTCGCACTTGGACGGCACATAGACTTTGCTCTGGTAATAAGCGGTCTCGACCAGTACGGGATTTGTGGGTCCCTGGACCGGGCAAGGGCCATGATCGAGCGAAAGGTAGCCTTGAACCTGCTCCATCGCGCGCAGGCAGCTCCCTTCAAACAGGTTTTCGCAAGACCGGCATTTGCGCGGGACGGCGCCGTTCAGAAAGTGGCTGTAAGGCACTGGATCGACAGCTCCAGCAACGGTGCAGCGAGGAAGAACGGTGCGAAACATGAGGGCTATAGCTTAGCATGAGCACCGGAGGCTGGGGGTAGAGCGTCGCCAGGGACGGCGAGCTGGCACAGTGTTTGGCACCTCCTTATTGGCCGGTGTCGGGTTTCGCCAATGATTTGCGATCTCTTCTTTGGACATCAAGAGCGGGCAGAGGCTCCCGCACATACAAAAGGAGATACGCACATGGTAAAGCAGTGGCTGAAACTCACGATGGTGATGACTCTCGTAGCCGGCATTTCGGTGACACACTCGGACCGCCGGACGAGGTCGGGAGTGGCGGGACTGAAGCCAAAGATGATGCCGATCGACACCTGTGTCCGCGCTTGCCTGGCCTGCGACCAGGGGAGTGTGACTTCCTGCGCGGTCTGCGCGTTATGCTCCGAGCCAGCCTGATCCTGGCAGACGCCGGACCCCTCCTCGCCACTCGCACCAGCTCCCCCACCGCGGTAGGGGAGCACCCACGTTCTCACCTGCCCCTCTCCCCCGCTCGCAGATCCCCGGGAGAGGGGTTTCTGCGCGCCTTGGCTTGGAAGCGCTTTTCAGGCCGTACGGCTCTAGCGGTGAGCGGCGGGGCCGCGCGCTTTTAGCGCGGTGTCCGTCCGCTCGGCCGCTCTGGTTGGCCGCTCCTGAACCTACTCCTGTGAGTTCACCGCAGGCCACTGAGTGAGCACCGAGGGTTTGAGCTGAGATGCTCGAAATGAGCCTCTTGGCCGGTTGTGCCCTTCTTGTGCGCCCGAACGCGCTCGCCGCATTCAGGGCACCGAAAATCAGCGGAGGACTTGTGTCCGCGTACCTCAAGTGCCGTCTGGATGTCGATCTTCTGGCCGCTCAATATGCACGTCGTCGACTTTGGCACCTGCGCCTCCTATCCAGCGACCGCCAACGATATCGCCATTCAGCGGCGGGATTATTTGGATGGAACCTATTCTGGCCTTTCACTTCACCTTCACGTTGCGAAACTGGATACGCGCATCACGCACTCCGTGGCGCCCCGTGCTGATGCTAGTGAGTCCACTGAACCGGACCTCAATCAGTGATACTTGGCCTCCAGCAACCTCCACCCCTTCAAAACGGAGGTGTCCAATCCGAGCGACTCCGCGAACGAGATCGAGGCTACCACCATCGCTCGTCTGCCTTGAGCCAGACTCCCGTGACCGGTTTGAATCACCAGAGGAGAAGGAAAGAAAGGAAGTCTCGGTCTCGTTTCCGTGCGTGTCTACCAGTCGCGACTCGCGTGCCACCCGGATGCGCGCATCGTCGTCCAGGGCTGTGACCGAGACCTCACAGTCGACTGTTGTCCCCCGGTGGGTACAACTCTTGAGTCGGAAGGAGATTCCCTGGATTTCCTGGACAGTCTCCCTGCTTGGTTCTTCCGGCTCGACACCCGGAGACCCGCTCCCTCCGCTCTCTCCGGCTTTGGCCGTTCCCTTCGCCAGCATCGACTTGACGTTGTCGTCCTTGACGATCTTGGTCGTCCCGACCGCCACGACTTGGCCAGTCTCGACCGAGAAGATGCGGCAGTTGACGCTCACCTCGCCAGCGAGGTCGGTCATCGTGCCACCTACCACCAAATCCGCGTGCAGAAACTTACCGATCTTCTTCGCCGAATCGGCGTCGATCATTCCGGTCAGCGAGAGCTTCAACTCCTGGATTGCCCGGTCGAGCATCTGGCGCTCGACGATGTCGCGGTAGCCGACTTCGAAGAAGCTGTTGGTTAGTGTGTCGGCGATGTAGGTCCCGAGCAGATTCTCGCCTCCACCCAACTCGCGAAGGGGGACGATTGCCACCTTTCCTCGCTTGCCGTCGCCATAGCTCTTCGCGAGTTTGGCGGCCAACTCATCGACGCCATCCGAGAGCGACTTCTGCCCCCAGGAAGGGACTGCAACGAGGAGGAGCGAGAGAATCAAGATCCCCATCGAGCCAAGCTTCCGTACTGCGCTCATGGCATGCTCTCCTTAGATTCGCACCCTACCTGGACGGTCATAACGCCGTCCTTAAGGTCGATGTCCGTTACGTTGACGAAGAAATCTCCCCGGCTTGTCGCGAAACGGTAGCGCACTGGAGCACCCAAGACAGCCTTGGTGAATGTGTCGCGATCTGAGGCGATGCCCAGAGTCAGGTACGGCTCGGAGCCTTCCCGGGCCGTCTTTACCGAGAGGACAGCCAGCCCCGAAGCTACCTTGGCCGGAGCGCCGGGACGTACGGTCGCGGTCTCCGGCGCGTCGCAAGCGCGCGATAGTTTTGCGGGATCGGGCCGAGCGGGGTGCGGCTTCGCAGCCTCTCTTACTTCGCTTGTCGAGTCGACCGAGACTTCCTTTGAGGAAGACCTCTCGGGATCTGGGGGATGGCTCTCACCTCCATTTTGGGGGTTGATAGGAGGCTTGACAGGTTGCGGGTCCACGGGCGGCACAGACGACTCGTGTGATGTCGTTGTTTCGCCCGTACCCGTGGCATTGGAGCGGGGAGCAAACGGGTGGAGCCAGGCGAGAACGGCGACGACAATGCTGATGACACCTATGACGACAGTGATCTTTGCATAGAGACTTTCCTGTGGAGACATCATGATGTCCTCCTCACTGCCCACGATCAAACGGCTCCCGCTGAATCGCCTGCCCCGAACGATCTACTTGAACGCCACATCCCGGAATTGAACCTTAAAATTGCAGTAGAGTTCCAGAAGGGCCGCATCGCGATCCTCTCTCGGCACGCCCTCGAAGACGAACTGCCCCGCTAAAGGCACGGCTCGCGCGAGGTCGGTGCAGGTAGAAGTTCCCCGCTGCCGGCCAAAGGCCATCTGGGAGACGCCGAGTTCACGCCCCTTGCGATCGATGAGATGGCTTTGCCGGAAGCAGCAGACGTAAGCATCCTTGGTTTCAGCCGTGGCGGTCAGGTCACAGGTCACCGTCTCGCCGCTGCGAGCGCAGCCCAGAAGCTGGAAGGCGATGTCGTTGACGACCTGAACCTGACCCTGCGGCTTGCGATTTGAGGCGGGGGGCTCCGGCCCTCCGCCGGTCCGCCGGATTGGCTGGTCTATGATCTTCTTTACATCGTCATCCTTGACGATGTTGGTCTGCGCGACGGCCGCGATCTGCCCTGTCTGTACCTCGATCATCCGGCAATTCAAGGATACCTGACTGCTGAGGTCGGTCATCACGCCGGCGACGACGTAGTCGGCACTGACAAACTTGCCGATCTTCTTCGCCGTCTCCTTGTCGATGAGCCCTGACTGGCCGAGCTTCAACTCGCTCATAGCGCGATCGAGCATCGACCGTTCGATGATGTTGCGGTAACCCGCTTGAAAGAGATAGGTGGTCATCGTCTCGGCGATGTGGGCGCCAAGCATCGACTCGTCACCATCCAGGTTACGGAAGGACAGCACAGCAATCGAACCTCGCTTCTCGCTCGGTACACCGCGCGTGATCTGGTCCGCAAGATCTTTGAGCCCATCGGCCAGAGACCTCTGTGCCAACGCGGCCGAAGCCGGCAGAACCCATCCCAACAGTCCCATGGCGAGACACCGCACCGCGTTTAGTCGCATCACAGCTCCTCAAGAGCCCGATCACGCGTGAGAGGCTTCTCCACAACGCTGCACGAGCGCGCCTCCAGCAATTCACAGGGTGCGTAGATCCTATCCCGTTCCGGGGCGCGGTGCCACCTCCGGACCTGGTACACCATTACGGTAAATCGGCCGTGTATTGACGTACCCGCAAACCTTGGTCGAGTTCAACCTTGAAAATCCCCCAAGAGCTGGTGGATTTTCAAGGTAGATGGAGAGGTGATAGCCCGTGACTGCCACCTCGAGCGACTGGCCCGGCTTTTCGGGCCACCTGGCGGATTTTTAAGGTCCGTGTGATCTCGCATAACCGGCACTTGAACGACTAACCTGGCTCTTTCGGACGTTTTCCTATCGTCGCAATCCTGGGGGCTCGCCAAGTCGGTAAGACGACGCTCGCCCTGGCTGGGAGGGCCGGTCACCCGCTTTGACCTGGAGAACGCCGCAGATCTGGCTCTGCTCGCCGATCCGGAGCTGACCCTCGGTCCGCTTCAGGGTTCGTGATCCTCGACGAGACCCAGCGCCGCCCGGAGCTCTTCCCCTTGCTCCGGGTTCTGGCCGACCGGCCGGACTCGGAGATGAAGTTCCTCCTCCTGGGCAGCGCTTCGCCCGATCTCCTGCGCCAGAGCTCTGAACCTCTTGCAGGGCGGATCGGCTATCACCAGCTTTCGCCCTTGACGAGGTCGGGAGCCGCTACGTAGGCCGTGAGGTATATGCCCTTCCCCCACCCGCTAATCCGGGTGATAGGACGGTGGTTTCCAGGCTCATCTAAAAAGGACGCGAAGACCTTCTGCGACCCGCGCCTGCAACTCCGGCGAAAGATGCCCGAGTTGCCGGCGGATCAGAGCTGTCGAGACCGTCATGAGGCGATGCAGTTGCAGGGTGGATGAGACCCGCAAGCCCGTCTCAGTGAACCCGGGATCGCGGGAATCCAGGTTGAGGTCGGTGCGGAGGGGGCTACCAGGAATATGGCTGGTGATGAACGCAAGGACCACATGACGGTGAGGTCCAAGTGGGTCCGTTAAGCAGACTGCCGGGCGAACTTTGGTGCTCGAAAGGTCATCGAAGGGAAAGGGGACGAGAACGACCTTATGCCTGGTCAAGAAACGGGTCTCCATCCTCTAGCGAATAGATGTCTTCTTCCGGAGCGTCAAGGTCACGGAACGCGGGATTTCGAGCCGCTGCTCGCAGCCATTCGTCTTCGTCTATCCCATCGGCCAAGGGGTACAGCACGATGACGCGGACCCGCATCGGGCCGGAAACCGGCAGGTCTTCATCGAGCCTCAGCCGATGATCCTCGTCCACTGTTCCGGTCGTCTCTATGGCCGTCATTGCGGCTTCCATATGTGACCTTTCTTCCCAAGAGACAGCTCGAGGCGGTCAAACATGACCCCATCGAACCGACAGAGGACAAGTCTAGCGCAAGTTCAAGCTGAGAGAGGGGCACCAGGACGCACCTATTCCTACAGGAGCTCCCCCCCCACCTGCCATCCCGGGCGGGAGGGGCGGCCATCTCCAGAAGGAGGGTGTATGACACATCGAAGCGGTTGGCGTCGTCTCGTCCTGGCCGTGATGCTCACGCTGGTTTCCCTGCCGGCGATGGCCGGGGAGCGGCCGAGCGGAAAGCGCGGCGCGGGTAGTGGAGCCGCGGCGGCGTGACGGGCGGTGGTGCGGTGGGTGGCTCCCTCGGGTGGTTGGCGAAGCTGGGGCCGGAGATCGATCCGGATGGAGTCACGGGAAGGACGGTGCCGTCCGGCGGATCCTCGGTCCGGAGCGGAACCGGCGAGCTCGGGCCGGAGATCGACCCGAACGGTTAGCTCCCGGTGCCGGCGGACTCCGAAGTTCCGCCGGTACCGTTTTTTTCCGAATGGCGGCGAGGGGAGGCCGCCGGACAGGTCGCGCTCGAACGGGCTGGAGCCATCCTCGACGAGCGGATTCAAAAGTAGGCACGGCGAACGGGTTTTTCTGGACGGAAAATCCCCGGCGAATGACTCGCCGGCTCCGGCGGACGACTCGCCGGCTCCGGCGGATGACTCGCCGGCTCCGGCGAATGACTCGCCGGCTCCGGCGGATGACTCGCCGGCTCCGGCGGATGACTCGCCGGCTCCGGCGGATGACTCGCCGGCCCCGGCGGATGACTCGCCGGCTCCGGCGGATGACTCGCCGGCTCCGGCGGATGACTCGCCGGCTCCGGCGGATGACTCGCCGGCTCCGGCGGATGACTCGCCGGCCCCGGCGGATGACTCGCCGGCTCCGGCGGATAGCTCGCCGGCTCCGGCGGATAGCTCGCCGGCTCCGGCGGATAGCTCGCCGGCTCCGGCGGATGACTCGCCGCGGCCGGCGAGCCGCCCAAAATCCCCGGCGAGCGGCGAAGAAGCCCTTGACGAGCCTCGGAAAGCGCACTCCGCGTCACTCGCTGGCTCAAATGGGTGAGCTGGGGGGCTGTGCCCCGATCTCCCGAATCAGGCAATACCGCGAAAGCGCGGGCGCCTGAGGAGCGCGGCGGGAACGGAGCACCCGGGTGAAAGCCGCCGGACAGCAACCCCTGCGGCCCACAGATACCGTTCCCACCGCGACCAGCTCAAATCAAGCCTTTCCTACCTTCACTAGCAGGCACAAGAGTCAGCGATGGTGGGGCAATGACAATCCGAGAACAGGGTACCCGTGCACGGGTCGCTGCTCGAAGTTCCACCACAGAGCGTGGTCTGTCCGCCGGCCACACCTTGCAATCTGCCGTCGGTGAGGTTACGAATCGTTTCCCGGTTGAGTACGAACCGCGTTGACTTTTTCTTCACTGAAGAACTCCTTTCAACACGCATAGTGCGGTACCAGGCCCCACGTCAAAGATCGACTTCCCGAACGGCCCGGGATTCGAATCTGGCCGACGTACGGACTGCACCGCGTTCATGGACTCGCAGGCGCACGGACTACACTGCTACTCGAAATTAAGTTCACTCCGTTTATACCACAACAATATGCCGCCCCAGAATAGAGTCAGGCCAAGGCGCGAGAGATGAGCACCAGGCCGAGCAGTCCGTCCATCGAGACGGTCCCCGGCCAGGGCAGCCCGCCGGCTGCGCCGGCTGGCTTCATCTCTGACAAGATCCGGAGTCACGATGCCAACCGTCCTGATGCCCATCCCGAATTCCGATTTCGATCCCACCGAAACGGCGGTGCCCTGGCGGATCCTGCGCGCTCGCGGCCATGAGGTCGTCTTCGCCACCCCCAACGGATTGCCTGGAAAGGCTGACGCCAGGATGCTCACCGGGAAAGGGCTCTCCGTCCTCGCACCCGTTCTCCGGGCGAACGCCGACGCGCGCCGGGCCTATGGAGAGATGGAGCTGAGCGAAGAGTTCAAGCATCCCATCTCCTATGAGGAGATGACGGCGCGGACGTTCGACGCCATTCTTCTGCCCGGTGGTCATGCCCCGGGAATGAGGGAGTACCTGGAATCCTCTCGGGTCCAGGCCAAGGTGATCGAGATGGCCGAGCGGAACAAGCCCATTGGAGCCATCTGCCATGGCGTGCTGGTGGCCGCTCGCTCCCGCACCGCGACGGGCGCGTCCCTGCTCTCCGGAAAGAGGACGACCGCGCTGACGAAGCGGCAGGAGCTTCTCGCCTGGGGGCTGACCCGGGCCTGGCTTGGCGACTACTATCGAACGTACCCGTCGACGACGGTGGAGGACGAGGTCCGGCAGGCGAAGCCCAGGAATTTCGATCGCGGGCCCTGGTCCACCACTCGGGACAGCCCGGAGAATCTCGCGGCGGGCTTCACGGTCCGCGACGGCTCCTATCTGTCCGCCCGCTGGCCGGGTGACGCGCACCGGTTCGGGACCGAATTCGCCGATCTGGTGGCGGATCTCTGTGGCGAGGCGGTAATGGCTTAGTTCGGCGCCACGCCCCCCCAGGGCGGGAAATCACTCGATCGACTGAAAGAAGCCTTCCGCCACCCAGAGACGGAACCAGGCCTGGAGCTCGGCGCCGAGGGCCTCGTCGTCGAGGCCGCTGATCTCCGCGGCGGTGGCGATCGCCTCGCCGACGGGGGCGCCGGCGAGGATCTTCTCCAGCAGGGCATGCTGGGCGGCGTTGAGCGGAAAGCGCCGCACCACGAAGTCGCGGCGGGTGAGCGCGACGTATTCGGGCGCGGGATCGGGGATCGGCGCCTCCTCCCCCTCGCCGGCGTGGCGCGCCGCGGTGTAGTAGGCGTTGACCGGGAAGCGGAAGGCGAGCAGCCGCAGGCAGGGCACCGGCACCAGCCGCGCCTCGGCGAAGCGCTCCGCCGGGAACGATTGCAGCCGCTCCGCGGTCAGCAGCGGCTTCCCCTCGACGCCGGGGCCGTCGAAGACCTGGTTGAGGTTCCACTCGAAGACCGTGAGGTCGATCAGGAAGTCGGGCCACCCCACCGCCCCCGGCTCCTCCCCTTCTTCAGGCTCCGGGCGGGTCTCCGCAAGGAAGCGCGCGAAGCTCTCGCCGAGGCGGTCGAGGGTGTAGCTCTTCGACGGGTAGTGCTGCAGGTACTCGAAGGCGAAGCCCTCGAAAACCTCCTCGCCCAGCGCCTTCTGGAGCACCGGGAAGAAGGACGCCAGGCACTCCAGCAGGCGGGCGTAGTAGGCGTTGGCGTAGATCCCCATCCGCTCGACCGCGGTGAGGTTGCGCGAGCGCCCGATCACCGCTTCCAGCTCGGAGCGGTTGAGGCGGATCAGCCGCTGCGCCTCCTCGGACTCGACGCCCCCCTCCACTCCGTCCGGATGGGTGACCACCGCCTGGAACCAGCGCTGCACCACGTCCAGGGAGCGGGAAGAGCCGCGCTCGCTCACTCCACCTCCGCCAGGATCTGGTGGAGCGGGTGGAAGACGGTCTCCCCTTCGCCAGGGGCCATGGCGGGCTCGGTTTCGGGAACGGCCGCCGCCGGCTCCAAGTGCTCGCCCATGAAGCGTTTGGCCTTGAGCACCTCCGCGTGCACCACCGGGAAGGGGGGGATGTTGGCGTCCCACTCGAGCAGGGTCGAGACGCCGCCGGTGAGCTGGTGGGCGGTACGGTAGAGCTCCCAGACAGGGTCGACGACGTGGTTGTCGTGGGTGTCGATGATGTACTTCGTGTAGTTGGCGTGGCCGGCGAGGTGGAACTGCACGATCCGCTCGTGCGGCAGGGAGCGGATGAACTGGTCGGGATCCATGTCGTGATTGAAGCTCGACACGTAGACGTTGTTGACGTCGAGCAGCAGGCCGCAGTCGGCCTCCTCGGCCATGCGGGAGATGAACTCCCACTCGTCCATGGTCGAGTCCTGGAAGGTGATGTAGGAGCTCGGGTTCTCCAGAACGAACGGGCGCTCGAGGAAGTCCTGGAGGGTGCGGACGCGCTCGACGACGTGGCGCAGGGTGGCCTCGGTGAACGGCACCGGCAGCAGGTCGTGCGTGTTGCGGCCGAGGATGCCGGTCCAGCAGAGGTGATCGGAGATCCACTGGGCGTTGGTCTCCCGGGCCAGCCGCTTGAGCTTGCCCAGGTACTCGAAGTCGAGCGGATCGGTCGAGCCGATCGACAGCGACACGCCGTGCATGACGACGGGGTAGCGCTCGGCGATCTGCTGGAGCACGTAGCGGGGGCGCCCCTGCGAGTCGATGAAGTTCTCGCTGATGACCTCGAACCAGTCCACCTCCGGCTGGTTCTTCAGGATGTAGTCGAAATGGGTGGACCGCAGTCCGACTCCGAGGCCCAGGTTGTCGTAGCCGAGGCGGGGCAGGGGCATGGTGCGACTCCTCAGGGTGGGAAAACAGGGCGGCCCCACAGGGCCGCCCTATAGAACAATCCAGGATCGCGAGGTATTACACCTCGCGAGGACCTACGAGCCGCAGGTCGCCGGGGCCGCGCCGAACTTCTTGCCGGCCTTCTTCATCGACGCCTCGTAGTTGGCGCGCGCCTTCTTCCAGTTGTCCCCCTTGATGGGGACGTTGCAGCTCCCCTGCCCCTTGCAGGCGTTGACGCCCTCGCCGCCCTGGTTCTTGCAGGCGTTGGAGCCGGCGCAGCCGTGAGCCTCGGTGGTGGAGCAGCTCCCCTGGCCCGCGCAGGCGTTGTCGGCGCCCTTGCCCTGGCCCTTGCAGGCGTTCAGGCCGCAGCAGGCGTGGGCGTCGGCCTTGGCGCCTTCCTTCATCTCGCCCGCCGACAGCAGGCTGCCGCCCAGCATCGAACCGGCGACCACCCCGCCGAACGCGGCGAGGGCCAGCTTTCCGAAGTCTCTCCGGCTGACGTTTTCGTCCAGCTTCTTCATTTTCAGTCTCCTCTGAAATTAAGGCCCGAGTCTACTCCTAAGTACGGCGGCGAGGAAAGAAAGGATGGGTCACCAGGCTGGTCACCAGGTGATCCGGTAGAGCATCCAGTAGACGACCACTCCGGTCACCGACACGTAGAGCCAGATGGGGAGGGTCCAGCGGGCAATCCGCTTGTGCTGGGGGTAGCGGCGGCGCCAGGCGCGGAAGACGGTGATGCCGGCGAGGAAGGGGACCACCGCCGCGAGCACGGTGTGGGTCGCCAGGATCGTCAGGTAGACGGTTCGCGCCGCCCCCCGGCCCGGGAACCGGACGGAGCCGACGTGGGCGTGGTAGATCAGGTACGAGGTGAGGAACAGGACCGAGCACGCGAGCGCCGCGGTCATGACGTTGCGGTGGGCGACCCACCGGCGCTTGCGGATCAGGATGTAGCCGGTCACCAGGAGCAGGGCCGCGAGGGCGTTCAGGCTCGCGTTGACCGCGGGCAGATCGTGGATGTCGGGCATGGCGGGAGGATGATAACGTTTCCGGCCGATCCGATCC
>Ga0247765_1001300_pt1 | contig 12718 bp, 9 predicted proteins | sample UWRJL106311C6_FD_179949 | JGI IMG/M metagenome (GOLD analysis project Ga0247765, IMG submission 179949) | Plant litter microbial communities from Arlington Agricultural Research Station in Wisconsin, United States - UWRJ-L106-311C-6 | ecosystem: Environmental > Terrestrial > Plant litter >... | reverse complement strand
ACCCCCCCCTTCACCACGTCAAAACCAAACTTCACCCCCCCATACCCCCCCCCCCCCCCTTCTTCAGCTTTTCCAACCCGCTCCCAATATCCTCCAGCCCCGTCCCCACAACCTCAACCTCCAACGGCAAATTACACTTCCCCTCATCCCCCAAGTCCGCCAATCTCAACCATCACCAACCCTACCCCTCTAGATCAGGAGTAACAAATTGATTCATATACACAAACACTTTCATCACCTTAACACTTCTCCAAGGCACTAACTTCCTTTCCCCCGTAAAACACATTTTTATATCCAAGATTGGGGTTAACTTTTTTCAACACTGAGAGACAGCGCAACATCCTCCTCCCCCACAGCTGTAACTGTATCTAAAATGACATCCACACCAAAAGTTAGCAGGGGATATATAGCCTTTACAGCCGTAAGAATCTTCACAGGGCTGGGAGATGGGGCGGGGCGGATTCAAGTGTGACGACCAGCAGGCGGCCCCCAAACCCGCCCCCAACGTCGGCCCAGGCCGACTTTTATCCCTGCAGAGGCACTATGTGGGGAAGGGAGGCATTTTCACTGTACTTTCCGGCACACCATGACTTCTGTGGTCTTAGCAGCCTATGTTACACAAAAGGCCGGACAAGTGACATAGTTCAAGAGGCTTAGGGCTTATATCAGGGAAAAGAAACCTTTATCATAACATGATCCGGAATAAAGGCTGGTATACATTAAGTTGACTTGATATTCTAATAATATAGATATTTGTAAACGACCTGCAGGTCGCCTCCCCTTATAACGGCCCGGACCGACGGGGCCCCGCAGAGGCACAAAGTTCAAGTAGTGCGAACACAGTACGAGACACTGTATTGTCTCTATGGTCTTAGACTCTTGGCAGCCTCTAGCAACAGAGGCCGAGGCCTTTATTACGGAAGGCAACTTATACGTAAGCACTTTAATTACCAGTAGACCTGAATGATCAGAGTGATTGAGAGACACTTCATGCGGGAGACTCTGTCTAAGCCAGTGAGGTTTAGATTTTGATCAGCGCGTTAGAGCTATAAAATCCGTCATACAGCCCAGGCGCTCGAGACACCAAAGGGCACACACACACACGTTCGGATTGGGCCGAGTTCCATATATTCCCGCATACACGCGATTGCATTGTCCAAAACCTCATGCTCTTCAGACACTTAATTATAAAAGAGGGGGGGAGAAAAGAAGAGAAGGGGTGTTGCTCCAGAGACCCCCGATAAATCTCCAGCGACCCCCCATCTCCACCTGTGCCAGTGCCAGACACCTGGGCATTTGAAAGCCAAGGGTTTGTACTGGAAAATTCAGAATTTCATGTCTCCCTGTCAGTCACTTGCACAACACCACAGCCTCGGTTGCGCGATCAATCCAACTGCTCGATCAACTTCGGGATTAATCCAACTGTACGATCAATGCAACTGTGCGATCATGGCCCTAGGTGCTAGGCGCTAGTACGATACAGCCTAGCCTAACCGGTACATCCGAATATCCCCGGGTTGTATGGGAAATTCAGTATTTTCGATGCAGGCAGCAGGTGTGGGTTTTATGTGGGGAGGGGGCTCGCGGGAGATTTATCGGGTTCCTCGGAGCAAACCCCGATGAGAAACACCTCCAGAAATACAGGACCCTGGCCGGCAACAAGGCCTGGCTGACTGGCTTGCCGGCTGATGAAGCTATTCACAACTCTGGAAGCCACGACCCAGAAGATGGCTCAAAATTGGGCCAATCAGATCGCTTGCACGGTGCCAACACGGCGCCAGCACAGTTCCAATAACCCTCAACCCCTGAAGGATGTGGCCTGCCCGCAGTCTGTTCAGCTGGCCAGGGCCACCTTTCGCAACCACTGTTGCCACCGCGCAGCATTATAATAAGGGCTTCTCTGGCCAAGTCAGAGAGCCAACAAGCAATTCAATCAAGCTGTTGCATCCCCCATCAATTCCACAGATTCCAATATGCAGTGTTTCTGAGATATAGCCGGTGGTCACGGCACGGCTTTTCCCACGCTTAATTCTCATGGACAGGCTGTGCCGACATAGGGTGCCGTTCCTGTTGGTGGTAAGTGGGGGTGACTCCTACGCACTGCCCGGGCTCGGGCTCGGGCTCGGGCTCAGGCTCGGGGCCAGGATCGGGTCCGAGTTCGGGACCAGGCTCGGACTGGGGATCGGGATTAGGCCCAGGATTGGCAGCAGGCTCGGGCTCGGCATCAGGCTCGGGATCGGGGTCAGGAGCGGGAGCCGGTTCAGGTTCAGGTTCAGGAGCAGGATCAGGCTCAGACTCACCAAACACCTGCGTTTTATGAGGGTGGAAGTCTATCGGGACATGTTATGACTGCGAGTGCTTTAGAAGTAGAGGTGTCTGTTGGCCGAATCCTGTGTGCGATGCTGTTCCTTCTTTTCATCTAGTGCTGGCAGATATGCTTTGCCTATTATTTTTGTTGATCTTTTTCTTGAAGATGACGGGAGGAATTTGCTTCATGTTGTATAGTGCGGTTAACCATTGGACAGAAAAAAAAATTGATAGTACCCTGGATGGAAACCCTTGAGATTCTTGAATTACTAGTGTATTGATGCATGTGAGACTCCAAAATTGACCCTCGTCACTTTGCCCTCGTTGAGAAGGGTTCCTTCATGTCGACGATGAGAACTAACTTGCTTTCCATCATAGTACTAACAGGATATGGATTTATGTCTGATTTGTTTGTAGCAAAGTGTAGACGAAGATCCAAATCCCGCCGCGTATCATGCAAGCAATGTAGAAAGTGTTCCACCTTTTCACTTCACAACGGTCCTTGCGGCGATCCTGCTCTTCCTAAGCGTGTCCTTTGTTCGAGGGTCCGAGGTCAGAAGGTGAGAAGGCCGCTGGAAGGGCAGTGAAGTTACTAAAGTACATGTATTTCATGATTAGAACAGATTGAATGATGTCAAGCCTGGTATCGTGATATTAAAGAGCACAGTACTCACGGGGTGTTGGTGAATTGCATCCCGATTCCAAGAAGATTATTCTCCTTGTTGGCTGTCTTGGGCTTGACGCTCTTCTTTTGCGTGGCCTTTGAGGCGCTGGGTGAAGATGTTCTGGAACGGGAGCCGTTTGTGGCGGTGGTGCTCCATGTGTCGGAGGTCTTTCTGCGAGGTGTGAGGGGGGTGTTTTGGTGAGATGGTGATGGAGCTGTGAAGGTGAGGTGCAGGTGGTGGAGGGTTTCCGGGAGAGAGTCGGGCTAATAGTTAAGGAGGGAATGGAGGGGGGGGAGGGGACAGGCTAATGCTTTCGTATTCTAAGTTAAAAGGAAATACTAAAAAGGAATGGAACCTGAGGTTCGGCTCCATCGGGTTGCGGACTGCGTGGATGTGTTGAAGGAGATGGGCGTTGTGGATGCGTCCAAGGAAGGTGGTACAGCCCCGTTGGGAACTTGGTCATTTAGAAATACTTGGACCCATCATGGAGAGCCAGAGGACTGGCCAGTGCTGCCAATGGCCAATGGCAAGATCAGGCTGGCGACCATGATGGGCAGGGGCACGATGGGTTGGTTTGACAAGCAATGAAGAGAAGACGCTTCAATGTGGCATGACAAATGAGAAGATGACCTACGTGGCAATCGGCATGGTGGACAGGAGTAGTGGGACGGAGGATGCCGCAGGAGTCGACGGTGCTCGGTGCATGGATGAGTTATCTTGGGAAGCTGTTCTCTGGTCTGGGCTTTAATGATGGGTACTGTGTCTCAAACAGAGGCTCCGTGTTGACAAGAGTGGTTTGAAGGAAGCCGGAGAGGTGGTGTGGTTGAAAGATGGGGAGACGAGCCATTTTATAATGAGAAAGATGAGGATGGCGTGGACGAATCTGCATCGTTGGGGGACCGTCTAGTGTGAGAGAGACGCGGGCGTCAAAGGCGGGACGCAGGGCGAAAACGTTGAGTATTGAGATTGGGACATGCTTGGGACATGGCCACCGGGGCCAGCAAGACCCCACACAGAAGAGAGAACTGTACCACGTTTGGACTCAGAACTGGTGGGACTTACGCGAATGATCCTCGATCCTCGATCCTCGGAGGACTGTATTCTAGGGGATCACGGTGTGGTTGGCCTGTCACGTTTTGTGATCTCCACCTTTTCGCTCCCCCACAAGTCACCCCCAACACCATTGTCTTAAAGATGGATAACTCGGAATAGGCTAGCCCAGGCGCGATGCACTTGGATGCATGCAGGCAGGTCAACCCGAGCTAAATGGAGATAAATGTCTGCCTGTCATTGGCTCATAACGTTCTGTTGTCTCGCTTTGCCCGGGGAATGAGGCGGTCAAAATCCCGAACTGACGGACGCTTGGTGACCTCCTGGGCCAGGGTATCGTGATGCCGTCCCATGGCGCGGTGCGTGGGCAATTTTGCGTCGGGTGGCTCGAGTGTTGGCTCGATAGTTTGCCCGTTTATGGTGCCCTGAAAGAGGGTGCCATTGGTGCCTGACGTTTTGTTCTGCCAAGAAGGGGGATGTGGAGATCTCCGTTGCCACCGGCTGGCGGTCTCGCTCTGGGCTGTTTGTTGTGATTGGCTTGTGACGTTTTGTGAAGCACACTTCGCCCCACCCTTCCTGCCTAACTCACCCTCCCTGCTTTCTGCAGTTTGGACTGCACGATGCAGCCGACGCAGCTCATGTCTTGGCGCTCAACATTGGGCCCCTCAGCGGTCAACAGATAAGGAAGCCACAGCCTGGCCGAAACCTGGAAACTCGGCATTTGCCCAAACTCCAGAGCTCCCGGCTCTCCCAAAGTCTGTCTCTACCCTCCTCTTTCCAGTGCAGGTTACCTACCGAAGAAGGCCTGAAAAATGGACGCCAACGTGCTCCTCCCGCGCGACGATGAAGCCAAATTTCTCCATGTCCCGTACGAAAAGCGTTGGGATCATTTGAAACCAGTCATCACGCAACTTTACATGGGGAAGTTTGGCCCCAACGGAAAATCTATGACCATCACCCAAGTCGCCGATTTCATGAAGCATCACTATTCGTTCCACGCTGCGTCAGTCCCATCCCACATCGCACCCAACCTTACACAGACATCTAACAACTTTTGTATGCAACAGTGAGACGCAGTACCGGCGCTGGTTCAGAGAGTGGGGTGTTCGAAAGCGCACTCTGGCAAACGAGAAGGAAGACATCATCAGTCTCCTCGGACGGCGGACCCGCACCGATGCAAGCACGAGCACCCCGAAGGTGACGCTGGGTGTCGATAAAGAGGTTGATAAGAAACAGCTCAAGAGACACATCAAGGACGAAATTCGTCACCGTGCAGTGGTGGCTGTCGCTCCAGGCGTGTAAGTGATTGACTTTCCATGTTCTTTGGCTCGGTTCTTATCCCATTTCTTCGTCACTCCCCTGTGGCCCAGTCCACGCTTTCCCGCCAGAGCCTAAGAACTTCCCACAGTCTCACCTCTTGGAATCTCCCATACGCTGCGCTTGTCAAGGCTCACGGTGTGGGCACGAATAGCGACTCTCCTTTCGCTGCAGCAACACCCGCCTACCTACAAATCCACAGCCCTGAAGCCACAACACCTGGACGAACACCACCTGGCCCATCTCCAACCATGCAGTTGGTTCAAAAAAAGGCTGCGCAGGATCGGTCAAGCCTGATGCTTCAGGGGAGGGTGTCGGAACTTCTCGCAAGCTGTGAGAGAGAAGACCGTGTGTGAGTATCTCATCTCATTGCACCACTCGACCCTCAGGACTGACGCTAGTTTTCTAGCACGTTGGCCAACTACTTTCACGACTTCTATATCCATTCTTTCGTGACGGCCAAATATTGGGGCAAAGGTCCGAAGCAGTGGACCCCAGGCTTGGTCTCTGCCCTAACGCTCAGCGAATTCGACATGGCTCCTTCACCGAGCGCCATCAGCGCCGCATCGCCGTCTGGAACCCAAATCAGACACCAATTGACAGGGCAAAATCTTGAGAATCCCACACAACTTTGTAAGTGGGTTATCCACGTTCCTGAGGTTGATTATGAGGCCATCGAAGAACTGCAAGACGAGGTTGAGCCACTGTTCGATGCCCAGAATCCGAGCTCCTGGCCAGTCTGGCAACAAGAAATGCCTATTTCTTTGGTAGATTCGATGGAAAACTCGTTGGCCGAGAGCAACTTTTCCGCCACGCCCACCACAAGCCTACCAATCTCAACAGAATCCATCTCGCAATCAGTACAGCAAACCCCCGAGGCCTTGGCAATTGATGCGTTGAGAATGGCCATCATGGCTGGAAACGCCGACAGTGTGGCAAACGTCCTCAATGCTGCTTTTCGTGGGACGAGCGAGAACGACAGTCGGAGTATCTATCCCTTTCATCTCGCAGCCGCATTCCTCGATGGCGGCAACACTTGTTGCGGGACGTTGCACAAGTTAGTTAGGTTCGAATACAATCTCCCTCTACGTGACAACCTCAACGACCTGGGTCATACGATACTGGACTCCTTTATGATCAGCATCCTGCGATCGCACACATCTTTGGGTCCCGAGCGCGTCAGCACGGGTTTTAAGCCACCCCACCGCTACCCAGGGGAGGAGAAAGATATCTGTGGGAGATGGGACGCGGACTCTCCCACCATCCGGTCGCTTTTCCGCCATGGCTATTCCCGGATCCCAACGCAGTGGAAGCATCCATTTTGCCATTCGGCTGTCCAGGCGGTTTGTCATGGTCTCATTACCCTCTTTGCCCGAGGAATTGGGCCTGAGATCAATTCCCCAAGTGGTTTATTCACTCGGCGCTGCAAATGCTGTGGGTTGGAACTGAAACTTGGTCCGTTTCACACCTTGGTTGTGGTTGCTTTCTACCTTGCGCAGCTTGGGATGGCAGGAGAAACACTGTTCGGCCCACTAGCTGTTTTGGTGTGCCTTCTCCGCCTGCGTGGTCGAGTTTCCATAGAGGCCAAGGTCTCGGTGAAAGCCATTCTCGGTGGCGCGGGCTCGGAACTATGCGACCACGATCCTATTGATGCCATTGATTTGCTCCAAGCTGTCCCGGAGGATGTTGTAGCTCAATGGAGCTCAACATGCCAGGTGGGATGGAGATGTATCCTAGGGGTACTCCTTGAGGCACGGAGATGGGAACATCAGACTTCACTTGGAGAGGTCGCTAGTCCCTTCCCAGAGCCCGAAGAAGACGTAACCAGCTGTCCCATTGACCTAGAGTTCGACTGGACTTTTCATTCGGAGGATGGGCTCAACCTTCCAGCAGGAAGCCCCATATCGAGTCTCTTGTGGGCAACTATCCAGACCGAGCTGCTGACCTACCGTCGAGTGCAACCAACCGACCGATGGATCTCAGACAGATTCTCAATGGAAGCTCTCTGTGCTTGGCTAACGGGCGACACGGAAACGTTCGAGACAGCTCTAGTACAAGAAGACTTGATGATGCACGAGGGCCCCTGCTGCGGTTGGTTTGACTGTGCTGATGTTTTTCTCCCTGTCGCTAGTGAGGTATGCACTGAACATTTTATGAACATGGATGTCTATGGGAGGGCGTCGTTTTCTTATCGTCCAGATATTTTTGATTAGGTTTGCTTCTAGTAAGGTAGCCTTGGCGTTTAGTTGGCAACCTGGAATTAATGCTGGCCTCCCTTATGGGTTTATCAACTAAATTCTGGCTGGCTGATCTTATTCTTTGACCTTTGTGAATGGCTCAAAAGGTTTCAATTAAGGCTAGTCTGCCTTTTATACATTGGAGCATGTCCAGGTTCAATTGTCATTCTTAGAGGCAACTCTAATTACATCTCCACAAACAGTGCATTAGGTGGAAAGTGCGCCTGGGCAAATCATTATATAATGACAAGATATAGTGGCAGCCAGGTTTAGTATCCAGGTTTAATAAAAAAAAACCTTTCTTTACGTGTACCTAAAGTGAGCCGTTAATGCTGATATACAGTATGGTGGAAGACGCAAGACCTGGAGCTCTATTCTTCGATGAAGGAGGTCCCTTGTAAAGCTGGGAAGAAGCTAAATTAATTCACTCTAGCCACCTAGCTACACCCTGCACAAGCTCTTCTAACCCATACGCCTTCAAGTTAAACGAACCCTAACCTCAAGCCAAATTTCCCGAGATCATATAGAACATGCTTGCCTGCTGAAACCAGCCCTCCTGCCTAGGCGTGCGTCACAACCTTAACCGTCCATATGAAATTATTTCCCCCAGCCTTCTTTCAACAGGTTTTGCTCGCCTCCATATCACCATCGTATGATCAAGGATAGTGATGTCCATGATGGTCATGATGGTGATGACCGTGTTCATGCTCATGCGCATACTTTTCCCGCTGCTCATGTCGTCGTCTGATTAGGACCACAACCCACGACATTAACGACGTACCGGCGAACAATGCTCTATACGCTCTACTATCAGCACCTCCTTATTATTGCATGGTATTATGAGAGAAAAAGAAGAACTCACATGTTAACAATCGCCAGTGCAAAACACGCCCTCGCCAACCCCCGACTGGGCAACGCCCCCACCATGACCGCCATGCGATAGCGCTCGATAAACTCGTGAATCGAACAGAGCGCATCGTCCGTAAGTAATGCCGCCTCCGCAATGGACATGCCCACGGCGAGAACATCCATGGTAGTTTCCACCTCGAGCATGATTTTCCCTGCACAAAGCGTCGTGAGTAACGCGATTGCGCTCCAGAGCGTTGTGATTCCGGACATGGCCGCCACGGCAACATGGGATTTTGGAACTGAGACTCCTCGATCGGAAAGCGTCGTGAGGAATTGCGAAATGCATCCAATGATGGAGAGGGAGAAACTGAGCTGTCCGAAACGGATCGCGAGGCTGGTGAGTTTGAGAACGGCTTCGTTGAATAAATCCGACATTTTGTTTTCTTTCTTAGTTATTATAGGTAGACTTTGAAATTTAGAGGTTCAGAGTATTGTGATAGAAATGGGTTTTGGTTTTAATTTGTGGAAAAGTTTGGGGTATCGCATGCATGAAATAGTGTGACGGGCATGATCATCAGTTGTTGCGGGGCTGGTGATGAACTGGTTAGTATCACGCCACTGTTGATGTCCCCGGCACATGAGCAACGACAACGCACAGTCATTGGATTACCGATTGGGTATTTTTGTTTTTCCGCTGAAATGGTTTGAATGGCCAAAGTGGTGAGAATTTCCTGTCCTTTTATTTGTCACCGGAATGGGTTCATATGTGGCTGTCGCATCAAGTCAGCGCGCGCAGTTCTATCGTGGGGTGCACTGGAAACATTGCACACAGCGGCTTGGCCATCCTGTCTGGACTTGGTCGCGCAGCAATCAATAACCCAATGACAGTAAGGTACCTAGGCAAGCGGTTGACAAAAAAAGAGAGCCACATTACCTGCATGGTACATATGCTCCCATAGTAGATACTAGCCCTCGGGGGTATCTTTAGGTACCACTAGTTGGTCATCTGACCGTACCTCGCTGCTCTTCCACTACCATGGAAGCCTAGTCTCCTGTTAAATCTCCTGAGAACCCTAGCAATTCTCTTGCAGTTTCTTCTAATAGTGATGTTATAGGCAGAAGAGCGTGGTCTGATAGAAGATGTTGGAACTGTTAGTACCTGGCGTGCCAGGAACCTCGCAAGCCAATTTTGCTGGCTCTCTTTTTTTGTCAACCGCTTGCTAGGCATTCATTTATACAAAACCTTGCATTATTCTCAACTGAACTATTATCCCCCCTGAATTACATGTACAAACCTACACCCTCCTCGCCGCATTCCGGTAGGTAATCCTAAACCTCTCCGTCTCCGCAGTATCCCAATCCCGCTCATTCGTGGGGTCTCCAAAAATCCGCAACGCCTTCACCACAACCTTGTATTCTCCCGCAGGGGCATATCCTCCTGAAGAAAGCTCGCCTTTCCAGGTATGGCCGTCGGTTTCTCTTGAAATGGCTTTTGCCGGGAAACCCGAGATTTCTCCAAGGGTTTTCACTCCCAGAATCTCTGTCATTGTGCCATTGTTTGCAGAAGTTGGAACTACAAGAGCATGCACGAGGTTCGAACCCATGTTGAATGCGAATGCCAGTTTCGGATACACGGCATTCTTGATACCGCTTCCGGGTGCGGGTATAGCAAATGTCGCATTCGACGGGGATACACGCGCATAGTCGGTCCGATCGGTAGATAGAGTGATCCATACCCCGTGCGTGGGCGCGCTGTCGGGACCCGTGTAGTTGCCGACAATGGGGATGGAACGGAGGTTTCCGACCACACCGAGGTAGGGGAGGGATAGCGCGGTGCTGCCGTCGGTGCTGTTGATGGTGATGTAGCCAGAGTAGACGGGGATGCGGGTGGCATCGAGGTCGGCAGGAGGGATAGCGGTGACGGTGACGAAACGACGCTCGCCAGGGCCGATGGTGATCTCACTAGAGGAAAAGTTGAGGGAAGCAAATCGGCCGACCTGGGCAGTGTTGGCGAGAGTCAGGGGTCGCTTGCTGCCGTCGGTTCCAAAGGTGAAGACGGTGCCGGTCGGGGAATTGCCCAGCTTGTAGGTGAGAGCGGACGAGCCCGTGTTGTGGATGCTAAAGTTCTTGCTGCCGTCAAAGTGCTCCGTGTCGTTGAAAGAGATGCTCGAGACACCGAGGATGGTCTTGGCGTAGGCGGCGTCCCAGGCTTGCATGAGACCACCACCCTGCTGCGGGACAGGGGCCAGATAAGGACCCGACTGGTTGAGATTGCCGGGGTTCCAGATAATCGCCTTGGAGGTTGAGGAGACAATATTCTCGAGAGTCTTGGGGTCCTTGGTTCCGCGGACATTGATGAGCAGCGCGTAGATAGCGGCAGCGATCGGGCACGACATGGAGGTTCCGGACAGAACAGCGTAAGAACCAAGTGCTCTCGGGTAGGTGGAAAGAATGAGACCGCCGGGCGCGGAGAACTGGGGCTTGAGGTTGACCTCGTAAGTGGGACCCCAGCTGGAGTACTGGCTCATGGTACCCGGAGTTGCCGTATTGGGCTGGCTGAGAAGCTGCTTGGAGTCGCCCTGGGGATTGGGTAGAGTAACGGTCACTTTGGACCCTGCAGCCAGAGCCTTGACCCAAGCCTCACCCTGCTTGGCCAGGACCATTCCAGCGGCGATGATCAAATCCTCGGATGAGCCAAGACTGGGGTTCATGGTGCCCTCGACGTTGTTGTAGAAAAGCACGTACTTTGCGCCCTTGTCTGCGACATTGGCTACCTTTTCTGCAAAAGTGCAGTTGCCACGACGGATGAGGACGATGTAAGGCGAGAGGTTTGGCGTATCTGCCGGAAGCGGCGTGCAAGCGTTTGCCGTGTCACTGGTATTGAAGTTGACAGCCCAGAGCGGAAGCGTGACAGATGTCCAGTTTTGCTGCACGGGCGTGAAAGCAAAGGGCTCGGGAGCCGCAACGCCATCAACCGAGTAGTTGGCAATATTGACCAAAGACAAGGCCAACGAGTTATCCACAGATCCGATAGCTGTCGCTCCTCGGCTACCCGCGGCCGTCGATGCGAAAAAGATTCCGCTGGATCCATCATTGCCCGCCGAAAGCAGACAAGGCACGCCCTCGGCCACAATGCGTGAGACTACCACATCCCAAGCACCATCGGGCCAACCCTGCGGCCCACCGATCGAAGCCGTGATCACATCGCTCCCGTCTTCCCAGGCCTTGATATATGCCGCAATCAGCACATCGTCGGGAGCGCCCCCACTCGCGCAGCTAAAGACGCGGTAAGCGCCCAGCGTAACATCCTCGGCAGCGCCAATGATTCCCCAGGGGTTCTTGCCCGACTGTGCTGCAATAATGCCCGCCACGTGGGTGCCATGGCCATTGCACTCATCCATCGGGTCATTGTCGGGCTTTTTAACCGTGTTCTCATCCAACTCGGTGTAGTCATCCCCAACCAAGTCGTAGCCATAAGAAACCAAGCAGCCGGGGCCAAAACATCCTCCTAGTGCAGGGTGCTTATAATCGATACCCGTGTCGACAACACCAATCCTCACCCCCTTGCCCTTGATGCCGGCATCTCGCAGCTTGTTCACCTGGGTTTGCAGATGGGTGCTATAACTGTCAGTGGTGTTGGCACCGCTACCGCCACCAGTTTGCCGTTTAGCGAGTATTGACGCCGCTTCCTCGGCCTGGGAACCCGTAAAGTGGACAATGTCCTTGGGGAGGGGATGGCTGCGGATTGGCCACACGTTCTTGACCCGGCTGTTGGCAGCCACTTTTGCCGCCGTCTCCTCGGCGTTTTTGACATCCTTGAAAGTGACGGCCACGCCCTTGAAAATCTTGGAGTTGAACTCGGTTCGCACCGAGGCATCTACATCGAGGGCCGAGAAGGCCACGCGGAAGTTCTATGGGACCCTGTAAGTAGCCACTCTTCCTGGATATTTTAAAGGGCGGTGAATTCTATTACCGCAATGTTATCCGCATACTCAATAATGTATGCACCAGGAATGGTCTCGGGTATCGTCGTGCTCCCAAGCACTCCCTGAGCCGCCGTGGCCGCAAGGAGCGCGGTAGAGAAGCCAATTCGCACCATGGCGCCGGTTTACCAGGGGATGGGATGGGGATGGGACGAGGACAAAAACCAAAAAGGTCCGCTCGGCGCTATCACGTCGACGTTAAAGCCGCGCCGGGGGGGTCAGAGGCTATATACATGAGCCCTCAGTCTCCAAGATTCTTCCAAGCTCCCCCCCCCCCCCCCCCCCCCCCCCCCCCCACTCCCACCCCCCA
>Ga0247765_1001299_pt1 | contig 12722 bp, 15 predicted proteins | sample UWRJL106311C6_FD_179949 | JGI IMG/M metagenome (GOLD analysis project Ga0247765, IMG submission 179949) | Plant litter microbial communities from Arlington Agricultural Research Station in Wisconsin, United States - UWRJ-L106-311C-6 | ecosystem: Environmental > Terrestrial > Plant litter >... | reverse complement strand
ATCGTAAGTGATGCATTGACTGATTCTTGCCGGAGGGAAGTTCCCCCTGGCAGGCCTGCGCGCTGCAGCCACTATTTAAGCGCTAACCAATCGCCATCGTTTCGCCGGCTGCACCGCACCCATTACATATTGTGGCAGGGAGGAGGGTTCGGGAGCTTAAATTTCCATTTTCTACCGTACTTTTTAACCGCTTTGGCAACTGCCTCCCACTTACAGCCCCATTTTGATATAGAAACTAACCGCAAATGGGCCTTAGATGCCTGAACTTTGCCTTACTAGTACGCAAGTTCTACCCTTATATAGCCAAAGCCCTTAACCTAGTTGGAACTATTGCGCTTGATAACTAAGAAGTGCGCCCTTGCAGCGTAATTGTTAAGGTCTTCTATTAATTCGTTAAGTATATCGTACTAGGTTGTAAAGAGAGGGTGGCCGGCAGGTGGGTTTGAGAGGCGGGGCAGCGGCGGCTCCAAATCGCCATCGCTATTGCCGTCGCGCATCTAAATCAATTGATTAGCGATGGAAAAAGGATTGTAAAAGCCGTTTCTGACCTTGGAAAAATGGCGCGCGCCCCAGGGTGATTGATTTGGCTTATTTTCAGGGCATTGCGGGCGTTGTGATCGATTGCGATGGATTTGGGTGATGGCGATGGTGATGGTGGATTGCGCGCGGGGCAGAAAGACTGGGCGGCGGGGGGTGCTGCGCCGGACTGCTGGCGGCTGGCGCAGCTGTCAAAGTGGGGCAGAATTTTTTTTACAGTACGGGGGGGCGCTTTTCACAGTACGAGTAGACATGCTCATAAAATAGCATATCAAGTATTCGAACCAGTTCCTAAATACGCCCACGGATACCCGCTGCCAACGTGTCGCCTATCTGAACAAGGGCATGCGTTGTTTGATCCCGCAGCGACCCTGAGGGGTGGAGCCGGTCTTGACTGGGTTCGAGTTTTCTTCTAGTGTTCGTGCGTGCATGTCAGGGTCTGATTTGGTTTTATGTTGCTTTTCTCCCTTTCATTTCTTTTTTTCTTTCCCCTTTCCGTTCCCCTTTCCGTTCCCCTTTCCGTTCCCCTTTCCGTTCCCCTTTCCGTTCCCCTTTCCGTTCCCCTTTCCGTTCCTTCTCTTTCTGCTTCCTTCGACAGACTATCTTCGTGTTACTTTTCACTTTGCACTTGTTATTGCTTTCACCACGTTTCTTTGCTCGAGCAGTTATCATTAGGTAGATAGAAAGTTCCTCGCAATCAGCATTCCAAAAACTGAGGCCCGAACTGTCTCATCTGCAATCAAGCTACCGGGACGTCTTGACTCAGATATGCAACCCAGCCTCGTGGGAGATTCCAATGAGTGAAGCACGGCGACTTGGCTATCTCATTTCTGATACTCGGTCATGGTCTCAAACTCTCCTTGTGGCGCAGTTTCCACCATCATCATCCCTGGTGTCTTGAATCGCCCCTGTAAACATGCACTCACAAACTCCAGGTATGCAACAGACGCGTCGCGCGTTTATCCCTTGAAAACCGACCTGGGCATTCCGGCCCGCCATGTATTTTCTGCGTATTTGTGTCGTCCATGTCCTTGTATTTTCCTGGCCTGCAGAAGCACTCCATTCATCCATCGAATCCAGCTGCCGGATCAGCCACCATCATGAAGTTTTCCGCCTTCTTCCCGCTCCCCTTCCTTATCACTTGCACTTCCGGCCGGCCCGGAATATTAGCAATTCGAAATGTCGCTGGCGTGGTCACACCAACACCATCCTCAGTCTCTTCCCCTGAATCAACCTCGAGCTCGCCACCCCATGTTCATCATGCTCACCATGTTCACGGTCCCAACTATCGACGAGTACCACGACGTTGGGTCGTGAATCGCCCCGACCACCGTGTCGTTAGGCCTCCGTCCCTAAATAAGAGACTCGCACCCACGCGCACCACTGGACCATACCCAGAGGATCTCGAGACGGAGGGACCAGGTTCAAGTTTGAGACTTTTGCAGGAAAGCCAGCCTGAGCTCGCCACCAACAAAACCATTTCCTCTCTCGGCCGTTGGAGCCAGACTACGCCATTCGATCAGAACATACCGCAGTTCTCCCAGAGGACCAACGAGAAAAACAGAGCAGGATGGAGCGGAAATGGCGCATTCACCATCACGCAAGTACGGAACCCCAACTTCAACGAGGACGATGATAGCCGCAATGGGCTTTTCGCCATGATGCATGCCTACGCCAAGTACGGCACGAATATGACCTCGGCGATTCGGCTTGCCATGAGGTTGAACCCGGCATTTCAGCGGTTAACCAAGCGTGAGTTTCTGCTTTTTCTTAACAGCCGTTTGTGTTGTCGAAAAACTGAGAATGGAACCCACAGGAGGAAACATCACGGCCACTGTCCCCGCTTACCCGCAAAAGAACGATTTTGAATACCTGTCACCGATCCAGATTGGTACTCCACCGCAGACTCTCAATGTAGCAATCGACACTGGTTCCGCTGATTTGTGAGTCTCTCTCCTAGCCTCTCTTTGATTATGGAAACTGACAGGGGGAGTCTAATCCATCCAGCTGGGTCATGACTTCGGAAACTCTCCCTCACCAACTCCAAGGGCACACCACCTACCTCCCTTTTCGTTCCAACACCTCATCCCTTTTGCTCAATCACACTTGGTCCATCACATATGGGGACGGCTCTTCTGCTTCCGGATCAGTCTATACAGATCGCGTATCCCTCGGTTTCGGGAATTCCTCCTCTTCCAGGGCTGCTGTAGTAGTCTCAAACCAAACAGTCGAGTCAGCAAGACTTGTTTCCCCCGCATTCACCTACGACGCATCCTGTTCTGGGATTCTCGGGCTCGCTCTCTCAGGGAATTCCGTGAAGCCCGTTCGCGCGAGGACATTTCTTGAGAATTTGCAAGAACAGAAAATACTTCCGCGAGCGGTATTCACTGCGGATTTACAGAGTCGGGCACCCGGGAGATATTCCTTTGGATTTATTGACGAAAAAGCCTATACGGGGGAGATGGGATTTGTTTCGGTCTCGCCAAGGGGGAGTCCCTGGTGGAGATTCATGGCGGGGGGGTTTCAAGTAGGAAATGATGAGCAAACAGGAACAGGAAGAGTGGATATGGCCTGGCCGGCCATTGCGGATACAGGGACATCGTTGTTGTTGGCGCCGGTTACGGTGGTGACCGAGTATTACGCAAAAGTGAACGGGAGTGCGTTTGATCCGGAGTGGGCGGGGATGGTGTTCCCGTGTGGGACGAAGCTGCCGGATTGGAGTTTCTTTCTGGGGGAGTATCGCGGGACGGTGCCAGGACGGTATTTTTCGTACAGTAAAATCAACGAGACGCACTGCTATGGCGGCATGCAGAGCTCGGAGGATATTGGGTTTGGCGTGTTCGGCGATGTGGTTCTCAAGGCGCAGTTTGTGGTTTTTGATTTAGAGGAAAAGCGGCTGGGGTTTGCAAACAAGGTGTTGGGAGAGAGTGTTGGGTTCAATGGTATACCTTAGATCTGCTTCAAAAGAGACAACGGACTTTACTATCCCAATAGCACAACCATACGGTATCAGATTGCCAAGCCCAACGAGCCTCATGAACCCCGCAGAAGTTCCATTGTATCCCATACCCCTCTCCTCAGTGGCCGGCTGTTCGGGTGTGGTCGGGTATGTATGTCCTGTGCAGCGGGTATTAATGGAGGCCTGGAAATACTGAAGCCAAAGCCACCGATTCCCAAGCTGAGAAAAGCTGCCTACCTATCCAGTCTCAGTGTCGTCACCCTCTTGACACGCCAGGCCGGCATTCTGGCACAACTATCGGCTGCCGTTAGCAATCATGACAAGACCGAGCCAAGATTGTATCGAGGTGCTGTCATCAATCTCCAGACTCACGGCTAAATCTGGCCCGCAAGTCAGGGACACACACATCTTCGCCGTGCCGGATCGGCCCAGAGCATGGTACCTGCATTTTGACAAGTACCGTAAATCATAAGCCCGTGAATATAGGCCGAAACGGGGCGGTCCGGAACAATTGAGGTCGACATCCCCTCCTTTTGCGGTCTCCGCCTACAAAAAAAGCCTGGGGTCCAGCTCTCTCTTCGATAAGCATTTCCGGGATCCTCCAGGAAGACCAAAAAAATGCGATCCATCGTGTTGGCAGGTTTAAGCCTCGCGGCTCAGGCCTCGGCAGCCTGCACCCGAGCTCAACTCCAAGAGGTTGTCTCGGCGTATCTCGCAGCCCAGACGACCGGCAAGCTCAGTGCGTTGCCGTTCGGCACGACCATCACCTATATCGAAAATGATATGTTGACCGACATCAACAAGGGCGTCTTGACTCAGGCCCAAGCCATTGACTTTAGCCGCAGCATCCTCGACACAGTCGACTGCGCAACCTTCACCGAGATCAACACGGCGTCGTCAGCACATCCCTATGTCATCCACACGCGCATTGGCGTGACCGACTCCAAGGTTACACTCATCGATTCCGTCATCTCGGACGCTGGTGACTGGATCTTCGACGCCAAGCTTCACCTCAACTTCACCAAGTCAGAGATGTGGGATCCAATTCCAGCCGAGAAGCGTGACTCACGAGCTGTCATCAAGGCTGCCGGGGACGCGTATCTTGACCAGTGGGGCAATGTCAACCTGACGGTGCCGTTGGGCACACCCTGCGCGCGTCTCGAGGGCGGTCTTTACACGGGATCACGCGATCCCAAGGCCAACACGTGTCGCATGCCGGCATTCCCTCAACCGCTCAAGGTCGCCAAGCGTCGCTACGTCATTGACGAGGAATTGGGTGCTGTGGGCATCCTCAACGATTTTCCGTGGTTGGAGGCGAGCATTGTCAATGGCTCGACGCCAAGCAGCAACATGTTCCGCGTCGAGGGTGGATTAGTCCGTTACATTCACGAGGTGACGATTTGTGCCACGCGCAACTGTGGGAGATGATGTGCAGAAATGCAGCCTTGATGATGGGGGGATCAAGTGGGGCGAGAATGTGGTCGACAGGAACAAAAATGGAAAGATTCTGCGAGACAACCATTAATTTTCACCTTTCCTAAGAAGCTGTGTCCCTTCGTGCCCCTCTTTCGTGTGTGGAAAGCCCTGTCATCCATCACGGGAAGCTGCAATGCCGAATCCTTCGCTCCTTCCCCATCCAAGTGAGCTACGCCGTTCGAGACCACCCTCTCTCTCTCCCGCTTCCACACTCCTTTGACTTTTTTTTCTCATGCAGGTGAATGCAATGTCAACCCATTTATATACATTTATGTCCCCCGTCGGACCAGCAGTGTCAAAGGCCGCGGCAGCGTTCCGGCGCATGCCAGCAAGGATGCGATTCCTGAACCACCGAACCAGCGTCACATCAGCGACGGGCCGCTCTGGCCATTCGTTTTTGTCCCGCTGATGTTCAACAGCTGAAGTCGCTTCCCCGCGGATTCTGGTGGCTGCCATTGGTCGCAAGTATCGCCGTCTTCGACACACACCAGACACACACCAGCCGACTTCCAAGACTCGATCGCAGAATGCGGTTAGCCTCACCCGCGCAACACACCATGCAGTCTTCATAATGCAGATGCGATGCTGCAGGCAATCCTGCGCTTGTCCTGCGTGGGGGGGAACCGTGCAATTGGGTTTCTTGTCCAATTCAATTTGTACCCCGCTCTCGCGCCCAGATAACCCTCTGATCACCCCCGCCCTTCTTAGTCGTTTCTCCTGTGTTTCCCCAAACACTGTGTCACACAAAAGAGCTTGAGAGGCCAATCGCGTAACCGACTCGACGCCATGGCTGAACAACAACAACAACAACAACCCACTGAAGCTGCTTCGCCTGTTCCCGAGCAGCCTGCGGATATTGGTCAACTCGTTCCCGATGATGATGGCGATTCGGCATACGAGGAAGATGTAAATATTGACGTGAATGTTTTTGTGTTTTGGAGAACTGACTTTGAGTCAGACCGGTGGAAGCGACACCACATCCCTCAAGTCCAGCATTATGAGATATCGTCAGGAGAATGGTCGGACGTATCACGCATACAAGGATGGCAGTATGTCAAATTTTCAATCCCTTGCTTGCAATTGAATCTTCAGTCGCTGATGACAATATCCAGCTTACCTCCTACCCAACGACGACGTGCGTTTTACTTTCCCGGCCCGATGCATTACATACACAAACTGACGCTGATGATGATCGCACAGAGAGAAACGGAGCGATTGGATTTCCAACATCACATTTTTGCCATGACTTTTGATGGGAAATTGCAGATCGCACCCCTTCCTGAGACTCTGAACCGCGTTCTCGACATTGGCACGGGTACGGGAATTTGGGCAATTGACTTTGCCGATGAGAATCCTGACACACAGGTTGGTACCTAGATGACACGTGAAGTGGGTGATTCGGCCAGCGCTAATAACTCTGGGTAGATTACTGGTCTCGATTTGAGTCCCATTCAACCGCCATTGTACGTTTTCCCCTCACATCCTACCAACAAAAATTTCACGTGCTGATTGTCGCTCACAGTGTGCCCCCGAACGTCGAATTTTCCATTGATGACATCGAAGATGAATGGGCTTTTTCGACAAAGTTCGATTACGTCTTTTCCCGCTTCATGACCGGATCCGTGGTGGATTGGCCCAAGCTGTTCCGTCAAGCTTACGAGTAAGTGGATTCCCCACAAGACCTGTCTGACCTGACCCGACGATATCGGCGGCAGCGGCGGCTAATACTAAAGATACCTAGCAACCTCAACCCCGGCGGCGTCATTGAGCTGCAGGATATCATCTGGACAATTGCCTCGGACGACGACACGGTAGACAAGGACTTGGCGCTCATTCGCTGGGCCGATACTCTGCGGAACAGCATGGCCGAGTTCAAGCGGCCCCTGGACTCTGCGTTATTTTACAAGGACCAGCTTGCCGCGGCCGGGTTCGTGGACATTGTCGAGATCAAATACAAGTGGCCAACGAACCGGTGGCCCAAAGACCCCAAGCACAAGGAGATTGGTCTGTGGAGTTATGAGAACATTTCCAGCGGCATGAACGCTTTCAGTCTGGCCATCCTGACTCGACCCAAGACGGAAGGGGGACTTGGGTGGAGTGTGGAGGAAATGGAGGTCTTTTTGACCCAGGTCCGCAAAGATCTGAAGAACCCCGCCTATCACGGATATTGGCCAATGTGAGTCACCGCTACTATGTGGGGAAGAGAGTGAGACTGACTGTTGCAGTTATGTGGTTTATGCCAAGAAGCCCGAGTGAGTAGTTCTGGGAGCAGAGTAAGCACGTACAGTTGTCGGAGGCCTGGTTGATTGGATATACGTGAAAGTGCTGCAGTACAAAGTCTTTGATTCGCAAACAGCCTAGTGGTATCACGCAAATATTTCCCCATATGGAATTAGTATTTTTCGTTATCTCTCATTTGTAGCCAAATGGCAAGGTGACAAGGTTTGATAGAAATTTGTCTCTTGAGATCTGTGCGGGACGTTCCTATGACGCAGAATCCGGCGCACTTTCGCCAGGTTTGGCAACTCCAAGCTCTGTGATGTCCCCATTTTTAAAGCACGAAAGAGGCGGAGGCAAAGCAAAGCCGAAAAAAGAAGAAGAAGAAGAAAAAACTGAGCGGGGGTATGGGCAAGCCTGCGCAACTTCTGGCTATGACTGACTCTGAGTCAAAGCATTTCTTAGTTCACCAGAGAAGTGAGAAGTGAGAAGTTAGAAATCAGAAATCAGATCTTGGCATGCCAACGGTGATTCATTCATCTGATCGTACTCGTACTCGTACTAATTACGGAAATTGAAACCCAAAACGCAAAAATGACTAGCCAGTCGAACTGACAACAAAAGAAAGAAAGAAAACGCCTAAACCTAATCCTAAACAATCCAACTCGATGCCACCAGACAACGGGCAGCGACTCTAGAATACCTTGTCCATGCAGCTCCGCTACCTTATCGATACAGGATACAGTTCTGCACAAGATGATGGTATACAGGTTTTTTGGTACAACCAGTCCACGACCCAACCCTGGGCGAGAGTCTCGAGAGATGGAAAACTGAGGCGAGCTCAAGCAGCATTTCATGAAAATGTCCCGCTGCGAGCACACAGCCCAGTCTCCACTTCTGCACAACCCCCCACCATAATTCAACAAGTGAAAAAGGAAACTCCGCCGCCTGCCTGCCAATATCGTCACGTCCACCGATGTCCACCCAGGATACAAAAATGCCAAGCGGCTTAAAGAGGGCCAGTCCGAGCACAGCGCGCAGCTGCAAATATGGTAGTCGAGAGAGTCCAAGGGGCACGCGGGGACCTCATTAATTGGCGGACCTGCTTCGAGCCGTCAACCGCATAGCATTATCCAGGTGTTGTCGTTGTCGTGTTCGTTGTCGTCAACATTAGCGTCAGTTTCCGTTTCTGTTTTGTCTGTGGTGGCGTCGCTGCCGTTGTTTTTTCGAGTGGAGGGGAGGGCGTATTGATCCAGAAACGCCCAGTCCTCATCTTCCTGTTCCGACTCTGCTTCCATCACACAACCCTCTTCTTCTTCTTCTTCTTCTTCTCCCTGAGGTTGCGTCTCCTCGTCGTCTTCGTCCTCTTTCTGATCGCACGCCTCATCAAGCTCATAAACCACCATGAGATCTCCCCTCTCCTCTCGTCGGACAACCACTTCCCTAGTCCTCTCCTCTTCCTGAGTCATAACCTTTTCGTCCTCCCCCGGCTGCAAAAGCCACGCCGCCAAGGCGTCATCTTCTCCGAGCGCTGCGAATGACAAGGCTAGTTCCAGTGTGCAAAACCCTTTTCCTTCCCCATTTCCATTTAGATTGAGATTCCCATTTTGGTGATTGTGTTGGTGTTGGTGATGGGACTTGGATTTCCGACCCCTTTTTGCCGGCCGAAGGTTAACAGCCCACAAATCTTCTGACTCATGAACAATCTTGTCCAAAGAAAACCCTTCTCCACGCTCATGCTCGTTGTCGTAGAGTAGGCCTAGTCTGTAAAGCTCTTCGTCGTCGGCATATAATCCTAGCCCTAGCGAATCCGAATCCGATTGTGATTGCGAAGGAGAAGAGCGTTTTCGAGAAGTGCGCGCGTCGCGGAAAGCATCTTCGCGAGTTAGCGATGGGGGACGCCGGCACTGTAGCTGATAATTATATTCCCCTGGAAGAGGCAGGTTGGAACGAGCAACGAGGTGGCCTTCGGTGATTTCACATGGATAATAGGAGGGCGCGTGGGCGGCGCTAGGGTTGTGGCATGGGTAAGAACGAGCAGATGGAGATCGGGGCTGGCGATGTCGAGCGACGTTGGCGTTGTAGAGCGTCACATGGTGTGGACGAGGAGGAGGAAGAGGGGACGCCGAACCCTCCGGACCCAAATGAGAGAGCCGCTCATGGCGGGTTTGGCTCTTCCATTGTGACCAGCCAAAAGGTCGACGTGGATGTTTGGCTCGCGGGTTGGAATAGGGGTCCCGACCGGGAAGGTGTCGGTGAGAAGTTAGGTACGTGTCGAGAAAGTCCGGATCGGACGGGTTGGGAAGGACAAGCCCCATTTTGTCTTTGTTGTCGGATGGCTGGAGGGCTTTTTGTAGGAAGTCTAGGGACAAGGGGGTCGTGAAAAGTGATGAGTGCGCGCGCCCTTTGTTGTGCAAAAACGTGTCGCAAGCGAGAAGGCAAATTAGGCGACCGTTTTGAGGACGGTGAGTTTGACTTTTTTTTTTTCTTGTCCTGCAGAGCACGGCTTTGGAAACCGCAAGAAGCAAGGAGAGCACAGCGTGTTTATTATACCGGGGTGGTCGGCGAGAGTCAGAGGGCTGCGCCCATTGGTTCCGTTTCGGACCTGTCTTGGAGTCACCCTCACCCATCTCTTCGCCGGGATGGATTGGGGAAAGTTGGGATCATGTATTGGAGGGGTGGACTTTGGTGCGATTGGTGCATCGCTGTAGGTGAGTCACAAGTGCAGGGGGATGCGCCCAGGGCTGCCGTGGCAGGGCTGTTCGCTAGCGCCCAGGCAGGCCCAAAGTGCTGGGCGGGACGCACGGGACAAGGCAGAACTGGGCCTGCTGAACTGCGTCAGATGATGCCTTCTGGAAGAGTGTGGGGCACTTGATCGCGCGGGATGCGACTTGGCTGCAACCACGATGGAAAGTGCCAGCGGGATGCTGCCTTTGCCTGGTAGGCACAGTAAAATTCCCGACGGCGGACAACAAGACCCAATTGGAGAACGGACAAGACTTGAAGAGTGGACACGATTTTCATTTGGCTTGCACTCGTTGCATTTATCGCCCTCCATCAAACAGACCACCTTCCTTCACGATATCGAATCAATATTGGTCTGAGTGACCTCTCATTCCGGCTTCCCGCCAACCGGCCCTCCTATGATGGCAGTAAGCTTGGGAGCAAACTCCTTCATAAAGGCCGAGTCGACAAACTCGCGCAGCAGTGTGACCTTGTCGCCCGCCTCGTTCAGGTGAAAGACAAACATGTACTCGTTGCTGTATTCCCCAACCACGGTCTCTCCCTTGGCTTTGGCCCAAAACGCCATCTTTCTGTTTTCGGGGTCTTCAATCATCTCGAGAATTTCGACCTTTAGACCGTGGAAAGAGGGTTTGATTTTTCTCTGGAACCCTTCATAGGCGGCGTTGTCCATTATCGGGAGTCCGATGCTTGCTGAACACCAGTCAGCAACATATCTTATCAAGTAGTTGAATTGGCACAAATATACCCGGGCAGAGCTGGGTGGTGCACTCGGGAGCACGCAGCGCCATGATCTGGTCAATGTCCCAGTTCTTGTAGGACTCGGCGACCTTGACGCAAGTTTCGTGAAAGACGGACATGGTTGTGGATGGATATATGATCGGTGGGTTTATCTGAATGTTGAAATTCAATTGAATGACACTTTCAAACCTGAGTCCATCGCAGCCCTTAATATAGGTTGAACGTCGGAGTTAAGCGCTTTCTATAACCGGACATTCATTCATTGTATGGTTAGTCGGACCTCTCTCCTGTAGAACTCGAATCATCAATGCGGGCGAATGCGGATGACACGCGCTCTCGGATCGGAGCAAGTTTCCGAACTCTAGAAAAATCAACATCGGCTCTGGGCCATCTGTGAGTCCGATCTGCAGCATCTACGGAGTGTCTCTGAAGGAGGATTGGCCATAGCAAAAAATCCTTGCGTCTTACTTCCGGGATATGTAGGTAAACTCGTAGCGGGTGTTCCCGAAGCAGGATCAATCTAACCCGTTTTCGTATCATGCAAGATCAGATTGTTATCAGATTTGGGACATATGAGTGCTCAGTCGGCAGAGTCAAACATCAAATGAATCAGCGTTGTGGCGCAGCGGAAGCGCGCCGGGCTCATAACCCGGAGGTCACTCGATCGAAACGAGTCAAAGCTAGCACTCATATTTTTGGAGTTGTCGCTGTTCCTTTTGCCTGCGCTGTGACACCCTAAATATCTCCCGGATACGAAATGGACCCTAAGATCAGCTGTGCTGTTGTTAAAAGTGCAGTGGCAAAAAGCCGAGTATGTCTCTGAGAAATAATAGCCAAGGTCGGTAGGTAGGTAGGCATGCATGCGCTTTGTTGTGCATTACATTCTTTTGCATTGATAAGCTGCATTAAGAGGAAGCAACCCGGATTCAAAGCGCCAAAGTAATCCTCTCATCATCCTCTCTAAGCCGGTTGCAATCATATTCCGGGGTGAAATGCCTATCTATCTATCTCATTGCCCCGGTGTCATTACAGGCGTTGAGTCCATCTCAATGGGATCTCTCTGAGCCAGTAGTTCAACTGGAGGTTGAGAAAGTTGTGGTTCAACATGTAGACTAGGCCCCGATCGTGTTTGTGTCTCAAGTTCAGAGATTCGTGCCTCCAAGGCTGCAATCCGAGCTGTGTCAGACACATTCCGAGTCTCTTGCTGAAACACCGCAGGAGACGCTGCATCTAATTCGGGCTTCTCAAAACGATTCTGACCACCTATTCGGGCATCATCTCCGTTGAAACGCATTCCCGTTTCTGCTGTGGATCTGTTGCGAAGCCGCTTAACCTCAACGAAGTGTCGGACGAAGAGGGTGAAATGCAAAAACACTAGACACGCCATGAATACATTCATGACCACCTCCTTCTTAACATCCTCTTTGAACACCTGAGAGTTTGAGTAAGAGTTGGTATGCAATTCCACTTCGTAGGCCAATAGTCCTAGGCAGACTGTGCTTCCAGACCAGATGAGCAGGTCCATAGCGAGACTTGTCGGGTAGTGCATCGGGCGACCCTTTCTTAGCCGCAAGGTGATAAAACGTTCTGTTACATCCCAGATAATCGCAACGCAAGCCTTTCAGCCATTTCGTGTCAGTGGCAACCTCTTCAAAGTAAATAAATGCATTGGTTCGGTACCGGAATAATCGAGGTGATCCAATCCAGCTGGACTGCTCTCTGTCGCGCTGCAACCTGAGCCACGGCCACGGCAAAGAGTCCGAGACTGGCTAGGATGGACAGGATCCGAAGGACGGATTTTGCCAGGCTCCATCGCCGGCTGTCGGGAACGTTACCGGCCGCGACGGCAGCAGCAATCCACGTCCACGTCATCATTGCATTTGCCTTTGACTTTGACATTTAACAGCCAGCCAGACGCACTCAAAAAAAAAAAAAAAAAGGCACGAGTGTTTGGAAAAATCTGGGGAAATCCTTCAGCGGATGGATTCCGAGAAGAAGTAATTTTAAATCTGTCTGCAATGGGTCAGGTCAGGTTCGTGCTCGGGCCTTA
>Ga0247765_1001298_pt1 | contig 12723 bp, 6 predicted proteins | sample UWRJL106311C6_FD_179949 | JGI IMG/M metagenome (GOLD analysis project Ga0247765, IMG submission 179949) | Plant litter microbial communities from Arlington Agricultural Research Station in Wisconsin, United States - UWRJ-L106-311C-6 | ecosystem: Environmental > Terrestrial > Plant litter >... | reverse complement strand
ACTACTAGTCCGGACTACTAACTACAATAGTCCAGTAATCCGGACTAAAGTCCAGGCCCGGACTAGACTACTGTAGTCCGAGTCCGGGCCTGGACTAGACTAGAGTAGTCCTAGTCCGGACTAAAGACTACTAGTCCGGACTAATTACCAACCCTGAATTATATTATATTATTATTTTATTTTATTATAGGCATTTGCTAGTCGCGCACCCCCATTTTTGCTATTCGCGCATCCCCCAGGGTTAGGGTTGTGCACCTAGGGTTAGGGTCCAAAGTGCCAGCACCCAACACAATTATTCCAAAGACTTGTGATTTTACTCACTTCTCCCTTTCAACAATCTTCTAAGTTGGTTGGACCAATCAGAGTCCTGGCCCTAGTTGGGAAAACCTTCGTTTGTGAACTTATTGAAAGAAGGAGAAGGGTATCCCTTCGTATAGTTAAGGATTACGCAAGGGCCCTTTAGTATCCTTATTCTCAGCCTAATTACGCCTTACGCCAGGGGCCTATATATACCTCCTTTATAATACGTACGTACCAAAGATAACGCTCTTTTACTACTTTTCGGCCCTGGGAAAACCGATCTTCGACCCTTACCTACCCTTAACCTAGCTACGCCTTACGCTAGGAACCCGTATATATCCCCTTAATACCGTACGTATATTAACAGTAACGTTCCTTTACGATATTTTTTTACTTTTATCCCCCGTACGCGATACCTTTACCAATCTGCAACAGATATAACCGAATCAATTAACCCTTAAAAGCTAATATCGTACGCTTTCCCTAAAAACCGATAATATACCGGACCTATTCGGAAACTGACTCTAATTCTATACGCGTTGGGCTTCGGCCCGTTACTACTTAAACGCTAGCGTAGTAACCAGTACCTAACCGCCACCTTATCTTTCGTTTCGGAGGATAAATTATACACTTAGAATTGGAATACCGCGGGGTAAGGGACCCGGGGCGCCTTTACTAGCCAGGAAGGCGGACTTGCCTATAAGGAGGAACTATAATACCGCGGAATTAGGGACCCGGGACTCCGAAGTAAACCGTCGCTGCGAAGGAAAAGGAGGAGGTTAAAAGCTAAACTAGATTATACTACGTACGTTTTCCGCCCAGGGGGCGGTAAGAAGGTAACGGAGGAAGTGAAATCCGAATTAGCGGGGGGATGTTATGTAATCACTTCAGTAGTAGCCGTGCTAACCCTGGCCTCCGGCCAGGGCCAGCCACCCCAAAATGAATTGACTTGACTTATGATTTTGGCCATCGCGCAACCAACTTTCTATCGCTGCATAAGCCAGGAAAACGCAATTTTAGCCATCTCTAATCGCTGGCAAGCGTAAAGGTGTGTTTTTTCAGCCCAAATAAGGTTCTAGATCGCTAATTCCAGGCTTCGCAGAGGCCGCGATGGCTACGAATCAATCGCCCGCGCGCGGCAGCGATCCATCGCGCTCAGATTCAATTAACGAGAGACTGGTAGCCGAAACCCCGCCGGAGACTGCAGTCCTGTACACGGACAGGTCCAAGGCTAGGGGGCGCGAGGAGGCAGGCAACTGGGTGCCAAAATAAAAGGCACTTACTACCTTGCAGTACAAGTGGTACTATAGAAAATCCTAGCAAAATATAGGTATTGGTAAGTACTATCAGCCTATAAGCCGCCCACTACCACCCAGTCATTTGACCTCTAGCTACTAACACTTTTTGTATCCTAGTTACTATAGAATCTACTAATTTGTTAATTATGAGGTCCTCTGCGGTGTAAGATTAATAATAATTTGTTAATTATTTTCTGGGTGACGATTTTTTCCTAGGTTTTTAAAATTAACGCCTTTAGGTTTAAGCTAATGTGAAAATGCGCTTTAATATATTATTTAATTATACGTTAGTAATTTTTAATTAGCGAAAGGTTTAAGGAGCTAAAGGGGTTAAAAAAGTACTTTAAATTGTGCTTTTTTTATACCTTAATAATATTGCCCTTAATAAAATTTCCGCCGTTATAATTAAAGTTATTATCTTCTTTTAGGACAAATTAATTATTTTTATTTAACTATTAAGTAATTATTCCGTTAAAACAATATTTTGATATATTTATAAGTATATTTTCCCGTTATTATTCATTAGGACCTAGTAAAATAGGAATTGGGATTTAAAATCCCAGCTAATTGCTGCTTAAACGTAATATTTTCCCCAAATTGGGTTATGCGGATTTTCGTTAGGATAGTAAATATAATTAGGGTAAAATTATTTCTTAGGCTTTTTAAAAAATTTTATTTTACCTTTAATAATATGGTTAAAATGGACCTTATTAAATTAGCGGATATTATATTAATTTTCGGAATAGGGTTGATAGAAAAGAGTAGCCTTAGTAGTTTTAATACGGCGTTGGGTATTATACGGTAAGATAAATCCCTTTTCGTAAGTAATATATTTATAATAACTAATAATACCTAGGTAAAAAGTTAGGATAAAAAGGTAAAAAAAGGTAGAAAACTAATTTATTACCCGCGTAATAATACGTAGTAAGACCCCTATAATACCGACTTTTAAAGCCAGACCCTGGGCAGTTAATTACTGCCCTGTAAAATTATACTGCTAAAAGACTCGCTTTATTACCTGGATATTTGTAAAAGATAGTATCTTTTTACAACCCCGAGTTTTAATTACTAAATACTAACAGTTGCGATATTTTGACCCTTTAAAGTTAAATAAGATCTACTAGCCTTGGTAAGAAGAAACCCCGTTGTAATAAAAGATATTTGATTTGAAACACGGTATATAGTAGGTATTTAGATAATTAGTCGTACTAAAAATCCGGTATTTTTTGGGGGTTATATAGTACTAATCGCTAAGGCCTATTATAAGTGGCTGTAGGTAGTAGTGGTTATAGATGGTGGTGATTGAAGGTGATAGTTGAAGGGGTCGAAGAAAGTGGTGGTTGTAGCGGTGAAGAAGATGCTGGTGTGATGCTGGTAAAATTGTTAAGGGCCCTGTTAGGTAAGGTAGCTGGAGGGGGCACGTGCGGCTCTCTTTGGCGTGCCTGTTTTTTTGGCACCCAGTTGGCAGGCTGGGCAGTATCTATGTAAAAGAACGGAGCCGAGAGGGAAACTCTCAGCGGAAAGTTGGGCTACGCCGAGATCTTTAACGCGGAGGTAGTTACCCTAGCAGTAGCCTTAAGCGTAATAGGGGCAGAAAAACAGGCTCTGGTCCTTTCGGACTCCTAGGCAGTAATTTGCGTAGCGAATAAGGGCTTCTCCCCCTCGCGCCAGCTGGCGGCAGAAACGGCGTTCGGGGGCCTTAAAAAGCCCGAGGTCAGACTCGAGTAATACCCGGCCCATGCCGGTATCAAGGGCAACGAAAGAGCGGACCAACTAGCTAAACAAGCTACAGCCCCGGGGGTCAAACCTAGAGGCCTCCCTACCCACGCCTACGCGAAAGCTGCAGCCAAGAAACGGTACAAGTAGAGGGTTTAGGCTTGGTGGAACAAATCCCGGCTCAAGAGGTATACCAGCCTAGGACTTGGCCCTCACTCAGACGCGCTAAATACTATAAAGCCCAGGATGGGCAAAATTATACAGTACCGTACGGGGCATCATAGCCCGTACGTGAGTTATTTGAGAAGGTTCGGTAGAGAAGGAACCCCGAAGCACAGCTACAGCATGCTATAGAAACTACAGTACCTGTCGTATTATCAGGAGCTGGCAGCCCATTGGGTAGCGGTCCGAGAGGCGTACCAGGCCGGAAAAAAGAAAAAGGAATAGTTCTTAGTACCAAGAAACTATATAAAGCAATAATAGGAAGACAGGCGTTACAATTCTTCCCCAAGTAAAGGCCTAAACTAATTTATAAGCCTTACGAGCGCGAAGTAGGTTTGGCTTAATACGTTTAACCGCCCCGGGGGCGGAAGGCAGGCAGTAGAGGAAGCGAAACCTAGGTTAGCGGGGGGGTGTTACGTAATCACTCCGGTAGTAGCACTGCCAACCCTGGCCTAAGGCCAGGGCAGGCCACCCTAAAATGAATTGAATTGAGTGCCCTGCGCCATCGCAGCGCCCACCGGAGCAAGTTGAGGGCATTCGCTACCACCCAGACCTAGTCAAACAGGTCGAGGAATTGCTCGGCGTGAGGTTCTCGCGCGCGCGCAGCCCTTCCCCCTCACACGCGCAAAGTCCAGACATTCCTCCCGCCCCTACCGGAAATAGTAGCGAATACTAGGACCATTAGGACGATTGCTATGTCGACGAAGAGCAGGAGGAGTGGGCGGGATGGAGCAGTTTCTCAGATCAGGAGGGCAGCTAAGAGCGCGCGAAGGTCGCCGATCTTAACGATGGCGAAAGTTTTGAAGATGAAGCTATTGAGAACCCCCCAGACGGTATGTTTTCCGGCGAATAAAGTGTTCAAGACCTACAAAGCGCCCTTAACGCGTGGGCAAAGACGAGAGGCTTCGCTGTTACGCGCTAGGCAGGGTGGAAGAAAAAGGAGGGCTTGTATACTAAATACGACTTAGTTTGTGATAGATACGGCCAGGGTTGGGAAATTAGTTAGTTAGTCTTAGTCAGGGCTATGACTAAGACTAACTAAGACTAATTTAGTCACGGTAAAAGTTAGTCTTAGTTAGTCAGAGCCTTGACTAAGACTAACTAGCATTAATTAGTCTTAGTTAATCTTAGTTAATCTTAGTCTGACTAATAGTCAGTATATAAAAATAAGAATTTACTTTAATATATAACAAAATAATATAATAATAATAATAAAATTAATATAGAGTTGGTTTAGGTGCGATATTGTACCGATACCTATATTATAGAAGCACCCACGGTGCCTAAACAGATAGATAGAGGGACCGCTTGCCCACTAGGGCGAGGACTAGAGGTCCTCTGCGGTGTAAGATTAATAATAATTATTAATTAAAAAAACACTTTAGTCAATTTAGTGACTAATAGTTAGTCATTAGTCTGACTAAGACTAAGCTTAGTTAGTCAGTACTGTGACTAAGACTAAATTAGTCAGTTACCAGCCTGACTTTTAGTCAGTTAGTCTCAGTTAGTTAGTCAAATGACTAATGACTAAAGACTAATTTGCCAACCCTGAGTACAGGTATCGGTACGATATCCTTATAGAATAATTATTATTGATCTTACACCGCGGAGGACCTCAGTAAATTTATTAATTAAATACGTAATTATAGCTTAATTACCCTCATAATATTCCTTTTAATAATAATTAATTAGAACCTTTACAGTATTATAAACAATCTTTATATTATAATTCTATTCCATAACGTATTATAAGAAATCAGCATCCTATTACTAATATACCAATCCTAAGTATATATAGAGCTTTATTTCGCGTTGCGCTCCACTAACTCTTTGTTTCTTACCCTTGTTTTATTACATATAATCTTCTCCATCCTCTACGTACTAGGCGGTTATATCCAATACTTTTCTTAGCTAGTACTAGAATACTAGTTGCTAGTAGTATAATAAAAACTAACCTATTTCTCCCTTTTTCTTTAGTAATACTAAGCTTTCCTCCTTTTTTACTATTTTGATAGATAGTAAAAAGCTAGTCACTGAATTTAATTAAATACTGGAACCCCCAATTTATCTTCTTTATTATTTAGATTAATGGTTTAAATGATAATAGCTATATTAGTATTAATTTATATTTAATGAGAAGGTAGTGGGTTGTATTAAATTTGTATTTCTTTAGTTCAGTTTTAATATTAAATTGGAGTAGTAAAGGTTTCGTTTAATTATATGTTTACCGTTTTTGGGGGACGCGATAAGTAAGGGGTATAAGTATTATTTACATGGTCTGAGGCTATAGCTATTGTAGTAGCTTGGACTAGGTAGGTAGGTGGAAAGATGAGAAGATTTTGCTATTTTGCTGTTAATTTGTTTTTTTTTATATAGTTAAGATTTAGGGTTTTTTAAAACCCTAGGTGTAGTTTTAGCATATGGGAAGGTTTATTGCTAATTTAACCGAGGAGCGTTGAGTGACTTAAAGAGGCGGGTCCTAATACCGCATCTCCCAGCTTAATCACCCACCATTCACGCTGGGCATAGCGTTTTACTTCTTTTTCTTTTTCTTATTCTTTTTCTTTGGACACCCTATACAAACTAACTATTAATAAAGAGCGCGCCTCCTCGCACCGTCAAAAGCGTCTTTTTGCACCGTAAAAAAATTCTGCCAGCCGGCGCACCGGCCGTCAGACCCACCTTTTTTTTGCAACCCCCCCTCAATTCAATTAACTGCCAAGAAAAATCTACCAATCAGCACCGAAACCACCAAATCCACCAGTTGCGTTCCACTACAACTAACGCAGCCAATCCAACAAACTAAGAATTTCGCTTACGCGCGCCTTGAAAAGGTAAAATCGAGGCTATTCTTACCCTATTTTCCGATTGCTAATTAATTATAAATGGCCTCGCTAGTAAGCGATTCGGATAGTAACCGCAACGGCAATTTAATTAAGCCATTCTCGAACCCCCCCTCCAACTACCTACTCTACGCCAAAAAATACAACTTAATTAACAATTTAATTGAGGATTTAAACGATTTCGCTACTAAGGCGCAATTTTCCACTATTAAGGCTCGTAATAATAATTACATTAAGGATTCGGCCCTATAAAAGTAGAATTTTACTACTATAAAAGCAAGATTCGGCCTTTAAAAACGTATTCGCGGCTATTTTCTACGAAAAAAAGAAACTACCCCTGGTAAGCGGTTACTAAAACATTTAAAACTAACGGAAAAAAGTAAACCCTCAAAATTATTCCTAACCACTTTAAATATAAAAACCACCCTACCCCTATTACCAGTAAAGGCTTTATATCTAACCAAAAGTTTAAACCTAAATACAAAGCGTTTATTTCCCTATATCTCAACCAACCAGCAATCAGTAATTAAAAAATAGCTACTAACTTGCACTAACGATTCCCAAACCTTATTTTCACCTCCAAACAACTCAAAAATACTCGCTATTAATTACGCAAGGCCGCTCAGGGTAAATATACACCTTTTCAATCCGCTATAAAGCTCCTCAACAAATTACGGCTTTTATACCAAGTTAAGTAAGCCGGCGGCGGCTAATTAAATAACTTAAAGGCAAAGGGTCTCTTTTAAACTACCCTATAAACCGAGTCGTAATAAGTATTAAATCCCTGGGTTCAGCTCTATAATAATACTTATAAAACAAACAAGGGCCTAGCTTTCTTCCAAATTATAAGCTATAATAACCTCAGTTTAAGCTTTAGCTACGGTTTTAATTTAATTAATTTAAAAACCTAAAAAGGTTTCGATTAGCTTATAAACGTAATTAATAACGTACACAAGAGGATTAAAACTAAGGCGTTAAAAGTTACAATTACGGATTTCAATAAGACAATACACAATACTATTACAAAGATTTACCCTAAAACTACGCCTTAAATTTATATTTTCCACCTTAACAAAAACATCAAACTTTATATATAAAAAAAAATGGGATAAATTAACTGTTTCTCAAATTACTAACGTAATTACCAACCTTCCTTGCACCGCCGATAACCCCATAATTACGCTACTAAGCGCACAGCCTCAAGAAGATACCGACCCAATTCTTAAGGGCTAAGAAAAAATTACCAATTACGCCGTTACCAATATAACTACGAATAAGCCGCTTCCTTATATTAAGGGCGCAATCGAATATTTTATAACCGGCTTCCATAAGTTATAAACTCACATAATATACACCGCTACTAAAAAGGACTTTAATTTGGCTTAAAAGCAGCTTCAAACCTTCTTTTCGAAATAAAAAACGGTCCTCCAATATCTCAACGATTCCTAGCTTCCGTTCCAACTTTAATAAGCTTATTACAATATATCCAAAAACCTCAACTTCAGCAAACGTATTATAAGCCCTATAAAATCGATTAATTACTACTTAAAATCTTTCGTAATCAACGGTAATAATACTATTAAGGAAACTATTATACAAACGCTACATATAATAAAAGCGATAAAGGTACGAATTAATAAGGCGTTTTATAAGTAAAAGTACCAAATTCTTCGCGATTTTCTTAACGTTTCTTAACTTAACAACACTCCCTATATAATATTACGCAAAACGCTAATCCTGGTTATAAAATAATACCGTTATATACTCACCGCTATTAAATCCAGCGGTAACCCTTACCCTACCGCTTTACAATCTTACTCCTATACTTTCTCAACCTAATTCAGTATCCTCTACAGCTATAAACTACTTAAGCAACTCAAGGCCAACAATTTACGGCTTTAAAAGGAAGATTTCCATTCGTTTTAGTAGCTAAAACGAAGCCTTTTTAATAAGGATTAATATTTACAGTATTAAAAGCCTAATCAAATCGAAAATCTCAAAGGTAGGCCCAGGGGGTTCAACGCTTTTACAAATATTACCAACGCGCCGCAACTAGCAGAGCCTATCGCCAGACCTAACCCCCTTCCTTTTCCGGCAAGCCAGCTAGTCATTCCGGCTACCCAGAAGCCAACACCAACTGCTAGGGCCAGCCGCGGCGGCTACAATAGCCGTAGCGGCTATAGCAGTTATAGTAATACCTTAAGGGCTTCAACTTAATAATCCAACTGTCACGGTGCCGACCTTTGACTAGGGAAAAGGACTTGTTATTACACGAAGAGAGGAAGAGGGAGCAGTACTGCCCTAAGTGGCTATATACTCGGTGTCGGGTGGGCCCCGGGTAGGCGCCGGACCGGTAGTAACCTACTGCTATTTAGTATCGTGATAGTACCCCGGGTTTCAAATAGTAGTTGCCCTTAATTGCTTTTAAACTAAGCTCCTTTATCTAATCTAAAGTACCTAGTAACGGCTTTTCGGGGAGGTGTAGTATATAGGTTGCTGCGGTTACGGTTTTACGCGGGTTCGTCCGTTACCTAATCGCTGCCCTTATTATAAGTTTATACGTAGCGTCCCAATGCGCAAAGTGATTTCCCTTTAAAGCCCTATTAAGAAAAATTTCTTACCTTACGCTCCCCTTAAATTCCGCGAATTTTTACGAATTACTTCCTTTCCTACGCAAACGTAACTATATCCTTACTTCCTTATCTCTCTTAATACTTATATCGCTCTTTCCTTAGTTACGTTTTATTTTCTTTCCACCTATTAATCGGAACTATATCGTTATTAAACGCCTTTCCCTCTAGCAATAGGAGTATTATATTGCAAACCTTATAAAAGGTTAAATAATAAATTAAGTAGTAAACAACTCCCCTCCTGTCACACATCCTGGGTAGGAGAGACCCAGACTAGTAGACAAAAGGCTGGAAGTAGAGTTGGTTTAGGTGCGATATCGTACCGATACCTGTACTATAGAAGCACCCACGGTGCCTAAACAGATAGATAGAGGGACCGCTTGCCCACTAGGGCGAGGACTAGAGGTCCTCTGCGGTGTAAGATTAATAATAATAATAAAATTAAGTAGTAAAATAAGGTAGGTAACCGTCTATTACTTTATTTTTATTCGGTATTAATCCGTTTAAATTTAAATTATATATAAGGATTTAAATACGTTAATTATAGCTAAAAAGCTATTTTGCCTTAGTTGCATTTAAATTACCCTTAAAATTACTTTAGCAAATAGTAACGTTCCGTTAATAATTTACTATAGGTTCTCCAAGGTAACTTCCAAAAGTTGTAACTAATATAACCATTATTATAAAATCTACGCCCTAGTAAATTATTACTTAATTATTATCCTATAGCGATTTAATTACTAATCGTAATATAATTATCTCCTTTAATTAAATATAATATTCGTAAACTTTATAAGTTTTTGGACTGGGTTAAAAGTAAGGTTTTTAATATTAATATTAATAGTAATTTCATTTAATTATAAGCGTTTTATTAAAAAATCGTCAGCTATTTAAAAAATTATAATAAATACGTTTTTAAAGGCTAAAGGTAACTTTAAAAGTAATTATAATCTAATCGGCTTAAAAGGTTCGAAAAAAGTTAATCTTTTTATTCGTTAACTACTTAGGGTCGATTCGCTAACAATTTAGTAAAATTTTAAAAAGGTTTAGAAACCCCTTTTAAAGTAACATCATAGCTATTATACAATTATATATCCGTTCCCGTAAAACGCGTATATTAAAAGCGTTACCTTTAAGGCCGTTTTTAATTATACGAAGGCTACGGTTAAAGAGTAGGTTAGAAAAACCTAATTTTAATTATTACCCGGTAACGTTAGGTATCCTCGTTAAGTTATAACTCACTAAATCCTCCAAACGTAATTACTTACTTTATTCCAAAATAGTAATACCCCTATAACGTAAAATAATCTTCCTACTATAATAATTCTAGGGGAGTACGTTTACTAATTAGTCCCAGTTTAATAATAGCCCGGTAAGGTCCAGTAATTTATTATATAAGGGGGTAATGGTATATTTAAGGGGTCTTAGGTTAATATATTTAGGCTAAATATTCGTAAAATTAGTAATAATATAATAGCGTAAAGTAGCTAATAAATCCAGTGGCCTGGGGAAGGCCTACCCCTTTTTAAATTATTCCCGTTTTAAGTTTTTTTTTTTTTTTTTTTTTTTTTTTTTTTCTTCTTTCCCTTCGTTTCCCTAACGCTAGGGAGGCGCCAAAACGCCCCTTTATCGCTTCTAATTCCTCCCCCCCTTACCCCGCCTTTCGGTTTTTTACTCACATTAGGGCTTTTTAATACCTTTAAACCAAATTAAGGGGCCTGGTTTATTTAAATATTTATTATAAAATTTTTAAATATCGTTATTATACCCTTATAGATTTTCCGCTAATTTTTAAATAGGTTGGTAAAGGGGCCATTTAACCTTATATTTAAATTTACCATTTTTATCGAATCTTAAGCTTAAAATTTCGTTAAAAAACCATTCCTCCTCAATCTCCCCTTTCTTAATTCGCTAATAAATCGTTACTAATATACTAGTAATCCTATAATTAAACTCGTTATTAATAATATTTTAACCTAAAAGGCCAGCTTAGTAGTATTTAACAAGGGAAGTATAAAAAATGGGGAATATTCTAAACTATTCCAATAGCTAAATAATAACTACCCGTTAATAGACCTCCGTTACCTAATATAAACCCTATTACTTATTATTTAACTTTTCTATTAGGCACTTCATTTAAAAGTTCTTTATATTAATCCAGATTTAATCACTTATACTAAACATCCCAGTATTAAATTAATAACTATCCGTATAATAAGCGTATTATTCCTAAGCCTTAGCTATAAAGGCCCAGGCTCTTTCGTATACGCGTTAAATTCGTTCCGCCACAGTAGTAACGTTTATAAACTCGCGTTACTATTACTACGTTCGGGTAATAAACTCCCCCTAGGTCGGTTCCGTTCCCATTACTAAATACCACCTATAATTAGCGAAAAAGGGCAAAAAGCCCGTTATTTCTAAAACGTAATTATTTACCGCAAACTCGGCCAATAGGAGCCAATCAGCCTAATTATCCTGGTAAAAGAAGCAAAAGAAGCGTAAATATTACTTAATTTCTACATTAACTACTTCCGTTTAGCTGTTAATTTCTAGGTAAAACGTTATTAAGGTTTTAAACGTTACTTTTAACCGTTTATTAAAATTTTTCCAAAATATTAAAACAAATTACATACCTTTATCTAAAACGATAACTTATAAGGTATTATATAATTAGTATACCTCCGAAACAAAGGCGTTTACGAAAGTATTTGCAAATATATTAGCTACTAGTATAAAGTAACATATCTTCGTAAACTAATCTATTACAATAAAGATATTAGTAACGTTTATACCCTAGCGGTATAATAATAGTAAGGGCTTAATATAATTAACTAAAATATTAATCTACAATTGAAATAGTACCGGAAGGGGTTATAGAAATCCCGCGGGGTTAATCCGTAAGGTCTTTATTTAAGTATAAAGGTAATAGCTTTAAACAAACGTAACTATATCTCTTAATATCCCTAATTAAAAGTACAAGCGCTATAAGATATTATAAATCTTAAAACGACCTAAGTAGCCTACTAATGCTATATTATAATTCTAATAAAGGATTTATAACCTTATATTATTAATTAATAAAATATATAGGCGGTTTTAGTAGAATATCCTTCCCTATACTACCTTATAATTTGCAAACGCGACACGAAACTTCCACCGCAAACGTTAAAGTAGTTTCCGGATTATAAGGTTTTCGATAACTATACGAAGCTTCTACGTTATTTTAAAAGACTTATATATAGCCAGGGTTGGCAAAGTAGTCAGTAGTCATTAGTCAGTAGTCACTGACTACAGCAGTCAAGTAGTCAGAATCACGGCCCTGACTAGACTACAGTAGTCAGTAGTCAATGCTGTGACTAGACTACTGTAGTCAGACTACTCTAGTCAATACAAAATAATATTTTAAATTAAAATATATTAAAATAAGTATAATAAAAGGTTGAAAAAGCCGGTATATAAGTAAAAAAAAAGGTATAAAAATAAAATAAATAATTATTTTTATTCTGTAGGTAGTAAAAGGCCTACTTAACCCTACTTTTTAAGCTTTGCAGCTAAAAATCCGGCTTTTTTAAGCCTTCCTACAGTGCTACCTTTAAGCTTTTAGGTACTATATAACACCTTTTAACTATCTATTCTCAACATGTTTTACTTTAAAGTTATAAGCCAATTTAGATTTTTAATCTATGATTCGAAATCTACGTGTTTAAAAAGTTG